>VAPK010798906.1_pt1 | contig 35882 bp, 22 predicted proteins | sample 3395031 | NCBI WGS metagenome assembly VAPK01 (sample SAMN08290443, study PRJNA428436) | hydrothermal vent metagenome | isolation source: Deep-sea hydrothermal vent chimney 1 | place: Pacific Ocean: Juan De Fuca Ridge
AATGTATAGGTCTTTTTCATCTTTTGAAAGCTCAACTCTGGTGGCTCCCCAACCTGTTGGAATAAGCCCTTTGGTAGTTTTGCTAGGTATATCAATTACTGCAACTGCATTAAACCCTAAAAGAGCAACATACAAGGTTTTTTCATCTTTACTCATGGTAATTCCGAAAGGCAAAGAACCTCTTAATTTGTCAATGCGATCATCTATTTTAATTGGAATATGACCTACTATTTTTTGGGTGGTATAATCAATGATGGAGATGTTATCATTAGAGGCATTGGTTACATATGCAAATTGTTTACCCACCGCAATTGAATTTGGGCTGGCTCCTCCAACAACTTCTGCATCTTCAACATTATCTCCTATTTGATACCCTGTTTTAAATTTACTTATAACTGTATTCTTCTCTAAATCAATCGTAAAAACACTCATTGCATCAGGATGAAGAGGACTGCCAAGTCCCGGCATTTGTTTTCCTTCTACCAAAGTTCCGTTGATAGATTCGGGAGTGTTATTTCCGTAAGGGTGATGTGAAACTCTTAAATTGTCAACGTTTTCTGGGGTAGCTCCAATAATTAAAGGATATGAATACAAACCAACATTTGCGACGAATGCTTGGTTGTAATCGGGGCTCATTGCAATTCCGAATGGTTGTCTCCCAACCTTAATAGAAGCAGTTATTTTTTTTGTACGGATATCAACTCTAACCATTCTAAAATTTGCTCTATCAAGTACCAGTAATTCGTTTTTATCTGGATTAAGCATCAAATCAGAAGTGAAACTATCTTGATAATCAACACCTTTTACTTTTCCGTTAAGGGAAATTGAATCTAATTTTTTAAGGTTTTCGGTATCGTAAACGATTACTGCGCCTGTATCACCTCCGCTTAAAAATACTGTTCTAGAATCGTTAGAAAAGGCAACTCCTAAAAAAGAACCTTTGTATAATGGCGAAACAATTTTGCCGTCATAACTTGGAATTCGTATGGTATTTAAAGAGTTAAGATCAATAATTGTCAATTCGCCATCATGAATTGTAATTGCTTTTTTTCCGTCAGGAGAAATATCCATCCCGTAAGGGTCATTGGTAATTCGAATAGATTCTCCAACCGGAGTTGCATAGCGACCACTTGGTAAGATGGAAACACCTCCAACATCTACTTTACAAAATTCATCTTTACCCGGAACCTGCAAAATTTTAACTTCTTTAACCTGTTTGCTGCAATTAATAAATAAAATTAGGATGATGAGACTTGAAAAGTATTTAAGATTCATATGAATGGGTTTAAATGCAGTGATTTTGATAGCTAAACAAAACTACCTTAAATTCATAACTTATCAAAAGAATTTATGCAAAACTAGAATGCACCATCAAAGAATTAATACGCCTTAAGGTAGGTTGATATATGATGCAAATCAGATAAAAAAGAACAATGAAGGTTCTTTAGAATTGGGTTTATTTGTATAAATCAATTTATGAATAAAAAAAGAGAACGGAAAACCTTCATTTTTTGTTAATTTAGTTTAAATAAATTAGTGTTATTTTTGAAGTTAGTTTTTTAAAAAATGAATAAGAATTTGGTCTTAGAAATAAAGAAATGGTTTGAGGGTTTTCAGGGAACGATTATTGCGTTTTCAGGTGGGATAGATTCTGCCCTGGTAATGTTTTTATCCAGAAAGTTTTTAGGAAAAGAAAAAACCATTGGTGTGATTTCTAACAGTGAAAGTTTAAAAGATAAAGATTATCAGCTGGCTCTTGATTTTGCAGAAAAGAATGATATCTATCTGGAAACTATTTACACCAAAGAATTATCAGATAATAATTACAATACAAATCCTTCCAACCGGTGCTATTTTTGCAAGACTCACTTGTACAATGCTATTGATAAAGTAAAAAAGAAATATCCCGGTTATACTGTTCTAAACGGAACCAATAAAGATGATTTTAGTGATTATCGTCCTGGAATGCAGGCTGCTGATGAAAATGGAGTAAGGTCACCTTTGGCGGATCTGGGAATTGGTAAAACAGAAATTCGTCAACTGGCAAAGCATTTTGGAATCCCTTTTTGGGATAAACCTGCAAGTCCATGTTTAAGCTCCAGAATTCCATATGGAGATTCTATAACAGTAAATAAATTAGAGCAGATTGAAAAAGCAGAAGGTTATTTGAATGAACTTGGATTCAGAAATGTGAGAGTACGACATTTTGGAAATGCTTGTAAAATTGAAGTCCCGGTAAGTGAGATAGATCTATTAGAAGGGTATTTTACCGAGATTGAAAATAAAATGAAAGATCTCGGTTTTGACTCCTGTATTTTAGACGAGGAAGGATTGGTATCAGGTAAATTGAACGCAGTTTTAAATTTAAATCATGGAAAATCATAATGTAGATCACGACAGAGAGAATAGAATTGGTTTTCAGGAGGTGGTTTATGGTGAAAGTAAATCTATAGAAGATCTTTATGGTATTTTGGATAGTTTTATCCGTGAAGATAAAAATGTTCTGATAACAAAACTACAGGCAGAAAAGGCAGAGATGCTTATGAAGAAATTTCCGGAAGCGTTTTATGATAATGCATCTGGAATTTTTATTTTGAAAGTTTTAAAAGATCTGAAAGAAAAGAATGAAGTGGCTGTTATATCTGCAGGAACATCGGACATTCATGTGTTAAATGAGGTTTATTATACCTTAAAATATATGGGTGTGCACGCCAAAAAAGTAAATGATGTTGGTGTTGCAGGAGTGCATAGGCTAATGGGTAAAATTGACATGCTTAAATCCTTTAAAATTTTGATTGTTATTGCAGGTTTTGAAGGAGCATTGCCGACCGTAATTGGTGGATTATTGCCGCAACCTATTATTGCGGTACCAACAGATGTTGGTTATGGTGTTGCAAAAGGAGGAAATGTGGCATTAAATGCCATGCTTTCAAGTTGTGCAAACGGAATTAGTGTTGTAAATATCAATAATGGTTATGGTGCAGCAATGTCTGCCGTAAGAATATTGAACTTATTAAAAAAGTAAATTTTTGAATGTTGAATAGAATGAATATGAAAATAATAAACAAATTAACAATAGCAGTTTTCTTACTGCTGGTAAGTTTTGGTTATGCACAGCAAAAGGCCAAATATGTATTCCTTTTTATTGGGGATGGAATGGGAGATAATTCTATATATGCTACGGAGCTCTATAGAGCTACATTCAGTGGTAAGGAAAGATATGAGCCATTAACTTTTAGTCAGTTTCCTGTCCAATCATTTATGACCACCTATTCAGCTAATAGCTTAACAACAGATTCATCAGCTTCCGCTACTGCGATGGCGACCGGAGAAAAAACAAATAACCATATGGTTAGTCTAGATCCTGAACTTAAAATTTCTTTTGAAACAATTGCTGAAAAAGCAAAAAAAGTAGGATTTAAGGTTGGGATTTTATCCAGTGTTGCTATTGATCATGCAACACCTGCCGGTTTTTATGCTCATGTGGAAAAACGGGGTGATTATAATAAAATAGCTTTACAACTTCCGTTGAGTAATTTTGATTATTTTGCAGGTGGAGGAGTACATGATATTGGCAGCAAAAGTGATCCAAAAAGTGTGATTAATAAACTGGATAAATACGGTTATAAATATGTAACCACAGCAAAAGAGATAAAGAAATTAAAAAAAGGCGATGCTAAAATTATTGCTGTAAATCCAGGAACTTATTCAGGTAGAGAATATTACTGGGAAATCGACAAGAGACCAGAAAGTATCCCGTTATCTTATTTGACAAAAAAAGGTATTGAGCTTATTGATAATGACAAAGGCTTTTTTATGATGGTAGAAGGAGGTAAAATTGACTGGGCTTTGCATTCCAATGATTTTGGTACAACCATTTATGAAATTACAGCCTTTGATGATGCTATCAAAGAAGCGGTGAAATTTTATAACCAGCACAAAGAGGAAACTATCATCATTGTAACAGCTGATCATGAAACCGGAGGATTGGCTCTTGGAAGTAATACCAGCAAGGGTTTAAAATTAGGTGTGTTGGAAAATCAAAAAATATCAGCACAGGAATTTGAAAGAAAACTAAAAAATTTAAAAGAGCAAAACCGAAAAATATCTTTTGAGGAGGTTTTAGACCTGATTAAAATAAATTTTGGACTGGGAGATAAAGAAAAAGGTCTGGAGTTGACTAAAGCAGAAAAGAAATGGTTGTTTGATGCCTATGAAAATGAATTTGTTCAATTGAGAGAAGTGAACCCCGATCGTGATTATTTAGATCATTCTGCCGATAAGCCTTTAACTTTGCGTGTGATAACAATTCTTGGAGCAAAAGCAGGGATTGCATGGACAACTGAAGGGCATACGGGTGCAAAAGTACCTGTTAAAGTATTGGGTGTTGGGCAGAATTATTTTACAGCAACTATTGATAATACTGATATTGCAAAAATAATAATGAAATTAATGGGGTTATCCAATCATTAGAAAAGGATTATGAGTAGCATTTATATAGAAGCTTTTTCGGGATTGTCAGGAGATATGTTTTTAGGAGCATTATCTGGTTTAGCGGATGCATACAATGATCTGGAAAAATTTCCTGAATTGTTCGGTTTACAAGATGCTAAAATTGAAATATCAGAAGTCAGTAAGAATGGTATTGTTTGTAAACACGTTCATGTTGTTGATTTAAATGAAAGAAAAGCTTCAGACAAACATTCTCATCGGCATTTAAGTGATATTCTCGAAATAATTGACAATGCATCTATTTCAGATGGAGCAAAGGAAATAGCAAAAGATATCTTTTTAATTATCGGTAAATCTGAAAGTAAAATTCATAATATTCCTTTGGAAAACATTCATTTTCATGAAGTTAGCGGAGTAGATTCTATCATTGATATTTTGGGGTGTGCAGTTTTGATAGACCGACTGAAAATAACAAAAACATATGCAACGGCAGTTTGTACGGGATTTGGATTTGTAAAAACACAACATGGTATTCTACCTGTTCCTGCTCCGGCTACAGCCGATATTCTTTTGGGAGTTCCTAATTATCCGGGAGAGGAAAAAAGTGAAAGAGTGACACCCACAGGAGCTGCTATTTTAAAATATTTAGACCCTGATTTTAATATTCCTGTCCTTACGAAACAACAAATAGCTTATGGTCCCGGAACTAAGGATTTTAAAAGTCCAAATGTATTGAGAATTTCTTTTTGTGAAGAATCAGAGCAATTATCCGGAACGTATGTTTTAGAAACGAATATTGATGATATGTCTAATGAATTTTTAGGAAGTGATTTTCAAAATGGCTTGTTTGCATATGGTGCAAATGATTTTTTCACCAGTGCTATTCAAATGAAAAAAGGCAGACAAGGGATATTGCTTTCCTGTTCTGTTGCAGCTAAAAATATAAAGAAATTATCTGACTATATTTTTGAAAATACTTCTACGATTGGAATTCGGTCTTATCCTGTAAAAGGAAATAGATTGCAAAGAGAGATCAAAGCTTTTGATACAAAATACGGTCAGGTTAAAGTGAAAATAGTAACGACTCCGTCAGGCAGGAAAAAGGCTAAAATTGAATATGATGATCTTAAAAAGATTCATATAAAAACAAAAATACCTTTACAGGTTTTACAACAGGAAATTTTAAAAATAATAAACATTTAGGTATGAAATATAATGGCAAATATGGGATTTTTGACCCAAATAGAATTCAGACATATCCGGTAGCTGGGCGTAACAATAAAGTAAAGTTCCACGATTTGATTTTTCCTGAGAAATTGAATGATTTAGAAATAAAGATTTCAAAGGAAATGGAAGATAGGATTGCTAACCTTGCTAGGGATATGGTTTCTGCAAAAGAAAAAGGACATCCTGTGATGTTGTTTACCGGGGGTCATTTGATTAAAAATGGTTTAAGTGTTTTATTGGGGGACCTTATAAAAAAGAATGTTTTTACGCTGATTTCAGGAAATGGATCCACTTCTATACATGATTTTGAATTGGGGTTGATTGGAGAAACCAGTGAATATGTTCCACAAGCTCTGGAAAAAGGAGAATTTGGAATGGCCTATGAATTCAATTATATCAATGCTGCTTTGATTGTCGGAGATAAATATGATCTCGGCTATGGAGAATCCGTAGGAAAAATGATTGTAGACTCTTCTTTTAGAAATGAGGTAGAAAAAGTGCTGGAACTGGAAAAAGGAACCATACAATTCAAGTTTCCTGAAATTTCTGTTCAGGAGATCTGTTACCAGAACGATATCCCGTTTACGGTACATGTGGGTGTCGGAACAGATGTGATTGACCAGCACCCTTATTTTGATGGCAGGGCAAAAGGTGGTTGTTCAGGACGAGATTTTTTGATCTATACCAATGAAATTGCAAAACTGGAAAATGGTGGGGTTATCTTAAACGTTGGTTCTGCAGTTACCGGACCGGAGGTTTTCTTAAAAGCTGCTTCCATGGCTGGAAATGTTGGGAATGTACCGAACAAAATTATAACAGCAAATTTTGATCTAAGAACTTATAATCCTGAAGATTTTACGAAAGAGGATAGGGTAGGCTATTATTATCGTGATCAAAAAAGTATTGTAACCAGAGTCCCTGATGCATATCATGGAAAAGGGTATTATATTGGTGGAAATCAGTTGAATACTTTTCCTATTTTATATAAAAAAATAATGGAATTAATATAGTTTTTCAGATGAAGACAAGTAGAGTAAAGGAAATTCTCAGCAAGTTTAAAAATGTAAAAGTTGCAGTTTATGGTGATTTTTGTTTAGATGTTTATTGGGATATGGATCCGGAAGGATCGGAAGTTTCTGTGGAAACAGGATTACAGGCTGAATCAGTAGCAACACAAAATTATTCTCCTGGAGGAGCTGGTAACATTGTTTCAAACGTCGCTGCTTTAAATCCAAAAGCGATAAAGGTAATTGGTGTTGTTGGCAATGATATTTTTGGCAAAGAACTAACCAGGCAGTTAGATGAGTTGGGGGCAGATACCAGTTCGTTAACGGTGCAAAAAGATAATTTTAACACCTATACGTATATCAAAAGACTTTATGGAGAAAGAGAAGATCCTCGTATTGATTTTGGGTTGAATAACAAAAGGTCACTGGAAACAGATGCAGAGATCTTAAAAAATATAGAGGTCGCCTTGGAAAACTATGATGTTTTGATATTCAATCAGCAGATAGTTGGGAGCATTTCTAATGAAAGTTTTATTGAGAAAGCAAATGAACTTTTTAAAGAGTATGATGATAGCATTGTGGTTTTAGATTCAAGACATTATAACGGTAAATTTAGAAATGTTTACAGAAAGTCAAATGAAATTGAAACAGCGGCATTAAATGGCGTTGATGTGAGTCCACAGGACTATATTTCGTTTGCAGATATCAAAAAACACGGGCAAAAAGTATATGAACAATACAATAAACCAATTTTTGTAACCTGTGGAGCCAGAGGTAGTGTTACTTTTGATAAAACAGGTATCAATGAAGTTTCAGGTATTCAGATAAATAACAAAATTGATACTGTTGGGGCTGGAGATACTTCCTTAAGTGCAATATCCTTTTGTCTGGCAGCCTGCGTACCTCCAAAGGAAGCAGCTGAATTTGCAAATTTTGCCTCGGCTGTTACCATTCAAAAATTATTTACTACGGGAACTGCTTCCGGGGAGGAAATACTGGAAATCAGTAAAGATCCTGATTATAATTACCGTCCGGAATTGGCTGGAGATCTTCGGTTGGCAAAATATTATAAGGATACAGAAATTGAAATCTGCTATAGCAATGTTCTTACTGATCTGGGAAATATCAAACATGTTGTTTTTGACCATGACGGAACGATTAGTACGCAAAGAGAAGGCTGGGAAAAAATTATGGAACCGGTGATGATCAAAGCTATTTTGGGAGATCATTATGCTACTGCTGATAAAACACTTTACGATAATATTCGAAGTCGTGTTTTAGATTTTATTGATAAATCAACCGGAATCCAAACCATTGTACAAATGGAAGGACTTGTAAAAATGGTGGATGAGTTCAACCTGGTTCCGAAAGGAGCTATTCTGGATAAATTTGGTTATAAAGAAATTTATAATGATGGACTGATGGAAATGGTGAATAAACGAATGGAAAAATTGGATAATGGTCAGTTATCTGTGCAGGATTTCACCATGAAAGGAGCTGTTGATTTTTTATATGCTTTGAAAGAAAAAGGAATGCGAATTTATTTGGCTAGTGGTACAGATAAAGCGGATGTGATCAATGAAGCAAAATCACTTGGGTATGATGATATTTTTGATGGTGGAATTTATGGATCCGTAGGAGATATCAGTAAATATTCTAAAAAAATGGTGATAGATGATATCATTAATAATAACAATTTAAAAGGTAACGAATTGTTGGTTATTGGTGATGGCCCGGTGGAAATTAAAGAATGTAGAAAGGCAGACGGAATTGCAATAGGAATTGCAAGTGATGAAGTGCGAAGATACGGCTTGAATCAGGAAAAAAGGACCAGACTGATCAAATCGGGAGCACAGATCATCATCCCTGATTTTTCTCAGGCCGATAAGTTGATGGAACTTTTATTTAATTAAAAATAAATGGGGCTACCACGAATTTAATAAGAAACAGAAATATTGAATGCAAAATCAAATTTTGATATGATGTTGCTGACCGCAGTGATAATGAATGAAGTGCCGGAATTGCGTTTATCGCAGCGCAGCAAGATAAAAAGAGCATGAAGGTACGGGAATGAATGGTGCGCAGCAATCACCTTGGGCAGTAGAGATTTTTTTGTTTCTTTTTTTATCCAAAAAGAGAAAAAGAAAAAGAAATTAATTTTAGTGATTTACCCATTAAAATAAAAGTAGAACCAAATAAATTATAACATGTCTAAAATGCAACAACCTGATTCTTACTATTTAGGATACGATATCGGAGGTACCAAGTGCAGTATTGTATTAGGAGATCAGGATTTTAACATCTATAAAAAGGTGTTTTTTGAAACAAAAGTAAAGAGAGGTTTTGAGGAGGTCTTGAAGGAGTTTAAAGAACATACCTACAAGCTTTTTGAAAATTATGATCAGAAGAATTTATTAAAAATAGGAATAAGTTGTGGCGGGCCTTTAGATTCAAAAAAAGGCATTATTAAATCTCCACCAAATTTACCCGGTTGGGATCATGTTCCTATTGTAGATATTTTCAAAGAGGAGTTTCAGGTAGATGTTGCTATTCAAAATGATGCAAATGCATGTGCCATAGCAGAATGGATGATGGGAGCTGGTGTTGGTACACAGAATATGATCTTTTTAACCTTTGGTACCGGTATGGGTGCAGGACTCATTTTAAATGGTAAAATATATGCCGGAACAAATGATCTTGGAGGCGAAGTTGGACATATTCGTATGGCAGATAAAGGTCCGGTTGGATTTGGAAAAGCCGGTTCTTTTGAGGGATTTTGTAGTGGTGGAGGAATTGCGCAGCTTGGAAAGAGTATTATATCCAATAAAATAGGATTAGGACAACAGGTTAAGTTTTGTCCGACGATAGAAATGATAGAAGAAATTACTGCTAAATCAGTTTTTGAAGCTGCTATATCAGGAGATCAGGATGCGATGGAAATTGTTAAAATATCGGCAGAATATCTTGGGAAAGGACTGGCGATTTTAATTGATATTTTAAATCCTGAATGTGTGGTTATTGGAAGTATTTATGCAAGAAATGTAGCATTATTAAAACCTCTTATTGATAAAGTTTTAAAGAAAGAGGTTATTCCGGAAGCATTGGAAGTCTGTGAAATTTTACCTGCAAAATTAGGTGATAGTATAGGAGATTATGCTGCCTTAAGTGTTGCAATGTAATAGTTGGGAAATGCAGAATTATGAGTTATAAATTATGAGTTGTTCATAACAAGATTACAGATGAAGAAGCTAATTGAAAATGTATCTAAAGTGATATATAGAAGAAATAAACAAATTAAAAAAACAAACCATGAGTACAGAAGAAATATTAGATAAATTAATAAAAAGATATCCACCTCTGGAAGTGTGTAAAGAAAATATCAGAGATGCCGGAAATATGATCATAGAATCGTATAAAAATTCAGGTCAGTTATTAACCTGTGGAAATGGGGGTAGTTCATCGGATGCGGAACATATCGTAGGTGAACTAATGAAAAGTTTTTCAAAAAAGCGCCCAATCGATTCTGATCTAGCGAAGGCATTGGAAGGTATTTCGGATGAAAGAGGAGCTTTGATCGCTAGTAAACTGGAAAAAGGTTTGTCGGCTATTTCATTAAATGCACATGGAGCATTAGTTTCTGCTGTTTCCAATGATATTGGAGGAGATTTTATCTATGCACAACAGGTAATAGGTTATGGAAGAAAGAATGATGTACTATTAGGGATCAGTACTTCAGGTAATTCACAGAATGTGGTAGACGCCTGTATCGTTGCAAAAGCAAAAGGGTTAAAGGTTATTACTCTGTCTGGTGAAAAGGGAGGTAAAATGAAAGATTATGCAGATGTTGCTATTTGTGTTCCATCCAGTTGTACGCCGGATGTTCAGGAGTTTCATTTACCAATTTACCATGCACTTTGTATCATGGTTGAGGAAACATTTTTTTAATAAACAATCAAAAATAAAATGAAGATCATCTGTCAGAATTTAAAACAAATAACTTTACTCTTTATGATGGGTAGTTTATTAGCAGTGACAAGTTGTATAAAAAAGGATGTTCCTACGGATATCAATTCCAATTCTATGAAAGAAAAGCAAATTACCTTCGAACCTAAAACCCATGCATTAGATAATAATGATAATTTTTCGCCAGATGGAAAATATCTATGTTATGATACCAGAGGGATGGTATTTAATAACAATCTGGCAAACAGCAAATCCATTGAAAAAGTAGAAATAGCAACAGGCATTGAAACTGTATTATGGAAACCGGAATCTGTTTCAGGAGAAAATGCAGCTCCTGGTATAGCTGCGGTATCTTATCATCCAATAGAGGACAAAGTAATTTTTATCCACGGACCAAATTTAGATGAGGTAAAGGAACGTGGTTATTATGATATTCGAAATCGTACTGGTGTGGAAGTAAGTGCAGATGGAAAAGGAGTAATCACAAAAGTAGATATGCGTGATATTGCAACAAATATGCCTACTACTCCCGGAGCGCAAAGAGGAGGAACACACAGACATGAGTATTCTCGTGATGGAAAACGAATTGGTTTTACTTATGATGATTTTTTGCAGCAGGATTATGATCGAAGCATTGGATATATGGAGAAAAATAATAAAGTTCCCAAAGGTTATACAGATTATTTTGCAGTACTTTTAAAACCGGTTAAGAAAGGAACAGCAAAACCGGGTGAAATTGAAAAAGCGCATAGTGATTCATGGGTAGATAAAAAAGGAAGCAAGAGAGCCTTTATTGGAAAAGTCAGAGCTGAAAATGGTGTGGATTATGAAACCTCACTTTTTATTGCTGAAATTCCGGATAATGTGGATATCACAACTGCATATGCAGGAGATAAAGATACTTATCCAGTACCTCCAAAAGGAGTGAAGATTAGAAGGTTAACGCACGGTATAGCAGATGATGGAATTGTAAGAGGATCTTATGACGGAACGAAAATAGCTTATCTTTCTGAGGATAAAAATGGCGTAAAGCAGATTTTTATTATTGCTGCGGATGGTTCTGATGTAAGTAAAGATTCTGAAAAACAGCCGAAACAAGTAACCAATTTTGAATCAGATGCTTCCAATATAAGATGGCATCCATCCGATAAAAGGATTTTTTCTATCAGTAGCGGAAAAATATATGAAAGTAATGTAGAAGGAACAAAGAGTTTTGGAAAGACAATTTTACTAACTCCTGATACGATGGAAAGAGGAAGTCTTGTCGTTTCTCCGGATGGAAAAATGCTTGCATATAATGTGAAAATTTCTGCTAAAGACCACAGTATTATGATTGATGGAAAAGTAAAAGATGCATTTGATCAGATATTTGTTTTAGAATTAAAAAATTAGACATTTAATTATCATTTTTATAAAAATAAAAGCCTGCAATAACATAGCGAACTAATAATTTAATCAATTTTTAAAATGGAACAACAAACAACAAAAAATAAAGGATTTAAAACTGCTTTTGCATTAATGACCTCTCTTTTCTTTATCTGGGGAGCAATAGTATCTCTTAATGACATTCTGATTCCTCATTTCAAAAAGCTTTTTGATATGAATTATACAGAAACTATGTTGATTCAGTTCTGTTTTTTTGGAGCTTATTTTTTGATGGCTATTCCGGCAAGTATGCTAATACAAAGGGTTGGGTATAAAAAAGGAATTTCTTTTGGTTTGGTAACCATTGGGTTGGGTGCATTGATATTTTTACCGGCATCCTGGATTATTTCCTATCCATTATTTTTGTTTGGTTTGTTTGTAATGGCAACAGGAAGTGTTATTTTACAGGTAGTTGCAAATCCATTTGTGTTAGTTTTAGGTCCGGCAGAAACGGCATCCAGCAGATTGAATCTGGCACAAGGAATCAATTCTCTTGCGACAACGCTTGCTCCTTTAGTAGGAGGCTATTTAATTTTAGGACACTATAATTCACCTCAGGAAGAGGCAGCAGCAGTACAAATTCCATATTTAGGACTCGCTATTTTTACTTTTGTGGTAGCCATCGTATTTTACTTTTTAAAACTGCCCAAAATAATTGATACTGATGGAGAGAAAATTAAAGGAAATGTGTTAAAATTCAAACAATTACGATTAGGAGTAATTGCGCTTACTTTATATGTTGGAGCCGAAGTTGCTATAGGGAGTTTTATTATTAACTTTTTAGGAGAGCCCTATATCGCTGGGTTTGATGAGAAAACAGCAGCTACTTATATTCCTCTATACTGGGGAGGATTAATGATTGGTAGGTTTTTAGGATCTGCATTACTTCAAAAGATCAGTGCTCAAAAAATGCTTGCTATTTCTGCTATGGCATCGGCTGTTTTATTAGCTGTAACAATTTTTACTACTGGTTATATAGCAATATGGTCTATGTTGGCTGTTGGATTGTTCAACTCTATCATGTGGTCAAATATTTTTGATTTATCACTTCGTGGATTAGGAAAATATACCAATAAAGCTACTGGTATTTTAGTAATGGCACCTGTTGGAGGAGCAATTTTTCCATTATTACAGGGCGTTTTAGCAGATTCTCCTTTGATCGGAATTCATATGTCCTACATTCTGCCACTTCTTTGTTATGCATTCATTTTATACTATGCTGTTAGTGGATACAAATCAAAACCTGGTGAATTAGAACTGGTGGAGGGTAAAGTTTCTCATTAATTGAAAGCTGTTGTATAGTGGATTTAAAAGGAAACTATACGATTGCCGATGAATGATTTTTGATAGAATTAATTTTTCATTCTGGTTGGAATAAAAATATAAAACATTCTCTTTCTCCTTTTCAGGAAAAGAGAATGTTTTAGGTTATTCAAGTCAAATTATATTTTCAAAAAAATATCAGGTGACAATAAACTTAGTTTCGTGCTGATACCATTTTTCATAAAAATCTTTATAGGTTTCCTGAATAATATTTCTTTTGATTTTATTGGTTGGAGTAAGGATACCACTTTCTAAAGTCCAGTCATCTGAAATAACAACCAGTTTATTAAGTCTTTCAAAGATCTGTAATTGATTATTAACCTTATTGAGAGTTGATAACAAGCTTTGTTTTATTTCTTCCATGTCCAGTGATTTACTCAACTGAGAAAGTTTGATCAATCCAATAGGTCTTGGTAATTCCAGTCCAACAACACATATTTGTTCAATTAACTCATTGGAAGTGAACTGATTCTCAATAGGAGCGGGAACAATAAATAATCCTTTGGCGGTTTTAAAAGTATCTTTCACTCTTCCTTTTACTGTAAGATATTCATCAGCGTCCAATTCACCTGTGTCCCCTGTTCTGTAAAAACCATCTTCTGTAAAGCAGGAAGCTGATAATTCAGGCTCATCGTAATATTCGTCAAACATCCAGCTGTTTTTAACCAGTATTTCATTGTTATCCAGATCTATTTTTATCTGTCCTTCTTCCAGTCTTTTACCGGTGCTATCCAGTCGAATATCTTTCGAAGGTTGTAGTATTACAATTCCCATCGCCTCTGTCATTCCATAGGTTTCCTGGATATAGACTCCAATTTTTTGAAACCATTCTATGGTAGATGAGGGTAAAGCGGAAGCCCCAGAAATAGCAAGTTTTGAATTGTTTAAACCAATGGCAATCCTGATTTGTTCTTTAATTTTATCTGAAACTTTTGGCATTCTTAAAAGAATATCCAGTTTGGGTGTTTTTTTAATGATACCTTGCTGTAGTTTAATCCAGATATTTGGTACTCCTAAAAAGATACTTGGTTGTACATCTGCCAGGTTTTTAGCAAAAGTATACAAAGATTCAACAAATGAAATCTGACCTTCATGGTAAATTGCACCTGTAACAACCAATGATTGTTCTGCGATATGATTTAAGGGCAAATAAGAAAGAAATGTATTTTTTCCGGGATCTGTCATGGTAAAACTATGGTGTTTTTTACCTTGTTTAATCCATAGATTTGCCGGAGCAGAAAAAGGCACTACAACTCCTTTAGGAACACCCGTGGTTCCTGATGTATAAAAAATTGCCCAGGTATCATCCAGTGATGGTCTGAAATTTTCTGTATCAGGCTCCTGATCTTTGATAAAATCATCCCATTCAATACCTGTATCTATTTTTGCACTTCCTTTATAGGGATAAAATTTAACAATAGGGATATTATCAGGAATGCCACTTTTTGCATTTTCCCAATTATCCAATTTTCCTGCAAATAGAAACTTGATACCCGATAAGTCAATTACTTTTTTTAAAGAATCACCTGCTAAACTGGCATAAAAAGGAACCGTTACAAAGCCACCCAGCATGATTGCAATTTCTGCAATAACCCACTGGTAGCAATTTTTAGAATAGATTCCGATTTTATCTCCTTTTTGTAATCCGGTAGCTTTCATTCCTGAAACCAGACGAAGAGCTTCTGTTATAACTTCGCCATTCGTAAACTCCTTCCATTGATCCCCGTAAGGCTGTCTTAAAAAAACCTCATCAGGCAGATCTGCATGTAATTCATATATTTTATCAACTAGGGTTGGGTAATTATTCATATCGATGCTATTATTTAATTATTAAAATGAGACACTTAAATTAGTAAATATTTTTTAAATAATTATTTACTCATAGAAGGGGGTGCATCACTCTTTTTTGTGCCCCATTTTTTATTTGGTTTTGCTCCCATTTGGAAAACAATTTCACCTCCTTTTGTAATTTCTTCCTGTGAAATCCATGTTCTGGTAAATGTTTTACCATTTAATTTTGCAGACTGGATGTATTTATTCTCTTTGGAATTGTTCTTAGTAATGATCTTAAATGTTTTCCCCTTATCTAGTTTTAAGGTAGCTTCATCAAAAAGCGGACTTCCGATGGCATAGGCTGTGCTTCCGGGAGTTACAGCATAAATACCCATAGAACTCAATACAAACCACGAAGAAAGAGATCCCATGTCTTCATTTCCGCAGATACCTCCAGGGCCAATTCGATACATTTCCTCTGTTACCTGTCTGGCTCTTTTTTGTGTTTTCCATGGTTGTCCAACATAATTATACAAATAAGCAACATGATGTGATGGTTGATTCCCCTGTACATACTGGCCAATGGTACCTACGACTCCCACATATTTTGGAGGAGAGATAATTGGACTCATTTCAAAAAATGTATCTAGTTTATTGATAAATTTTTCTTTACTTCCAAACAAGTTGACCAAACCCTGGATATCATGCTGAACAGACCAGATATATTGCCATGCATTAGATTCCGTATAGTGACGATTTGGTCTTCTACCTATCATTAGTGGATCAAAATATTTATAGTAAGAGTGTTCACCATCCTTCACTATTTCCTGTTTTCTACCGTTCAATTCTTCCAGAAATTTTCCATTGAGTTTTCTCGGACGCATAAATTCAGTTTTTTGATCCCATACATTTTTATAATTGTAGGCTCTTTTTGTAAAGAGGTCGTAATCCTTACTTTTTCCCAGTTCTTTTGCAAGTTGAGCAATACACCAGTCGTCATAGGCAAGTTCCAGCGTATTTGGAACCGCTTCCGTCACTTTATCAATAGGAGCATATCCAACTTTTAGGTAATATTCTAATCCCGATCTTCCCATTTCGTGAGGAATAGGGGCTTTAGGATATTCCAGAGCTTTTTTACGCATGGCATTATAAAGTAATTTCACATCAAAATCACGATAGCCTTTTTTATATGCATCAACAATGATAGGTATTAAGTGATCTCCAACCATGGCCTCACCATAAACATTTAAAAAATGCTGTGAAGGTAGCCAGCCATAATTTTCTACTTTTGCCTGTATGGATTTAACATAATCATTTACATGCTCCGGAGCGATTAATGTTAATAAAGGATGTTGAGAACGGTAGGTATCCCAGCATGAAAATGATCCGTAAAAATCAAAATCTTTTGCTACATGGACTTTGCCATCCGATCCAAAATATTTACCATCCACATCCTGAGAGATATACTGGGCAAGTAAAGAATGATAAAGAGCTGTGGTAAAAATCTCTTTTTGGTCTTCTGTTGCTCCATCAATAGTTATTTTTGATAATTCCTTGTTCCAGATATTTCGGGCATTATTTCTAGTCTTATCAAAATCCCAGTCGGTAATTTCACTATGCAGGTTGTTTCGAGCTCCTTCAACACTGGTATAAGATATACCAACCTTTACCAAAATCTGTTCGTTTTTGGTTGTGTGAAATTGTACAAAAGCACCTATTTTATCACCCCTTTCTGCATTTTTATATGGAAAAATACTACCATCTGATTCCGGTGTTTTATAACTGGCATCGAAGGTTCCGTAATAAGTAAAAGGTTTGTTGAATTCAGCAACAAAATATACTTTGCCCAATCCTGCTCCCTTGGTACCTTCAATTCGGTTGTTGTTGATAATTTTTAAATCTGAAATATCTCCTTGTGACATATCCCCTATTTGATGACCAACATCTAGAATTATTCTAGAATTATTTCCTTTAGGAAAAGTATATCGATGAAATCCTGCTCTTTTTGTGGAGGTTAGTTCGGCTTTGATATTGTAATCTTTCAGTAATACAGAATAATAACCTGGTGAAGCAGATTCATTTGCATGATCAAATCTTGAGCGGTATCCGCTATCCGGATCTTCTCTCGTTCCCGGAATAATATGAAGTTTATCTCCCGTGGTTGGCATCAATAAAATTTCACCTCCATTCACCATTCCAACACCACTCCAGTGGGTATGACTAAATCCCATAATTGAACTATCTTGATAGATATACCCTGCGCAGTAGGTCCAACCTTCGGTGTGAATATCCGGACTCAAATGAACCAGAGCATTTGGTAAGGCTGCTCCCGGATAAGTATGACCAAAGAAATCTGTTCCAATAAATGAATCCACATGATCTACAGGTTCAGTTTTTTGTGCAAAACTTAACTCCGAAAATCCAAAAAGCAGAACAATCGTAAGTGTAAAAAAAGAATTAATTAATTTTTTCATGTTTATTATTATTTACTATAAATACCAAGAGTCACATAGTTCATCCTTAATTGAAGTTTATTTTGCATTTAAAAAAGCAAATTAATCAAAACTTACGGATGGGATGTTTCATGCGGGTATTATTTATATTACAAACTTATTATTATTAAATTAAATAACAGGTTAAAATATGATGTAAAATGAATAAAATAATAGGATAAGCAGGATGAAAATCTACCTGATTTTCATTTGATTTTCTTGGGTTAAAGAATAAGTGTCAGGGCTATTTCAAATTGAAAAATATATAAAGCTTATCACATTTTATAAATACTTAAATTTGGAAAACAGTTCTGCCTGTGGCAACTTTTAAATTAAATGTATATGCTAAAATTACGAAAACGGATTCAATTCTTTATTTTTCTTGGTTTTTTTATTCCAATATCTTCTTTACAGTCACAGACCAACGGTCAGGGAAGTTTTAAGTTATTGCCTACACCTCAAAACTTTGAGATTACAGGTGTAAGTACTTTGAATTACGGTAACATTCTGAATTACTATTCCCTGGAACAAGTTGATTTACCAAAAGCAGGCAAATTATTGAAGAGTATACAACCAGTAAAATCGGCATCAAATGCTCAAATAATTTATCGTATCGATGCATCTATGGATGTAGTTCAGGGAGGTTATATCCTCTCTGTTTCAAAAAATAAAATAAATATCATGGCAAAAGATAAGGCTGGTTTATTCTATGCTTTTATGACACTTGAACAGCTGCTGGAAGATGCAGATGAGCAAAATGTTTATTTACCAATGTGCCATATTAAAGATTTTCCATTACTTTCTTACAGAGCCATACATCTTGATGTGAAACATCATTTGGAAAAGAAAGATTACTATTTCAGGTTATTTGATAAACTGGCCAGATATAAGGTCAATGCTATTCTTGTTGAAATGGAGGATAAATTAAAGTATAAACGGCAGTCTGAAGTTGGATCAGCAGATGCTTTGAGTATTGATGAATGGATTGAATTAAGCAATTATGCCAGAGAAAGAAATATTGAAATAAGTCCTTTGATTCAGGGTTTGGGTCATGTCTCTTTTATTTTAAAACATGATAAATATAAAGATTTACGGGATGATCCGAAGAGTGACTGGGCTTTTAATCCTCTGGATCCGAAAACCTACGAGGTGCAATTTGATCTCTATCTCGATGCAATAGAAGCAACTCCTCATGGAAAATATTTGCATATTGGTGGTGATGAAGTGCATACTACTGGCAGGAATAGTGGAAAGTCACCTTTAGAATTACAGTTGATATGGTTGAATAAGGTGTGTAAGTTTGCAGAAGAACATGATCGGATTCCCATTTTCTGGGATGATATGCCGTTAAAACAGGCAGGGGTTTATAAGGCGATGTTTGATACAAAACTAACAGAAAAAGAGGTAGATAAAATTTGGGAAAAGAACGAATATAAATTAGCAGAGTTTTTAGATGAGTTCCCTAAAAACTGTATTTATATGCGATGGAATTATGATGCTTCTCAAGCAATAGGAAACGGTAAGGCAATGGAATGGTTTCGTAAAAATGGTATGCAGGTAATGGGAGCAACTGCAGGTCAGACCAGATGGGTTTTGATGCCCCAGAAGGAAAGTAATATGGATAATATCAAAGCGTTTGCTGTTAGCTCTATAAAAAATGGTTTAAAAGGACTGCTGTTGACCTTATGGGATGATGATTCTCCTCATTTTGAACTTTACAATCGTGGAATTATTGCTTTCGCAGAATATACCTGGGCTGGTGAAAAAAGATCGAAAAAAGAGATTAAATCTGCTTATCGGCAGCGGGAGTTTTCTGGTACTTTGTCAAATGAAGAATATGCTTTTATTGACCAGCTGGAGGAGCCAGTAGCTTTTTGGAAAAATGCTTTTTTAACTGGAAACAAAAGGAATCACCTTCAAAAAATGGACAAGGCTTTACGAAAAGGAGTCATCGATTTGCCGGATAGGAATAAAAAAGGAGTCTGGGCAAAAAAATATGCAAAACGACTGGATCAGGCAGCTATAGTAAAGCAGGATTGTGGCGCTATTCGTATAAAAATCCGGCAAATGAAAACTCAAGCAATCCGCAATAATTTTACTCTGGAAGTGTATGAGCGGGTAAATGAGATGGTACAATTTACTGCTGAAGCATTATTGATTTTAAAAAATTATGATATGGCAAAAAATAAGCAGGATGAAACGGAAGCTTATAAACAGATCATACAACTCTCAGATAAATTTAAAGTGCTGAGAAAGAATCTTGAAGCCATTTATAAAAAATCAAGAATACTGGTAAAACCCAATGATTATATTCTTGATCAGGATCATCATTCTCATTTGGCTAATCAAACAATTTCTTTCGACTGGCAATTTTATGCAGAGATGTTATTTTTAGAAAAAGTAAAGAATACATTTGAGTTAAAAAATAATGTGGAATGAATAATATAAAGGAAGCAAATTGAGGATAGGTGGCTTATATTTGTAGCAATTGCCTATCTAACATAAAAATATTATGATGCCAGTAAAAATCACCAGTTTTATCTTTTCATTTTTAATGATTATTTTTTTTAGTTTTTCATCCATAGCTCAGAAGAAAAACATGAAAGCTTCTTTTATTTTTCCTTTTCAAAGTAAACATGTTCATAGCAGCTCTATCATCGAGTTGCCAAATGGTGATATTATGGCATGCTGGTTTGAAGGTTCCGGGGAGCGTAATACCAATGATGTACAGGTGATGGGAGCTAGACTGAAAAAAGGTACATCTGTGTGGAGTTCTCCTTTTTTAATGGCAGATACGCCGGGTCAGCCCGATTGTAATCCGGTTTTATTTGTTGATAGTAGCAAAAAACTGTGGTTATACTGGATTGTTGTTCAGGCAAATCAATGGGAAAATTCTATTTTAAAATACAGAACAGCTACGGATTATTTAAAAAATGGAGCTCCAAACTGGAGCTGGCAGGATGTTATTTTATTGAAACCCGGAAAGGAATTTCCGGAAACTATTAAGTCTGATTTTTCTACAATGAAATCCCGTGATCTTGCCTGGGCAGAATATGCTCCGCAGTATGAAACCATGATCTATGATGCAGCTAAGGATAAAAAGAAACGAGAAACTGGATGGATGACCAGAATTCATCCTACAGTATTACCGAGCGGAAGAATTCTTTTGCCTGTATATTCAGATGGCTTTAATTTATCGATGGTTGCAATTTCTGATGATATGGGAGCAACATGGAAACCAAGTAAACCCATCGTTGGTTATGGTAATATCCAGCCGAGTATTGTTCAAAAGAAAGATGGTTCTCTGGTTGCATTTATGAGGGATAATGGAGATGCTCCGGGAAGGATCTTAAAAAGTATTTCAAATGATGATGGTTATTCATGGACATCTGCTAAAAAATCAGATGTGATTAACCCGGGAACAAGTGTGGATGTGATTAAATTAAAAGATGGTAACTGGGTGATGGTTTATAATGATCTTGAAGATGGGAGATATAGCGTTGCTATAAGTCTTTCAGATGACGAAGGAGGAACTTGGAAATGGACAAAACATCTTGAAAAAGATGACACAAAAAAAGGTTCATTTTCTTATCCTTCTATAATTCAGACCAAAGATGGTCTGGTGCATATCTCTTACTCCTACAGAACTGGAGAAAATAAAAAAACCATTAAACATGTATCTCTGGATTCTAACTGGATCAAGAGAAATTAATGATCCTGATAAAGGCTTTCAATTTTTTTTAGCTGTTCGATAATGATTTCAGTTTCGCCTTCAAATAGTGTCATAGGATTGATAAAAAGATGACCTCTATCTACAAAAGTAAAAATAGATGGGGTTGATTCTTTAAGAACTTTTGAAAGATCTTCTAATGTATAATCATTGGTTTTTAATAAAATTTCAGCACGCGCCATAGGCTGACCAGCTTCGTTTGGATAAGTTCTGAATATTTGGTAAAGTTTACTGTTATTAGAAAATTCTACAAGTTTTTTTACCTGTTCTTCCACCCAGGTATCTCTTTTTTTATGATCCATTGCAACATACTGTTCTACTGCAGAAAGGAGCCCAACGATTTCCTCCCGACCTGTTTTAAGCATTCTTCCTATACCATAATTAAAAAAATTGATTTTGGTAAACGTATCTAAAAAGTCTTTTTTACCAACAATTAATCCGGAAGATTGTGGTCCGCGTAAATCTTTTCCACCACTAAACAAAACTGCTGTTGCCCCCTTTTTGGTAATTTCCCAAAGATTTTCAACAGGTGGAACCTGTGCTGCAGCATCAACAATTACAGGAATATTTTTTTCTTTTGCAACTTCTAAAGTAGTTTCAAAATCGAGTCCGCCTTCTGCAATCCAACCACCTCTGCTGGTAAGCATAAAGAATATACCTGCTGTCTTATCCGTAATGGCATTTCGTAAATCATCTGCACTTGCCATATGCATTGTATTTGGATAGCCAACTTCTACCAGTTGAACTCCAAGTTGTCTGATACTCCAGTCATAAGGATTTCTATGTGCAGCAAACATGATAATTTCATAATCTCCAATTTCAGACCTGGATAAAGAATTAAAAGGTTTGCCTGCTTTTTGAGCAACGCAGGTAGCTGTTGCAACATGCATTCCTGAAGCAGCTCCATTGCACACCGCTGCTGCTTCATTTTGAGTGACCTTAGCAAGTCTTTCGTTTACTTTTTTTTGCAATTCTTTTATATCAACATGAGATCTTGCAGCTTCAGTCATGTCAGCCAACGTCTTTTCGCTCATTCTTGAACCGCCAACCATGGTATATGTGCCGGCAGCATTGATCATGGGTGTGATATTTAATCTTTTATAGATAGAGTCTTCCATTATATTTCTTTATTTTAATCTTCTGAGGAGCAATAATAATTAGTTTTGAATACGAATAACGGGTTGAAAGAAAAATTTAAAAAATACTTGATTTGACCTCGCTTCTAAAGGGTGACCAAGTATTTTTTACATTTCATCCATTAGGGTTGAGGTAAAAAAGGTAAAAAATACTAATTTAAAGAATTTTTAACCCTTAATTCGCATTATGAAACTGTAATACAAAATATTACCATGTACTCTTACTCTTGACTTATATTGTTGCAATTTATAAAAACATTTTGTTTTAGTCCTAATAACTGTTTGTGTAAATTTTGTTGGATACAATCATTTATTTCAAGAGAGGTTAGAATTATTATTTGGAAGTTTTGTAATACTGAAAGAATAATTTAGAGTCGCTAATAAATTTCCTTTAATAAACATTTATTATTTTGTTTTTTAGGTCAATTTATTATTACTATTTGGCAGACTTTAAGAATTGTTCAATCAGTTTAATAATTAAATTTGAAAAATATTGGATCAAAATTATTTTGGGAATCAGTAATTTTCCCGTTAGAATTTTTAAAATAAATTCGATTAAATCATCAGCAATGACTATCAGACATAAACCTATTCTAAATCTAACCTTATTTTTATTCCTTTATTTCTTTGGATTTTCAATTGTTGTTGCGCAAATAACTTCGTCATTAAATATATTAGATTTTGGTGCAAAAGCAGATGGGAAAACACTCAATACAAAAGCTATTCAAAAAGCTATTGATGAGTGTCATAAAAATGGCGGAGGAACTATAGGATTTCCTGCAGGAAATTATCTTACCGGAACTATTGTAATGAAAGATAATGTAGTTCTTAATTTACAGGCAGGCAGTAAAATTTTAGGGAGCACAAATATAGTAGATTATCCGATGTATACTCCGTCCATTCCCAATAACATGGATAAAGATGTACAGAGGGCTTTGATCAGAGGAGAGAATTTGCATCATATTGGCATAACTGGTTTAGGTACTATCGACGGACAAGGAAAAAGCCTTCAGATCAATAAAATTAATAAAGAAGAACTAAAAGAGATCCATAAGTTTTATACAGATAAAACCAGATATATTCCTAAGAAGGGAGATGATCAAAGGCCCTTTCTCCTAAGGTTTATTTCATGTACAGATATTACAATGCAAGGTATAACATTGCAACATCCTGCAAAATGGACGCAGCATTATTTGAATTGTAATGGCGTTACAATTCGAGATGTCAAAGTATTTGCCCATGGTGGAGCAAACAATGATATGGTGGATATTGATGGGAGTAAAAATGTGGTGATTTCAGGTATAAGAGGAGATAGTGATGACGATGGCATATGTTTAAAAAGTACAGGAGATCAAATAGTTGAAAATGTATTGATTACAGGTTGTATTCTTCGTTCGCGTACAAATCCAATCAAAGCAGGAACAGACTCTTATGGTGGGTTTCGTAATATTACCATTTCTAATTGTTATATCGGTCCTTCTGTAACCAATGATGGTTATTCCGGAAGGAAAGAAGGTATGGCAGGGATCGCATTAGAATTGGTAGATGGTGGTATACTGGAAAATGTAACTATTTCGAATATTATTGTGGAAGAGATGGTGGCTCCAATTTTTATCCGTTTAGGAAATAGGGGGAGAACTCCAAAACCAAATATAAAATCTAAACCCATTGGAAGTATAAATAATATCAATATCAGTAATATTATTGCTAAAAATACAAGTAGAACAGGGTGTTCTATTATTGGTGAAATCGATCATCCAATCACAAATGTTTCTATTTCAAGTATCCGAATAAGTTATGATGGTGGTGGAACTTTAGGGGAAGCCGAAGAAGAAAAACCAGAATTGGTAAGTGAATACCCGGAAAGTACAAGCCTTGGTTATCTACCGGCTTATGGATTTTTTGTCAGGCATGTCGATGGGATTACATTTAGAGATGTGGAGCTGAGTTACAATGAAGATGATCATCGTCCGGCGATGCTTTTTAATGATGTGCAGCATTTGAAATTATTAAATGTGGATACCGAAATAGCCAAGGATGCTAAAGGACAAATTGTATTACAAAAAACAAGTAACGTTTTTGTAAGTGGGTGTTCACCTAAAGCATTGGGTGTGTTTCTTTCTTTGGAGCAAGATTCTAGGCAGATAAATATTATCGGTAATAATTTTAGTGGTTTAAAAAAGCCTTTACAACTTGATGAGAGTATAAACACAAAAGAAATCAATTTTGCTCCAAATCTTACAGGAATATCAGCATTACACGAAATATTGCAACCTAACATACAACGGGATAGTCTTGGAAAGGTACATATGTATTTCCCTGATAATGTGTCTGTTTATTATACAACTGATGGAACTCTGCCAACCATAAAATCTAATAAATATGTAGCACCTTTTGAACAAATTAATGCAGTTACTATATTAGCTACAGCTTTTGATAAAAATAGGATGAGTAGAACTGCTCAATTAAAATTAAAAAAAACAGCAGTTTTAACACCTCAGATATTTCCAAAAGATCAGTTCTTTAACAAGGAAATAGAAGTCGTGATAACTTCAAACACTAGTGGAGCAACGATCTTTTATTCTTTGGATGGTTCAACTCCTACTAAAAACTCAAGAAAGTATGCAAAACGAATTCAAATTAAAAAAACTTCAAACTTAAGAGCTATTGCAATGAAGGATGGCTACATAAATAGTAAGGAAACCTTCTCCAGATACAAAACCATAGAGGGAATAAAAGGAGTACAGTATCAATATTATGATATAAAATTAGAGAGACTACCAAATTTCATGGACTTATCTCCAAAAAAATCTGGAGTAATAAAAAAGTTTTCTTTTGAGGAAATAGATCATGAGAAGTTTAATTTTGCTCTTATTATGCACGGGTATTTAAATGTTAGATCTACTGGGGAGTATACTTTTTTTGTCAGCTCTAATGATGGGTCAAAATTATTCATAGATCATAAGGAAGTGGTTAATAATGATGGAGCCCACGGAACACAGGAAAGATCTGGTACTGTTTATTTAAAAAAAGGAACACATCTTATTGAAACTCGATATTTTCAGGCAGGGGGTGTTAAAAGCTTAAAAGTATCTTGGGAAGGGTCGGGATTTGACAAAAGAGAAATAACTAAAGAAGATCTATCTGGAAATTAAAATTCAGAGAGGAGTATCAGAGGTTAAATTTGTTTAAGTTTAGTTGAAATAATATTAGAACCCTTGAAAATAGTAAAAGAAGCTGAAAATGTACTGTACTAAAGTGCTTACTTTTATTTATTTTTGTAACCGATAAATTATTAAAATTTAAATTAGATTATACTATGTCAAATAAAACAGTAACAGATAGGGCTGCAGACAATATTAGAATATTGGCTGCTTCTGCAGTTGAAAAAGCAAAATCAGGTCATCCGGGTGGAGCGATGGGTGGTGCAGATTTTATCAATATCCTATACTCTGAATTTTTAAAATACGATCCAAATCAAATGGACTATCCATTTAGAGATCGTTTCTTTTTAGATCCGGGTCATATGTCGCCAATGCTGTATGCTGTATTAAGTTTGACAGGCAAATATTCTATGGATGATTTGCAACAATTCCGTCAGTGGGGAAGTGAAACTCCTGGGCATCCTGAATTAGATGTGCAAAGAGGGATTGAAAACACTTCTGGTCCTTTGGGTCAAGGTCATGTAATGGCAATTGGAGCAGCAATGACAGAGCGTTTTTTGGTAGAACGTTTTGGAGAATGGATGTCACATAAAACCTATACCTTTATTTCTGATGGTGGTGTTCAGGAAGAAATATCCCAAGGAGGTGGTCGTATTGCCGGGCATTTGGGATTGAGTAATTTGATCATGTTTTATGATTCAAATAACATCCAGCTTTCTACTAAAGTAGAGGAGGTAGATAAGGAAAATGTGGAAAAAAAATATGAAGCCTGGGGATGGAATGTAATAACGATTAATGGTAATGATACAGATGAGATCAGAAATGCATTAAAATCTGCAAATGAAGAGACTAAAAAGCCAACACTTATTATTGGGAAAACTATTATGGGTAAGGGAGCTGTAAATGCTGATGGAGTAAATTTTGAAGATCAGGTTTCTACCCATGGTATGCCTTTATCTGCTGCAGGTGGTGACTATAAAAAATCTATTACAAATTTGGGAGGAGATGCTGAAAATCCATTCCAGATTTTTGAAGATGTTGCAGAATTGTACAAAAACAGAAAGGGTGAATTAATAGAATGGGCATCAAAAAATAAAGAAGTTGAAAAAGAATGGGTGGAGAAAAATCCAGAATTAGCGCAAAAATTAGAGAAATTCTTATCTGGTAATATTCCTGAAATTGATTATGCAGCGATCAAACAGAGTCCGAATTCAGCAACCAGAGGAGCTTCTGCTGCTGTATTGTCAGTTTTTGCAGAAAAGGTTGAAAATATGATTGTTGCATCTGCAGATCTTTCCAATTCAGATAAAACAGATGGATTTTTGAAAAAAACTACTGCATTTAAAAATGGCGATTTTTCGGGTGCATTCTTCCAGGCTGGAGTTTCTGAATTATCCATGGCTGTTATTATGAATGGAATGGCATTGCACGGAGGTGTAATTCCGGCCTGTGCAACATTCTTTGTGTTTTCAGACTATATGAAACCTGCAGTGAGACTAGCAGCTTTAATGGAATTACCTGTAAAATATATATGGACACATGATGCTTTTAGAGTAGGAGAAGATGGACCAACGCATCAGCCAGTTGAGCAGGAAGCTCAGATTAGACTGATGGAAAAACTAAAAAATCATCACGGAGGAAACTCAATGTTGGTACTTCGTCCTGCAGATGCCTTAGAAACATCTACAGCATGGAAAACTGCTTTGGAAAATACCAGTACTCCTTCGGCTTTGATTCTGTCAAGACAAAATATCAATGATCTGCCAGCCAAGGGAGATCGTTTTGAAGAAGCTTTACAGATTAATAAAGGAGCCTATATAGTTAAAGATGTGGAAGGAACACCGGATGTAATATTACTTGCCAGTGGTTCAGAAGTTTCTACTTTGGTTAGTGCTTCAGAAATAATTGAAAAAGAAGGAATTCAAATCCGAATTGTTTCTGTGCCTTCAGAAGGGCTTTTTAGAAGTCAGTCAAAAGCATATCAGCAGGAAGTATTGCCTGATGGAATTAAAAGATTTGGATTGACATCCGGACTTTCTGTTACTTTAGAAGGTTTGGTAGGTGAGAATGGAGCTGTATGGGGTATGAATTCATTTGGTTATTCTGCACCTTATAACGTGTTAGATGAAAAATTAGGATTTACACCAGAAAAAGTTAGTGAGCAGATCAAGGAGCTTCTTAACTAATATTTTTGCCGATTGAAGATATGCAAAATGTATTCTCTTATATATTTTCAATCGGCTTTTTTGTACCTTAAAATAGATTTTTTAATTTGTTATAATGAAACAACTTACTTTAATTGCCTTATTATTTTTTACTATATCTTATGGTCAACAAATAAATCTAATGACCTATAATATTCGCTATGATAATCCAAAAGATGGTGAAAATTCATGGCCAAATAGAAAAGAAACATTGCTTAACCAAATCCAATTTTATCAACCGGATGTAATTGGAACGCAGGAAGGACTGGAACATCAGATTCAATATCTCGATGAAAATTTGAAATCATATAAATATGTTGGTGTTGCCAGAGCAGATGTGAAGGAAAATGGTAAGGGAGAGTTTTCTGCTGTTTTTTATAATGTGAATAAATTTAAGGATCTGAAAAGTGGAACTTTTTGGCTTTCGGATACACCAAATAAACCATCCAGAGGTTGGGATGCATCATTGAATAGAATATGTACTTATATTCTTTTAAAGGATAAAAATTCTGGTAAAAAATTCTGGGTTTTCAATACCCATTTTGATCATAAAGGAGTAGTTGCAAGACAAAAATCAGCTAAATTGATTATTGCAAAGATCAAGGAGATCAATAAGGAAAATTTACCGGTTTTTTTAATGGGAGATTTTAATCTGACACCTGATCAATCACCAATAAAACATATTGTACAGAATCTAAATGATTCAAAAACAGTTAGTCAGAAAACACCTTTTGGTCCTGATGAAACATTTAATGGGTTTAAGGTTTGTGAGGATAGAAATCGAAGAATCGATTATATTTTTGTCAGCCAGAAAAATATCACTGTAAAAAAATACGGAGTATTGGCAAATGTAAAAAAAACAAAATTTCCTTCAGATCACTATCCGGTCTTTATCAGCACAGAGATTAAATAAAATATTTAAATAATTTAGTTTTTTCAATACAGTTAAGCGCTTTGAAAATTTAAAGTATACATTTGTACCTGTTTGAGTTAAGAATTAACAGGTATATAACAAAATACAAGAAGCTTCCTATATCATCTTGTCTTATTTTTGTAAAAATCAGATAATATTAAAATCTATTTTATGAAAATCAAGATATATTTCTTTTTATTAATTTCAATCTTTTCATTGAATCTGTTCTCACAGATCAAAGACGTACCATTTAAGCAGGTAACATCTGTTAAATACACCTTATCAGATGAATTAAAAACAGCTAAATTTAAAAAAGTAGTAGTGGATTATAACGATATCGTATATGTTCTAACGGATAAAGGTTTGTTTCGTGATTATTATGAAAGTGAACTTTCAAAAGATATGTTCTACAGGCTTTTAGTAACAAAAAATCCGGTTGATATTACTGTTCAGGAAAGTACTGGGTATTTATATTATTTGTATGGAAATGAGTTTTTAACCAATGCACATGCGGGTACTATTTACAAATATATTCCCGAAAATGAGTATAATAAAATACTGGTAAATGCGGAGGATCAGGTCTTGCTTCTTGGAAGTAAAAAAGCAACTTTATTTTATCGAACAAAGAAACTAAGTGATTTTGCATTGCCAAAAGGTAAAATGCTACAGGCTTATGTGTACAATAAACATTTTTATTACCTGACGTCAGATGGAATATACAAAATGCAGGATGGGAAATGGAAAGAGTTTCATAAAGGAAACAAGATGACTGCAATTACTTTTACAAAAGATGAGATATTTGTTGGAACATCAGATGGGTATTATGCGATAAATATAAATTCAGGTAAGATCATTTTAGAAAATAACAATAAGTTGCCGGTTCCGGTTATAACCGATATCAAGCAGGTTGGAGACCAACTTTGGTTTGGTTCTGACAACGGTGCCTTTCTAAAAGAAAAGGATAGATTTAGGTATTTTGCAGGAAAGCGATGGTTAGATACAAATTATGTTATTGATATTGCCAGTGATAGTAAAGGAGATGTTTATTTTTTGACAAAAACAGGATTGAATAAAGTAAAATATATTACACAAACTCTTGCAGATAAAACGAAAAAGATACAGGATGATATTCGTAAATATCATATGCGTTTTGGTTGGGTAAATGAGATTGGGTATAAAATTCCGGGTGATATGAAATCTGCTTATTCAAGGGATAATGACAATGATGGTTTATGGACCTCTCTTTATCTGGGTAGTCAGGTTTTTAGGTATATGACAACAGGGGAAGAGGTCGCAAAAAGGTATGTTTGGGAAACCTTTGAATCTTTTGAGAGATTATTAACAGTCAATCCTTTAAAAGGATTTCCTTCCAGAACTTTTGAGCGGAGAGGTATTTTAGATTTAAATGATGCACATGCCTGGAGACCTTCTCAGGAAAAAGAATGGGACTGGAAAGGAACTACCAGTACTGATGAATATATTGCTTATTTGTTTGTTGCTTCTTTGATGGATGAGTTTATTACAAAAACACCCGAAGAAAAACAAAGAGTTACAAATTTTATCGATGCTATTATGACACATATCATTGAGAATGATTACTATTTTGTTGATATAGATGGTAAACCAACTCGTTGGGGTCGATGGAATCCGGAATATATAAACGCGTATCCTTTATATGTCTCTGACAGAAAATTAAATAGTGCTCACTTAATTGCAGGTTTGCAATTGGCTTACCATTTAACCGGTAAAAAGATTTACAAAAAGGAAGCTTTTAAAATGATGGATAAGTATGGTTATCTGGAAAATATAAAAGCTCCTATGAAAGAGATGAGAAAAACCATGGATTATAACCATATGGGAGATACCATGGGAGATAGCTGGAATCATTCTGATGATGAAATGTCGTTTATAACCTATTATGTATTAGAAAAATATGCCTTTAATGAAGATTTAAGAAAAATATACAAAGAAGTAACTCGTGAGCATTGGGAGATGGAAAGACCTGAAAAGGATGGTCTTTGGGAAATGTTGACCTATGCTGTAACGGGAGATATTGACAAGGAATCTTTGTTATTTTTCTTAAGAGAGTTTAATATAGATCTGGATCGTTATACTACAAAAAACTCTCATAGAAAAGATTTGGAATTCTTACCGGAAAATTACAGAGGTCAGAAAACAAAAAAATTGTTATACCCCGGAGAAAGAGAGATGGTTCGACATAATTCAAACCCATTTATTTTGGATCAGGGAGGAAGCAGGAGAACAAGACTGGCAGGAGATGAATATTTATTGCCATACTGGATGGCGAGATATTATAAAATAATAGAGTGATTGTTATACAGATAAAAAACTAAGATCAATTGATGAACAGTTTATCTTTGATCTTTGAATGCACGTTAATTTCATAAATTCGATGAAAATCATCACATTTAATATCAGAGAATATAATTGGATCAAAAGAGCAGTTTTTTTAGTTTTTTTGTTGGCAGATGTTTTTTTTATCAATGCCCAATCCTTTATAAAATCACCTTATCTGGCTAATCCGGGCAATAGTTCTATTACAATTCGATGGGAAAGTGATGTGCAAACTAACTATACGGTTGCATATGGTAATTCCAGATCTTTAGAGAAAACTATTTCTGCTCAAATGGTCGGATCAAAAAAAAGTCGTTATTTGTACGAAGCAAATGTCAGTAAACTAAAAACAGGTAAAACTTATTATTACCGTGTAGGATCAAAAAATTTCAAATCGAAAATAAGTACGTTTAAAGCAGGAGTAAAAAGTAATAATCCGTTTAGTTTTGTAGTTCTTGGTGATAGCAGATCTAAATCAAAAGTATTTAAGGCTATTGCTAAACAGGTAAATGAGATTGATCCTGCTGTTGTAATTGCTAATGGAGATCTGATTGCAAAAGGAGGGAACATGGATCACTGGCAAACACAATTTTTTGATGCTGCAGAAGATATGATTGATCATATTCCGTTTATATCTGCAGTAGGTGATCATGAATCAGATGATGTTGACGGGGATGAAGCAGTTCTTTTTACACACTATTTATTTCCTGAAAAGGATCATTTAAAATTATGGTATTCCTATGATGTGGGGAATGCCCATTTTATTTTTCTGGATTGGAGGTATCCATTTAATGAGGAAATGATCCGATGGTTTCAGGAGGATGTCAAAAAGAATCATAAACTATGGAATTTTGTAGTTATGCACCGACCCACCTATAACCTTGGAGGTCATCGGGTAGCATGGGGAAGAGGCGTCTGGCCTGATCTTTTTAGAGAAAATAAAATTGATATAGTTTTTGCCGGTCATTCACATTTATATGAAAGATTTTATCCATTGAGACCAGCATCCAATACGAATAATACATGGGCGGTGACTTACATAACCACCGGAGGTGCCGGAGCATCTTTATATGAAGCAATTGAAAATCCATCGATGGCATATACAAAATCTGTCAATCATTTTTTAAAAGTGGATATCGATAAAAATAGTATTGTATTAAAAGCCATAGATATCAACGGTCAGGTTTTAGATTCTGTTTTATGGAGAAAAAATAAGGGTGTACAAAGTGCTTCCTATCTTCAGATGGTAAAACCACAGGAAGAATTGGATATTATCAATGTATTTAATGGCCCGATTTCTCAAAGAATGGAAAGATTACCGATGGTAGAAGTTCCTTATGAACCTGTTTTGAAATTACAATCAGTGAATATAAAGGAAGATATTGAATTCACAATTCGACTGGAGGAGACTTCTAAAGGTAATTATGAAATGGAATCTGTTTCCGGAATATTAAAAGCGGGGGAAGAGATGGATATCAAATTGAAAATATTTGGTAGATCAACATTGACGGTAAGTAAATGGGGAGATCTTCAACCTAAATTGAGGTTGATAACGGATTATAAGACAAAAACCTATTCGGGTAAAATAATTGGTAAAATACTGGAATATATTGCCTGGTAATTGTATCCGGTAAAAAGTAAAAAGGAAAAATCATGAGAATATTAATTCACAAAAACTCTAAAAAATTAGATAAATGGCTGGCTTATTATATTGCAAGAAGGATAAAAAAAGCCCAGAAAGAATCAGATAAGCCTTATGTGCTGGGTTTACCAACTGGTTCCTCTCCTGAAGGAGTTTACAAAGAGCTGGTTAAATTATACCAAAAAGGGAAAGTGTCTTTCAAAAATGTGATTACTTTTAATATGGATGAGTATGTTGGAATTCCGGTAGATCATCCTCAAAGTTACCATTATTTTATGCATCATCATCTTTTTGATCATATTGATATTCCCAAAGAAAATATCCATATTTTGGATGGAAATGCGAAGGATTTATTTGAAGAATGCAGATCATTTCAAGAGAAGATCGAAGCAGCAGGAGGCATTAATCTGTTCATGGGGGGTATTGGTCCGGATGGGCATATTGCTTTTAATGAGCCTGCGTCATCGCTTTCATCACGTACCAGAGTAAAAACGCTTACTTATGATACAATTCAGGCAAATTCGAGATTTTTTGATAATGATATTGATAAAGTTCCTACCACTGCGTTAACGGTAGGTGTTGGAACTGTAATGGATGCAAAAGAACTGGTTATTATCATTAAAGGATATAGTAAGGCAAGGGCACTGCAAAAAGTAGTGGAAGAAGGTGTAAATCATATGTGGACAGTTTCCATGCTACAGTTACATCGTTATGGTACCATCTGTTGCGATGATGATTCAACGATGGAATTAAAAGTTGGAACCGTTAAATACTTTAAAGATATTGAGAATAATACGATAAATAATTTACCCGATATTAAGATTTAATCCAGCCTTAATTATTTTGGAATAAACACATTAAAAATTGTTTGATTGTTGGTTTTGGAAAGGTTTTAATTCATCTGAATTTTAACCTTTCTTTTTTTTGTAGGATAAAAAATAATAGGATATAGATAAGATACGATTAGCATCTTAATCTTCCTGCCATTATATTTGTAGGTATATCCTGTCAATCAGATTGTTAATTTTATCAAAAGTATAGATCCTATGAAAAAATCCCTGATAGTTGTTTTATTACTTACATTTTCACATTCTATTGCATCCAATGTTAAAGAATACAATGTCATGGATTTTGGAGCTAAAGCTGATGGCGAAACATTGAATACAAAAGCTATCCAAAAAGCCATTGATGCCTGTGCAAAAAATGGAGGAGGTACTGTTGAATTTCCTACAGGAACTTATCTTACCGGAACAATTTATTTTAAAGATAATGTAACCATCTATCTGCAAAATGGAGCTCTGTTACTGGGAAGCACGAACTTAATTGATTATCCTGAAAATCTTCCAGCTTATCAATTTTATAGAAAAGGAATAATCAAAAGGACCCTGATATATGCTGAAAAATGTAAGAATATTGCAATAAAAGGGGAAGGGACTATTGATGGTCAGGGAGCATTTATCAAAAAAGCAAATGGTGAACCAGCCAAAACTTACGGTGAAAGACCACATGTGATCTGGATGATACAATCAAAAAAAATAAATATTGAAGGTATTAAATTACAAAATTCTGCTTTGTGGATGCAACATTATATTGCTTGCGAAAACTTATATATTCATAATATAGAAGTGTACAATCATGCCAATAAAAACAACGATATGATGGATATCAATGGCTGTAAAGATGTAATTATTTCAGATTGTAGGGGAGATACAGATGATGATGGTATTACCATAAAAAGTACGCATGCCATGCCAAGTGAAAATATTACCATTACCAACTGTATCATCAGTAGTCATTGCAATGCCATTAAGTGTGGAACAGAATCTAATGCCGGATTTAAAAATATTACCATATCCAATTGTATTGTTCGTCCATCGAAAGATAAAGAACCTATTTATGGTGAGCCGGAAGGTATTAGCGGTCTTGCACTGGAAGTCGTAGATGGTGCGGAGATGAATGGTATCAGTATATCCAACATTGTGATTGATGGACCACAGGTTCCAATTTTTATCCGACTGGGAAACAGAGCACGGGGATATGATAAAAATCTACCCAAACCAAAAGTAGGAAGCATTGAAAATATTACAATTTCTAATATAACTGCTTTTAATGCAGAGGCTATAGGTTCAAGTATTACGGGAATTCCCGGACATTTTGTTAAGAATATTACCCTGGATAATATTCGTATTTTTTATAAGGGAGGAGGAAGTGTTAAAGACGCAAATAGAGTGATTCCTACAATGGAATCTGATTATCCGGATGCTGTTATGTTTGATCGATTGTCATCGTATGGTTTTTTTATCCGTCATGCGGAAAACATTACCCTGAACAATGTTGAATTACATTTTAAAAAGGATGAAAAACGACCGGCTATTTATCTGGGTGATGTAAAAAATGGAAGAATACTACATTTACAGGCAGATATCAATTCTGCATCGTCTCTGATCAAAGGAAATAATATGCAGGATATTTTGATTGAAAATTCATGGACAAAAAGCAGTTGCCTCAGTTTGATTGAAGTTTCAGGAAAACAATCAAAATCTATTTTTCTTTCAAATATTGATAAATTAAAGTACAAAGACTTATATAAAACTTCCAAAGAGGTGTCAAAGAAAGCGGTAAGTCAGGCAAATATAATTAATGACAAAGTTTAGATTTATGGAGGTGTCAGTAAAAGACCAAAAGAAGAAGTTTTTAGTGTTCTTCATAAAAAGGATGACCATTGTGATATTTCTTTTTTTGATGAGCTCTCTTACAGCTCAAACTTCCTTTTATAATATACTCGATTATGGTGCGAAAGGAGATGGAAAAACGAACAATACAAAGGCAATAAATGCTGCCATTGATGCTGCCTCAAAAAAAGGAGGTGGAACCGTTTATTTTCCTGCCGGAGATTTTCTTTCTTATACTATTCGTTTGCAAAACAATATTACCATTCATCTGGATAACGGAGCCGTACTGATAGGAGATAAAGAAGTAGATGGAATAGGTTATGATTTACCTGAGGAAACTACCTGGTATGCAAAGTTTCAGGATTTTGGTCATAGTTACTTTAAAAACAGCCTGATTTATGGGG
>VAPK010327378.1_pt1 | contig 35687 bp, 41 predicted proteins | sample 3395031 | NCBI WGS metagenome assembly VAPK01 (sample SAMN08290443, study PRJNA428436) | hydrothermal vent metagenome | isolation source: Deep-sea hydrothermal vent chimney 1 | place: Pacific Ocean: Juan De Fuca Ridge
AGTTTTTACTCTGACCCCAAACTACACATCCGCATAACGGCTTGCATCACCTAGCCAACGTTGGATTAGCGGTGCAATGTTTTCGGGATGTTTCAGTTCCAGTTCTTCCGCTGCCTGACTGGCTTTAGGAATAAGCGCTGCATCACGTTGCAGATCGGCAATTTTTAGTAATTGTAAACCCGTTTGTCTTGTACCGAGTACTTCACCTGGCCCACGTATTTCCAAGTCTTTTTGTGCAATTTTAAAACCATCGTTGGTTTGGCGCATGGTGTCGAGTCGTGTTCTTGCATTTTGTGACAATGGTGCGCGATACATAAGTACACAAGCACTGGCCTGTTTGCCACGCCCGACTCGGCCACGCAACTGGTGTAGTTGCGACAAACCTAAACGTTCGGCATTTTCTATTACCATTAAACTGGCATTGGGTACATCCACTCCCACTTCGATCACCGTGGTTGCAATTAATAATTGTAACTCGGCATTTTTAAATGCCGACATCACCTGTTCTTTTTGTTCTGGCTTCATCCGACCATGCACTAAACCTATTTTTAGATCCGGGAAGGCTTCGCTTAATTCTTTATAGGTGTTCTCGGCTGCCTGACATTGCAACACTTCCGATTCTTCAATTAAAGTACAAACCCAATATACTTGCCGACCTTGTTGGCAGGCTTTAATAATACGCTCGATAATTTCAACTCGGCGTGTATCGGGTAACACCACGGTATCCACTGGCGTTCGTCCCGGTGGTAGCTCGTCAATGATGGAACAATCCAAATCGGCATAGGCTGTCATGCTGAGTGTTCTTGGAATAGGCGTTGCAGTCATAATAAGTTGATGGGGAGAACGCTGTTCACCATTATCATTGCTTACACCTTTGTTCCTTAATGCCAAACGTTGATGCACTCCAAAACGGTGCTGCTCGTCAATAATCACCAATGCTAATCTTTTAAATACAACCTCATCCTGAAACAAGGCATGTGTGCCAATGGCAATAGCGGCTTCTGCCGATTCTATTAATGCCATAGCTTCTCGACGTGGCGCAACTTTTAACTTACCGCTTAACCACGCAACCTTAATACCTAACGGCTCAAACCAGTTTATAAAATTAGTATAATGCTGTTCGGCTAATATTTCTGTTGGAGCCATAATGGCAACCTGATAACCCGATTCAATCGCTTGCAACGCGGCAATCGCCGCCACGACTGTTTTACCTGAACCCACATCGCCTTGAATTAAACGCTGCATGGGGAAGGGCTTTACTAAATCGTTTTGAATATCCATAACTACCCTCTGTTGTGCGTTGGTTAATGCAAACGGTAAATTATTTTTAAAGATATTTGTTTTTTCTTGTGGTAACTCAATCACACAGGCCGGTTTTTCTTTGACCCTTGCGCGCAACTGTCTAAGGCTAAGTATATGAGTTAACAATTCTTCAAAAATTAAACGCTGTTTCATTGAGTGTTGATTGTCTTGTAAGTCCGCTAGCGACACATCCGGTGAAGGATAATGCACAAATTGAAGTGCATCTTTTAAACTGGCGAATTGATATTTTTCTAGCAGCGTTGTGGGAAGATAATCATCTAACGTTAACGTACCTGTATTTAATAAATCGAACGCATAATTGACCATGTTGCGCAAACTGATTTGGTGTACGCCCTCTGTTACCGGATAAACAGGGGTAAGTGTTTCCTCTACCGCTTCAGACAAATCGGTGCCTGCCTGCGATTCAGATAAAATTGTGTATTCAGGATGCGTCATTTCTAAATGACTACCACTACGACGTACTTCACCAAAACAACGAATGGTTTTACCGCGTGCTAAATTTGATTTTTGACTTTGAGTAAAATGAAAGAACCGTAATACTAATAACGCAGAACCATCACGTACTCGGCAGATCAACATACGTTTACGTGCAAATTTAATTTCGGTAAGCTCGATAGTACCTTGTATAACCGCATGGTCACCCACACGTAAGCTACCAATAGGCACAATACGAGTGCGATCCTCATAACGATAAGGTAAATGGAATAATAAATCCTGTGCAGAAACAATCCCAAGCTTAGTAAGCTTTTCGGCAACTTTAGGGCCTACGCCTTTTATATTTGTTATGGGGGTTAAATTAGAAATAATCTTTAAGAAGAACTATCAAAGATGTAATGAACTCACTTCATACTTTCGTCATTCCCGCGAAGGCGGGAATCCAGCCAGTAAAATTAGCTTTTATTTATATTTTATGGATACCCGCCTGCACGGGTATGACGGTGCAAATACTTTGTTTATGTATTCACAACAATAAAACCTTTGTGTCCTCTGTATCCTCCGTGGCTAACTTTTTAATTTTAATTTATCCAACAACCATCACTGCATCCATTTCAACCTGTGCATCTTTGGGCAGCGATGCTACCCCAATGGCTGCGCGCGCAGGATAAGGTTCTACAAAATATTCTGCCATGGTTTCGTTAACAATGGGAAAGTGGCTTAAGTCAGTTAAAAAGATATTCAGCTTGGCAATATCTTTTAAATCACCACCGGCTGCTTGAGTAACGGCCTTTAGATTATCAAACACGCGTTGAATTTGTACTTTAATATCACCTTCCACCAGTTCCATTGTTTCAGGTACTAACGGTATTTGCCCAGACAAATAAACGGTATTATCAATTTTAACGGCTTGTGAATAAGTACCGATAGCTTTAGGTGCTTTGTCGGTGTGAATAATTTCTCTTGCCATGCTTTTTCCTTTTTAAAATTACTGCCTAATTCGATGAATACGATCAACCATATTAATGGATTTTAGCCGTCGCATTACTCTTGCAAGGTGTTTTCTGTCCTTCACTTCAACTGTTAAGGTCATTGACGAATGTATACCATCACGTTCTTCTATATCAACGTTGAGTATATTCGATTTTAAATCTGAAACGATAGCGGCAATGGTTGCTAGCACACCACGCTGATTTTTAACCATCAGTCGGATATAGGTTGAAAAATCACGATTTAAGTCCGGCTCCCATTCAACGTCAATCCATTTTTCCGGCTTGCTCTTAAAGTCACTTAAGTTTTTACATGCTTGCGAATGTACCACAATACCGCGCCCCACACTGATAAAACCAATTATATTATCACCGGGGATCGGCAAACAACATTTTGCAAAAGATACGACCGTGCCTTCGGTTCCCTGAATCATCAGTGGTCGCCTTGTTTGCCGTTGACCGGAATTCTTTTCGTTATTTTGATCGTGATTTAAGTTTTCAAGCGTATCCGCAGAGCCAACCAATGCACGCGCCACCATCATAGGAATGTGATTACCAATACCTACTTCGGCACAAAGATCATTGAAGTTCTGAAAATTAAGTTCTTTTAATGCCGTTGTAATTGCACTGTCTGATATTTGTTCTAGCGAGGAACCAAAGGCTTCTAGATTACGATTTAATAAACGTCGCCCCAATTCAACCGATTCATCAAACTGTAAGTTTTTTAATAGTGCACGAATATTGGTGCGAGCCTTAGCCGTTTTAACAAACTCCAACCAACTGGGGTTAGCCTGCGCACCCGGTGCGGTAATGACTTCAATCGTTTGGCCATTATAAAGTTCGGTACGCAACGGCATTAAACGCCGATCAATTTTGACTGCCACACATTGGCTGCCCACATCGGTATGTACCGCATAGGCAAAATCAATGGCGGTGGCACCGCGCGGTAACACCAGAATATCACCACTGGGGGTAAAAACATAAACTTCATCAGGGAATAAATCAATTTTAACATTTTCCAGAAACTCCATTGAGTTACCGGCATGTTGTTGAATTTCTAACACGCCACGCAACCATTCTCTGGCTCGCACTTGCGCATTATTGTCCGTTGATTCAGCATTACTTTTATAAAGCCAGTGTGCGGCAATGCCAGCATCCGCTACCTTGTTCATATCTTCAGTTCGAATTTGTATTTCAATAGCAACGCCATACTGTGTGTATAAAACAGTATGTAAAGACTGATAGCCATTGGCCTTTGGAATGGCAATATAGTCTTTAAATTTACCCGGAACCGGAGTAAATAAATTATGAATAGCCCCTAACATGCGGTAACACATGTCCACATTGTCAACGATAATACGAATGGCATAAACATCCATCACCTCAATGAAAGATAATTTTTTATCGTGCATTTTTTTATAAATACTATAGAGATGCTTTTGTCGGCCAATGATTCTACCCAACAAGCTCAGCTCATCTAAACGAGTATGAATGGACTGTTCAAGTTTATTAATCAGTTCTTTTCGATTGCCGCGCGCCTTTCTTACATTTTCGGCTAACACTCTTGAGCGCATAGGATACATCGCCTTAAAACCCAGATCTTCCAGTTCCAAACGCATTTGGTTCATGCCTAAACGGTTGGCGATGGGCGCATAAATTTCTAACGTTTCACGCGCAATACGCCGACGTTTATCTGGGCGCATTACACCGAGTGTACGCATGTTATGTAAACGATCCGCCAACTTGATTAAAATAACGCGGATGTCTTCCACCATCGCCAGCATCATTTTTCTGAAATTTTCGGCCTGTGCTTCGGCCTTACTTTCAAAGGTGATATGGGTGAGTTTGCTGACACCATCAACCAGTGTCGCTACTTCGTCTCCAAATTTCTTTTTGATGGTTTCCTTACCATGTTCGGTGTCTTCAATAACATCATGTAACAACGCAGCAATAATACTACGATGGTCCATTCGCATTTCCGTTAATATTTGGGCAACCGAGAGAGGATGAAAAATATAGGCTTCACCGCTTACACGACGCTGGCCTTCGTGCGCTTCGGCACTGAATAAATACGCTTGATATATTTCGGTAACTTGATCCTGTTCGAGATACTCGTCGAGCATTTCACAAAGATGGCCGATTCGAAAAGAAATTGGCTCAGGTTCAGAACCTGAATTAATGAATTCCCTCGGTTGAGGGATATCCTGCATTGAATTAGCGATAACCCGGGTACTCCCCTAAGTTATAGGTAAATTTTTAGTTATCTTCCGCTGAAGCTGATTCATCACTGACCGAATCATCTTTGCTTACGGTACTAGTACTATCATTAGCCGAATCGTCAACAGCAGGTACACCCAAATCAACCGCTAAAGCCGCCGCCAGTGCAGCCGCCACATCAATTTCACCATCGGAGGAGTCTGTTGTTTCTGCCGTTGCAGCCGATTCGGCAGTCACTTCACCGTCCTGACCTTCGACAACGTCTTCGTCATTTCCCCATTCGGCACTTTCAACTTCCTTCTCGTCTAAAATAGCGGCATCGATTAAACCTTCAGCAATTTCACGCAAGGCAACCACGGTCGGCTTATCATTTTCCAACTCAACCAATGGCTCTGCACCCTGACTAATTTGACGTGCGCGTTTTGAGGAGATAAGAACCAATTCAAAACGATTTTTTACATTTTCTAAACAATCTTCAACGGTGACGCGTGCCATGTAGTTTTTACTCCGGGAATCAATAACTTATAAATAATATACTGGGCATTTTAGAATACCATTATACAAGCAACATTCTAAAATTTGAACCTGATAGTATAGCGTCATCGCACGTAAATCGCTAGCGATGCCATTGAATATCTAATATTTACTCTAATAACCCTGCTAATGTTGCCTGTTCACGCTGCCTGAGTACCTCAAGACGCTGCCGTTGCGCCAAAACAATTGCGCCCAACTGTCGGGTTGCCTCGTCAAAGTCATCATTAATAATAAGGTAATCAAACTCATCGTAATGTGCCATATCGGCAGTCGCATCGCGCATTCGCCGGGCAATGATTTCGGCCGAGTCCTGACCCCGTGCATTTAAGCGATGTTCAAGTGCATCACGCGATGGCGGCAAAATAAAAACGGAAATCGCATAAGGCATTAACTTGCGCACTTGCTGCGCGCCCTGCCAGTCTATTTCCAGAATAATATCTTCGCCTTGACTTAGCTGTTCTTCTACCGCCTGCTGCGAAGTACCGTAATAATTATCAAACACCTTGGCATATTCCAAAAAGGCTTTCGCGTCGACCATTTGTTCAAATGCTGTTGTGCCGACAAAATGATAATGCACGCCATTTTCTTCACCCGGACGCATCGCCCGCGTAGTATGCGATACCGAAACAGCAATACCCGTTGTCGATTTTAGCAAAGCCTCAACCAAACTGGTTTTACCTGCACCCGACGGTGCCGAAAAAATATATAACTGGCCGCTATAAGGGGATTTCACTCGATATTCTCCACATAATAATCATTGTTCAAACTAAAAAATTTATTCTGGTTTACTGTACCAAGTACCACGCGCTTTACCATGACGTACAAGCAAATCATCTGCAACAAGTTTTGATAAACGATTTTTAATCGTCGGTCTTGAAACGGAAGTAATCAATTTCTCTGCATCACCAATAGTAACCTGAAAATTACTCGATATTCTGTACCTGCTCTCGCATTTGCTCGATCAACACTTTTAAATCTACCGATGCGCGGGTCGTTTTGGTATCAACTGATTTTGAACCTAGGGTATTCGCCTCACGATTGAGTTCCTGCATTAAAAAGTCTAGCCGCCGCCCCACGGGTTTTGTTTGCTTTAACACGTTTCGTACCTCGCTTAAGTGTGCACCTAGGCGATCTGTTTCTTCTGCAACATCCATTTTTTGTGCAAGTAGTACCATTTCCTGTTCGATACGTTTGTCGTCATGTTCAATATTAAACTCAGCTAACTTAGCCATAATTTTCTGTTTACGCGCATCTAAAATAGTAGGAATAATTTGTTCTACATGGCGCACTATTTTTTCCATTTCATCACAACGCGATATCAACATGGCCACTAACTTTTCACCTTCACGTTGTCTATTGGCAATAAACTCATCCAACGCTTCGCTTAAACAGGCAATAACAGTTTGTTGCAATGCTTTTGTATTGATTTGCTGTTCTTGCATCACGCCCGGCCAGTTTAATACATTAAGTGGGTTCACCTTGGCCTTCTCTACGGAAGTAAAATGTTGGTTGATGGTTTCACAAGCCATTGATAGTTGTTTTATTAAATCGACATTAAGTTGCAAGTCACGCGAGTTATCCGACGTTGAATTTATTTGTAGCCGAATATTTAATTCAACTTTACCCCGACTGAGTTTTTTTGACAGCATATTGCGTAACGTTTGTTCAATTTCACGCACACTTTCCGGTGCGCGGATCGACATATCCAGATAGCGGTGGTTAACACTGCGCAGCTCCAGAGTGATGCTTAGCTCATCTAGCGTAGCTTCAGTTCTTGCAAAAGCGGTCATACTTTGAGTCATTAATAAATTCCTTTCACTGTTCATATCCAGTTAGCCTGATTATCTTATATATTTATTCACTAAAAAACAGCTATAATTCCACAAGATGACTGACTTCGAAAATGAATTACCCCCTAACACCGTGGTGGATAACTACACCATTACCCGAACCCTCGGAGGCGGTGGTTTTAGTATTGTTTATCTCGCAAAAGACAATACCTACGACAAAGAGGTCGTCATTAAAGAATACATGCCGACTAAACTGGCAACCCGTACCCGTAATTTGCATATTAGTGCATTAAATTCCAATTGTGGTGATAAATTTGGTCATGGCCAACGCTTGTTCTTTCAGGAAGCCAATACGCTTTCAAATTTAAAGCATCCCAATATTGTAAACGTGATTAGCTTCTTTCGTGCCAATGGTACCGTTTACATGGTAATGGAATACGAAGAAGGGATTAACTTACAAAGTTATATTAAACGTCATGACGGCAACATGAGCGAACAATTTTTAATGGCCGTGTTCCTTCCCTTGTTGGACGGTTTAAAAACTATCCACCAGAATGGCTTACTCCATTTAGATATAAAGCCCGGCAATATTCATTTACGTGAAGGCGCTAACCCGTTACTACTCGACTTTGGTGCGGCACATGAAATGATGCAAACCCGTCAGTTTCAGGCCAACCAAGTTATCACCCCCGGTTTTTCACCTATCGAGCAACTGGATCCCGGTGGTTATGTTGGCCCTTGGACTGATATTTATGCGATTGGCGCAACCCTTCGCGCCTGCATCGAAGGTGCGCCACCGTTATCGTCTACCAAGCGGCGCGAGCGCGACACCTTAAAACCTGCGGTCAATGCGTTTAAGAAAAAATATTCAAAACCGTTACTCGTAGCCATTGATTGGGCAATGGAAGTTGACCCCATTTTACGGCCACAAAATATAGAAAACTTTATTGAAGCCTTAACCAACCCGAACTTAAAGCGTTAACCATAAAATATAAACCATTATGCAATTTGAAGTCAGCCAAGTCAGCCTGCAAGGCGATCGCAAAAACAATCAGGACCGTGTCGGGTATATCGAATACGATTATGGTGCAGTTTTAATTTTAGGTGATGGTTTGGGCGGACGACCCAAAGGTGAACTGGCGGCACAAACTTTAATTGATACAGTCGAAAAAGCATTACAAAATTCACCGATGCCTATCCCAGATCCATTTGATTTTATTGAAGGGGCATTACTGCAAGCACACAACGATGTTATGGCCGTCGGCCGCGAACAAATACCACCCGTTGAGCCCGGCACCACGGCGGTACTATGCTTAATTCAAAATGGTAGCGCATGGTGGGCACATATTGGTGACAGCCGTTGTTATTTATTTCGTCATGGTTTATCTATTTATCGCACCCAAGATCACTCCTATGTAGAAGACTTATACAAAAATGGTGAAATCAGTTTAAGCAAGGTTAGCACCCACCCGATGCGCAATTATATTACCCGTTGCGTTGGAATGCTCGCTAAAGAACCCGAAGTTGATTTAAGCAAGGAAGTGATACTAACTGAAGGCGATATTATTCTACTATGTTCCGATGGATTTTGGGGGCCACTCGACGATGCACAAATAGGTGCAAAATTAAATAATAGCCGACTAAACGATGCCATAACCACACTAGCGGAAAATGCAAGACAACTCGGCGCACCCACCGCCGACAACACCACCGTAATTGCACTTAAAATTATTTCGTTACAATTACTTAACCAAACAAGTTCTAACAAAAGTCAGGAAATTCACGTTAAACAACCGGCTGTTGATAGTGCCATTAAAGAAATTGAAAATGCGATTGATACTTATGGGCATGAAATGGACGATTAGATCCCACGTTACCCATGCTAATTCAACTCGATACAGTCTGCTGCTTCATCCAGTAATTGTGTTAAATCTTTATTTCGGTCAACCTGTTGTTCGATTAACTCACCATAAATATTAATAGCCTGTTCAATACTATCTAAAATTTCTTCTTCCTGATCCACATCCAACCCCAACATTGGGAATCGTGATGCAAGCATCAACAATAAATTTTGTGAAATCTCCAAGTGTTGGGTTTTTATATCGGAGGAAGTGGTTGCGACTTTACTATTAAGTGTATTAATTTTATCCAGCATATCCTGTTTATACAGTATATTCGCTGCCTTAAACTGTTTCAGTTCAAGATAGTTTGCAATCCAAGCATCAATAATGTCACAAAATATGGCAAGGTTATCTTTGGTTTCATCAATTTGTTCTTCGGTTAAATCTGAAACATCCAGAATTAAGGTAAAGTGTGCCAAACAGAACATCATATAATCCTGCTTGCGACATATTTTATCGGTGCATTCTTCAAGGCAAGCCAACTTACCCAGGGCATCCCGGTCAATCCGTTCACCGAATTTTTTAATCTGTTTGTTTGCTTGAAACTTTATTTGAAACAAGCCATTCAAACCAAACTCAATCAACGCTGTTTGAGTGGTTTCGGTTAACATGCTGGTATCTGCTATTTGTGATATTGCACTAGCAAACCGGGTTGTAACACCCAACTGATGATTACTACGAAACAATGATTGAATCATCGTATCGGTTTTAGCGGCATTGGATGGAGCCATATCACACCTTCCCAAATCTACGGAACTGAGTAATTTATCGGCCAAAAATTAATAATACTAAAGTAAATTAGTTGGGTATGTGGTAAATATATATCTAAATCATTAAGTTAGCGATTTTTGTATAGTTTCAGCCGCCCAATAACCTTACAATGGTCACGCTTTAATTTATAACCATACTAAAAATATGCTACGCTTAAAAAATATAACTATAAAAATTGAAGATTTGTACACTGTACTCAGCAAGCCCGATGACAGACAAGCCAACTAACCACCACTGTATTCAAGATTAGAGATGTTTATTAAAGTCGGAGATTAACCAAGTCACCATCGCCCATCGCTTAACTGGATATGAGTTTAGCGTGGTAAAGAAGTTAATCGGCCGTTGAATTTTAAAACATAAACTAGCTGGAATGTTACATGACACTGTTAACAGAAAATTCAATTCCTACGTTGCTGAAAAATTCGTTTCAGACGATGGAAGAATATTCAACAGCCATCGCAGGTTTGAATCTAGAAGGGCATCAATTAAGTAAAGGAAACTTTAACGGCAAATCTAAAATACTTTCAACCGATAACTTTCAAATCGGCATACGAACAGCTAAAGCAAAACATATCCAAATTGGCTGCGTGAATAAAGGATATATTGCAATGGTTTTTCCACTTAAACGTACCGACTATATTTTTAATGGAAAGTCATTACAAGATAACTCTCAACTTATTGCCTATGACAACGTTGAAGCCAAATTAATATTACCTGAAGGACATAAGCATATTACATTGCTAATAAACTCAACCGAATTAGCAAACTATATCAGTGAGGATGAAGTTAAATTATTTTTTAATGCCTGCAAACATCTTCATCAAAATAAAATATCAATTACCCGTAAAACATTACTGACCGAACATTTATGCCATTTGTATGAAGCTTTACAGCGACTATCGGAACAACCGTCGAATTTACTCGCTTATCAAGATTGTTATGACTCCTTATTTTATTCTGTAAACGATTACCATACCTTCCACAATAATGAAAAATCGGTAAAAATAACGAACCGGGAACGTTTACTTGCCAGAACGTTGGATTATATTCACAACGCAGACATGCAAACGTTAACTATTTCCAGTTTAATAACCGGGGTACACGCCAGTAGCCGCTCCATTCAATATTGCTTTTCTGAACTACTCGGTATGACCGCTAAAAACTACTTAATCACAATACGTTTAAACGCTATACGTAAGGAATTACAGGTATCTTCTCCCGAAGAAAAAACAATAACGCAAGTTGCCAATAAATTTGGGGTTGTAAATATCGGTCGGTTTAAACAGGACTATGAAAAATTCTTTCATGAAGCACCACGCGAAACGTTAAAAAAAGTATAATCTGCTTTTTATAATACTTGATGCCAAAGCTGCATTAATGTGAGTAACAAACCCAAACTCACCAACCAAAATATAACGGATACCCAACGTGACTGCGTTGCTTTATTCTTTTCTAGCCAAGTTCGTGGCTTAACACCTTTGGCTATAAATGCCAACTTGGCCGATAAATTCACACTAACAATATTAATTGCTAGTAACAAACTCGCCCCAATCGCTAAGTCAAATTTACCCGCACCGAGCATTAAACCCAATGTGGCTGCCGGCGGTAGTAATGCAACCGCTACCATCACGCCCACTAAGGTGTTGCTCATACCCGATGCTAAAGATAACACCGCCGCCGCACCAGCAACTAGCGCAAGCACAACACCACCATAACCAACATCGGTACGTGAAATAAGTTCATGGCTGTTAAAATTTAATGGCCAGAAATAACCAATAAGAATTGAAATAAATAAGGCCAAACCTAATCCAATAACATTTGTTTTTAACGACAGCCAGATAAGTGCCGAGTCGCCCAGAGCTGATGCAAAAGCCAGTGCAAGATTAGGCCCGAGCAAAGGCGCAATCAACATCGCGCCAATCACCACCGCTACATTGTCGGTTAGCAAACCAATACTCGCCACAATAGTAGACAACAGCACCATCCAGATAAAAGTACTATCTAATTGAATACCACTCACGATTTGTTGGTACAACTCCTCACGTGTTCGGGTGGTACTGCCTTTTTTCTTATCCGTGTCCTCGTCGGTATCCGGCCGAGGGATAGTGGCTTCAACCGGTAGAATCACCACTCGACTATTCTCGCTACTACCGATAATAGATTGAATCGCATCCAGTATTTTCTGCTGGTTTTCAGGCCGAACTAATAGCCGAACCGAACAACGTGCGTCATGCTCACAAGCTGTAGTCCAAAAATCCAGTAATTCGTGCTGTTCAGCCAAACCATGCAATGTATCTCCATGACCACAGTCTGTTATTATTTCGATTATGCGCATTAACTCCCCCTGCTTTATACTTAATATACAATGAATCAATGTTATTATCAGCATCCACTCTCTTTTAAAATATTCCGGGAAATAATATGCAAGATCTATGGGACGACACACAGGCTAGAAAATATAAAACTGATCTGGAACTTCGCGTCTATAGCTCAAAATTATTAGGGCAAAATCCCTCGTTGGTTTTACATGGCGGTGGCAATACATCGGTTAAAGTAACGGAAAAAAATATTCTTGGCATTGATGAAGACATTTTATATGTTAAAGGCAGCGGTTGGGATTTAATTTCGATAGAAGCGCCTGGCTTTGCACCGGTGCGTTTAAAACACTTATGTGACTTAGCCGAGTTAAAGCAACTCTCCGACCCGCAAATGGTGAACGAACTCAAAACCAACATGACCAACGCGCAAGCCCCCACCCCCTCGGTGGAAGCCATTTTACACGCCACACTACCGTTTAAATATGTTGACCACTCCCATGCCGATGCAGTGGTAACCATTACGAATACAAAAAAAGGTAAACAACGCATCAAGGAAATTTATGGCGATAAAGCCATTATTATTGACTACATTATGCCAGGCTTTGATTTAGCTCGACTGTGTGCAAAACAATTTTCCGAGCAAGCCACCGATAAAACCGAAGCGATGATTTTACTCAACCATGGTATTTTTACTTTTGGTGCAACGGCAAAAGAGTCTTACCAACGCCATATTCAATATGTGTCGATGGCCGAAGACTATCTTAAACAGCAAAATGCATGGGATATTGAACAAGACGATAAACAACACCCTGCAACCGACACAACGGATTCTATTTTGAGTCTTCGTAAGGCGTTGTCTGCAACAGCCGGTTTTCCAGTTATTTTAAAAACATCGAGTAATAAAAAGTGTATTACTTTTTCACAACGCAACGACCTTAAAAAAATTGCACAGCAAGGCCCGGCCACCCCCGATCATGTTATTCGCACCAAACAACTGCCGATGCTCGGCACCGATGTTGAGCAATACGCTGCTAATTATAAAAGCTACTTTGATAAAAATTCGGCTGGCAGTAACAAGCTAATGCTAGATGCCGCACCACGGATGCTACTTGATAGCGAGTTAGGATTTATCGCTATCGGTAAAACCGCAAAAGATGCCGATATTGTTGAAGACATATACGAACATACTATTGATATTATCTTGCGTGCAGAGGCACTCGGGGGCTATCAAGCCTTGGCCGACAACGATATTTTTGATATGGAATATTGGGATCTTGAACAGGCCAAGCTTAAAAAAGGCGGTAACGTCGTAGAGTTTCAGGGTGAAGTAGCTCTAGTAACGGGTGGCGCATCGGGTATAGGCAAAGCCTGCGTTGAAAGCTTACTCGCCAAAGGCGCAGCAGTCGTGGCTGTTGATATTAACCCCACTGTCACCAACATGCTATCGCAAGCCAATTATTTAGGCATTACATGTGATGTAAGCAATGAAGCAGAAATAATCCAGTCGATTCAGCAAACCATTCAATGCTTTGGTGGTTTAGATATGCTTATCCTCAATGCCGGACTTTTTCCACTGAGTAGTAAGATTGCAGAAATACCAACCGAACTCTGGCGCAAGGTAATGCAAGTGAATCTGGATGCCAATTTGATTTATATGCGCGAAGCCCATGCCGCACTCAAGCTAGCACCCAATGGTGGGCGTGTTGTTATGCTTGGCTCTAAAAATGTACTCGCTCCCGGTCCCGGTGCAGTCGCTTACTCGGCATCAAAAGCCGCGCTCACTCAAATGGCCCGCATCGCGGCACTTGAATGGGGAGCTGATAATATCCGCATCAACACCTTACACCCGGATGCCATTTTTGATACCGCCATCTGGACAGACGAAGTTTTAAATGCGCGCGCCAAGCACTATGACATGAGCGTGGATGAATACAAACGAAAAAATATTTTAAAAACTGAACTAAAAAGCAGTGACGTTGCAGAACTTGCCGCAGCCATGTGTGGTAAATTGTTTGCCAAAACAACTGGAGCACAGTTACCGATTGATGGTGGGAATGATCGGGTTATTTAGTGTGTGTTACACCCTTCAGCAGAAAACAAATTGGCTCAACTTCATCAAGACACGTTATACTTGCGCTATTATTAAAAACTATTAATTATATTTAAGGACTAACTATGCGCCCAAGTGGTCGAGCTGCCAACGAATTACGCCCCATTAGCATTACCCGCAATTACACCAAACATGCCGAAGGCTCCGTATTAATTTGCTGTGGCGACACAAAAGTCATTTGCACTGCGACCGTAGAAGCAAAAGTACCCGGCTTTTTACGTGGTAAAGGCCAAGGCTGGATCACCGCTGAATATGGCATGTTGCCACGTTCAACCGGCAGCCGAATGCGCCGCGAAGCATCCAATGGTAAACAAGGTGGCCGTACTATGGAAATTCAACGACTTATTGGTCGGGCTTTACGTGCCGCGATTGATCTTAACAAACTCGGTGAACATACCATTTCTTTAGATTGCGACGTTATTCAAGCCGATGGAGGCACTCGTACTGCATCCATTACCGGTGCCTTTGTGGCTTTAACCGATGCAGTCAACTATATGCTCGAAAATAAAATGATTAAAACTAGTCCGATAGTCAACCAGATTGCCGCTATCTCGGTAGGCGTTTATAAAGGCACTCCCGTAGCCGATTTGGATTATATTGAAGACTCTGACTGCGATACCGATATGAACATTATCATGAATGATAAAGGTGGTTATATTGAAGTGCAGGGTACCGCCGAAGGTGAGGCTTTCAGTCATGATGATCTTATCGCCATGTCGGGACTGGCAAAGCAAGCCATCGAACAATTACTCGAACACCAAAATCAAGCGTTAAACACTTAACGGATTATTGCGTATGGAAAAAATTCTGCCAGAAAAAATAGTTTTGGCCAGTAACAATGCGGGCAAGGCGCGAGAGATCACCGAAATTTTATCTGCTTATCAAATTGAAGTAGTACCTCAGTCTGAATTTGGTGTGCCGGAGATCCCAGAAACCGGACTCACCTTTGTTGAAAATGCCTTACTTAAAGCACGCAATGCCTGCCAACATACCGGCCTGCCAGCACTTGCCGATGACTCGGGTATTGAAATTGATGCCTTAAAAGGTGCCCCCGGTATTTATTCTGCACGTTTTGCCGGAGAAAATGCCAGTGACGAAGCCAACTTGCAAAAGGTATTAACAGAATTGAAAGATGTGCCTGAAGCACAACGCAGCGCGCGCTTTCAATGTTTAATTGTATTGCTGCAACACGAAAAAGACCCAACCCCGCTTATCTGCCAAGGAACGTGGGAAGGCCAAATATTAAAGGAGTCTCAAGGCGAAAATGGTTTTGGTTATGACCCTGTCTTTTATGTGCCAGAACACCAGTGTTCTTCCGCACAGTTAACGGCTGAACAAAAAAACACACTCAGCCATCGAGGTAAAGCCTTAAAAGTACTGGCTGAGAAAATAGAATCGTTTAGTAACCAATGACAGTATATAAAAACCATTCCAGATTTTTTCTATTCTTTATTTTACTGTTTTCTTTAGTGGCGTCCACGTCAGCAAACACCAAAGATATTTTTAGCCAGTATAAAAATAGTTTACTGCAAATACGCATTGTAGATGTAGCAACCGATTCTAAAACCATTATCGGTAGTGGTTTTTTTGTTAATAGTAGCGGGCTAATTGCTACAAACTATCATGTTATATCCAAACATGTGTTTGAACCAAAGCAATACCGTATTGAATATGTTCTACCCGGTAACACTAAAACAAAAAAGATCTATCAGGCTAGATTAGTTAACTTTGATGTTATCCATGATCTTGCCTTATTAACACCCGTAAAGGTCTTGGCCAATAAAAAAACACCTTATTTAAGACTGCAATATACCCCCTTAAAAAAAGGTGAAAAAATATTTTCTATTGGTAACCCCCACGATCTGGGGATGGCAATTATTACCGGCACCTATAATGGCTTTACCGATGACAGCATGAATAAGCGTATTCTGTTATCGAGTGCCATCAACCCCGGCATGAGTGGTGGCCCGTCGATTACAGCTAAAGGCAAGGTTATTGGTATTAACGTTGCCACTGCCGGCAATCAAATTGGTTTTTTAGTTCCTGTAAAATATTTAAAACTATTAATTAATAATAAAAACAAGCCCCACGATTTTATTGCCTATATCGGCAAACAAATACTGGCAAATCAGAATATTTATATTTCCAGTATTTTAAACAAACCCTTTAAAATAAAGAAATTGGGTGAATATCAGGTGCCGGACAAACTTGCCAGTTACTTAACCTGTTGGGGTGACTCAGAATCAAAAGACTTACCTTATAAAATAAGCGAAAATAGTTGCGCAACCAAGAATGATATTTTTATTGCCGATAATTTTACTACCGGAGACATTCATTATTCACGCTACTATATTAGCGCCAAAAAAATGAATGTATATCGGTTCGCTTATATTCAAGAAAATCTTTATAAAGATCCCGATGTCTATTTAACCGGTCGAAAAAAAGACTTTACAAATTACAAATGTAAAACTAATTTCGTTAAAAACAATAATATAACGTTTAAAGTTTCATTCTGTTTACGCGGTTACAAACATTTTAAAGGTCTGTACGACATGACGCTATCCGCAGCAAGTTTAAGCGAAAAAACAACCGCCATTCAAACTAATTTAATTCTTGCCGGTGTCAGTTATAAAAATGCAATTTTATTCAGTAAAAAATATCTGAGGGCATTTTCATGGGCTCCCTGATTATTGAAATACTCGATCGTTTTGGCAAAGTAAAAGAACGCCACCATGTTAGTGAGTTCCCCTGTAAAATTGGGCGTGACTACAATAATAATATTATTATTGACGACCCTTATATTTCACCTGCTCATATTACCGTTAACACCTCAACTGAATCCTTTACCATCGCAGACAATAACAGCACCAATGGTTTATTCAATCTGCATCCCTTTACCAAACAAGCATTAATTAACATTAAGGATAATTCCCGTATTCGTATTGGACATACCGATATTCGCTTTCGCTTTATCGACCACCCTGTTAAAGAAGCTCTACAGGAACGTAGCAAGCCAAGTAAAATAAGCATGTTATTAACCAGTGGTTTTATTTTACCCATTGTTTGGGTTATTTTTGCACTGGCATTAATACTTAATAATTATATTGAAGATACTGGCCGAGTGACGTTCCAGAGCTTGCTAAGCGATGCCTTTCCTTTATTAATATTTCTAGTTTTATGGGCGATGGCATGGTCGGTAGTCAGTAAAATTGTCACTCACCGGTTTTATTTTTCATTTCATGCTATCTGGGTAAGCTGTCTGACTCTTGTTAGTATTATTACTGATAATCTAGCAAACTATTTCGAATTCAGCTTTTCAATCTCTGGGTCAGCAAGTGTTATTGATTTTATTTCAGGCATTATTATTACCAGTATCTTATTGCATGGTCACTTACGCTATAGCACCACGCTCTCAAACCGAAAATCAAAATTTGCAGCAACCGCCTCGGCGGTGATCATACTGGGTCTGACCGAATTGCTAACCCTCTTGCATACCCCTGAGTTTACAAATAAACCGGACTATTCGGGTATTATTAAACCCGCTGATTACAGATTAATACCATCACAATCACTCGATGAATTTTTTAATGATACCAAGCAACAAAAATTAAAAATTGAGACTGAAGTACTTTTAAAAAAATAGCCACTTTTAAAGATTACGCTTTATGCCCTTTACTCTCTTACCGCCACTGAGCTTATATATTCATTTCCCATGGTGTGTTGAAAAATGTCCTTATTGCGATTTTAATTCACATGCAATAAAAACCAGCTTACCCTATGATGACTACATTGACTGTCTATTAAATGATTTGAATTATGAATTGCCTGATATCTGGGGGCGATCTATTCAGTCTATATTCATGGGCGGTGGCACCCCTAGCCTGTTTCCGGCAGAAGCTATCGAGCGGTTAATTCAAGAAATACGTGCGCGTTTAAATTTTAAGCCTGATATTGAAATAACATTAGAAGCCAACCCTGGCACAATGGAGCAATCAAATTTTACGGGGTTTCGTCAGGCGGGCATTAATCGCTTATCAATGGGAATACAAAGCTTTAACGATGACATGTTAAAACGCTTAGGCCGCATACATAATAGTAAGCAGGCAATCAGTGCTATCGAAGCGGCACATACTGCCAACTTTAACAGTTTTAATATTGACTTAATGTTTGGTTTACCCGAACAAACGACGCAGCAAATGTTAACCGACTTGCAAACGGCCATAGATTTCCAACCGCCTCATCTATCTCATTATCAACTGACCATTGAACCCAATACCTTATTTGAGGCACAGCCACCAACACTACCAACTGACGATGCACTATGGGAGATGACGCAACAGGCTCATGCCCGATTAGCTCAATACCACTACCAACAATACGAAGTATCGGCTTTCGCCAAAGCAGAAGTTGGTAGTAAAAAGAACCAGTGTCGTCACAACCTAAACTACTGGCAATTTGGTGATTATATTGGCATAGGTGCCGGAGCCCATCAGAAAATAACCGCCGCCAATACACAAAGTATTACCCGAACAAGCAAACAAAAACACCCGCAACATTATATGCAGCAAGTTAAAACACAAACCCATATTATCGAACAACATACCTTAGCCGACAAGGATACCAGTTTTGAGTTTATGCTTAACGCATTGCGTTTAACGACTGGCTTCAATAGCCAGATATTTTCTGATAATACTGGTCTGGATATTTCATCCATACAGACTATATTAAATACAGCCCAACAAAATAATTGGCTGACACAAAACCAGTCACACATACAACCCACGTCATTAGGTCAACAATATTTAAACGATGTGATAACACTGTTTTTACCTGACTAACGGTGTTATTTATTTAAAATCTATTTTATTAAGATGCAATTTATTTTATGTTGACTGACTTTGATGTAAGCTGCCCTTACTATGGTGAGATATTTAACACCCTTGTTGACTACAGCCCGCTTATAGACTCCGATGCAAGTGAGGATTATACTTATATTGAAGATTGCCCGATATGTTGCCAACCCTTTTTATTAACACCCGTTATTGATCAAGATGGCCAATTACAAAACGTTATAGCAAGACAGGAAAATGAATAAATTAAAAAACTTAACACCGCTGTTCTTATTTTTGCTGCTTGCAGCCTGTGCCTCAACAAATACAACATCAACTGGCGAGGATACTGACAGCATTAATACCGACTTTAATATTATTGCACAAGGCCAGTTCAGTAATATATCACTCGCACGAGAACTTGTTATAACCAACAAGGCCGACTGGCAACGCCTCTGGAATATACATCGCGGTTCTCAACAGCGAAAAATACCTCGGGTTAACTTTGATAATAAGATGGTTATTGCAATTTTCGCAGGGCAGCAACCCAGTGGAGGTTATGCTGTTGGTGTGAGCCACTTAAAACGTCTGGATGATAATTTAGTTGTTGTGGTCACCTTTAAAGAACCACGTAATGGTCAATCGGTTAGTCTGGCATTAACCCAACCTTATATCTTTATTAGCAGCGAGAAAGTCGATGGCAAAGTTAGTTTTGTCGCAAACACCGCAACCAATTCAACATACTAACCATGCCGGTTATTACCAAACAAAAAGAATTAGAGCGTTATATTACCAAAGATAATTCCAGTATTTGTGAACTCATGCACCCTCAGCAACATCACAATAGCAACCAAAGTCTGGCACAAGCCATTGTTAAAGTCGGATCAGAAACCCAATTACATTACCACGCAAAAACAGAAGAGCTGTACCATATATTGCAAGGCAATGGTTTAATGACAATAGCGAATGATGATTTTACTGTTGAAAGTGGCGATACCCTTTGTATTCCCCCACACAGTCCTCACAAAATAAAAAATACCGGACAAACCGATCTTATTTTTTTATGCTGCTGTAGCCCCGCGTATTCACATGCTGATACGTTTATAGTAGCTGATTCAAAAAAAGCAAAATAACATGCGTATTGGTATTGATCTAGGTGGCACTAAAATCGAAGTTATTGCTCTTGACGATAAGGGTGCAGAGCTTTATCGGCAACGGCTAGCCACACCACAGCATGACTATGGCGCAACATTAAATACCATCTATGAACTGGTGAATAATGCACAAACACATACCCGACAACACGGCAGCATCGGCATTGGTATTCCTGGTGCTATTTCACCGGTCACCTCATTGGTTAAAAATGCCAATTCAACTTGGTTAATTGGCCAACCATTAAAAAACGATCTCGAAAATAAACTGGACTGTGCTGTTAAAATAGAAAATGATGCGAATTGTTTTGTAATGTCAGAGGCAACCGATGGCGCAGCCAGTACTGCAAATATTGTTTTTGGCGTTATCATCGGCACAGGAACGGGCGGTGGTATTTGTATTAATAAAAAAGTATTAACTGGTTGTAATGCCATTGCCGGTGAATGGGGGCATAACCCGCTACCATGGCAAGATGAGATTGATAAGCAGCAAGTTAAAACTCAACAACCCTGTTATTGTGGTAAGACCGATTGCATTGAAACCTTTTTATCAGGTCCGGGATTTGAAAAGCATTATCAACGCCTAACTAATTCCAAGCAACGACTTACAGCGCAGGCAATTATTAAAAAAGCTGAACACGCTGAACAACATGCCATTAGCTGTATCGAACAATATGAAAAACGCTTAGCCAAGGCACTCGCACAGGTAATTAATATTATTGACCCGGATGTGATTGTACTTGGCGGCGGCATGTCGAACATACAACGCCTTTATAAAAATGTACCACAATACTGGAATGACTATGTTTTTTCTGACCAAGTTACAACCCGACTCCTGTCTCCTTTGCATGGTGATTCAAGTGGCGTACGAGGTGCAGCATGGCTATGGCCACAAAATTAGGCCATTAAGAACCAGGCAAAAAAAAGCACCCCGATTTTCAGGGGCGCTAATAATAAACTACATTTAAGTCTTTATTTTTATTTATTTACGACGCCCATTGCTCCCAAGCCCAATACCTTTAGATAGACATGGACAACCTTTCAATGATGCCGTATTCAGGTCGAACCCCATTTTAAAACGCTTACCCTGTCTATAGCCTATTCCGCTAAACTGGCAAAGACAGAGCCATAAAATACTTTCTGTTCTGTGAATTTTATCACACTCGCCCATAAAATCCAGATATTTAAATTAAATACTCAATAAAAACAGTAGCTTATAAAATAAAATAGGTTAACCCATGCTCTTGCTTAAAAATCATGCACTATCAATATGTTATGCCAATGGGTTAACCCATTTATTGGCAGGATTATCACTTAATCCATTTTAGAGTGATTGTTTTGTGTTAATAAAGATGCCGGATTATCGGCGGAAGCGGCTTGTCCAGCCATCGGGGTAGTATCTTCTGGAGTCGGGACTTTTGCTTTAAGTTCTTTTATGCTCTCAAATAAAACATCGTTAGACTTGCCCTCACTATTCGGTTTTTTGCGCAAGTTATAAAGCATATTGACGGTGACAATAACACCGTAAATAAAACTTAACAGGGTAATAAACGGTAACAAGGTATTACTAAAACCATTGCTGCTGTTTACGTCACTAAAAAAGTAACTCAGGCCACCAATAATAATTGCAGAAAAATGGAGTATATTGACCATGATTTATATTCCCAATATTGCGGTCTGAGTAAGGCGAAGCACAAGACTATTTTATACTTTAGTAAACATTAAATCCCAAACATCGTGTCCTAATCGGTGGCCACGCTGTTCAAACTTAGTTAGCGTTCGCCATTCAGGACGCATTGAATATTCACTCATACCGGCATTATTTTCAAACTGCGGTATGTCGCTCATTACCTTCATCATATGTTGCGCATAATCTTTCCAGTCGGTTGCCATATGCAATAAACCTGTAGGTTTCATTTTAACGGCTAACAGGGTGACAAACTCAGGATTAATAATACGGCGTTTAACATGACAACGCTTATGCCACGGATCGGGGAAATAAATATACACAGCAGCAAGGCTGTTATCCGCAATGTTATTTTTTAAAACATCAAACACATCGTCAGTCATTACACGCACGTTTGTTAACTCCTGCGCATGGATCAGTTGTAATAAATTGCCCACGCCGGGACGATGTACTTCAACACCCAAATAATTGTTTTCCGGGTGCGCCACGGCCATGTTCGCAACCGACTGGCCATTGCCAAAACCAATTTCCAAATGCGTGGGGGCATCACGTTTATATTCTTTAGTAAAATCAAAAACACCATTCGATATCTGCAAGCCAAACTTTGGCAGGTGTTTTTCTAATGCAAATTGTTGTGCTGGAGTAATGCGGCCTTGTCGACGAACAAAACTGCGGATACGGCGGTCTTTAAGTGCGGGGGGAGTTTGTTGCATTATTCAAGTTCCTGAATCAATTATATATCATCAACGGGGTATGCACCCCGCTGACGACCAACGGGGGAGAGCTCCGCTTCTCCCCTTTGGAAACCCCAACGGTTTTGTGCCCGCCGCAAGCGGACGGGGAATTTAGATTTAAATAATCAACCCATCAATCGGCGACGATGCACTGGCAAACCGTTTGCGCGGCATCCGCCCGGCTAAAAAGGCTTCACGGCCTGCATCGATTGCTTTGTTCATGGCAGACGCCATTAATACTGGATTTTTTGCTCCGGCAATAGCAGTATTCATCAAGACACCGTCACAACCTAATTCCATCGCAATCGCCGCATCGGATGCGGTGCCTACACCGGCATCCACAATAATAGGCACATTGGCATTTTCAATAATGGTTAAAATATTGTACGGGTTACGAATCCCTAAGCCCGAACCAATGGGGGCTGCCAATGGCATAACGGCAACACAACCGATATCTTCTAAACGTTTGGCAATAATAGGATCGTCACTGGTGTAAACCATCACTTCAAAACCTTCTTTAACCAATACTTCAGCGGCTTCAAGCGTGGCAGGAATATCTGGATATAAGGTTTGCTCGTCACCTAAGACTTCGAGTTTAACTAGGCGGTGATCGCCTAATAATTCTCGCGCTAACCGACAGGTTCGCAACGCGTCTTCAGCCGTATAACAACCGGCAGTATTGGGTAAAATGGTGTATTTATCCGGTGAGATCACGTCGAGTAAATTCGGTTCATCCGGATTTTGGCCGATATTACTGCGGCGTACCGCAACGGTTACAATTTCGGCTCCACTGGTTTCAATCGCTTCGCGCGTTTCATTCATGTCTTTGTATTTGCCGGTTCCCACCAGTAAACGTGATTGATACGATTTGCCTGCAACGATCAGGGGCGTATCTTGCAATGCTGTCATAGTACTTCCTTAAAAATTCTAAAATAGGTTCAGGGTTGTTTTGGCGAGGTGGCGACTGTTTGACTCAACCACCACCAACGGCGTGAACAATTTCCACAACATCGCCTACCTGAAATTGATGGGTTTGATAAGTGCTGCGAGGCACAATTTCTTGATTCACTTCCATGGCAATGCGACCACCGCTAATGCCCATCAACTCAACAAGCTGTGCAGCGGTACAGGATTTTTCAACAATTTGGCTATTGCCATTCACAACGATATTCATACTGCTAAGGTTAATGCGACAAGGGCTGTCAGGTCAATCTTTGCTAGTCAATTTATATTGAAATTTTATGCAGAAATAATAAATAGAAGTAAAACAAAGTACCATTCAGGCCAAGCCCGCCAGTCCAGTCCAGTCCAAATCAGTCACTTTGAGTATTTAGCCATACGACTCAACCAAATCGACTAGCTCCATCATGTCGAAGGGTTTGCTTACATAATGATCGGCTCCAGCGTCCATACCCGCATCTATATCCGACGCCATCACTTTGCCAGAAACCATAATCACTTTAACATTTTGCATACAGTTATTGGCTCGAATTTGTTTGCATACTTCAAGTCCATCAATGCCGGGCATCATCACGTCTAGCAAAACAACATCCGGCACCTTTTTGTCTAATTTCGTCAACGCATCCTCACCTGATTTCGCCAACGTAATGTCGTGCGTATCCTCAAATAATTCTTTGATAATCATTAAATTTAGAGGTTCATCATCCACTACAAGTATCATCATAGATTTATACATACCATTTTTTAGTTATTAACCGTATAACCCTCAAGTAAGAATCTTAAAATAGGTCAACGGTCTCATCGTCCGTGTCAGCATTGCTGCTGTCCTGACCCCATTTAGCCAACTGCTCTAGTTGCTCGCCCAATGAATGCAATTCCTTGCTAGCTTCAGCCATCATCTGGCTACTATCCTGGGTTGTTTCACCAATACTTCGGATACCTTGCAATTTATCAAAGACCTGTTCGGCAGTATGCAATTCATGCCGGGTTGCTGTTGCAAGCTCACCACCAAGGCCACTGACTTGCGCCATATAACCTACTAATTCTGAATACGAAACCACAACACCTTCTATCGACTCATCGGAATCCTGAGCTAGACTCACAGACTGGCTCACCGTGTCAGATGTTTCCTGTACGCTACGAATAATTTTTTCAATAATAGTTTCTATCTCACCGGCTGATTCCTGTGTTTTACTCGCAAGCGAGCGCACTTCATCGGCCACCACCGCAAACCCACGCCCCTGTTCACCGGCTCGCGCCGCTTCAATCGCAGCATTCAGTGCTAACAAATTAGTTTGGTCGGCCACGCCTTTAATGACGCTAATAATGCCACCAATTTCTTTACTTTCTTCGCCGAGGCGTTCAATCATTGTACCGGCTGAAATAACCGAATCACTCAAAGCCGCAACGCTGCTCATTGCCTGCGTCATTACCAGTTTGCCGCTATTGCCTTCGTCTTCAGATTTATTCGATAAATCGACCGTTTGCTCAGCGGCCACCACTGCCGTTGAAAATACACTCTGTAAACGTTCAACCAGAGAAGCAATATCGGTTGTCTCATTCACTTGCTCATCCATTTGCCCTGCGATGACCGAAGCCGTAATACTAATTTCATTGGCATGATTTGCCAATGTGCTAGCAACCTCAGTCACTAATTGATTGGTTGTTTTTAACGCACCCATTGCCGCAGTAAAATCTTCAGCAAGCATGGTGGTTTGCGGCATACCGGCAACCCTTTCAATGGGTTCAAATTCTTCACCGTTCATGCCTTTTTCAAAGGCATTGATTAAGCTAGCGTTGAAACGGCGCACTAATTTGCGGCTTAAAATTTGAAACCAGCAACCAAGCCCAACACTGGCCAGTAAAATCCAAGTAAGGGTATTACTTTGTAATGCTTCGCCCATTAAAACAAGAATAACCAGCCCCAATAGCCCTAACCCTGTTAAAGCCGCTCCCGTATAACGGTGTTGTAAAACACCTAAAACTTGTTGCTTAAGATGGCCTAAACTCATCAAAAATACCCCTGTTTTCCACAATACGCTATAAAAACCACTCTAATTCCACCAACAACAAACGCTAGCGACAAACCCCCTACTATTAAAATATCGGCAATTAGGCAAAAAACATGAGTTTTTAAGTGGATAAAAAGCTATGGTGAGCCAAATGGAATTTTCCGCTGAAAAGTCGGCCCCACCAAAAATGAAAAAACCACTACACATAAGTTCATTGTTTATTAAAAATAGCCCCTTATTCAAAAGCTTAATTCTATCTATATTTATCGGTTCCCAGGTGCAGGCAGGAGAAGTGATTAAAGCCTTTGTTGATAAACAGGATGGGCATTATCTGGTTGATTTAGTGATGCAAATTGATGCCCCTAAAGGTAAAGTCTATCAACTGATTACCGATTATTCACACCTCGCTCAACTTAGCGAAAGCATCCAGTCTAGCCAAATAATAAAACAAGCCATAGCCGGAACGACACAAGTGAAACTGGTCTCTGAAAGCTGTGTTTTGTTTTTTTGCCAAATAATCACTCAGGTGCAAAATGTCCATGAACTCGATAACGGTTATATCCATATTAACGTTGAACCAACCCTTAGCGATCTAAAACTCAATACCCAACTCTGGCATATTGAGACACTGGATAATAATCGTACACACATCCGTTACAGTGCCGATATTGTGCCAAATTTTTGGATACCGCCTCTCATCGGTAGCTGGATTTTCCAGTCTAGGTTGCTCGAAGAAGCGACCAACCTTATTTATAATATGGAAAAAATAGCGACTTCAACACGAATAACCGACCAATTCCAGTATACTCAAAATCAGGATATTCAAGTCCAAAGTACCCAAAACCAGAATACACCCGAAGCACAAACCACCGAAATAACCGAAGATGAGTAACTAGCCCTTGCCTCAAAATATCCACTTAACTTTTAGTAAGCCCTTACTTACATGGTTTAGACAACACGGCCGCCATGACCTGCCTTGGCAGCAACCACGCGATGCTTACCGCGTATGGCTATCAGAAATCATGCTGCAACAAACGCAGGTGCAAACGGTTATTCCTTATTTTGAACGCTTTTTACAGGCATTCCCCAATCTGCGTACACTCGCGCAAGCCCCGCAGGACGAAGTACTACACCAGTGGACCGGCTTGGGGTATTACGCCCGCGCACGTAATTTACACAAAGCAGCACAAATACTCGTTGAGCAACACAAGGCTGAATTTCCACAAAACCATAGCAGTCTGCTAGCCCTGCCCGGTATCGGCCCATCAACCGCTGCGGCCATCTTGGCGCAAGCGTTCAACCTACCCAATGCGATACTCGATGGTAATGTAAAACGTGTATTAACCCGTTTTTACGCTATAAGTGGTTGGCCGGGCAAAAAACAAATAGAAAACCAACTCTGGGATATTTCGAGGAAACACACACCAAATCACAATGCTGCTGACTACACTCAAGCCATTATGGACTTGGGCGCAACCGTTTGTACCCGCAGCAAACCCCACTGCAAAACCTGTCCACTCCAGACGCATTGCATGGCTGACCAACAAGGCAACCCTGGTGACTACCCAACACCAAAAAAACGTGCCCGCCTACCCGTTCGCAAAACCACCATGTTACTGCTGCAAAACAACAAAGGAGAAATCCTGCTACAACAACGCCCCGCACCCGGCATATGGGGCAACCTTTGGAGCCTGCCAGAAATGGAGCAGACCGATAATGCCGCCGAAATCAGCCGTCAGCGTTTTGCCTGCGAAATTGAAACAAGCGTCGAACTCTCTGCTTTCAGGCATACCTTTAGCCACTTTCACCTCGATATTCAGCCCATTCATTGCATTGTTAGTACCCACACACAATGTGTCATGGATTCAGGCTCTCAGGTCTGGTATAAATGCGATCCGGCAGATAAACGCGGCCTGCCCGGCCCCGTCAAAAAGCTATTAGAAGCAACTCTGGAGAAAAACCCATGACCAACCCCCAAACAAGAATGGTGCAATGCGTAAAACTTGGCAAACAAGCAGAAGGCCTCGACAACCCCACCTACCCCGGTGAACTCGGCCAGAAAATCTTCGACAATGTATCCAAAGAAGCATGGCAGCAATGGATGAGCCACCAAACCATATTAATGAACGAAAATCATCTTAGCCCGATAAAACCTGAAGATCGTGCTTTTCTAGAGAAGGAAATGGACAAATTCTTCTTCGGCGAAGGCAGTGAAATGCCAGAAGGCTTTGTAGCCCCAAAATAAAATGGGAATAAACCTAAAATAGCACTATTTATCAATAAATTGGCCGAAAATCACAACTATTGCTTGACTAAAAGGCGCGTAGCCGCTTAAATACGCCGCTCAAACAAGCACGTCGCCATCAGGTGATAAAAACATTTGAAGATAAGGCCGGATAGCTCAGTCGGTAGAGCAGAGGATTGAAAATCCTCGTGTCCCTGGTTCGATTCCAGGTCCGGCCACCATTAATTCAATAACTTGCGAAGGTTCTTCTTCTTCAAAATTATCCTCTGCTACCAAACTACTACCATCAAAGCGTAAATTGTGCCCAATAAATTATCATTCATTTTATAGCAAGCTTAACCTCTGCTTTTTTAACCGTGACGATTAATCAGGAGGTTTCCAAACCACAAAAACAATTCTGAATTGAGTCTATTTGTTAACAGTTAAGTGTACTCACAACAAAACTGAACATAAGACTTCTGAAGAAGCTTATATCAGCACTTCGGTATAACTTAACAAAACACAGTTTAATATTGTATACTGATCGATATATTAATTCGTAAAGCCTGCCTTCATGCTGAACAATAAACCTGAACTAAAAACCCCAGTTAACAACACCCATGATACGGTCGAGCAAATTTGTGAGCAGGGTTGCAGCGTTGTAAGAGAACACATTGAAATTTTATCTTTGCTGCAACAAGATCCCCGCACTCACCATACAGCTTCCCTACCTACACTGCTTATGCAAATAGCACCCAAACAACAGCAGGAAATACTAAAAGAATTACAAACTATAATGGCGGTTTACGATGATAAGGACTGCGACGATGCTAAGTAATTTGGCATAAAATAAAAACCATAAAAGAGTAACAACACAATTAACTTGATGTTATTTTGTCTTCACAGTACGACAACCAGTCTTTTGTTTTATCGCCATAGGCAAAAAAGTGCGGGTTTAACAGGCTGTCTTTGGTGTTATAGCGCAACGGTTGCAAGTTTGCGTCCACTAGATAACCCCCGGCTTCCTCTAAAATACATTGAGTTGCGGCGGTATCCCATTCGGAAGTTAACCCAAAGCGTGGGTAAATATCAGCCCCGCCTTCAGCCACTAGGCAGGACTTTAGAGCACTGCCTAAATTAATCACCGTGCATTCGGGAAGATTATGCACAAACGCAATAAACTCATTATTAGTAAAAGACTGGCTACCGGCCACGCGCACTGACTTGGCACAATGTTTAGCAACATGGATTTTTTCAGCACTATTATGTGCAGACGTTTTATAGCACCCTTTGCCCTTAATTGCGTAATACATCAATTGCAACACAGGCGCATATACTACGCCTAGAACCGGCTGTTGGTCTTCGATTAAGGCAATATTAACCGTAAACTCACCGTTTTTTTGAATAAACTCTCGTGTCCCATCTAAGGGGTCGACCAGCCAATAACGTTGCCATTGCGAACGTTCAGAAAAAGCAGGAATGTTAGCTTCTTCTGACAGCACAGGAATATCCGGTGTTAATGCCTTTAAACCGGCGAGGATGATTTCATTGGCCGCCAAATCGGCTTGTGTCACGGGCGTGTGGTCGGCTTTAATATCAATGCTAAATTCAGCTTGATAAACTTCAAGAATTTTTTCACCCGCCATACAGGCTAAGTTTCGCACCGCTTCTAAATATGATTGCAATATATCCATAAGAACGCGATTTTGACAGCTTAAGGGGCATTCTGCCAGTATTACCGGATAAAAATACCCACCATATGCACTCAGATTTGTGAAATAACCCAAAAGACCTCAATCCAGAACACCTGAAACTGGCTTTTTTAATCAGTGCATCATTCATGTTTCCATTGCATAATAAATACCTTAATTGAGCCTGACTTAGCGTTTTATTTTTTACTAACAATTAAAATACGACAACACCAGGCATCACCACAAAATACAAGTTGAAATAATAGTATGATTAATTGGGAAAACATTAACACCGTGCTACTGGATATGGACGGCACTTTACTCGATCTGAATTTTGATAACCATTTTTGGCAACACCATGTTCCTATTCGTTACGGAGAAAAAAACAACCTAAGTTTTAATAAAGCCTACGATACTTTAATGCCTATCTACAAAGAAGTTGAGGGTACAATTGACTGGTATTGCGTTGACTACTGGACCGAACGACTGGAATTGGATATTGCCCAGCTTAAAGCCGAGGTAGCTCATTTAATTGCGGTACATCCCTTTGTACGCGAATTTTTACAGGCGTTAAAACAACAAAAAATAGAAACGGCTTTAGTCACCAATGCACACCAAAAAAGCTTGGCGCTTAAACTCGACAAAACTCAATTGCATCATTACTTCGATCATATTGTTTGCGCACATGACTTTGGCCTACCCAAAGAACAACCGGCATTCTGGGACAAATTAAAGCAACAGATCCCTTACGAGAATGACTCAACACTGTTTATTGATGACAGCTTATCGGTTTTACGCTCAGCAAAAAAATACGGTATTAAATATTTACTGTCTATTTACAAGCCAGATACTCAACAAGGTATTAAAGAAGTAGAAGAATTTCAAGCGATTCATAGCTTTGAGGAAATTTTGCCATAAATATTTTAACCATACTGTCAACTCGTAAACCGAATACCCCATTTTTTAAATCGCTTCTGACAATATGTATTAAGTTCATCATAAGTTTTAAAATAAAACTGGAAACCTTTTTCAGCCGGTTCATCAAATTCACAATAGTCATTCGAATAGTCCCGACAAAGTTGTGGCCGTGTCTCATAAATACCGCACTGGCCATTATTACCCAAAAACTGACATTCATTGTTTACTAACAAAAACCATTCACCTTCGTCTTTATAAACCTGAATATTCTTATGCGCCATTTGCCAGAGTAAATGGTCAAAATCATCTTTAGTTCTTGGTGTGTCAATTTGCTGAGTCGTGTAAACACAACACTTGGTGCCATCACAAAAGCTACATTTATTTTCTGTTGTTATTTCGGTTTTAATTTTGGATTGTTTCGTCATAACTGTTTTATTAACCCTGTTCCTGCTTTATTATGAATATATGGATATTAAAAAAATTCGCCAGTGCCTCCATTATAACCCGGAAATAGCACAAACCCTTGTTCGTTTGGGAATATGGTTATTTGCAAGCACCTATATTGGTCTGGGAATTAAATATGGTTATGTTAGCGCACCCCCTATTGATTTTATTATCTTTTTAGGTGTTTTCCTTTTGGTTACATTTATTAACGCCATCAGCGTTATTTTATATCCCAATGTACCGCTACGGCGTTATTTAATGGTGCCTTTCGATCTTGGTTCGGTTACCTATTCCATGGTCTTAACTAGCACCAGTGCATTCAGTGCTTTTTATTTACTCTATCCGTGGATATTTATTGGTTACGGTATACGTTATGGTCGTGGGCCATTATTAGCGGCAGTTATCACAGGTTTTGTCAGCTACCAATGGTTATTAGTTGGTGAAGGTTATTGGGTAAACGACACGTCAACGTCTCTGGTTTACAGTTTTTTTCTTCTTATTATGCCGCTCTATCTCAATAGGATGCTAAAAAACTTGCAAGAGGCGCGCGAGATGGCCGATACCGCAAATAAGGCTAAAAGTGAATTTCTTGCTACCATGAGCCATGAAATACGTACACCAATGAGTGGTATTATTGGTATGACTAACTTGCTTAATAACACAAAGCTTGATGAACAACAAAAAGATTACATTGATTCCTTAGACGAATCGGCAACCGCACTACATTCACTTATTAATGACATTCTGGATTTATCAAAAATTGAAGCAGGGAAATTTGTATTAGATAGTGAACCCTTTAATTTGCCTAAAATAATAAAAGGTGTCAGTGATATGTTTACACCGATTACAAACAATAAGGGTTTAACACTCAAGACTCATTATGATAAAAACCTACCCACTACCTTTATCGGTGATGCAAATCGCCTGCGCCAAATTTTGCTTAACCTAATCAGTAATGCCGTCAAGTTTACTCAAAAAGGAGGTATTACTATTAAAGTTAGCCCCATTAATAAAGATGAATTAATCTGCCGAGTTCGAATTGAAGTAATTGACACAGGTGTTGGTATCAATGCTGAACACTTACAGTATATCTTCGCTCCATTTTATCAATGTAAAAATAACTTAAAAGAAACCGGCACTGGATTAGGTACCACAATTGTTCAGAACCTTGTTTCACTTATGAATGGCCGAATTGATGTGTCTAGCGAGTTAGAGAAGGGTTCCACTTTTTGGGTTGAGATTCCATGGGAATACAAGCAGAAAAGTCTGGAACAAGACAAAAGTAACCTACAAAATTCTGTGGCACAAAACTTAATACAAAATAGGGCAGAACAAATAACGCAACAGCCCTTATCCATTCTTGTTGTCGAAGACAGCCTGATTAATGCAAAAGTTATCAGCGCTTTTTTAAAGGAAGCTAAACATACGGTTACCCATGTTGAAAATGGCGCGCTGGCATTAGAGCAATTAATAAATAATAAATACGACCTCGTAATTATGGACATGCGTATGCCAGAAATGGATGGGCTAGAAGCCACCAGAAAATGGCGGCAGCATGAAGGGCATAAAGCACATATCCCCATCATTGCGCTAACGGCAAACGCAACACATGAAGATCAACAAACTTGTTTTAATGCTGGCATGGATGAATTTTTAACAAAACCAGTTGATAAACAAAAATTGTATAATGTTATTGCAGCGCTTGTTTAACTCAGCGAGTTGCTAAAACTTTAGTATAGGTGCCTCTTTCCTACGCCGTTTTGCACTTTCTAAAATACAGGCTCGTCGGGAATTATCGGCCGGCCCCCATTCAATAATTTCATCCACATGACGAAAACAGCCCAAACAAATATCATCTTCATTCAAGCAGCAATTTCTGATGCAAGGTGACTCAATCCGATTATTTAACTTGTTGTTTTGTTTTACAGCCATACCCTATCCTAATTTATGCTAATATCCACAGATACAATTCAATACCGCACCTATATTATGAAACAAGTTCTAAGAAAAATCTGTGCGCCAATACTTAATATTTTTGAGCGTGGCGATGAAGAATATATTGCCAAACCCATTAATCGAAAAATTCTGATGGTTATCAGTGTTTTATTTAGCGGATTGGCAAGTCTTGTTTTTTACTTAATTCCGACCAAGACTGATGTAGGCTATTATTTACCTGTTTTTATTTTTGGTGCTATTGCACTGGTGGGGGTTATTGTGGGGGTTCTGGGAACCGATCGTGCTGTTGCTAAAATCTGGGGTAATCGTTCTTAAACTTCTAACCAGAATGTAACCGGTCCGTCATTCACAAGGCTTACCTGCATATCCGCACCAAACTGCCCCATCGCATTATTCGAATATTGTTGTTCGGCATATTGCAAAACCTGATTAAATAATTGTTCACCGAGTTCAAGGGAGGCACCGCGACTAAAGCCGGGGCGATTGCCTTTTTTTGTATCGGCTACCAACGTAAATTGTGATACCCACAATACTCCACCATTAATATCTTTTACCGATAGGTTCATTTTGTCCTGTTCATCTGCAAACAAGCGATAATTTAGAACACGTTCGACTAGCCGTTTTGCAGTTGTGTTGTTGTCTTGTTTTTCTATCCCCACAAACACCAGTAAGCCTTGTTTAATTTCACCTATCACATCCTTATTCACGCTAACACTGGCATGTTGCACTCGCTGGATTAAGGCTATCATTTTATTTTTGTGAACATTTTATCGGTAGCTTTTACTAAGGCATCAATAATCCCTGTCTCCATTGCCGAGTGGCCCGCGTCGGGAATAATATCTAACTCCGATATTGGCCAAGCCTGATGTAAATCCCATGCCGACTCCATCGGGCAAACAACATCATAACGACCTTGTACAATAATAACGGGAATGTTTTTTAATATATCCATATTATTTAAAATCTGATTTGGTTCTAAAAAACTGTCGTTCATAAAATAATGGCATTCAATCCGCGCTAGACTCACCGCCATATGCAAGTTGCTAAAACCATTTACTACTTCTTTACTCGGTTTCAATGTTGAGGTACGTCCTTCCCAAATTGACCAAGCCTTGGCAGCCTTAGTACGTATCAATTCGTCTTCACTGGTTAAACGTTTATAATACGCCGCCACCATATTGTCGCGCTCATCTTCTGGAATAACGCGGCAGTAATCCTGCCATGCGTCAGGAAAAATTCGGCTTGTACCTTGCTGATAAAACCAGTCAATCTCCTGTGGCCGACATAAGAAGATGCCACGCAGAATCATTGCCAATACTTTTTGTGGGTGGGTTTGCGCGTACACCAACGCCAGAGTCGAGCCCCATGAACCACCAAACAAGATCCACTTGTCTATATTAAGATATTCACGGATTGCCTCCATGTCAGCAACAAGATGCTGCGTGGTATTGTTTTCTAAACAGGCATGTGGAGTAGACCGCCCGGCTCCACGTTGATCAAATAAAATAATACGATATTTTTCAGGGTTAAAGAAGCGCCGATGACATTCCGCACAACCGGCTCCCGGCCCGCCATGAATAAAGACAACGGGGACACCATCTGGCGAACCAGATTCTTCAATATACAGCTCATGTTCAGCATCTACTTTTAAACGATGCGTTTGATAAGGCTGAATTTTCGGATAAAAAATACGCATACTTAGTCAGTTACAACCTTGTTCGTAAAACTCTTGATGGTCACAACACCGGTGAGCAATAAGCCCGCTAAAATAGCAACGGGGCCGATACCAGTTTCAAGTAAGGTGGTCGCCCACGATAAGCCAAATATCGTTCCTAAATACAACATGCCCGAATGCATAATGGCTCCCACGATAAATAGCCAACTGATCAACTGTTTTATCCATGCGGCCGCTGCAATAAAACAAAGAGTGAGGCCAGCAATAATATTTAATACTGACTCCAAATTACCGTGTGTATGTGGGCCACCTTTAATTGCATCAATTTCTGCTGCAACATTATTCAGCTTATTAATCCCTAAAATACCGGCCGTATTGGCCTTTGCTATTTGCATAGCAGTCAATGGTTCCAGTTCTTCTTCGAAACCACTGCCTTTTAAGGCCTGTAATCGCCCAACACTGACCTGTTTTTCTTGTGCGGCGACACCAAAATCAGCATATTTTTCGACCATCACAACGCCCAATGAGGCAGTAAAAACTAAATATATAAACCCAAATGCAATATTCTTTTTCCCAATCATTTTCTCCATCCTCTATAATTATACTGTTATTAACCTTGTTCCAACGTTGGTTAAAACATACTCCACCCATCCAAAGGACGCAACTCCCTTATACCCGGATTAATTCTGCTCATTTATGCGCTTAAAGGCGTATTTACTATTCGCAGCTTTCGCGTAAATAATGATATTATATAAGGTATTACTAAAATTCAGTTTTAATACAACTTAAGATTATGACAATGAAGTACAAAACAGACGACCTACGCATTACCGGACTACAGGAAGTAATTCCGCCACAACAGTTATTGAACGATGTGAAAGTGAGCGATATGGGTCGCAAAACTATTTTTGATGCCCGTAATGCCATTCATAATATTCTCACCGGTAAAGATGATCGTCTACTGGTCATCGTTGGCCCATGTTCAGTACACGATCCAGAAGCCGCAACCGAATATGCC
>VAPK010268813.1_pt1 | contig 35632 bp, 26 predicted proteins | sample 3395031 | NCBI WGS metagenome assembly VAPK01 (sample SAMN08290443, study PRJNA428436) | hydrothermal vent metagenome | isolation source: Deep-sea hydrothermal vent chimney 1 | place: Pacific Ocean: Juan De Fuca Ridge
TCATTTCCCATACCGCTAAAAATAATAGCGCCGGCATTTTGCCCATAACGCGCAAGAATATCATTTAACACCATATTAATAGAGGGTGAATATTGCTGCTCCTGTTTAATTGGCTTAAGTTCAATAGCACCAATCGGGTTAATGGTTAAACGTTCGTTTACCGGTACGACAATCACTTCTTTATGCCGTATAACATGACCCACTGACGGTGTTAACACATCATAGTCCGTTACCTGATTCAGTTGTTCTGCTAGCAAACTAATAAAATTAGCACCTAGATGTTGGGTTAAAATAAAGGCAACGGGTAAATCAGGTGGCAAGTATTTAAAAAATTCTTTAACCGCATCTGGCCCACCTAAAGAAGCTCCTAATACCCAGACATTTTTGGCTAAACCGTCTTCTGCTCGACTCTCTTTGTCAGGAAGATTAATTTTTTGGCTTGAGGTTTGATTGTAATGATCTGTATATGTTTTTTCTGCAATTGAATTTTGCCCAACAGATGCTGATATTTTTTTTAATAATTTCCCATACCACCGTGCTAGAACCTGTGGTTCATTTAATGTTAAGACCGATACATCATTAAAAATAATGGGGATAGAGTGATTGTCTAATAAAGAATCTAGTATGTCTTCATAGTCACCGTGTTCATCCAGATCCAGTAAAATTACATCAACATTAATTGAATCCAGTTTTTTTACAAAGGTGGGCGTTAACGGTTCATTAATAACAACATTTAAACCCACATTTTCTAATGCTTCTTTAAGTTGTTTACGCTGTGAAACAGAATTGGATACCACTGCAATGCGTATCTGACTGAGTTCCTGAGACAGCATGGAAGATGTCAGGGATGATTTATCCGCGGGTCGTTTGGCGTATGTACTTGGCATTTCCATACAATATTTCGATATTATTTATCTGTGTTAAGCAATAAATGAATATTTTCCAACAACTCAACTTCATTATATGGTTTACCCATATACATGTTGACGCCAATATTCATTGCCCGGTCACGGTGCTTTTGTCCGGTTCGTGAAGTAATCATAATAATAGGAATTTCTTTTAAACGTTCATCGTTACGCATATTAATGGCAAGTTCAAAACCATCCATACGCGGCATTTCAACGTCTAATAACATAACATCGGGGATCACATCGAGGAGTTGGGTTAAAGCATCGACACCATCTTTTGCTTGTATTACGTCTAATTCATTACGTTCAAGAAAACGTGAGGTGACTTTACGCACGGTAATGGAGTCATCAACAACCATCACTGTTTGCAGTTTTTCTTCTTCAACAACCGGTTCAATAACATCCAACACTTCTTGTGCTTCTGATTCCAGGTAATTGCTGTCATCAGTTGTTAAAGCAATACGAATCAACACACCCAGGTCAAGAATAAGAACAACACTGCCATCACCCATAATGGTTGCACCTGATATACCTCGCAAAGTACTCAGTTGTGGCCCAACCGGTTTGATAACAATTTCACGACTGCCGACTAAACCTTCAATGTGCAGGGCAGCACGGTAATTACCACTGCGAACCATTAGTAAGGCCGCTTTGTTTCCTTCGCCGGGTAAACTTGGTGCGACACCATCCATTAACTGACCTAAATGAATGTAATGAAAGTCTTCATCTAGCCATTTGTAAGTTGAATATTTATCAGATTGCAATTCAAGCAGTGTTTCATGTGCAATCCGTTCAACACCTTCAACACTTAATAATGGCACGGCATACATGCTGTCACCAACATAAACCATTAATGCTCGACTTACCGCTAAGGATAACGGCATACTGATGGTAAAACGGGTACCTTCACCATGCGAAGTATCAATATTAAGCACACCGCCTAACTGTTTAATTTCATTGTTCACAACATCCAGACCAACACCACGGCCTGCAATTTGTGTCACTTCTTCTGCGGTACTAAAACCTGATTCCAGAATTAAATCCAGTAAGAATTTTTCCGACACCTTGGTGCCTTCTTTAATAACACCTGTTTCTATCGCTTTATTACGGATTGCATCAAAGTCAATCCCGGCTCCATCGTCGGTGATATGGATAACGGCATCGCCGCCTTCACGACTCATATCAAAATGGATACTGCCTTGCTCAGGTTTATCCGCTGCCTTACGTTGTGCCGACATTTCAATACCATGTGCAATCGCATTTCTTAACATATGTTCAATCGGTGGCATCATTCGTTCAACAATAGTACGATCCATTTCAAGATCGGTGCCACTAAAATTAATTTCGGCTTGTTTACCTAACTCTGTACAGGTTTGGCGAACAATACGTTTTAAACGATTCACCTGTTTTGCAAACGGTACTAGGCGCGTACTCATGAGCCCTTCTTGCAATTCCGTATTTACACGCGATTGTTGTACCAGCAATGTTTCTGATTCACGGTTAAGCCCTGCCAATATGCTACGTAAACTATCAATATCGTTCATGCTTTCTAGCATAGAACGTGAGATTTGTTGCATTTGAGTAAAACGATCAAACTCTAATGGGTCAAAATCTTCATGTGCAGAAGATAACGTTTCTTCTTTACGTGTTTGAATTTGTGCTTCGGTTTCAATTTCGAACTTGCGTAACTGCCCCCGGAATCTGTCAACGGTTTCATCAAGTTCCTGTAAATTAAAACGAAATGAATTAACTTGTTGCTCTAAACGTGAACGATAAATACTGACTTCACCAGCAAAGTTAACCAGATTATTTAATGTATCGGCTCGAACTCGTACTTGTTCGGTAGGCGCTGTTTTTTGTGGGGCAGCCTCGGTGTCATCAAGTGTCGATAAACTATTTTCTGTTACGGGTTCAATATTGGTTACCGACTCGGATAACGGTGTATCGGTAGCCGTTTCATTTACTGGCAAGCTTGTATTTTTTGTATCTTCGGTGTCTTCTGTAACATCGATATCAACAATCGAAATGTCATCGAGTTCATCGGCGAGCGAAGTTAATTCTTCGGTTAATTCAATAGAAAGGTCATTCAAACCATTCGTTGCACCCGTATCATCATTTGGTTCTATGTCAACACTTAGATTATTTTCAACTGCATCAGTTGTTAAATCAATATCGACCACTGCAATATTATCGATCGGTTGCAAAATCTCGCCCTCATCACCCGCTCGGTTCTTTGCCCGCTGCATACCAATTTCATCAATAATAGGTTGACCAGAAGAAAGTGGTTGACGTGTTTTAAGTTGTTCAAGCATATTCACAAGGCTATCTTGCGCATGTTGTATCACGCTAAAGATATCATCTGACATTGCAGTGTCATAGGTAACAATATCGGTAATCAATGATTCTAACTGGTGGCTAACATCACCAATAACGGCCACACCCGACATTCTTGCACCACCTTTAAGGGTATGCAATTGGCGTTGTAAGGCTTCTATATATTCTTTGTTTTCAGGATCTTTTATCCAGGCATGTAAGGTATTTTCACTTTCATCCAGAATTTCTGTACCTTCTTCGATGAAAATTTCTAATAATTCCTCATCATAACCATCGTCTACTTCTAACTCAATGGAGGATGGGGTATTATTTAAACTGGGTTCCGTCTCTGATTCGTCTAAATTCAAATCTAACTCGACTGCATCAATATTTTCAACCGAATGTTGTGTTGCAATAGATGCCTGTAAGTTACTTATTAATAAATTGATACGTTGAACAAGGTCACTCGTTATATATAATTTATCTCCCGGTTCACCTAGCTGTACACATATCGCATCCATACGATTTGCAGCTTCTTCAAACAGTTCAATGCCATCATTCGATACCAGTAACCCTTCAGACTGTAAAATTTTAATATAGTGTTCTAACTGCAAACATAAGTCAGAGACAACCTGTACCCCAGTGGTTCTCGCACTCCCAGTTAAAGTATGCAAGGCTCTAAATAATGGTTCGGTCACTTCATGAATATTATTTTCATGCCAATCTGCTATATATTGCCGTAATGCCAGTAAGTGTGCCGCAACTTCTTTACGGTAAATTTCCAGTAGTACAGAATCAATTTCAGGGCGAGGTATTCTAGACAAAGACTCGTCAACGGTTACCTCAATCGAGTCCATTGATGGTGAGTCTAAAACCGATAAATCCGGCTGAACAATACTTGCAGATGAAATGGTTTCGGTCAGTGGTGTAAAAGATTCACCTCGGCTTAAAGAATCTGCGTGTTCCATTAATGAGAAAATATTTTGATCTGGACGTTTTGCTGATTTTAATAAATCATATAAAACTGGTAAGGCAGCAAGGCCTCGTTCCATTAAGTCCAATAATTCTGCTGTTGGTTGAATTGTTTTATCAATCACCCGATTCAACATACTTTCAAATGCCCATGCAAACTCACCTAAATCATTGGCTCCCACCAATCGGCCACTCCCTTTTAAAGTATGGTAGGAACGCCGCATGTCTTTAAGCGATTTCATATCATCCAGATTGGTTTTCCACAGGGGGAGTAATTTTGAAATATTTTCATATTCTTCTTCTGCTTCTTCCAGAAATATTTCAAAAATTTCTTCATCTATCTCAATAGGTGCAGATAATGTTGTTTCTTCCTGTTTAGTTGGAACATTTTCAGGTGTTGAAGGTGTCGTGGCTGTTTCTATAGGATGAGCTTCTTCCTGCACTGAAGAATCAGGAATGTCATTCATTTCTTCCGGGTGGGCAATCGATACTCCCGTTACATGTTTTAATAATTCATCACGCGCCCATAATAAGTTCTTTTCAATGCCTTCACTAAAGACTTCTTCATTAGCCGCAATCCGTTCGATTGTTTGTTTCATGTCACTGGTAATTTTTAATATTGTTGCATCAGCTTCATCGTCAAGGCTCTCTTCAATATTTTTAATTACTTCAATAACTAAACCGGACACATCGTTGCTTAACGGATCGGTAAACCATAAACCTAATGCTTCATCCAGTCGCTCTATTTCCTGACTAGTTGTTGATTCAAGTGAACCACCAAGATCAAGTTCTAAAGTCCCATCCATATCCAGTGGTGATATTTGCCCGGTATTATCAAGTTCTAAACTTGGAGCATTCTTATCCGTTTCAGAGATAAAACCTAAATCCAACTCTAAATCTTCTGTTGAGGCTTCAATGTCTGGTTGAGTTAAATCTGTAATTGTTTCTGCTTCATCAAGATCAGGTTGCCCAAAATCTGTTATTGTTGCATCGACTCCCTGATTCATTGCTACAATTTCAGCTTCTGATGGTGCCGCTAGATTAATCACCGTGTCATCCGTTGTTTCAACAAGGGTATCTGCATCAATGTTAATAAGATCCTGACTGGCGTTTGGGTCCCTAACAGTCGGCTTATCGTTGTCGAATGTTTTACCAAGCTGTTCCAGACTAGTAGCAGCTACATTTAATATTGCGGTGGGTTCACCCCAACTATCGACCAATGATTCCATATAATATTCAATGCTACTGATTGCATCGGCAAGATAGTCTAGTGTTTCTGACTCTGGAATTGTTTTTGATGGGATCAGTTTATTTTCGACATAGCGTTTGCAACCTAACAATAAATCAGCGGCACGATCTAATTGTAAAATATTTAAACTGCCTCGTACCTTATCCAATAATGCAGGAACCGAATTCAATACTTCAGGGTGATTAAGTTGGCGACTAAAGTCACTCACCGATTCTTTTACTGCGGCAATATCAATTTTAGCTTCTGCAACAACGGATTCCAGTAGTTCTTGCTGCTCAGCCGTTTTAGGTTGTTTAATGGTTACACTACTATCACCCGAGGCCGTCGCACCAACCTCTTGCGTAATCTCACCCATTGAATTAAGTGTATGTTCAATACCAATGATGGCTGCTGCTATTTCCATTAATTCATTTTCACTAACGACATGGCTGCCATCAATGATGCTATCAATCATTTCAACCTGCTTAAGTAAGTCTTTACGTTGCGGACCAAGGCTTAACATACCTAATGTATCAGCCATGCTAGTTAGCTTTTCACTAACCGGTTTAAGAACTTCAGGATTTTTATCATCACTACGCATGAAAATATCAAGCGTGTCTTTAACCTGTTGCAAATCTTCTTTTAAAACACCAGACACCGTATCCATTAATGCAACATTAGGCGCATTCAAATCTGCACGAGCCTTTTCAAGCGTTTTAGTATCCGGCATCACATCCGCTAAGTTAAATAAATCCTTTATCTTTTTTGTTTTATCTGCTGTTGCCGTGGAACCCGCAACATAATAAAGTAAATTTTTCACTAAATCAGTTGGTGGCTCCATCGCCAGAGTAACTTCACCACCATCAATAATTTGTTTAATAGTACGATCGACTTTACCAATTAAAGATTTAACGGCAACACTGGCCTCGACACCGTTGTGTTTTAAACTATCAATTAAACCATCAGCAACCCAAAGCATACGACTGGTATTTTGTTCTTCCGAAACATTACGCAAGTCTTCAAGCACATTCGAAATAAGTCCCAGACTCTTTGCTTCATTCTTTTTATTAAACCAACCTAATAGCCCTAGATGAAATTGATGACGTTTTGCTTTTGCGAGTTCTGCAATGTGTTGTGTTTGCTCACCTTCTAGATGCAGTTTAGCTTGAGAGTCAGGTGGATTAATACTTAGGTCTGGATTAAATAATGCGGTTTCGGATAATAACGCTTCGTTACGCGCGGCACGCATATCATTGAATAACGGTAACAAAACAATAGGAGCATCGTTCTGTCCGGCTTGTAATTTTTCAAGATAGTCGGGTAGTTGAATACTGCCGCGAATTAAAACTTCAAACGCTTCATCTTTATTTTTAACTTTATCACTGTGGATAGCTCTAGCCAGCAATTCCAGTTCTTCTGCGAGTAAAGATGCGCCGTATAACTCAACCATTTGCAACGTGCCATACACTTGATGCAAATAGTTAATACAAAATAAAATTTTTGACTTATCTTGTTGATCTTCGATATAAGACTCAAGTGAGGTGCGTGCCTGTTCCATGGTTTCATCAATTTCTGATTTAACCCAATTTAGCGTATTAATATCTAATTCATTATTAACAGTCATACTGCACTCAATTAATCGTTTTATTCACGGCTGCGTCTGAAAGCAAGCGTTGATTGAAAAGTAACATTTTCCATCTTGGGATGGTTCCAACCTAATACTTCACCTGCACCCAAAATCAATATTCCACCTACTTTTAAGTATCTGGCAAATTCATTTAAAATTTTAATTCTTAATGCTTGATCAAAATAAATCATCACATTCTGACAAACAATAATATCAAAATCTGAAAATGGAAATGTATTCATCTTTAATAAATTTAATTTTGTAAAACACACTCTTTCTTTTATATTATCTTTAACTCGATATTTATCTTTTTCTATTTTTGAAAAATAATAATTCAAATATGCATCAGGTAAATTTGTTAATCGATTTACCGGATAGTGTCCTTCGCGTGCCGTTGCCAGTGCCGCTAGACTAATATCGGTTGCATGTACCCCTTGCCGATTTTTAATATTATTCATCGTACAAAAATGTTCAAACCACAACGCCAGTGAATACGGTTCTTCACCGGTTGCGCAACCTACACTCCACACTTGAAGGTTGAGTTGTTTGTTGTCAAGTAGATTGTTTTTTTCAATATATTCTTTTTGTATTAGCTGAAAGATACTGTCATCTCGCCAAAAACGTGTTTCATGTACCGTCAACCGGTCAACCAGTATTTCCCATTCAATCAGCCCCTGTCGTTCATCACTAACAAGTTCAAAATAAGTTTGGTAATCGGTAACTTTTATTTCCCGCATACGAATTGAAAGTTTTGACAACAGGAATGACTTTCTATTTTCAGGTATACGCATACCTGTACGTAACGTAACTAATTCAACCCAGTTGTTAAATAAAACGTCATCCATGTCGGGCAGTGATTGATAATGCCATTCAGCCTGAGTAACATTTTTTCCTGCACACAAGTCAACACGATGCAAATCATCGGCTTGTTGTGCTAGCTGCTCTGATTTCGTTAATGCCATCAATCTTTACAATGTCCAGATGATATGTTTTAAGCTGTATTAACCACCATCAATAATCAAAGTTATTCCGGTAGTTTGAAACCGGCAACCGAACGGCGCAGTTCATTCGCCAACTCAGCTAGGTTACCAATGGATGCGGCGGTTTCATTTGTACCGGCCGATGTTTGTGTTGTAATTTCTTGAATAACATTCATCGTGTCAGAAATATTAGATGCCGCATTCGCCTGTTGCGATGCCGATTCAGAAATATTTCGAATCAAGTCCGCTAGATGTTCCGATACCGTTTCAATTTGTTCAAGTGCCTGACCCGCATCCTGCGCTAACTGCGCACCCGATACCACACCGGCGGTACTTTGTTCCATGGAAGCCACCGCTTCTTTGGTATCTGACTGAATACCTTTTACTAGCGCTTCGATTTGTTTTGTTGCATCCGCTGAACGTTCTGCAAGTCGTTGAACCTCATCCGCAACAACCGCGAAACCACGACCTGCATCACCCGCCATTGCCGCCTGAATCGCTGCGTTCAATGCCAGAATATTCGTTTGTTCTGCAATGTCGTTAATCAGCTCAACGATATCTCCAATTTCCTGCGAGCTTTCACCGAGTCGTTTAATCCGTTTTGAAGTTTCCTGAATCGTTTCACGAATACTGTCCATACCATTAATGGTTTTTTGTACCGCATCAGATCCGGTATTGGCCATCGTTACAGATTTACGCGCTTCGTCTGCCAGTTCACTCGCATGTGTTGATACGCCTTCAATAGAAACTGCCATTTCATTAATCGCGGTACTTGCACCTGTAATTTGCTGCGCCTGATGGTCACTCGCTTCGGCAAGATGCATCGCCGTTGCCTGCGTTTGTTGTGCCGCAGAAGATACCTGCAATGTTGTTTCATTAATCGCCGAGACCAATGAACGCAGTGCATCAATTGCGTAGTTAATGGAGTCTGCGATTGCACCTGTGATATCTTCGGTTACGGTTGCCATTACGGTTAAATCGCCATCCGCGAGGTCACCCATTTCATCGAGTAATCGTAAAATCGCTTCTTGGTTAGCAGTGTTGGTTTCTTCTTCTAACGCACGCTGACTTTCTGAAACATTCAAACTCATTTTTGAATCACGCCAGTAAACAAAACCAACTAGAACCGCAAACACTAATGACAAGATCCCAAATATCGAAGCTGCAACAATAGTCCAACGTGTGCTAATCGTATTCTGATAACTTTTAGCAACTTGCTTAATCTTATTTTGTATTGGCTGACTTGATTCAAGTACTTCCTGCGCCGAAGCTGACACCTGAAACATTTCAGGTGATCGTTCTAGAATTGCGCCCACCTGATTACGAATTTTATAAAACTGTTTGGCCACTCTTTGTAGTTTTTTACGTGCAGTTCGTTCGATAATTTTTTGGATACGTAAGTTTGGATTACCTCGTAACATGTCTTGTACGACTCGACCAAACAATGCCGCATCACGACCGAACCGGTCTGCTGCGGTTACTGCTTCTTCACCACCTTCGAGTACTTTACCCACGTTACTTGAAATACGTTGGGTTAACATTAATTGACGTGTTGCAATATACACCTGATATGGAGGTGCTTTTTGCTTTGTCATGGTGTCCACAACTTCATCGGTTAGAGCTAATAATGAAGGTATTTGTTCATCGATACTTTGAATGTATGAACGGATAGAATCGACCACTTCACGACGGTCCAGAATAATATCAACATTTTGCCGATAGCTTTGCCATAAGGTACCTAGCTCGGTTAACGGTGACATCGCGCCACTTGCACTGAGTGGTGTAATGCCTTGCTGATATTCCAGAATAGCCTGAAATTCATCTCGCGCTTTTTTAAGTAAAGGGAACGCCGTTAAATCACCACGTGCGGCCTGTGATGTCAGTGTTGCAATTTCTTGGGATATCACGCGTTGATCACCAATTTTACTGATGTAGGTTTTATCCAGACTGGCTTCTTTTGCTACAAAAATATAGGTCACACCTAAAGCAATTACCGAAGCAATCAGAAATGCAAATAATACAAGCATTATTCGAGCAGTCGATATACCTGCCATACTATTTTTGCTTTCTGTATTCATCTTAAACTCCTGAGTACGTTTACTTTCACATTATTAATAATTATTCTAAAATTTAAACACGTGCTGCAATGTTTAAAAACTCGCTACTTTGAGCGAGTTTGGCCACACTAAAAACACCCCATTCGACTTCGTTTTGTAAAAATGAACCTTTTAAATACTTTTTCAATTTACCCGATGTATCCGGTAAATTCTGACTATGTTCTTCTGTGAAAAAATGCCGCATACCATATACTTCATCAACTAATAACCCTGAGCTTAATTCGCCATGCTGTAATACCAGAACACGCGATGATTTTCTTAGTTTCGAAATTTCATTATTTATAAAGCCATTTAAATCCATAATAGGCAGTAAGTTACCACGAATATTCGCCAACCCTTTAACCCAGCGCAAGGTGCTGGGCACCTTGGTAATATTCGGATATTTCAAAATTTCTGCAATATCGGCCATAGTAACAAGCAGCCGTATACTTCCAACCCGAAACCCAACACCCGACCATGTACGTCGTACTTCGGCCTTTTGCGGCAAGCCAATCGCACGTTGCTGAGAACGCGTTTGAATTTGCTTTAATAATGCAAAAGAGGATAAGGGGGCTATGCTATTCATTACTATTTAATTTAACCTTGGCCTAACGCAGATGCGATTTTATTCATAAAATCTGTTTCATCGACTGGCTTGGAAATATAATCTTTTGCACCTTGACGCATTCCCCAAACACGATCGGTTTCCTGATCTTTAGTCGATACTATAATAATGGGAATATGCTGTGTTTCAGGGTCTTTACTAATGGCGCGCGTGGCTTGAAAGCCGTTCATTCCTGGCATCACCACATCCATTAAAATTAAATCAGGCTTCATCGATTTTGCTTTTGCAATTCCGTCTTCTGCCGACATAACCGACTCAACATTGTGCCCATGTTTTTGTAATATCCCCTGTAACACATGAATTTCTGTTGGAGAGTCATCTACTATTAAAATATTAGCCATAATACAACCTCAATCAATTAATTAGCCAAACAAACCTTAACTGGCTCGCTCATCTAGGACATGTCGTTTTATTGCACCTAACAATTCTTCTTTTGTAAAAGGTTTTGTTAGGTACTGTTCTGAACCCACTATCCGCCCCCGGGCGCGATCAAATAAACCGTCTTTACTTGAAAGCATAATCACGGGTGTTTTTTGAAACACCTTATTATTTTTTATTAATGCGGTGGTTTGGTAACCATCTAAACGCGGCATCATGATATCAACAAAAATAATATCTGGATTATTATCTGCAATTTTTGATAATGCCTCGAAACCATCGGTCGCAGTAATCACATCACAACCGACTTTTTTTAATAAAGTTTCTGCTGTACGACGAATTGTTTTACTGTCGTCGATAACCATCACTTTTAAATCCTGATAAAGTTCACTCATACCTGTTTTCTAAATTCCAAAATTCTTTTCCATTTTAAATTCTTCATATCACTCAAAGAATATCTAAACTTAACCTATAACCCTAAATTTAAGTGTAACCAAGCCGTCATCATGAAAAATGTAAACAATAAAAAATACACCCTGCTAAATAGGGAGTATTTACAAACAAATATTTAACATATTTTTTAAGAACAATCCATAAGTATTTATATTACTTAGGATATTTCCTTTTTCAATATAGTCAAGCTAAGTCTAGCAGGACATCACCAAAGCATCCAGAATTGATTATTTTTCATCCAAAATAATATCAGAATGACCTGCCTGATTATTGAATATCGGCACTCTAATAGCATAACTTTAATACGGTCTTTTTACCCAATACTGCCGTACTATACCAAAATAACCACATTCCCCTCTAAATTACGCTATTTAAGCTATTCTTTTATGTTAACCTAAAACCAACAAGCCATTCATTGAAATAGATTAATTTCCCTATATGCCCATTAAATTTGCCGTTGTGATGGACCCGCCAGAGCAACTAAACCCCATCAAAGACAGCAGCTTAGCCATGCTCGAAGAGGCGCAGAACCGAGGCTGGCAAACGTATTACATTAACCCACACTCTCTCGCTTATAATGAGACTGCCACAGCCACTTGTTTACCGATAAAACTGCAATTAAATCAACAAGATTGGTATCAACTCGACCAAGCTGAACCCCGTTCTCTCGCTGATATCGACATCATTATAATGCGCCTCGATCCCCCTTTTAATATGGCCTATATTTACGCCACCTATTTGCTTGAACTGGCAGAAAAACAGGGGACATTAGTCGTTAATCGGCCTCAAAGCTTACGCGATGCCAATGAAAAACTATTTACTCTGCAATTTCCTCAATGCTGCGCACCCACTCTGGTTGCGGGCGATATGCTACAATTAAGGGCTTTTCTTGACCAATATAAGGATATTATCGTCAAACCACTCGATGGCATGGGCGGTGCCTCCATCTTTCGTATTAAACAGAACGATCCCAACATTGCGGTTATTTTTGAAACCATGACTCAGCACGGCCAAACCCCCATTATTGCGCAACGTTTTATTCCCGAAATAAGTGAAGGGGATAAACGTATTTTACTGATTGATGGCGAACCGATTCCTTACGCCCTAGCGCGTGTTCCCGCTAAAGGTGAAACTCGCGGCAATCTTGCAGCCGGTGGCAACGGCATTGGCGTACCGCTCAGCGAGCGTGATGTGTGGATTTGCAAGCAAGTTGGCCCCACATTATGTAAAATGGGCTTAAATTTTGTTGGCATTGACGTGATCGGTGATTACCTAACGGAAATCAACGTGACTAGCCCAACCTGCATCCGCGAACTGGATAAGCTGTATAACTTAAATATCAGCAAAACCTTACTCGATGCGCTTGAAGAAAAAATAACAACTCATTAGTTTAAAGGTGTAAAACGTGTCATACCGTCTTTTATTTAACCGGCTAAATTCAATACGATGGATGCCATCCCTATTCAAATCAAAGTTCCGGTTAACACTCAACTTCCTCTTATTACTGAGTGTAAGTGCTTGCCAACCGACAACCCAAATATACAAAACAACTATTTTTTCTTTCGGCACCCTGTTCCAAGTCGAAGTGAGCGATGTGAGTAAACCACAAGCCGAGCGAGTATTTAAAGCCATCGACAATGATTTACAACGTATGAATATATTATGGCATCCTTGGCGTGCTGGGCCACTCGGACGAACTAACAGCTTATGCGAAATGACCGGTACTTTTTCTGCTCCTGCGTCGGTTATTCCATTAATATTAAAGGCTAAACAGCTTGAGGCGCAAAGCGATAACCTGTTTAACCCCGCCATTGGCAAACTGATTAGACTCTGGGGCTTCCAACAGGATGAGTTTGATAAAAACAAACCCCCTAAAGCTGCGGCAATACAAGCATTGCTAAAAGCAAACCCTCGAATGAGTGACATTACGATTAAAGGGGTTCGTTTTACCTGCAAAAATTCTGCTGTTCGTATTGACCTTGGCGGCATTGCAAAAGGCTATGCTTTGGAAAAAATCATCGAAAATCTAAAGCAGAACTACCAGGTTAAAAACATAATGATCAATGCTGGTGGCGATTTAAAAGCCATTGGCCAACATGGCAATCGCCCATGGATTATCGGCATACGTGACCCGTTATCAACCAACAGAAACACCGCGATGGCCACTATTAAAGCAAAAAGTGGAGACAGCATCTTCACCTCCGGCAGTTATGAACGCTATTACCTAGCCAATAATAAACGTATCCACCATATTATTGACCCGCGCACTGGCTATCCCGCTAAAGACAGTTTATCGGTCACTGTGATTGATCCCGATGCCACAACCGCTGATGCCGCAGCAACCGCTCTGTTTGTCGCAGGCCCAACACAATGGGTTAAGATTGCAAAAAAAATGGGGATTAAATATGTTTTGCTGATTGATAACAAAGATAACGTCTACGTTACCCAAGCAATGTTAGATCGTGTTAAGTTTGTGAAACAACCTAAAAATTTATTTATTGTACGCCTTAAAAGTTAACATTAAATTGCCTAAATTATCTATTTCACATTGCCAACCGCTACCCACAAAAATAGTCGCGGTTGTTTCCGTAATCAGTGCTGGGCCAATAATTATTTGCGAAAGGGCGATAGCGTCACGCGGATAAATGGCCACACCGTTATCAACGCCGCGGCTATCCTGGGTGTCACAAGCCTTATTGTCAGGTGAAACGTTATTGAATAATAAAGTTTCATGTTTTACTTTTAAACTGACTCGCACATTCACTAGTTCAATGGGCAGTGCTAGCGTATGACCATAACGTTGCTGATGACGAGCTACAAAGTCCTGTAGGCATTGCTTGATAGCAGAAGGGGTTAAATACGCATACGCTATATCCAAAGTATAAGACTGCCCTTGATAGCGGCAATCTAAATGGGTTGCTATATTGATATCTTCTTTTGTAACGGCTTCTTTTAATAGCTCCGTCTCACCCTGCGAGATTAACTGCATTAACAGTTGAGTAATGTCATTCTTAACCGCCTCACTCAATAATACATTGAATGTACGTGATAACTCTCGTCCCTTCGGCGCCACTAGCATACCCAACGCAGATAGCACCCCTGAATGAATCGGCACCATAGCAGTTGGAATTTGCAATGCCTCTGCCAATGCACAAACATGTAGGCCACCCGCGCCACCAAAGGACGTTAAACATAAACCGCGCGGATCAATACCACGCTGTACCGACATTACCCGAAGCGCATTAGCCATATGTTCATTGGCAATCCTAATAATACCTTGTGCGGTTTGCTCGCAACTTAAATTTAATGGTTCAGCCAAAATGTTGATGGCGTTATAAGCCGCATCCCTATCTAAAGACAGCCCACCCCCTAAAAAGGCCGCGGGCAGTAACCGCCCAAGCACCAGATTGGCATCGGTTACCGTTGGCTTAATGCCACCTTGTCTATAACACACCGGGCCCGGATCAGCACCGGCAGATTCAGGACCAACCTGCAATAAACCACCGTCATCAATAAACGCAATCGAGCCTCCACCCGCTCCAATCGTGTGCATATCCACCATTGGAATGGCCACAGGATAGCCTGCAATAACAGATTCGTTGGTAAGCTGTATTTTGTCTTCAATTAAGGCAACATCGGTTGATGTACCCCCCATGTCAAAAGTCAGCAAACGTTTAAAATGTGTCTGCTGCCCAAGGTACTCGGCAGCAGCCAAGCCACCGGCGGGGCCCGATAAAAGTAATTGTACCGCTTGTTCACCCGCTAATTCCGCAGCAATGGTATTGCCAGCACTTTGCATAACGGTAATCGAGGTTCTGGCAGCAACACTATTGGCAATGCCCTGTTGTAAACGCTTTAAGTAACCTTTTACCAAGGGCCCCACATAAGCATTCAACCAAGTTGTCATGCCGCGCTCATATTCTTTATATTCTGGCAAAATATCAGAAGAACACGAAATAAATAAAGACGGTAACGCTTTTTCTAATGCCTGTGCAATTTGTTTTTCGAAACAATTATCCAAATATGAAAATAATAAATTAATTACCACCGCTTGCGGCTTTAAACCACGAACATGTGTTATCAGGTTTTTTATGTCTTCGCTGGTTAAATCATCTAGCACTTCAGCGGTTGCCGAAAGTCGTCCTCCTGTTTCAAGGCAGTATTTTGCATTAACGGGTGGTGCGGTGTATTCAGGTTGCAAATGATATAATTCCCGACGCGTCTGCCGACCTAGGCTTAACATGTCTTTAAAACCTCGGTTGGTAATAAAAACGGTCTGAACGCCTTTGCCTTCTAAAACTGCGTTGGTTGCCACCGTTGAGCCATGCACGATATATAAATGATCATCACGCCCTAGCTGGGTAAGTTGTAAATCATTGATGCCCGCGAGTATGGCTTGTTCAGGCGCATGTGGTGTGGATAAAATTTTATGGGTCTGCAATTGATTATTTTTAAGTAAAACAAAATCGGTAAATGTTCCACCAGTATCAACGCCTAAGTAAATATTCATAGTCACGGATTATAAAGGGTTTTAGAGTGTCCTGACGCTAAAATAATCTTTAGAAGGTATTTGATTTATCTGGAATTTGATTCAATTGAGTATCCCAATACCACCTGATTCCGACCCTGATGTTTAGCCCGATATAGAGCATGGTCAGCCCGACTTAATAAAATTTTATCGGTATCTCCTTTATGCCAGTCAGTTAAACCAATGCTGATAGTCAGCGGAATGGTAATATCACCAACATGAAAAGGTGTGGCATTTACACAATGACAAATTCGTTCGGTAATTTGTTTGGCAACGTTAATACCCGCATGCGGTAAAACAAGCAAAAATTCCTCACCACCATAACGCCCTAGAATATCGTCAGTACGCAATGCTGCTTTCATTCTTGCTGACACACCAATTAGGATCTGGTCACCAACCAGATGGCCATACATGTCATTGACCCGTTTAAAAAAATCCAAATCGATCATTGCAATACAAAAATAATATTGTTTTTGTTCTGCCTTTTGTAAATTACTCTGCAAATAATCCAAAATTTTAGCCCGGCTAGCAACCTGAGTTAATTCGTCCAGCCCTATTTTAGACGTTAATAGTTCGCGTTCATCGATTAACGCATCGATTGAACTTGTCATATCATTGACTCTTTTATTGTAAAAAACCTCAATCGCCAAAGACATATCCAAAGCAGAAATTTGGGCAACCAGCTTCACTAACGGCAAAAACTGCTTATTATCCGCTGAAATAATGTTAGCCAAATAGTTAAACAACAAGTCATCTAGCGTACGGAAAGCCATTTGGTAATAACTCAGAGGTAAACCAATCAACGCATGGACTCGACCAACCTGTAAACGCTCTTCAAAATATTCATGGCTATCGAATTTAACACCGTATGATTCCAGATATGCCAGTTGTGTTTTTTGTAAATTAGGGATTTCGGCATGTCTAAGTAAAAAAGCTTTTACATCGGGGAAAGACAAGAGTACCTTATAGAAATCAGCAACTATTTCTTTTCCATAAGGCTGAATAAGTTTGTCTTGTAATAATTTAACCAGAACATGATCATCATTCGACAAGCCCATCATCGCAACTCGTAATTTTCGCTGCGTAGTGTTAAACCCATACTTGTCACAGAGCGTATTATGCATATAATCCACTGATAAATTTTATTTTTCAGGATTGAAATAAGATATATTTAATACTTATCGGTTACTCCTTACTTAACTTAAACTAAAATGCAGAAAAAATTATGTCCACTCCCTTACTTATGAGTATAGAACATTTATCCCGACATTACGGTGAACTAAAAGCAGTCGATACGGTTAGCTTTGAATTGAACCGTGGTGAAGTACTCGGCTTTTTAGGGCCCAACGGTGCAGGTAAATCGACTACCATGCAAATGATTACAGGAAACCTCGCACCAACTGCCGGTAAAATAACCATTGATGGTATCGACTTGCTCGATCAACCCAAACTCACAAAAGCAGAAATCGGCTACCTGCCTGAACAACCTCCTTTATATATGGAATTATGCGTTGAAGAATACCTTAACTTTTGCGCCAAAATAAATGGCATTAGCCGCAACGCACAAAACAGTGCAGTAAAAAAAGCGGTCGAACGCTGTGGACTTGGCGAAGTAAAATCGCGTTTAATTTCGAACCTGTCAAAAGGCTATAAACAACGCGTGGGGATTGCTCAGGCCATTATTCATACTCCCTCCATTGTTATTTTAGATGAGCCCACCGTGGGCCTTGACCCGATACAAATTCGCGAAATTCGTAAATTAATTCTTGAGCTAGGCAAAGAACACAGCGTTATATTGTCCACACACATTCTCCCAGAAGTGCAGATGACCTGTGATCGAGTACAAATTATCAATAAGGGTCAACTGGTGTTCAGTGATTCTATCGATAATCTAAACCAATCGATGCGGGCAACTAGCCTTATCGTACAATTTGAAAACAAGCCAGATGATACGCGACTCAATGCCATTGATAACGTCAACAAAATTGAACATCTTGACGATAACCGTATTCGCGTTCACTTTAATAATGCACCCACACAGCAACCCAGTCCCGCAAAACAAATCGCGATTGACGCGGCCAATAATAACTGGGGCTTACTTGAATTATTCCCTGAACAAAAAACACTGGAACAAATTTTTGTGGAAATCACCTCGTCTGAATTAATCACTGACAACGATGGTTCCACTATCAAAGAGGATGCTGCATGAATATTTTAACCATCGCATCGCGTGAGCTACGCAGCTTATTTTTATCGCCATTAGCATGGTCTATTCTGGGTGTGGTGCAATTTATTTTTGCTTATATTTTTCTTGCCCAACTGAATATGTTTATACAAATTCAACCCCAATTGGCCAATGTTCAAGGTGCTCCCGGCGCAACAGAGTTTATTGCCGCCCCATTGTTTGCAACTTCGGCCATTATTTTTATGCTAGTGACACCATTAATAACTATGCGCGTGATTGCAGGTGAACGTGCAAATAAAAGTCTGGCGTTATTATTCTCTGCACCGTTATCCATGACAGATATTATTGTGGGCAAATTTTTAGGCGTGGTTGGTTTTTTAATGTGCATGGCCATTCTACTGGCATTAATGCCGTTATCACTTGGTTTTAGTGGCAGCCTCGACTATGGTTTATTTTTCTCAGCTTGGTTAGGACTTATTTTACTGGTTAGTAGTTTTGCTGCTATTGGTGTGTATATGTCTAGCCTGACCACCCAACCCACGGTTGCGGCCATTAGCACCTTTGGTATTTTGTTGATGTTGTGGATACTCGACTGGTCCAGTAATAAAGTCACTAATGCGGATGCCAGTGGTACGCTAGAATATATTTCCATGCTACGTCACTTTGAAGCGATGGCAAAAGGTTTATTCAGTTCAGCCGATTTTATGTATTTTATTTTAGTCTCCACAACTTTTCTAGTTTTAGCTATTCGCCGTTTAGATGGTGATCGCCTGCAACGTTAAATGGTGGCAACGTTAGTCATAAACAACATTTGTTCGCACATAGAGAATTTAATTTAAGGTTTAAACATGGAAATAACAAAAAAAAATCGCCGTAATTTAAAACTGCAAAATATTATTTTTATTGTTTTATTTATTACTGCCATGATTTTACTCGCTTGGTTAACACAAAAGTATAAATTTGAATCTGACTGGACAGCCACCCATCGCAATACTTTATCTGCAGCCAGCATTGAATTACTAAAAAAAGTGGATGGACCAATTAGCATTACCGCCTTTGCACGCGAGGCAGACGTTTCTCAACAACGAATATTAATAAAAGATTTAGTGCATAAGTATCAGAAGCATAAAAGTAATATTGAACTGGCTTTTATTAACCCGGAGATTGATCCAACCACCACTCGCAAGCTAGGTATTCGGGCAGAAGGCGAAATGATTATTAGTCTGAATGGTCGAACAGAACATTTGCTCTCGATAAAAGAACAGGATCTGACAAATACATTACAACGTCTATTACGCAGCGGTAATCATGTTATTCAATTTTTAACTGGACACGGCGAACGTAAACCAATAGGTAAAGCCAATCATGACTACCAGTTGTTCACTAAAAATTTACAGGACAAAGGTTTACAAATTAGCACGTTGAATTTAGCGCAAACTCATGCCATTCCTGATAATACCACCACATTAGTGATAGCCGACCCGCAAGTGGACTACCTACCCGGCGAAGTTAAACTTATTCAGGCTTTTATAAAACGTGGCGGTAATTTACTCTGGTTACAGGAGCCCGGTAACCTACACAAGCTTGGCGCACTTACTAAGCAACTTAATATCGAATTTATTAAAGGTGTTATCGTTGACCCCACCACACAAATGCTCGGTATACCGGCAACCTCCGCGCTCGCCGAAAGTTATCCCAAACATGCGATTACTCAACACTTTACCTTAGGCACACTTTACCCGCACAGTGGCGGTTTAAAAATACGGGATGCTAAAAATACCACATGGCAAATAACCCCGTTGGTTAAATCAACTGCACGTAGCTGGTTAGAAGCCGGTCAATTAAAAGGTGTTGTCGAATTTAATCCGACAATTGATACCATGGGGCCTATCAGCATTGCGTTGGTACTGGAAAAACACGTCAATAAAGATAAAACCCAACGCATCGTGATTGTGGCTGATAGCGACTTTATATCAAACCAGTATCTTGGAAATCTGGGTAACAAAGATATGGGACTAAGAATTTTTAACTGGTTAAATAATGACGACAAACTGATTAGCATTGCCGCAACAACCGCCCCCGATCAGCAATTGCAAATTGATACGATGCTCTGGGCTATTATTGGGTTATTTTTCCTTGCAGGCTTGCCCCTTATTTTTATTGTGAGCGGTATTGTTATATGGCGCAAACGCCGTAATCGTTAAACTAAAAACAGACTCAATATGAATAAACGAAATGTTATTAACCTCGGGCTACTTGTTTTTATACTCATCGCCGTTGGCTTTGCGTTACTGGATTCACCGGATAACAAACAAAGCAAAAAAACCCCCATTACCTCACTTAAGCAAGCGGATATTGTTAATATAACCATTAAACGCCAAGGTAAGACCGATATCTATCTGGAAAAACAGCATAATAAATGGCGTCTAATCAAACCTTATAATACCCCGACTAACCCATTTCGTATGGATACATTATTACGCCTAGTTAAAACTTTACCGCAAGCAACTTACCCGCTAAAAGCAACCACACCTTACGGGCTCGACAAACCTAAACTGGAAGTTATTTTCAACAAAGGGAAAGATAATACCATTAGCATAAAATTCGGGGACTCTGAACCCATTAAAAGGCACCGTTATATTGCTGTAAAAAATAAACTTTACTTAACCAACGATACTTATTTTTACGCCTTAAACAGCGTTGCAACCGATTATATTAGCCATAAATTACTTGCCGACAACTTTAAAATAACACGACTTGACTTACCTAAACTAAAATTAAAACTGGATAATAATATCTGGAAGGTAACCCCTACACCGAAAGATTTTAGTGTTGATAGTGTTAATGAATTAATTAGTGAATGGGAAAATGCACAAACCATTGATATTAACCCCATCAATAAAAAGACCTCTATTTCAACACAAACCATCTCACTTTATAGTAGCGAGGCCACAAAGCTGATATTTTATATTGCAAACAACGATAAAGAGTTTGTCTTGGTCGACAAATTAAAAGGTTTACAATATAGCCTTCCAAAAGAAAAACAAAAACAACTATTTACGTTACCGGTTCCCGTAACAGCCGCTCCAACATCGGCAAAACCCAAAACTATACCTTTACCTCCAAAGAAAAAATAAAAATGCCGGAATTACCCGAAGTTGAGACCACTTGCAATGGTATTGCCAAACACCTTGTAAACAAAACCATTGCCAAAGTTATTATTAGGCAGGCTAAACTGCGCTGGCCGATTCCGCTAAGACTCAAAAAAGAATTACCGCAAAACAAAATTATTTCTGTACAACGCCGAGCTAAATATATTTTAATTGCAACCAGTACCGGCACATTGATTATCCACCTAGGTATGTCAGGTAGTTTATGTATTGTAAAAGCCAGTACACCTTTTGATAAACACGATCATTTCGATTTAATACTTAAAAATGGCCAGTGCTTACGCCTGCATGATCCGCGTCGCTTTGGTGCCGTACTCTGGACTCGCAAACCTGTTCTCGAACATAAGCTACTCTGCCAACTTGGGCCAGAGCCTTTATCAACTGCCTTTACCGCTGACTCTCTTTATCAACAATCACGTAAACGAAAAGTCAGCATTAAGCAATTTATTATGAATGGCCATATCGTGGTTGGTGTAGGGAATATTTATGCCAGCGAAGCTTTATTTTTTGCCGGTATTCACCCCCGTAAAGCCGCAGGAAATATTAGCTTGCCGTGTTATCAAAAACTGGTGGAAGCCATTCAACAGGTTTTAACCGCCGCCATTAAACAGGGGGGCACCACATTAAAAGACTTTACTCAAAGTGATGGCAAACCCGGTTACTTTCAACAGCAACTCAATGTTTATGGGCGTAAAAATAAACCCTGCCTGATTTGCACAAAACCGATCAACCATTGCATCCTAGGGCAACGAGCAACGTATTACTGTACGCAGTGCCAAAAATAATAGTGTCCATTAAGAAAACCTCCACCGCAAGCAGTGGAGGATTCTTCTTATTGATAAGTAATACGGCAACCATATGCAACTATATCTCCACTGACGGGTGCATCCATATCTGCCCGAATAAAATATGAATAATTCATATTGTCTACAAGCTGTGTACCCGATTGCGGTACAGAGGCAACTAACTTTTGTACTGTTACCCATCCATTCGAAGGCGGCCCCTTAAATACATTTTCAGCAGTTCCTGTAGATAAAGACGTTCGTTTTAAATCAATCGAATCAACTCGATGATTGGCAGTACCACCGTCTTGATCATAGACAGAACATGACATCGTTAATAAAGTGCGTCCCTGTGGTAAATTAACCGACATATAGGCAATGCAGTTTGTTCCAGAAGTGGGGGTATAACCGACACCTCCATCTGCGAATCTTATTAATTTACAGCTGCCATAAGAACCTGCATCGACTAGACCGGTAAGATTTACCGAAATCACGCTGGTCTCAATTGCTTTTATACGATTATTATTGTCATCCACCCCATTTTTTATGGCTGTAAAGTTACCGTTCACTTCTGCTGCCACCGCCGGTGTACCGGAGGTAAATGTATTTGGAATAGTGACGCTGCTTGCCACCGCCGTATTTAAAAATCCACCCAAACTCAGGCCTAAAAACAGAATACTTATTTGTTTAATCATCTTCCTTCTCCCATTAAATATTTATAAAATTATTTCCAGTTATCCTTATCCCAGGTTAACTGGTTCCAGTTGCTATTATTGCTAGCCGATGTGCCACCGCCCGTGCTTGCAGGAGTGCTTCCACCACCACCACAGGCACTCAATGCCAAGGTCAAACTAATCAGTACAATAAATCGCTTTAGTTGTTGCATATTAAAAACCTCCCTTATTTTTTATCGGTATGGATATCAATAAACCGTCTTGCAGACTTTGTTTACTCTCGTACGGCTAAATTTAGTGATTTCATCATGAAGTATCAATCCCCCGATCGGGGACCCCTGATTGCCCCATCACTTTACATATCTTCCTTATTCCACTATGTTTTAACCATAGTTTTATAATTTCTTGATTTATATCAATATGTATTGGCAGCAGAAAAGATAAAGTTCCGCATCACAATTTATGGTCCTTTTAATATGTCACCCAGATTTCATTACTCCCGTGTTATTTTTTTACTTTGGATAATGCTGCATCCATCCATTTCAAGTGCAGCACTAAAGCCACTTCCTGCCGACTGGAAAATCCACGTCATAAAACTCTTCCCACGTGCAGATCGTGTAACTGATCAGGATAAAAAATCACATATCGCAACTGTTTATGCCGGTAAAACCATCGTTGGTTACAGCTTTCAAACAGCGCAGCAAGTTGATATTCCAGCCTATTCAGGCCAACCCGTTAATACATTGGTTACTATTGATGCCAAGGGTATTATTAAAGATGCCTGGGTGGTCGAACAGCACGAACCTATTTTACTGCTGGGTCTCCCAGTACAAAAACTCTACGACTTTGCTAATCAATATGTGAACAAATCAGTCGCTGATCGCGTTGAAGTGGGAACCGGTGAAAATACCGTTGATAGCATAAGCAGTGCCACGGTCACGGCGATGGTGGTAAATCAATCCATTATGCACGCGGCTAAGAAAGTAGCTGAAGAAGTGGGGATTCTGAAAAAAACGGCTGCTGACTCAATGCCCCATGCCATTGTTAAAATGAATCAGTTTAAGCCTGAAGACTGGAAAACACTCATTAAAGATGGTTCCATTCAACACCTGCACCTGTCACGTGCGCAAGTAGACGATGCCTTTAAGGGCACTGCCGCCGAGAATGTGGATGCTGCAACGCCCAATCAAAAACAGGATACCTTCATCGACCTCTATTTTACCTATCTGGATGCGCCAACGGTTGGCAAAAATCTGTTGGGTAAAGATCAATATGAATGGCTGATAAAGATGTTAAAACCCGGTGAACAGGCAGTTGCAATCATGGGTAGCGGCATGTACTCTTTTAAAGGTTCCGGTTACGTTCGAGGTGGGATTTTTGATCGTATTAAAGTAAGCCAGGGGATGATTGGGATTAACTTCCGTGATCTGGATTACTATCGTCTGTCAGATATCTATGTCAAGCGTCATCCTGACTTTCATGAAATGGGAATTTTCATTATTCGGAAGCATTATAATTTTGATCCAGGTGCCATATGGGATCTGGAGCTGCTAGTAAAACGTGCCACCGGCCCACTTGACAGTATTTTTCACGCTTTTAAGGCAAATTACCGTATCCCTGAAAAATACATTACCCGTCCACCACCTCCTGTTGTTGAAAAACCATTACCTGTATGGACTAAGATCTGGTATCAGCGTACTTTCCAGATCTCTATTGTTACTTTCAGCCTGGTATTGCTCATGGCTATTATTTTCATGCAGGACTGGCTAGTTCGCCGTCCACGTCTGTTGCACAACCTGCGTCGAGGCTACCTGCTTTATACCCTGTTTTACCTTGGCTGGTACTCATATGGCCAGCTTTCAGTAGAGAACGTTTTTACCTTCACACGTGCATTAATGGGCAATTTTCGTTGGGATGTTTTTCTGATGGATCCGATTGTATTCATGCTCTGGGGATTCACCGCCGCCACTATTTTACTTTGGGGGAGAGGCGTTTTCTGTGGTTGGCTCTGTCCCTTTGGTGCGTTGCAGGAGTTGATCAACGAACTCGCTCGCAAACTTAAAATCAAACAGTATGAGTTACGTTTTGCCATTCATGAACGGCTTTGGGCGATAAAATACATTATATTGTTGGCACTTTTTGGTATCTCTTTACAATCTGTCAACCTATCTGAAAAAGCTGCAGAAATAGAGCCTTTCAAAACCTCTATTATGTTGGCGTTCCACCGTGAATGGTGGTTTGTCACCTATGCGGTAACGCTCCTCTTTATCTCAATCTTTACCCGTAAAGTCTATTGTCGCTATATCTGTCCATTGGGTGCCGCATTGGCGATCCCTACCAAACTACGTTTATTTGACTGGCTCAAACGCCGCAAAGAATGTGGCCAACCCTGTCAGCTTTGCGCTGTGGAATGTGAGATTCAGGCTATTCATCCCGATGGCAAGATTAATGCCAATGAATGCCACCACTGTCTGGATTGCCAGATGACTTACCAAAATGAAAACAAATGTCCGCCTCTTGTTAATAAAAACAAGAAGCGAAACAAAAGAAGGTCTGATCCTTCAAAAATTTCAGAAACCAAGTTAGATATCAACTAAAACCTAAGGTCAGGAGCTTTAACATGAGTGATAATGAAAAAAAACAAGACAAGAAAAGTAATTCTTCATCAATAAGTCGCCGTAAATTTTTGGGTGCGGCAGGCGCAGTAGGAATAACGAGTGCTGCGGGACTAGCATCGACAGTAATGACACCCAATGCTTATGCACAAGCCGCTAAAGATGCTCAAGACAAATTTAGCAAAATGCACGTGAAACCGGGCGATCTGGATGAATACTATGGTTTCTGGAGTGGCGGCCAATCGGGGGAAGTCCGTATTATGGGTCTGCCTTCCATGCGGGAGATTATGCGTATTCCAGTTTTTAATATCGATTCGGCAACAGGCTGGGGATTAACTAATGAGAGTAAACGAATAAAAGGTGACTCGGCACATTTCCCCAATGGTGACCTACACCATCCGCATATGTCAATGACAGATGGCCGCTATGATGGCAAGTACCTTTTTGTTAATGATAAAGCCAACACCCGGGTAGCACGTATCCGCTGTGATGTTATGAAATGTGACAAAATGCTGACTGTGCCTAACGTTCAGGCAATTCATGGCTTACGTGTCCAAAAAGTACCCTATACAAAATACTTTTTCTGTAATGGTGAGTTCCGTATTCCGCACCCAAATGATGGCAGAGATATCAACGATCCAGACAAATATTACACCATGTTCAATATCATTGATGCAGAGAAAATGGAAGTTTTTGCACAGGTTATCGTTGACGGTAATCTGGATAATGCTGATGCAGACTATCAAGGTAAATATTTTGCAACCACTTGCTACAACTCTGAGAATGCCACTAATCTGGTTGGCATGATTAAGAATGAACGTGACTGGGTCGTTATATTCAATCTGCCTCGAATTGAAAAAGCCGTTAAAGCCGGAAAATTCACCACCATCGGTGATTCAAAGGTACCAGTAATTAATGGCCGCCATGGTTCGGATGTAACACGATATATTCCTATTCCAAAAAGTCCTCATGGGGTAAATACTACTCCCGACGGTAAATACTTTTGTATCGCAGGAAAACTCTCTCCAACTGTTTCAATTGTTGATATTAAAAAGCTGGATGATTTGTTTGCCAATAAAATTAAGCCACGTGACACGGTGGTAGGTGAACCGGAACTTGGGTTAGGTCCTCTGCATACCGCCTATGATGGACGTGGTAATGCTTACACTACTTTATTTATCGATAGCCAGATCGTGAAATGGAATATTCAAGAGGCCATACAGGCTTATCAGGGTAAGAAAGTTAATTACATTAGGCAAAAGCTCGATGTTCAATTTCAGCCGGGGCACGATCACACGTCAATGGGGGAAACCCGTGATGCTGATGGTAAGTGGTTGGTGTCATTGAGTAAGTTCTCAAAAGATCGGTTCTTACCTGTGGGTCCGCTGCATCCTGAAAATGATCAGCTTATTGACATTTCCGGCAATGAAATGGTACTGGTTGACGATGGTCCCGCTTTTGCAGAACCACACGACTGTATTATTGTTCATCGACGTGTTCTGGAAAATAAAACCAAAAAAATATGGGATCGAAAAGACAGTTTCTTTGCCGGTACGGTTGCAATGGCCAAAAAAGACGGTATCACGCTTGAAAAGGATAACAAGGTAATCCGTGATGGCAACAAAGTACGAGTCTACATGACCTCTACTGCACCGCAATATGGTATGGAGCAATTTACCGTTAAGGCGGGTAATGAAGTAACAGTGACGGTTACCAACCTCGATATGGTGGAAGATGTTACACACGGATTTACCGTAACAGGACATGGCGTGGTAATGGAGATTAGCCCTCAGGAAACCGCATCGATCACCTTTACGGCCAAAGATCCGGGTGTATACTGGTTCTACTGCCAATGGTTCTGTCATGCTTTACATATGGAAATGCGTGGTAGAATGCTAGTAGAAAAAGCATAGTTAGAACGTTTGTTAGAGTCTCGCCCTGTTACCAAATATGGTATCCGGTAACAGGGCACTTCTTCTCAGGGTGAAGAACAGGGCTAATATTTTTTAGTTACGCCATATTCCTGAATTAAGGGGGATATCCCAAGCTTTTTTCTCATCACACTGATAGTTTTAATATATCATGCACCATGATGTACACTATTAGAATTGACCACATTTAGAATTGACCACATAATGATTAAATTAATAAAGCAACTTGGCTATTTTTATATCATTAGCGTATTTCTCATAAGCTTTCCAGCACTAGCAAAAGTCAGGGGCACAACTGTTAACGAATTTGCAGCCACCTTGCAACAGGCACACAATGGTGAGCATATTTTGCTACAAAAAGGCCACTATACTGGTAATTTCATCATTAACAAAAGTATTACACTAGTATGTTCACCGGGCACTATTCTTGATGGTGATGGCCACGGCAATACCCTAACCATTACGGCCAAAAATGTTACCGTCAGTGGTTGTCGGATCATTAACTGGGGACACAACCTAACGACGATGAATGCGGGTATCTACGTTAAGCCATCAGCAACTCATGTCCTTATCAAGGATAACTATCTACATGGTGATGCCTTTGGTGTCTACCTTGACGGTTCTACGAATGCAACCGTTGAAAATAACAAAGTTGAGGGCAACCTGAAACTACGCTCGCAAGACCGAGGCAATGGTATTCACCTATCTGGCAATCATGGTGCAGATATTAGCAATAATGAAATTTGGCATACGCGTGATGGTATTTATATCCAAGCAAGTAACAACAATACCCTGCGTGATAATGAAATGCATGACCTTCGTTATGGGATCCACTATATGTATTCGTACAACAACACGATTAAAAATAACTACACACACAATACGCGTACCGGTTATGCAATGATGCAATCGAAGTATCTCACTATTATTGGTAACCGTTCTGATCATGACTATAACTACGGCATGTTAATGAATTTTATTACCCACTCCACTATTTCAGGCAACACCTTCAGCAACGTCAGCCAGGGCGTTAATCCGACAGGTCAACAAGCCATTAATGGTGCCGAAGGAAAAGCACTGTTCGTCTATAACTCACTGTTTAATACGATCAGTAATAACAAATTAGAACAAAGTGATATCGGTATTCATTTAACGGCAGGTTCTGAAGATAATACCTTTTTTGGAAATCAATTTATCAATAATAAGCGGCAGGTGAAGTACGTGGGTAGACTTCGTCAAGAATGGTCACATAAAGGTCGGGGTAACTACTGGAGTGATTACTTAGGTTGGGATCGCGATAATAATGGTATAGGTGATACTTGGTATGAACCCAATGACAGTATTGATAAGCTGTTATGGAAATACCCATCAGCAAAACTATTAATGAATAGTCCCGCAATTCGATTACTAAAAGCCGTACAATCTGAATTTCCAGTATTAAAATCTCCCGGTATTCGGGACAGTTACCCATTAATGGCACCATCAACCGGCACCGCTTCTGCGGTGGCCGTTTACCAATGAGAAGTCTATGGCAATCGTAGAAATTAATCAGGTTACACAAAAGTATCAAAATGTGACTGCGCTAAAGAACTTGGACCTGAGTATTCACTCAGGGGAAGTATTGGGGCTGTTCGGTCATAACGGTGCAGGTAAAACCACAACAATAAAATTGATACTGGGCTTACTATCCCCCACCGTCGGTAAAGTTCAAATAATGGGTAAAGCCCCGGATACGGAGGCCTTTAATCCATTACGTTTTCAGCTAGGATTTTTACCAGAAAATGTATCGTTTTATCCACAATTAAAAGGATGTGAAGTCCTATATTACTTCGCTAAGCTAAAGCGAGTCAGCAAACTGCGCTGCGATCAACTGCTTGAAAAAGTAGGCTTAAGCCATGCAGCTAATCGTAAGGTAAAAACCTATTCAAAAGGAATGAAACAGCGTTTAGGTTTAGCGCAAGCAATTTTGACCACACCTAAACTATTATTGCTAGACGAACCTACGGTAGGGCTAGATCCCATTGCTACTCAGGATTTTTACACCACTGTTGACGAGCTCAAAAAAGAAGGTTGCGCCATTATTCTTTCTTCGCATATTTTACCGGGGCTAGAAAAACATATTGACCGGGCAGCGGTGCTAAGTAATGGCAAATTACGTGCTCTTGGAACCCTTGCACATTTAAGCAAGCAGGCACAGCTACCTATCCGAGTATCCATTAAAAGCAGTATCGATTACAAACATCTCTGTGATCAAACTAGGGTATTGATGTACGATCACCATCGCGTAAATGGGTCATCCATAGAAGGGTTTACCACTGTGGCAAATAAAATGCCATTACTCAAGCAGTTGATGGCGATGCAAGATGTCGATGATGTGGAAATTAACCTACCCACATTAGAACAGCTTTATGGTTACTTAATGGATGAGAACCCCGAGTCAAAAGATGAGCAAAAGGAGATACCGTTATGAATGCCATTATCTGTGTCGCTCAAAAAGAGCTGAAAGATGGGTTCCGTAATCGTTGGATTGTGGCAATTGCACTTATATTTGCTCTATTAGCATCAGGTATCGCCTGGTTTGGTGCAGTGGCTTCGGGTGTAATCGGGTTTACCTCCATCCCTAATACCATTACCAGTCTGGCAAGTTTAGCGGTGTTCATTATTCCTCTGATTGCACTATTGCTAGCTTACAACGCTATCGTCGGCGAAGATGAGGAAGGAACCTTAATGTTATTGCTCACCTATCCTTTATCCAGAGCTGAATTATTGATGGGAAAGTTATTGGGACATACCTTAATTCTAACCATTTCCACCGTAGCAGGCTTTGGAATTTCTGCTCTTATGATAATACTGTTTGCAAAAGGGGTCGATGCAGGGGCATTGGTTAAGGCATTTAGCTTATTCATCATCTCGTCCATTATGTTAGGCATGGTGTTTTTATCCATTGCCTATTTAATTAGCGCCAGCGTGGTAGAAAAATCCAAAGCTGCGGGTATAGCACTTATCGTCTGGTTTTTTTTCGTGCTGGTCTTTGACCTTGGTTTACTAGGGTTACTGGTGATCACCGCAGGCAAATTGCAGCCGGATGCACTCCCCTATTTAATGTTACTTAACCCCACCGATTTGTTCCGTTTATTAAATATGATGGGTTTCGAAGGCGGGACCAGTCTAATGAGTATTGCGACCGATCTTAAACTGAGTTACAGCGCTTTATTTGGAATTATGTCGGTATGGATAATAGTTCCCTTTGCCGCTGCTTATTTTGTATTACGACGAAGATCTGTGTAACGAGGTTAGTGTGCTAAATCAGAAAACTAAACTGACATTTTTATACCTGATAATACTGCTGATGGGGCTAAGTGCCTGTAGTGGCTCCAATGATTCAGTCAGTAAAAAACATGACCCCGTCACTATTAAACCAGGTGAGGAATGTCATCTGTGTGGGATGGTTATTTCAAAATTTGCAGGTCCAAAAGGTGAACTTTATGACCGCAGTGGCCATGTGCAAAAATTCTGCTCCACCCGGGATATGTTCTCGTGGTACCTGCAACCTGAAAATCTAAATAGTACTCAAGAAATTTATGTCCACGACATGGGGCAAGCATCTTGGAAAAACCCCAACGATAAGTATCTGATATCGGCCCGTACCGCTTGGTATGTAGTGGACTCTGACATGAAAGGTGCAATGGGATCAACGTTGGCCTCGTTTAAACAAAAAGCTGATGCACAAAATTTTATACTCAAACATGGTGGGAAGTTGCTACCCTTTAAGGATATTACCCTAGATCTAATGACAAAGATAAATCGACAAATGATGTCTGGGTTAGGGGTAAAATAAACGCAATGCCAATACCCCTTTTGTTAAACATGACAACCTTCTTATTTTTTTTAAATTTGTAAGTTATTAATCCCTCAAGGTACCTCTTGACAGATACCCGAGGGAAAATATGAAATATTATTGAGCCTCCAATAATGTCCCTGCTCGCCAGTTATACATTGCTGGCGCACTATGAAAGTTGCCACCGCTAACGCTGCTATAGGTTCCACTAGCAGTATTGCTATGGCCACCACTGACACTGCTGTAGTTATTGTTGGCCTTGTTGTTCTTACCAGCACTGACACTACTGTAACCCGCACTTGCGATGTTGTTGCCGCCACCACTGACACTACTGAACCCTCCACTAGCGATATTACTATAACCACCACTAACACTACCGTAGGGTCCACTGGCCGTGTTAAATTCCCCGCCGCTAACACTGCTATCGCTTCCGCTGGCGGTATTGCTACGACCACCGCCAATACTACTAAATGTCCCGCTAGCAATATTCTTAAAGCCACTACTGATGTTACTGAATGATCCACTGGCGATGTTTCTACTGCCGCCGCTAACGCTAGCATAACCTCGGTTGATAGCATTTTGATAACCGAATACCACCCCACCATACTGGGAGTAGCTGTTTTGGTCTCCAACGACTAGATTGTGAGAACCTGACTTGTGGTCTCGCGTCCAAATTTGGCCGTTAGTCGTGCAGGTAGTCTGGGTAGTGTACTGACCATCGGAACACACCATTACACCGGATATATTCGGGTTGTTATAACCAACAATTAAATTACCCAGTCCATTAACCGTTGTTTCGTTTACCCCGTTAACCACCTGCACATTCACACCCGTAAACTGCGCCATGGCGTAGCCATTGGCATCGGTGGTATAAATGAGGTTACCATCTAAGGCCAGTACCGAGTTAGCTTGTACCGTGGCCATTTTATTTTGTAATGTAGTGATCTTTGTATTTGCCGCGTTCAGACTGGTTTGCAAAGCACTAATGGTTACCTCCAATGCAGTAATACGACTATCGTTGTCATTGATTGAAGTCTTAATGGCAGTAAAATTACCATTCACTTCTGCCGCCACCGCCGGTGTGCCGGAGTTAAATGTATTTGGAATAGTGACACTGCTTGCCACCGCCGTATTTAAAAACCCGCCTAAACTTAGGCCTAAAAAAAGAATACTTATTTGTTTAATCATTTTCCTTCTCCCACTAATATTCCTAATATTATTTCCAGTTATCCTTATCCCAAGTTAACTGGTTCCAGTTGCTATTATTGCTGACCGATGTACTACCGCCCGTGCTGCTCGCAGGACTACCACCTCCGCCACCACCACAAGCACTCAATACCAAGGTCAGACTAATTAACACAATGAATCGTTTTAGGTGTTGCATATTAAAAGGCCTCCCTTATTTTTTATCTATATGGGTAAAAAATTATACTGCTGTCTCTCATACTGCTAAATCTAGTGACTTCATCGTGAGGTATCAATCCCCCGATCAGGGACCCCTGATTAAGTCTTAGCACTCTACTCTTTTGGAATCAGTCCAATCGGTAATAACGTTTTGCAGGGGCTGATTAAAACAAACAATCTTTATGATCCAGATCAATTCTAATAACCGGCTGAATCCACATTAAATATTGCAGGGTAATTATTGGCCTGAGAGTGAAGTATTTCGTTTTTTAATTGCGGAATATTTACCTACCTGATATTTAATAATAAGCTCTGCAAATATCTTCTATAATTTGTTCTAAACTCTTTATAGTTAAAGTCATCCAATAGCAAAAGCAATGCAACATCAAATTTATAAAAAGCCGCTCTATCAACCCGCCATTATCGGTTTTGGATTTAATATTGTCGCGATACTTGTTGCGATATCAGCTCCGTTGGGTAGCCGTATTGGTTGGTGGGATTATAATTTCGCCGTTATCATTCTTAAATGGGCAGCCTATACGGGGATTTTTGGTTCAGTACTGTGCTTGCTCGGGCTTATCACAGCACGCCCCGGTAACAGACGTCGTGGGTTTGTTTATAGCTTGTTGGGTTTAATTATTAGTGTACCTATGTTGTTCTTTTTACAATCATGGAAAGAAGCCAAACAAACCTCCGCACCTATTTCAGACATTAGTACCAATACCGAAAACCCACCGTCATATTGGTCTGCACCCAACGCCCGAACATACGGTGGTTTTGAAACTGAAACCTTGCAGGATGAATTTTATCCTGACATTAAGCCCCTAACCTTACCCGTGCCAGCAGACAAAGCCTTTGATCTTGTTATTGAGGTTATCCATCACAAAGGCTGGAAACTCTGGGAGCCCGACAGGGATGCGTTACATATAGAAGCAACTGCATCCACGTTCTGGTTTGGTTTTAAGGATGATGTGGTTATTCATATCACTGCGATGGATAAAACTCATAGCCGGATAGATATGCGCTCCACTTCCCGTGCCACCGGTGGCGATGGAGGCACTAATGCCAATCGAATACATTCATTTTTTAAAGCATTAATTAGACATATCCAATAGTAAGTGCTTACTTTAAACCATTGAACCCACAAATTTGCATCAGTCTGGTGCGGCAAATATTTATAATCACCAATATTAAAGTCTTTCTCGGCTTTAGCCGCTATGCATCAAGTATCTAGGATCTTTCAGCCTCTTTATTGAAAAGAGCTTGTAATCAACAATTATATAAATCAGGAAAAAACACATGTTAGGTAGATTTAAATTCGGTGGTTTGTACTGGAAACTAGTCGCACCGATTAGCACTATTCTCGCTTTGTCCATTATTGCACTAACCCTCTATATCCCCGGCCAAATCAAGCAACAATCTATTAATGGTGCGATAGAATCGGCACAGCAAACCGCCATTCAATTTAAAGTGCTTCGAAAATATTATGTACAAAATATTGTGCGCAAGGTTAAAGCCGGTTCCAAGATGAAGCCTGCTATCAATCATAAAAATAACCCGAATGCGTTCCCGTTACCCGCCACGATGATTCACGATATTAGCAAATTATTAAAAGATAAAGGTACTACGGTAAATCTTTACAGTGCTTACCCTTTCCCTAATCGACAATCACGCAAATTAGACAAGTTCCAGTTATCCGCGTGGACCTTTCTGAATAAAAACCCAAATAAGGTCTATGTTAAGGAAGTTGAACATAATGGGAAATACGTTGTACGTGTTGCCATTGCCGATAAAATGGTGGCTCAGGGGTGTGTCAATTGCCATAATAGCCATCCAGACACACCTAAAAATGACTGGAAACTGGGTGATGTCAGGGGCGTTCTTGAAATAGACAGCGATATTAGCAGTCAAATTACAGCCAGTAATTTCCTTAGTGACAAAATTACCTTCGCACTGATTATTATGCTTCTTATTACTATAATGGCCATTTATCTCGTATATAAAAAGTCTATAGCCAAACCGATTGCTTCGTTACAAACGGGTATCGATGAGCTTGCATCCGGTAATACCGACTTAACCCAACAACTTGAAACTAAAGGTAAGGATGAAATTGCTGGGCTTGCTACCGGTTTTAATCATTTAATAGCCAACCATAAAGACTTTGTGACTAATATTAATAACACCGCCCAACAACTTAAAAATGCCGCGTCATCCATGGCCGATGTAACAGACTCAGCACAAGCTGACTCACATCAACAGAACATGCAAATCAATAATATCGCAACAGCGATTAATGAAATGTCATCGACTGTGCAGGAAATCGCAGCTAAAACTAGCGAGGCGGAAACATCAGCTCAAAATGCCGAACAATCCGCACATTCAGGACAAAAAGTAGTGCAGGATAATATTAATATTATTAAAGCCCTTTCAAATGATGTGCAACATGCCGCTAAAGTGATCCAAACTTTAAAATCAAACAGTGAAAGCATTGGTTCGGTACTGGACGTTATCAAAGGTGTAGCCGAACAAACAAATTTACTGGCATTGAATGCCGCTATTGAGGCTGCGCGTGCGGGTGAACAAGGTCGAGGCTTTGCAGTTGTTGCCGATGAAGTGCGAACCCTCGCAAGTCGTACCCAACAATCAACCATTGAAATTCAGGAAATGATTGAAGGTATTCAAAGCGGCACATTGGATGCGGTTGCGGTTATGGATAAAGGGGTTGCTACAGCAACAGCAAGTGTTGACCAAGCAACGCAAGCAGAAGGCTCGTTAGATGTTATCACCCAATCGGTGGCTAATATCTCATCTATCAACACTCAAATTGCCACCGCATTGGAAGAACAAAGTGTGGTATCCGAAGAAATTAACAAAAGTATTCATACCGTCAATGACCTCGCTGCACACGGTGATAATAATTCATCA
>VAPK010272222.1_pt1 | contig 35613 bp, 30 predicted proteins | sample 3395031 | NCBI WGS metagenome assembly VAPK01 (sample SAMN08290443, study PRJNA428436) | hydrothermal vent metagenome | isolation source: Deep-sea hydrothermal vent chimney 1 | place: Pacific Ocean: Juan De Fuca Ridge
AAACTGTCCCGGATGATGAACTTGCTTTGTTTGATGCCTATATATTAATGCTCGACAGCCAGTCTTTATTAGGTGATACCGTTAACCGTATTCGTGAAGGGCAATGGGGACAAGCGGCATTGCGTGACACCTTGCAAGATTATTCCAGTCAGTTTGAAAGTATGAATGACTCGTACTTACGGGAAAGAGGCTCTGATATATTAGATCTTGGACGCCGGATATTAAGGTACTTAAGAGAAGATAATGAAAAAGATAGAGTGTTACCTGATAAAGTTATTTTAGTTGGCGAATTATTAACACCATCAAATTTAGCGCAAGTGCCTATTAATAAATTAGTGGGTGTTATATCCCGACACGGTTCACGTACTTCGCATCTTGCTATTTTTGCTCGCGCCATGGGAATTCCTGCGGTGATGGGGGCCGAGTTAATTCCAATAAGCAAAATGGATGGTTGTGAATTAATTGTTGATGGTTATCAGGGTAAGGTTTACATTAATCCAGCCGATGAAGTTCAACAGCGTTATTTGAGGCTAATTGAGGATGAAGCACGCTTAACAGCAAAACTACAAGAGCTTGCAGACCAACCGGCACAGACAGAAGACGGTCAGCCGATTACCCTTTTTGTTACTTCGGGATTAACCGCCGATATTGATCCGGAACAAACTTGTCGGGCAGATGGAATTGGTTTATATCGTACTGAACTCCCCTTTATGGAACGTCAGCGTTTCCCGAGTGAAAATGAACAATGTGAGCTGTACAGTAGTATTCTAAAATTTTGCGCACCACGTCCCGTTTATCTGCGAACTTTAGATATTGGTGGTGATAAAGCACTGTCTTATTTCCCGATTGTAGAAGAAAACCCATTTCTAGGTTGGCGTGGTATCCGTATTACTTTGGATCATCCTGAAATATTTTTGGTACAAATAAGGGCGATGCTGCGAGCCAACATAGGTTTAAATAATTTACATATATTGTTACCAATGATCAGTAATGTTGCCGAGTTAAATGATGCACTTGCTTTAATACATCGTGTTTATGGTGAATTGCTTGAAGAAGGTGAAGAGGTTGTGATGCCTAAAGTAGGTGTGATGATTGAAGTACCTTCGGCAGTTTATATGGCCGAAAATTTAGCCAAGCGTGTTGATTATTTCTCGATTGGTTCAAATGATTTAACCCAGTATCTTTTGGCCGTTGACCGAAATAATGCAAGGGTAGCCGGTTTATACGACGCCTTACACCCTGCAGTTTTAAAAGCAATCTATCAGGTTGTGCAAGCGGGTCATGCTTATAACAAACCAGTTGGAATTTGTGGCGAAATGGCGGGCGATCCGGCGGCGGCTTTATTATTGGTGGGCATGGGGCTGGATAGTTTAAGTATGTCGTCATCCTCATTGTTACGCGTAAAGTGGGTATTGCGCCATTTTACGCGTAATCGAACCCGTCAGATATTAGACGATGTCTTGCAAATGGAAGATACAGAAATTATTCGCGCACATATGAATCATATTCTGGAACTTGCAGGAATGGGTGTGTTATTAGGCGCAGGTGATTAAGCAATTAATTTTATAATTGTCGAATGAGTCGTTAAATAGGTGAATTAATATAAATAACAATGCTATTATTAACGCATACAAGTTATGTTATTACTTCATTCCATTTATCCAGTGAAATAATTTATGAACCAAGTCCGTCAATTTCATACAAGTAGTGACGAATCACTTTCTTTGGCGGATGTGGTTAAAAGTCTTATCGACGACGGGTGTATTGTACCGAGTTTATCCGAACAATTTTTAATCCCTGCACGTACTACTAGCAAACTGGATATTAGTCCACTTATTATTATTAGCCAACAGGAATGGGATGACCTTAAGAATCCAGGACAAAAATTAACGCTAGACTCATTATCACAATGGTTAGCCGATAAATCAGGCTTACCTTATTATCGTGTTGATCCTTTAAAAATTGATGTGGCCGCAGTGACCGATGTTATTTCGTCTGCATATGCTATTCGACATAAAATTCTACCAGTAGAAGTGCATGATAATCATATTGTTGTAGCAACGGCTGAACCGAATGTGCGTAGCTGGGAAAGCGAATTGTCGCACGTTAACAAGGGAATTGAGATTGAAAGGGTTATCACCAACCCGCTTGATATTTCTCGTTTCCTGAATGAATTTTATAGTGTGAGTCATTCAATAAGACGCGCCACTTCTGAAACGGAAAATCGTAAAAACATCGGTATTGGTAATTTTGAACAACTGGTTGAACTGGGCAAGTCTGGTAACCTAGATGCGAACGATCAGGACATCGTTCAGATTGTAGATTGGTTACTGCAATATGCGTTTGAGCAACGTGCCAGTGATATTCATTTAGAGCCGCGTCGAGATAAAGGCCATATCCGTTTTCGTATCGACGGCATGTTACACCTTGTTTATGACATGCCACCGTTAGTGATGAACGCTGTCACTAGTCGGATTAAAGTCCTTGGCCGAATGGATGTAGTTGAAAAACGTCGCCCTCAAGATGGCCGTATCAAAACAAAATTACAGGATGGTGCAGAAATAGAACTGCGTTTATCTACCATGCCCACGGCCTTTGGTGAAAAACTGGTGATGCGGATTTTTGATCCCATTGTTTTAACCAAAGACTTTACCGCGCTAGGTTTTGGCGAAAAAGATATTGCTTGCTGGAATAATATGGTAACTCAGCCGCATGGTATTGTACTGGTAACTGGCCCAACCGGTTCGGGCAAAACATCCACTTTGTACGCAACCTTAAGGCAGCTCGCTACTCCCGAAGTGAATGTAAGTACGGTAGAAGATCCTATCGAAAATATTGTTTCTGAATTTAACCAAATGCAGGTGCAAGCAAATATTGACGTAACCTTTGCTGCCGGTATTCGTACTTTACTACGCCAGGATCCGGATATTATTATGGTTGGTGAAATCCGTGATAAAGAAACAGCCGAAATGGCCATACAAGCGGCACTAACCGGGCATCTGGTTTTATCAACCTTGCACACTAATGATGCCGCTGCCGCTATTCCGCGGTTACGTGAAATTGGTATCCCTGCTTATTTATTAAATGCAACATTAAATGGCGTCATGGCCCAACGTTTGGCTCGTACACTCTGCCCACACTGTAAAGAACCCACCGAAATGGATGAAGATGTCTGGCACGCATTAACAAAACCTTACAAGGTCACGGGTAAAGGACATTTTCATAAAGCCGTCGGCTGTGATAAGTGTCGGGATACCGGTTATTTAGGTCGTATTGGTTTATATGAAATGCTAACCATGAGTAATAATTTACGACATAAGATTACACCCGAAAGTGATGCCGTTGATATTCGACGTTTAGCCGTTAAAGAAGGCATGATGCAGTTACGGATTTCAGGTGCGCAAAAAATTGCAATGGGTTTAACCACGCCAGAAGAAGTGTTACGTGTTGTGCCGCTTGATGATACTTTTTAAATAATATTCTACAATAAAAGATAAATTAGTGTGTTCGTTTAGCATGTGTCTGCACCTGACGAATAAGTTCATCTGGAAAGTAAGGTTTTAAAATAAAATCATCAGCACCTGTTTCTAGTATTTCATCAACGTTACTGTCTTGTTCTTCACCAATAACAACAATGGGCAGATGCTTCCATTTTGTTTGTTGACGTATCATTCCAATAAAATCATGGGTATTGGTATAAATTAATTTTGCATGAATAAAAATTAAATCTGGTGGTAACATCACTTCAAATAAACGCTTAATATGTGAGGCAGAGTAAGCGGTTGCTACCTGATAACCTTCTCGGTGTAATAAATATTCGACTAAGCTTGCACTGAATTCATCATTTTCAATGACTAATACCGAACTGTATAAAACTTGATGTGGATGGGGCATAGTTGCCAATTACCTCATAACTGCATTTAGGCTTCCTGGCACATTCATGTATCCTGCGTTATTAAGTTTATCGGCAATATTGAGGGTGAACTTTAGTCTTATTTTAAAGAGTAAAGCTCATCTTTGTAGGTTATATTGGATGAATAAGATTCTATAAGTTGCTGTATTTTATAATTTAATAATAAGAAAGGTAAAGATTACATTAAATAAACAATGCGAGTAATTCACCCGCAGAATTACGTTTATTGCCATTACAACTAATATAGCGTTGCACCTTGAATGGAGTGATTGTTTTAGCCCGCTTATAAGCTTCTAAAGTAAAAGGTGTGTTGTGGTTGGAAATAAGTACTGGTATACCTTGCGATGCTTTTTGGCAAGCGATTGTTGCGAGCCGCTGTTGTTGTTCAAGATTAAAGCCGCCTGCACTATACTGGGTAAAATTTGCAGAAGATGAAATAGGTGCATAAGGTGGGTCACAATAAATTACATCCCCTTTTTTAGCTTGTTGCATAATGGATTCAAAGTCCTGATGAACAAATGTTACTGTTTGTGCCTTGTTAGCAAAGGCAAGCATTTCATTAGCGGGGAAATAAGGTTTTTTATAACGACCGAAAGGAACATTATAGCCTCCCTTTAAATTATACCGGCATAGGCCATTATAACCGTGGCGATTTAGATATAAAAATAATGCAGACTTTTTCTTTATAGAACGGGTATGGTTAAATTGTTGACGGAAGTCATAATATGCAGCTTCAGTATTGTTTTTATCATTAAAATATTGCCGGCAATATTTAATAAAATCGGTACTGTTTTCCTTTAATAAATTATACAAGTTAATTAAATCAGCATTATTGTCGGCTAATAAATATTGATTATAATTTGTATTTAAGAAAACAGCTGTTGAACCTGCGAAAGGTTCAATAAGACGTTTGCCACTCGGTAACAGCTTTTGTATTTTATCGATTAAACGATATTTATTACCAGCCCATTTCAAAAAAGGTTTGTTTTTAGGTAAGGTCACTTTTAATAAACATTTTTGAGTTGCGTTGGTAGTTGTAAAGTAAACGACGTTTTACAGGTAGTTTTTTTATGTCTTTTTGTTTGAATCCACGTTCCTTGAACCATTGCGAGGTTCTAGTTGTGAGTACAAACAAATTTTTGAGTCCAAGTTGTTTTGCGTGTAGTTGAATGGCATTAAACAGTACTTCACCTCGACCATTTTTTTGATAATCTTTGTGTATCGCAAAACAGGATAACTCGCCCATTTTTTCTTTTATAAAAGGAAATAAGGCTGCACAGCCAATAAGCATACCGTCTCGCTCAATCACGGTGAAGGCTGAAATCTCTATTTCCAAATTTTCACGGGAACGTTTGACGAGTATGCCATCTTGTTCGAGAGGTTGGATAAGTTTAATCAGGCTAGCAATGTCGTTAATAGTTGCTTGTCGCATCACTTCAAAATTATCGGCAGAAATAAGTGAGCCACAGCCATCTCTTGTAAAAAGTTCTGTTAATAGGCCACCATCTATATGTCGGTCAATTAAATGGCAACGTGGCACATTGTTATTGACTGCATTAATAGCATTTTGAATACAACGAACGGTACTATCCGACATTCTGGTTTTTTTCTTAATTAATAATTGTGCATCACTGGCGGTTAGCTCTTTGACTAATTGGTTCTTTGGATTGGTTATGCCTTTGTCATTAATTAAATAAATAAGTTTATCGGCTTGGAGTTGGCTTGCAAGTTCGGCAGCAAGATCTTTTGCATTTAAATTAAAAACTTCCCCGGTTGGTGAATAGCCTAATGGAGGAACGAGTACCAGATTATCCTGTGCAAGTGTTGCTTGAATGGTTTTGGTTGCTATTTTCCTAACTTCGCCGGTGTGTAAATAATCAACACCATTCAGTACGCCCAATGGTTTTGCGGTAACAAAGTTACCGGAGCTGATATGGACGGTTTTACCGGCAGTGAGAGAGTTTGCAAGCCCCATAGATAACAACGCTTCTATTTCAACTCGTACGCGACTTGCTGCATCTATAACGCAATCGAGTGCAAGATCGTTGGTAACGCGTAAACCGTTTATTATTTTTACCTCAGCCCCCAGTTTTTTTAAACGAGCTTCTGTTTGTGGGCGGGCACCATGTACTAATATTAATTTAACACCAAGACTATGGAGCAGCATAATGTCATGTACAAGTGGAGTGAATTGCGTGTCGGCTAGGAGTTCACCGCCAAAAGCAATAACAAATGTTTTATTTCGAAAGGCGTTAATATACGGTGTTGACTGGCGGAACCAGTCAACGAAAGGGGCTTGTGTATTGTTTTCTTTTTTTGCCATAGTCTAGGAACAATGTTTCGCCGGCTGTTACATCTATAAGCAAACCCCATAGATATTACTATGGGGATTGACTGCTATTATTTTAAATATTGCTTACCAGGACGATTTTTTGGAAAAACGAATTTTTGGAATGAGCAAGCCAAGGAAAATGCCACCTAAGAGTACGGCTGCCCCTGCAATAAACCATTCACGGTTATCCTGATCTTTTAAGACCTGATTTTCCTGATGTAAGAGTTGTAAATCTTTCTCAAGCTCTACATTTTCCTGCTGTAAGTTACGATTTTCTTTATCAAGCAATATAGGTTTGGCCGCAACCTTGGTTAAACGCGCAAGTTCTGATTCAAGTGAATTTGATTTTTCAGATAAAGTATTTCTGGTTTGTGAGAGTTGTTTCCTTTCCTTGCGTAAAGACGAACGCTCAGTTTTTAATTTAGTCACTTCGCTCTTATATTTTTCAAGTCGTACAACCGCTTTGTCCAGTTTTTGTTGGGCAATGGGTTCGTTAATTAAATACTGGCTGCGTACCCAACCTTCGGTTCCGTCTTCGGTGCGTACTCGTGAATATCCTGATTCAGACTGTTCAAGTACTTCAAGCTTGGTGCCGCTTTCAAGTGCGCGAATAATTTGAAATTCGGTTCCGTGGCCAGTACGCAAAGTAATACGTAATTTGTCACTTACATATTGGGTGTCGGCAAATGCCTGAGACAGAGTTAAAGAGGAGGTTGCTAATATAATAAGTAATAATAAGTGCTTCATGTGAGCGATTCCAAAAATATCGTAATGCGTTTAATATTATAGTCATAAGATCATGAAAGCAAGTAAAGCGATCATAAAATGTGTATTCAGCTCAATGGTTTAGCCGTTAAATAAAAAGGTGTTCGGTGATGGCAATTTTGTTGAGTAGAATCAGGAAGTATGTGGGGTTAAATTTATTCCTGAAAGGCAACCATATGATCCGCCGCAAGGCGTAATTTAACCTTTTCGCCAATATTAAAATTATGATGACTTGAGAATAATGAAAGTAGTTCGGTGCCTGAAGGAAGTTTTAAAGTATATAAAATTTCGGCGCCTTTAAATGCTTTTTGGTTAATTTGGGCTTCAATGCTGCCTTTTGGGTCTAGCACAATATCGTCTGGCCTGAGTAGGAGTTTAATTTTGCTACCGATTGCAAAATCGTATGCACGATCACCACTAAGTATACCTATTTCTGTTTCAACCGAATCGGGTGTTTTTAATGTGCCGTTAAGAAACACGCCCTGGTCGATAAAGTCGGCAATAAACAGGCTATTGGGGGAATGGTACAAATTATAAGCGGTATCCCACTGTAATAATTGGCCATTATTCATAACACCAATATGGTCGCTAATGGCAAAGGCTTCATGTTGATCGTGAGTGACTAAAACCCCGGTCATATTTTTTGCTTTCAGGATTTGACGTACATCGGTATTCAGCCGTTCCCGCATTTCAATGTCTAAATTTGAAAAGGGTTCATCCAGTAGAATAAGTTCGGGATTGGGGGCGAGTGCGCGTGCAAGGGCAACTCGTTGTTGTTGTCCACCAGAAAGTTCATGAATATAACGTTGCCCAAAGCCGGCAAGATCAACAAGGTCTAGCATTTCTTCAATAATAGCCTGCTGTTCGGGCTTTCGTTTGTGGCTTAAACCAAAACCAATATTATCGGTCACGTTCAGGTGTGGAAACAAGGCATAGTCCTGAAAGACCATTCCGATTCGTCGTTTTTCTGGTGCGCGGGTAAAGCCGGGGCGGGACGAAACGAAGTCCCGAATGATAATTTCGCCGTTGTAAATGGGTTCAAAGCCGGCAATGGCGCGTAAAGCCGTTGTTTTACCGCAACCGCTAGGGCCGAGTAAACATGCGAGATCACCTTCATTAACATGAAAATTAAGGTTATTCACGATGGTCTGGTCGCGATGCCGACATTCGATATTGCGTAGTTCTAATACAGCACTCATGCGGGCTATACTAGCAATTTTTGGTCAGTTCTTAAACGTGCTTTTTAAATGAGTAGCTTCCGAAAAGAAGCGAAGGAAGTTGAATATTAGGGTAAGAAAGTATTAATGGAATAAAGGTATTTATGTGTGATTAAAAAATTATTGCAACATCCTTGTCGCAATAAAATACCACTCTAGAATTTATAAACTAAGCCTAGAGATACTGAGCTTGGGCTACCGCCAAGAACAGTTTTCACTTCATCACCGTGGCCACCATCAACAGCTTGGAATTTTGCATTGGCATCATTATTTGTTGCGCCGTATGCAATATAGACTTGAGCGTGTTTATCTAGCTTATGGAAAATACCCAAAGCAATTTTAGTCGCACCGGTATCTGTTGTACCATCGGCAGAGTCAACCACTAAATATTGAGCGCGGAAGTCATTTCCTTTGCTGAATTTAAATTTAAGGTTCAGGCCAGTTGCATTACGTTTCCATTGTGTAACGGTATCTGAATTGATTGATTCATAGAATGCACCAACTTGCGCGCTACCAAATTTATATTTTGCGCCAACACGAAGTGCGTCACCATTTGCCATATGGCTATGTTGTTCCCATGTTTCAGATGCAACACCTATCCATAATGGACCGCTCTTATAACGAACACTGATGCTTAATACATTTTTGTTTGTATTGTCTGTTGCGCCTGAAGAACTTTTTTCTGGATCAACCGCATATAACGCATCCAATGTTAATGTTTTATTTTTATAGGTATACATTAAAGCATTTTTAACACGTTCATTCAGTTGGTTACCTTTAAGATAACTTGCACCTAAAATAGAACGACGTTCACCAACGCTGTCACCAAAAACGCCCCATTTAGAAGCAACGGTTTTAAACGGAGTATCGTGCTGGCCTAAAATAATTTGACCAAAGCCGCCTTTTAAACCCGCATAAGTATTACGACTAACGAAACCACTGCCGCCTTTACCTTCGTCAATTCTGACTTCAGATTCAATTTTGTAGATAATCTTCATGTCGCCAGCAGGTAATTCACCTTTAAAGCCAAGACGACTTGAGTTACTAGAGATGCTTAAGCCATCATTGTTAGTTAATCCATCGGTATTACTTGAATCGACAGAAACATGGATTTTGCCATAAACTTCTAATTTTTTACCCAGAACTTTCGCTGCGTAAACAGAACTCGCTGGTAATAAGATACCGGCAATGGCGGTGGCTATAATAATATTCTTCTTCATTTATATTCCCCAAAAAATTTTAAGTTAAAAAATCTTACATACTATTTAGTGGGGAGTATCTTGAATTAAATTTATGACAATGCGGTTACAAGAAGAATAAGGTTTTATGACAGGTAGACTTATTTTGCGCGTTTTTTCCAGTAACTGGCGAGTTTCTTATCTTTCTTAAGTCCAAATAAGCCTTTTTGATAAGCTTCTGCGAGGGCATGGGCGGCTTGTTTCTGACCTTTTGTTGCGGCTTTATACCACCATGACAGTGCCGCTTTTGGGTCTGCCTTGCTAGCGTGGCCAAAAGCCAACAGTACGCCTAGGTTATATTGAGAGTCGATATGTCCTTGTTTAGCCGCTTCGGTCCACCAGTATAAAGCATCTTTTTTACTGGGGAAACCAAATTTCTGGCCCATATACATAACGCCTAAATTATAGGCGGCATCTGTACTGCCGTAGAATGCGGCACGTTTAAACCATTGTTTGGCAAGTTTAGAGTCTTGTTTAACACCTTGTCCGTTCATATAAAGGAGTCCGATGTTAAACATGGCATCGGTATTGTCGTCAGAAATAGTATTACTACGGGCTAACGGCAGCCATAATTTTAGTGCTTGTTTGTATCTGCCAGCATGAAAGGCATCAAAACCATCTTGCAATGGGGTGGCGTTCACCATTGGGCTAATGCTGTAGAGCATGAGGAAGGTTATAATTTTTAACAGCAATAACCGCATTAAGTTTAAGCTCCGCGTACTTCAGGTATTATTATCAAGTTACCTTATATAGCGTCCCTAAACGATAATGCTTTAGAGTGTTGTTACTTTATTTAATAAGTAAATACTCGAGTAATGCTTTTTGGCTGTGTAAGCGATTTTCTGCGGCCGTCCAGACAATACTTTGTGAACTATCCATGACATCGGCTGCGACTTCTTCGCCCCGATGAGCGGGTAGGCAATGGGTGAAAACAGCATCTTTATTGGCCAGTTGGATTAAGTCACGGGTAACCTGAAAACCTGCAAAGGCTTTTTCGCGCAGTTTTTGTTCTTCTTCTTGCCCCATACTGGCCCATACGTCCGTGGCGATCAGGTCGCTGTTTTCAACCGCTTCTTCGGGGTTTGTGGTGAGAGAAATACGCTCACCAGCGGCCTGCATAATGGCGCTATCGGGTTCATAACCTTTTGGGGTTGCAATGTTGAGTTTAAAATCAAACTGCCGCGCTGCATTAATATAGGAATGACACATATTATTGCCGTCACCAATCCAACTCACCGTTTTGCCCTGAATACTTTCGCGGTGTTCACCGTAAGCCTGCATGTCAGCCAGTAATTGGCAGGGGTGGTATTGGTCGGTTAAGGCATTAATGATGGGAACACTCGAATTAGCCGCAAAGGTTTCAACCATCTCATGCGAAAAGGTACGGATCATAATCACATCGACCATACTAGATAAGACGCGCGCGCTATCTTCAACCGGTTCACCACGGCCAAGTTGTGTATCGCGTGGTGATAAAAAGATCGCATGGCCACCAAACTGGCTCATGGCGGCTTCAAACGAAACACGGGTGCGGGTGGATGATTTGTCAAAGATCATCGACATGATTTTATTTTTTAATGGTTCAAAAATTTCACCACGGTGTTGCATGGTTTTTAATTCAATCGCACGTTGGGTTAAACGATTTAAATCGTTAGCGGGAATATCTAATAAAGTTAAAAAATTTTTCATTATCTTTTACTGTTTAATAAAGTCTTTAATTAAGGTTGTTACTTTTTGAGTGATTTCAGTTGCCTGATCGTCGCTGATAATTAAAGGGGGTAATAAACGCACTACCTTTTCTGCGGTAACATTTAACAATAAACCCTGTTCCAGAGCCTGCTGCATCAACACACCGCAGGGGCGGTCAAGTTCAATCGCCAACATCAGTCCTTTGCCGCGTATATCGACAATAGCAGCATTATCAGCTAATTCTTTTTTAAGTTGTGCTAGCATTGTTAAGCCTAATGCTTTACTGCGAGCAGCGAGTTTTTGCAACTTCATGGTTTTAATAACGGCTAACGCAGCGGCACAAACAAGCGGGTTGCCGCCGTATGTACTACCATGATTACCGGGGGCAAACAGTTCGGCTGCATGGCCTCTTGCAAGGCAGGCACCAATGGGTACACCGTTACCCAACGCTTTGGCCAGTGTCATAATGTCAGGCGTTATATCGGTATGTTGAAAGGCAAACCATTCACCTGTTCGGCACATGCCGGTTTGAATTTCATCGAGTATCATTAACCAGCCATGTTCATCACAAAGCTGACGAATACCGCTAAGATAATCGGCATCGGGTATGGTAATACCGCCTTCACCAATAATCGGTTCAACGAGTACTGCAACAACGTTGCTATTATTTTTTGCAATGTTTTTGATAGCGGTTAAATCGTTATAAGGTGCGCGCACAAAGCCTTGAACTAAAGGTTCAAAACCGGCGTGGACTTTACGGTTGCCGGTAGCTGACAGCGTTGCAAGGGTACGGCCGTGAAAGCTGCCGTCCATTACGATAATGGCCGGTTCATTAATATTTTTCTGATGGCCGTATAAACGTGCAAGCTTAATTGCCGTTTCATTCGCTTCGGCACCGGAGTTACTGAAAAAGACATTGTCCATGCTGCTTAACTGACAAAGTTCGGCCGCAAGTTCTTCTTGATGGGCAATATGGTACCAGTTGGATGTGTGAATAAGCTGCTTGGCCTGTTTAGCAATTGCCATTGCCACTTCAGGGTGTGCATGGCCTAAACTGCAAACGGCGACACCACTGAGTACATCGAGGTACGGCTTACCCTCAGTGTCCCATAATGTCGCGCCTTCGCCTTTGCTAAAAGTAACTGGCAAAGGAGCATAATTTTTCATTAAATAATCAGACATCGTTTTAGTTGTAGCTTCCATTGGTCATAAATCAAAAAAGCAGCCATTCCAAATGACCGCTTTATTTATCCACTTGATCCCATATTTGACAGCGGAAAACCATCAATTCTAGTCTTTTCGTAATATTTCCGCAAATTTACCGATGCAAAACTGTGCGATAGAGTGGGAACTATAAGGAAAAAACAGTACCTTTTAGACGGTTATGTCAATATTTCGGGAAAATGGGTTGCATGATGGGATTGGAATGAGGTTTGTAGTTGGTATGTTTAGATAAAACCAATGGAACGATTGGCATTGGGTTTAGCCTGACATTCCTTGATTAAACCGTTTAATAGTTTGTTGGCTGTTATTTTTTGATTTAGGTTTAAGTGTTGGCGTATAACGGTTGCAAAGTCACCGGGCGTCAATGTATCCAACTTCATCAGGGCTAGCTGGTAGTCTTGCGGGTTAATTTGGATATTGTCATGTTCTTGTAAGACTTGTTCAAACATGGCCAGACACTGCGCCGGTTTCATATAATCAAATTTAATTTTAAAATCAAAGCGTCGCAGTGATGCACTGTCTAGCTTGTCCATTAAATTGGTTGAGGCAATAAAAATACCATCAAAAGTTTCCATTTGTACTAGCAATTCATTGACTTGAGTAACTTCCCATGAGTGTTGGGCTCCCATGCGCTCGGCAAGAAAACTATCTGCTTCATCGAGTAATAAGATAGCGTCTTCGGCCGAGGCTTGTTCAAACATGTCCGCAATATTTTGTTCGGCCTCGCCAACCCATTTACTCAATATATCGGAAGCGCGTTTTACTTGTATGGGTTTGTCCAGTTCGCTCGCTAGATAGTGTGCAAAGGCTGTTTTACCAGAACCGGGTATGCCATAAAGACATAACCGTGCATGACTATTTTGGCTTAGCCCCTTGCAGAGTTTTGCTAGATCATAATTTGGGTTAAGGTAGGCAAGACTGTAGTGGGTATGTTGTCTGGCCTTGATAAGTTTATTTTTGGGTAAGCCCATTACTTCAAGTGAGTTACTGATCACTTTTTGTAATGTGCGTTCGGTTTCTTTTGATGTTTTAATATCAAGGTGTCCCACCACTTTTGCAGCACTTTCGGCAATAGCCGGTGCAAGAGATTCATTTTCTGCCATCATGCTCAGCCAAGATTCGCTGACAGGCAAGTGCCCGAGGTATTTTTGAAGGATCCGTAAACGTACTTTGGGGGACAGTGGACGTAATTTTAATACAAAGTCAAAACGACGTAAATAAGATGGATCAATTTGCGTAACTGCATTGCTAATCCAGAATGTTGGAATATGGTTTTCTTCTAGTAAATGATTAATCCAAGCTTTTTTACTGGTATAACCAACAGGTTGGCCAAAGTAACCATAGTCAGGTGTGGGAAAGACATCCTCGATTTCATCAAACATCAAGACGCTAGTTGTTTCACTCATTAACAATTTTTGTGATAACTGCAACACAGCAAAACGATCGGAACTATCAATGGGCGAACCACTTTCATCCTGCATGGTTATTTCATGCAGTTTAAGTTTGTTTTGTTTACATAAGGTACGAACGATTTCGGTTTTGCCACTACCGGGGCTACCATAAATAAGTATATTAACCCCTTTGGTTTTATTTTTAACCACAGAGTTTAGGTATTGTCGGATTAAATTAAAATCAGTTTTGATATGTGCAAAATCCTTTACCCCCAACTTTGCTTTTGGTGAAGGGCGGAAAAAACATTCCAACATGGAAGCATTATTTTTATGTTCGCGGGATAACGCCTGACGAATATTTTCTGGCATATCAAGGCGACTGCCGAGTGTAGCATGATGGCCTTCACCCACAACAGCAGTGAGTAAACCCGATGATAGCAATGAGCCATTGGCAGACAGTGTTTTTTCGACGCTTAGATAAGGCTTATCCAGAATAATTGCGAAGGCATTTTTAGTTTGTTGGTAAGTGAGTTCGCCGATGACTTCTAGCATAAAATTAAACCCCATACTTTGCGTTGAAATAGCTGCAAAGCGGAGTAAATCAATGTCTGTTTTGCCAAGTGATAAAGATTGTTTCAGTACCGTAATATTTCTAGAAAAAAGGTCCGTTGTTTTGCTATCCTTTATCTCTCTGGTTAATTTGTTTAAATACAACCTGAGTTGTTGTTTAGTCTGTTTACGTACAGAATCGGTATAATTAGTATCTTCGTCAAAAAAACTTTCCAGACCAACAGATTGCAGAATTTCAGCGTTATGCCCACCACCAAAACGGTCAATAAAACGATCGAATAGATTTAACGATATTAAAATACGTAAACTCCATAAAGTAATAAAACCATTATCATTAGGGAACGTAGTTAATGTTGGAATGTTACGTGATTCTTTGGGCTTATCCTTTTTGGGCATATTTTTGAGTACCTTTTTTCATTTATATCCATAGATTATAGCCTGAACAGGAGAAATAATGAGAATTCTATTTCAATACAATCTTTGATTATGTGAAGCAGTTTATAAATAGCAAGAATACGCCTTGATGTTATAACAAGCTTTTATATTCTGTTTAAGAAGAAAAAGCCTCGCCAGCACTGAAAAATGTCACTAACAGAAGCTTAAAGCTCTGCAACACCAATGGAATAGCAGCTCGCCAAAATAATTAGAACGGTTAGCAGGTTTAATCCCTTTAATGCTGGGGGAGCGGACAAGTTATAAGCAACTCGCTTAGAATCACTCTGAAACCCAATGTCTCGTATTTGAACAGGATTATTAACCGCCTATGAAGCCTACAAAGTCGGTAAAATCACCACAAAGGCTATGCTCGGATACGTTGCTATGGTTTTGGCTGGTGGGAGCGTAGTTTATAGTGTATTAGTCCTTAAGTTTAAGAAAAATATTGATTCTATCGTTAATTTTAGAACAGAGAAAATCAGTTATAAATGGGCTATACCTGATAGTAAAAGATAGGTTAAAAAAACAATGCAGCAAAAAAAAATAAAATACCTGATGGAAGAATTTGATTTTATTGCTTAAGAAGTTAAACGTCGGGAAGGACTGTCTAAAAATATTTTAGATTCGGTGATTATAGTCGATTTTCTGGAGTCTAAAAAAGAAATTGGAATTTTAGATAACTGGGAATTTGTTGTGCATAGGCTTTATTTTTATAAAGGTGGGAAGGCATTACTTTGGTCGCAGGATTCTTTTATAAATTTTAGAAAGGAGCAGTCCATGGGTACAACTACGGTATATGGGCGGTGTGAACCATTGAAGTAAGAAGTTCAGGTGATTTGTCTGCGCTTGAGTTATTTGCTGCATTAAAAAAACCGGCCTGATTTCCATCAGGCCAGTTTTTTCGATATGTTCTTCTAATATTAAATTAGAATGGGAAACCACCGTGTCCGTAACCCACCATGCACATTAGCATTGGAATGGATAATAAGGTGTTAGTACGTGACGCCATTAAGGCCACTACTTTAGCATCTGCAATTTGTTCAGCAGTTGCGTCAACGATACCTAAGATTTTCTTTTGGTTTGGCCAGATAAAAACCCATACGTTGAATAACATAATCGTACCTAACCATGCACCTAAACCGATTATTTGGAAACCATCGGCAAAAGTGAAAGCAGACATCGCACCACCGGGAGCCAGGTTTTGTAATGCGCCAACACCTGTTATCCAAGTTGCAACAGCTCCCCAACGGAACCAGAGTAAAGCGCGTGGTGCAATGTATTTATTGATAGCAGCAGGTCCTGGGCCATCTGAGTCTGCTACAGCCGCGCCAATGCCGGGTACTTGTACAAAGTTAAAGTAGTACAGTAAGCCAATCCAGACAACACCGGATAAAACGTGCAACCAAACTTCGAGTGAAAGTGCATTAAGGCCAGTTGCGCCGACGACTAAAACGATAATAATCGCTAAAATAAAACCACTGACAATCGTGCCAGTTACTGATTTTAATGGATTCATAGTGTGTTTCCCCTGTTTAGGTTTGTCATTATGTGGCCTTAACTAAGCCTGATGATAAAAAGTTTGACTAGTTTACTACAGTATTTGAACGCAGACACCCCTAAATAGAATAGGGTTAAATTGGAGTACATTAAACATCATGCTTGAAATAGGATTTTTAAGCTTAATCGCGTAATATTCAAGGTGTGGATGTTATTGAATTAAGTTTATTTTCTAATCGGTTAGCCGCTGTTTGTAATGAAATGGGCGCAATTTTACAACGAGCGGCTTTTTCACCGAACATTCGAGATAGGCTAGATTATTCGTGTGCTGTTTTTGATTCAAGCGGTAATTTATGCGCACAAGCTGCCCATATTCCTGTGCATTTAGGCAGCATGGCCTATGCGATGCAAAGTATCGTTAGCCGATTTAAGTGGCAACAGAATGATATGGTGGTTGTCAACGACCCTTATCTTGGCGGAACTCATTTGCCAGATGTAACATTTATTTCCCCCGTTATTATCAAGGGCAAGTTATTAGCCTTTGTGGCGAATAGAGCGCATCACGCTGATATTGGTTCCGATTCACCGGGTTCGATGCCTGTATCATCGAGTTTGGAACAAGAAGGGCTGATTATCCCGCCAAGTTATATTGTTCGCAAAGGTCAGATTCAGGATGACATGATGAGCAAACTGGTTGGTGCAACCCGTCAACCTCAAACGATGCAAGGTGATATCAGCGCCCAGATGAGTGCTAATCGAACCGGTTGCCAACGTTTGCATGAAATGATCAATGCACTGAATGACAATAGTGATGAGCCGCTTTTTACTACCGCGCTTGATGCGCTTAATGATTATGCTGAACGTTTAGCGAAACCAGTTTATGAAAAAATCCCCAATGGTCAATATCACTTTACCGACTATATGGATGACGATGGTCAGGGGCAGCGGCATATTCCAATTAAGGTCTGCATTAACGTACAAGGTAATCAAATTAACGTGGATTTTAGCGGCACCTCCGCGCAGGTAGCCGGTAATATTAATTGCCCTTTATCAGTGGCAGCCGCTGCCGTTTATTATGTCTTTCGTTGTCTTTTACCTGCACATACCCCCGCGTGTGCCGGAAGTTTTCGTGCGATTCACTTATGCGCACCTGAGCAGTGTTTAGTCAACGCGAGCCGTCCGGCGGCAGTCGCAGCCGGTAACGTGGAAACCAGTACCCGCATTGTGGATGTGGTGATGGGTGCATTGTTACAAGCCATACCTGAAAAACTGGCTGCGGCAAGCCACGGCAGCATGAACAATATTGCCATGGGTTTTAAGGGCGACAACCAGCAAGCCGCTTGGGATTATTACGAAACCATTGGCGGCGGCATGGGGGCGAGTGCCAACACGCAAGGTTTAAGCGCGGTGCAAACCCATATGACCAATACCTTAAACACACCGGTTGAAGTATTGGAAACAAATTACCCTTTGCGAATAAAACAATATGCGATCCGCTACGGTTCGGGTGGTCATGGAAAAAATAACGGAGGTGATGGTATTATTCGTGAATATGAATTTACGTATAAAGCCAGTGTAACCTTACTAACTGAACGCCGTGACGGTTTACCTTGGGGCGTAAATGGTGGTGGCAAAGCTAAGTCAGGTAAAAATAGTTTAAATAAAAAAGAACTGCCAGCTAAAATCAGTGTACAAGTAAAACAAGGCGACTGTTTAAAAATAGAAACACCGGGCGGGGGTGCCTGGGGTATTTTTGAATAGCATTGAATGGGCTGGATTCCCGCTTCCGCGGGAATGACACGATTACTATGAAATAATATCCTGAATATTTAATTCAGTTTATTCTTTAAGAATTAACAACGGAACAAAAAAATGTGTGGAATTTGTGGTGAAGTTCGTTTTGACGAACAACCCGTACAACAAAATATTTTGCAGGCCATGCTATCTAAACTCGAGCGACGTGGTCCCGATGCGGAAGGTTTGTGGCTAAAAGATAAAATTGCTTTTGCACATCGGCGTTTATCGGTTATTGATTTATCGGCTGACTCCAACCAGCCGATGGTCGATGAACCATTACAGCTAACCTTGGTTTTTAATGGGGCTATTTACAATTACCCCGAGTTGCGTGCGCAATTTATAAAAGAAGGTTATCAATTTAAATCGCATGGCGATACCGAAGTTATTTTAAAGGCTTATCATAAATGGGGCGAGCAGTGTCCCGAACATTTACATGGCATGTTTGCCTTTGCGATTTGGGACTGGAAAAAACAAAGCCTGTTTTTAGCACGCGACAGGATGGGGATAAAGCCACTGTATTATTCACGTACAAATAATCAACTACGTTTTGCATCTAATATTCAGGCATTATTGGCTAGTAATAAAATAGATAACGCCATTGATACCCGTATTAACCCCGTTGGCTTGCATAACCAGTTTACCTTACATGCGGTTATTCCTGCACCCAATACTATTTTAAGTGGTATTCAAAAATTGGAACCGGGTACAACATTAACAATTAAAAATAACGCAGATTATAAAGTGCAACGTTACTGGCATTATGACGCACAGCGCCCGGCAACCAAGATGAGTGAGCAGGAATGGACCGATGCCATTCACGATAGTCTACGTGCCGCCGTGCGCAAGCGTTTAGATGTGGCCGATGTGCCGGTAGGGGTGTTGTTATCGGGTGGGTTGGATTCCAGTTTACTGGTTGGTTTATTAGCCGAAGCGGGGGTCAACGATATTCGTACTTTTTCTATCGGCTTTGAAGACCAACCTGAAGAAAAAGGCAGTGAGTTTGAATTTTCGGACGCGGTGGTCGAACGTTATCAAACACAACATCAAAAAATACAAATCCCTAATGCTGAAGTATTAAAACGTTTACCCGAAGCGGTGCAGGCAATGTCCGAACCTATGGTCGGGCAGGACGCGGTAGCATTTTATTTACTGTCCGAACAGGTATCTAAACATGTGAAGGTGGTACAAAGTGGGCAAGGAGCCGATGAAGTGTTTGCCGGTTATTTCTGGTTCCCCAGAATACAGCAAGACGATCTCACTTTAGGCGTTGAGCGTTTTGCAAAATATTATTTTGATCGTGATCATGCTGAGTTTTTAGAAACGGTCAGTGACGATTACCGAGGAGAAGATTATACCTCTAAAATTATTCAGGATTTATTAGCACGCCCACAAGCCGATACGTTTATCGACCGGGTATTACATATGGATGTGAATACACTGGTTGTCGATGATCCGGTTAAACGAGTGGACAATATGACCATGGCCTTTGGTCTAGAAGCACGCGTACCTTTTTTAGACCATCATTTGGTTGAACTGGCTGCCAGTATGCCACCACAAATGAAATTACAGTCTGGCGGTAAACACGTTCTGAAAAAAATTGCCCGTGGTATTGTGCCTGATAGCGTGATTGACCGTCCCAAAGGCTATTTCCCGATGCCCGCCTTAAAATATGTGCGTGGTGAATTTTTAGAGTTTATGCAGGATATATTAAACAGCAGTGCGTGTATAAACCGTGGTGTGTATAACCGAGCGTATGTGAATAAATTATTAAAAAACCCGGACGATTATTTTACCCGCTTGCAAGGCAGTAAATTGTGGCATTTAGCGTTGTTAGAATTTTGGTTACAAACACATCTTGGTTGAGAAAAGGGATTAAGAAAAGGTTTTGTTTACCTTTCAAGCCTTGTACATAATAAAAACTAACCGCAAACCCCCTGAATATTTCAGGGATCAACTCACTGATGGATAAAGTCGAAATGGAAACAAACACCATAATGGTTTTTTCTTCCTGATTAGGAATAATGGTTTCAACCCCCTGAACTGAGCCATTGGGTTGATTCAATAAGGGCATCTTCAAAGTTTGACATCGTTAACCTCCAAACAAGACAGCAAATGCACTATAAAGTATCGGTCAGGTTGGTTAAAAAACGAGCAGATTAATTCACAAAAAAAGTGGTAATTATTCACAAAATACTTAAAGAAAAATTGCCGAGGTAAGTGTTTACTTATGTTGCGAGTCACAACGATGGTTATTGTTCACGTATCAAAGGTTTAATCCTTGATTAGGCATCGCAATTTTCGGCCGGTTTTAGTATCCTGTCGCGGATGATAGAAGAAGAAAATAATAGCATCTACACGCGTTTTCGTGGTTTTTTGCCGGTGGTGGTTGATGTCGAAACGGGTGGTTTTAATGCCAATAAACATGCTTTGTTAGAAGTGGCAGCCGTGCCTATTTTGATGAAAGCCGATGGTTCAGTCGGTATGGGTAAAACCGTTTCCTGCCACGTTGAGCCTTTTCCCGGTTCCGCTATGGAAGAAGAAGCGCTGCAATTTACCGGTATCGACCCCTACAATCCATTTCGCATGGCGATGCCCGAGAAAGAGGCTCTTGAACATATTTTTGAGCCCATTCGGCAATTGATAAAAACCACAAAGTGTACCCGAGCCATCCTGGTTGGGCATAATCCTTTTTTTGATTTAGGTTTTATTAAAGCGGCGGCCGAACGCTGTAAAATAAAGAAAAACCCGTTTCACCAATTCAGTACGTTTGATACTGCAACATTGGGCGGGCTAGCTTATGGTCAAACTGTGCTTGCCAAGGCGGGTAAAGCTGCCGGGATCCAGTGGAATAACAGTGAAGCCCATTCCGCCATTTACGACACCGAAAAAACGGCTGAATTATTTTGCAAAATTGTAAATACTTGGGACAGTGCTTTTAAGCCGAATCAAGCTGAAAGCTAAAGAATAAAAAAGCCCGAACAGAACAATGTCTTGTTCCGTTCGAGCTTTTTAATCAGTAATGGATAAAAAGTTTAGCCATCCACCGCTTTGGTCACCATTTTTTGCAGGTCACCTTTTTGGAACATTTCCAGAGTAATGTCGCAGCCACCAATTAATTCGCCTTTAATGTACACTTGTGGAAACGTTGGCCAATCAGCATAACGGGGCAGATTTTCAAAAATTTCAGGGTCGGCTAATACATTTACATGGGCAAATTCTTTCCCACAGGCCATAAGGGCTTCGGCTGTGCGGCTCGAAAAACCACATTGAGGGAGCTGCGGTGTGCCTTTCATAAAAACAACCACGGGGTTGTCATTTACAATTTGTCCAATCCGTTCTAATACGTCCATCGTGATACCTCGAATAAGTGAATGATAATTAGACTATTCTAATATATATAGCATTAAAAAGGAATTCCATAGTATTTTACTCGGAAATACAGTGGCTTACAGCCATATTGTATCTGCCCACACAGAATAATCGTCTTTATTCCAGCTTTATGGCAAAACTGTGATAAATGCACGCAACAAATGTGCATGGCTTCACATGATTTTATCTCAGTTTCGACTAGACTTGCATAAAACCCAATAAGGAAACCCAATGACAAAATTATCCTACGCTATGGACGTTGCAGGTAAATGGTTAGAAATAGACGGTGTCGATGTGATTATTCCACGCCCTGAGACTAACGAAGTTGTTGTTGTTATTAGCTGTCATCCCGATAGCCTTAAAAATTCAATACCCTCATCGATTAAAGATATTAGAGTTAAAACTTGTTATAAAAAGTTTTATGCGGCTTAGGTTTGGTAGCAGAAAAGAACCCTTTTTCTGTTATTAGGCTTTGCTAAAAACAACTTGGTTTTTACCGTTCTTTTTGCCATCAAGCATGGCCTTATCGGCTGCTTTTATTGTTTTATCAATATCCATACTGTGGTTGCATATGCTGATACCAAAGGTCAGTGAAACGTGATGCTCTTTATCCTTGTAATTAAATTTATTGTTGTTGAGCGTTTGACGTATCATTTCGACAACTTGTACAGCTTTATCTTGCGTGGTGTTTGGCAGAAGAATAATAAATTCTTCACCACCCCAGCGACCTACGTGATCGTCACGGCGTAACATATTTTCAATAAAGTTAGCGACAGCGATTAATACAAAGTCACCACAGTCATGTCCGTATTGGTCGTTAAAGTGTTTGAAGTTATCAATGTCTGCAAGGATAACGGCCATGTCACATTTATTACGTTCACAATGCAAAGCTTCAAGTTCAATACGTTCGAGTGTATCGCGCCGGTTAGACAAGCCGGTTAATGGATCGGTGCGCGCCAGTTTTTTAATCTTTTCATAGGACGCCAGTAATTCTTCCTGAGCATGATTGGCTGCAAGTGAATAATAAAGTGACAAAAAAACCAGCACCACATAGAAAAAGAAGTTATTCATATAAAACAGGTCATTTAATACGGTATCTGAAATAACCATGCTGGGTGGAAATTCTACCGAATAGTATTTTAAACTGAGCGAAAATAAAGTGACCAGAATAGATAACACTATTTTAAGAATATTAGACCAGTTCGGATAAAAGCAAATCAAAGGAATTAAAGCCATTAAATACACGTAAAAGCCACTGCCCCAACCAACAAAGTGTGTCGCTAGGCTGGCATGAACCGGTATTTCGGTAATCATTAACATTAAAGCGAGTTGATGCCATCTTTTTCGGTTTAATATAAAGGCAGTTAGAAATACAAGTGTACTAATAATATTGTATTTCACCATAAATTGATTACCCAGAGTACTAAATAAATAGATAAAAAATAAATGAATAAGCACACCTAAAAAATAACTGTAATTCGCCATAAAAAAGAAACGATAATACTTCGCTTCAATTTCTCTTGGATGGAGTATATTTTGCAGTTTCATAATAGATTCAACGATACTGTTGGGTAAATCTTAAGTTATTTTAATAAAGTGATTGGCGAGGAGGGTAGCCACTACTTTGGTGTTAAAGACAACATAAAAATAAGTCCTTTTAATATTAGTACGTAGGTGGGGTGCTGTCAAAAAAAGTAGGAAGTTATTTACAATGAGACAACAATATGATTAAGAAGTGGGAGGTTAAAATAAAAAAACCGGCACTGTTATAATTAGTACCGGTTTTTAGCTAGCTTTAAGTTAATTTACCAGACGACGCACTCTGTATCACCATTAAGTGAAGTCCAACAGAATTTGGGGTTACTGGTTTCGAAAAGGGTAAGGGAATTAATATTTACAATATTATTGGCATGTAGCGGAAATTTGGGGGAGATTACTTTACTACCTTGTGGAACAAATACCTGCATATTACCACCGCGCGTTATTGAAAAGACTACAACGGGTTTCTGGTCGTGATGAGATAGAGCTTTTGTTATGTTGCTACTCATTGGTTTAACGGCTCCCGGTTTGGCAAGTGGGCCGTAGTTATAGGTTTTTGGGTAAATACTGTAAATAATGCCAATAGCAATGCCCAGTAAAATTAAAAGTATGATATTGATATTGTTCTTCATGTTATTTTCTCCGTAAGGTTATTTTAATGGTTCTTTTTAAAAATTAATGGATGCTTTCAGTAATACCGTTCTCTTGGGCAGATAACGAGGGTAGACGGGTTCGGCACGAATAAAGTTTAAATCTTGATAATTAAATATTTGGTCAAATAGATTAATAATGGACAAGCCAAACTGCCCACGTCTTTTTTTTAGTTTTATTCCAAAGTTTAAGTCAACGGTAATAAAGTCTTCGCGGGTTTGTTTGTAGCTAGACCTATCAAGTGTGACTTCCTGCCGGACATAATTTATTTTGTAACTGGCACTGAATCCGGAGGGTGAATGGTAGTTTGCTGCAAGTGGTAAGTGAGTGTTATAAAGCCGCTTTGGTCCAGTATCCTGATTGTTAAAGGTTTCTTTTTCTGGAGTAAAAGAAATACTCCAGTTTGACGAAGCAATAAAATTAATATAAGCACGATAAACCTGCTCACGTCTAGGAGCGGTTGAGGCAAAAGCATTACTGCTAAATTGAGGAATACGTAAGTCTCTCCTGTGAGCATTTAAACCAAAAGAAAGTTTTTTATAAGTGAAATCAATGCCAATGGCATAGTTACTTGCCGTTGTTCCATTTTTTTCATCGTAAAACTGATTAAAGTCACTAATTTGAGTGGGCTCGATAACTTGTTGTACTAATAGTGGACGTTTAACCGTTTCGAAATAGGCGAGTCTAAACTGGCTTGATGGCGTGGGTATCCATTGAAGTCCGAATTTTGGATTAAACTTTGAAATAGACAGACCACGTGTTTCGAGTTGAGTATAACTGCCACTTAGATTTGCTTGCAGGGATTCACTGAGTTGAGTCTGGGTATAAACATAGGCAATATCATGGTTACGGGTAAAATTGACCGTTGAACCGCAAGCTGATGGAGATAAAAATCCCGGGCAGATGGAGCCTAAAACAGTCGTCCAATCAATGACTTTTATCGTGGTTTCTCTTACATCATGTTTGGCGTAACCAGTTTGTAGATTAAAATTTTGGTTGGTAAATATATATTGTAATTCTGATTGAGTGCCATCCGTTGTTGCGTCTTCCGTTACAGTAGGTGAGCCGGAGGTAAATAATTTTTGATTACCGCTTCGATCACTTTGTAATACTGAAACAATAATATCTGAATGACTACTTAGTTTTTGATGGATGCCAATGCGCTGAGTATTTTGAGTAATATTACGACGGTTTTTGATTGAAAAATTAGTTGGGTCAAACAACATATCAATATCACCATGATTGGATTCCCATTTTTTTGCTTCGGCCTGAATAGATAACGTGGGGGATACTGCCATTTGAGCAAAGGCATTGTAGAGCGTTTCTTCTACATCCGCGTTGGCACGAAAGCCATCGGTGACATAGCGATAGCCACTCAAACTGAATGCGAACTTATCATAAACTGTGGTAAGTGCAATATCGGCACTTCTAGTGTTGTCGTTGCCTACAAAACCCGTGGTGTAAAGATAGGTTCCATTTTGTAAAAATAAGGGGCTGTATTCGTTGAAGGTTAAATTTTGAATGCCCGATTGATTACTGGTAATTAAATTATTTTCAAATAATTTTGGTTGTACGGGTAAGGCATTAATGGGTTGCAGCAGTTGAGCAACAAGAGCTTCACTGACCCGCGCCACTTCTGAACGGGATTGCTGTGCATAGGCGTCGGCCATAAACCGGTGAGCTGCGTGGTTAGCTGGATTTTTTGTTAGTGATGCCTGCGCGGATAACAGCGCACGTTGCTGCATTCCGAGTTGGTTATAAAAACGAGCCTGACTTAATGCCTGCACCGCCGCATCTTGATCCAGTAACTGTTTTGAACGGTAAACGGCTTTGTTATTATTGCGTTGAATGGCTTGTTGTAAGTTATCCAGTGCTTCAACGGGCCGGTTCTCGCTTTGAAGAAGAAGTGCATCGTAAAAATAAGCGGTTGGATCCTTGGGATCTAAAGCCTTTGCCATTTTAAACTGAACTGCGGCGAGTTTATTACGATTTTCTTCGTAATAGGCCTTGCCTAAATAACTGCGGATAAGGGCATTGTTGGGGTCGAGCGTGGTGGCATATTCAATTTCGCGACGGCCAGCGGCTAAATGGCCTTGCCGAATAATAGCCAAGCCTAAACCGAGTCTTGCGAGTGGGGCGGCCGGATCTTTATCAATGGCGGTGTTAAAGCTTGCAATAGCCTGTTTAAGTTCAATACGGGTTAAGTAAGCAAACCCCAGTACGATGTTGGTTCGGCTTAATTCAGGATTTAGCTGATTGGCCTTTTTAGCGGCACTTAGGGCTTTTGCCAGTTGGCCGTGCATTAAATAAACTTCGGCCAGACGTGACCAGACTAGTGCATTGCTGCCTGTATCAGAATTCTTGGCATCTTTTACTGCTTGTTGTAAGGTGGTGAGTGCTGCTGTGATATTAAAATTAGCTTGCTGTGCATAGCTGAGAGCTAACTTGGCGGTGGCATTTTTATGGTTGGCGGCCACGGCTTGCTGTGCCAGTTTTAAGCCTTGTTTTTTATTGTTTTGTACAATATAGATGATGGCCTGCATGGCTAATGCCGAACTATCGTTCGGATTTTTCGCCAATGCTTGTTGTAATAATTTTGTAGCTTGCTTAATTTGGCCAACACTTAGTTTAAGAGATGCCCGATGAAGTAGAGAATTTTTACCTGGCTCGAATATCATTGGGTAATACAACGACCAGTTCACTGCGTCTCTGGGTTTGGCTTTTAGAATTAAAACCGGTGCCTGTCCGCGTTTGGCCTGTGCAGTCTGGTTGGTGGTTAAACGGATTTCGCCGTACTGGTTAAAGGCGCGTACCGTGCCTTCAAATACAGTTACTTCGGCTGAGTTTTGTTTTACGGCGACAACAAATTCAGTGCCTTCGATAGCCGCGTTAATAAACGGTGTAATCACTTCAAAGGTCGCTTTAACACGGCTGATAAAGTGGCCGATACCTTTGCTGATAGAAACAACAGAGGGTTTGTCTGGGCTAAGATTGGTAAATGTAATAGTGGTGTTTTGGTCTAAACGTAGGATGGTTTCATTTTTAAGTAATAAAGCCGCACGGCTATTTTCTTGTACACGTAATACATCGCCTTTGCAAAATGTTGCGTTAAGTTTGACGTTGATCCATTGTTTTTTTTGATTATTATTTTTTAATTTATTAGGAGATTTATTACGGGATTGACGGACTTGTACACTGCCCTGAGAGGATTGCAGTTTAGCTACCCAGTTTTTGCAATTATAAGCATACGCTGAACCGGGGTTTAAACTCAAAACCAAAAAGCCAAATATTAAAAAATATTTAATGAATAGTATTTTTCTTGTTGGCCGAATATTTATTATTGTTCGCATTGTTTTTCCATTGCGTTAGACGCTGCTTTATAAAACACGCATATTTCCCTGTCGTTTTTGACATCCTGTCGGTCCTGCTTAATACTATTAAAAGAGAAAGATATTATTACCCGTTTCTTGCTGTCGGGTTAAGGATCTGTTTTAAAAATAATCTATTCAATGATTATTTATTTTTTATCGATAGTTACCGTACCGTTCCAACCTGTATTGGTTAATTCTTCAGCGGTTAAATTTCCATCAGTTGTTATTGTACGTTGTTGTTTGCATTGTTGTAAATAAAATCGTGCAACACCATCCGTAGGACAGGTCTTACAAATATCCATTAATGCTATTTCGGCCACTTTAAACAAGCCTTGCTTGAATAGAGTTAATGCCTGATGAAATTGCTCAACCTTTTGTTGTTCGCTCTCGTTTGCATTGGCTTTAAGATGAATAATTTCATAAATGGAAATGGCATGATGCTTGCCGGCGAGAATAAAACTGCCAATATTTCGAGTAAGGAATTGTTCGGTTTGCATAATAACTTCTTCAGAAGCAAGTAAGTAAGTATTAAAATATTTATTTAGCCCTTCAATTCGATTGGTGGTGTTAACTACATCACCCACGGCACGGTATTCATAGTGATCGACTGCACCTACATTACCCACCATCATGTTACCGGCATGTAAACCGATGCGGGTAGGAAGGATTAAGGTCTGGTTGTTGATAAGATATTTTTTATTATGTGCTTTTATTATTTCGATACCCGTTAAGCAAGCTTGTATTCTGCTTTCAATATTGCCCTGAATGGTATTGTTTTGGGTGTTGCCGGTTTTATCTAGATTGGGCTTATCGTTTGATGTTGCAAAAGGTAACCACAACGCCAACATGGCATCACCAATAATGTCTGACACAATACCGTTATTTTTTCTAACAGTTGAAAATAGGGTTTCGTAGTATTGATTCATCAGTTCGGCAAGATCTTCGGGGCTGAGTTTTTCTGCAAGTTGGGTATATTGCTCAGCATCGGTTGCCATGCAAATACCATATTGTAATTTTTGTGAATGCTGAATGGGTTGCTTCTGTTCGGTGAGTAAGTCAACCATAGTCTCCGGCACATAATAACTAAATGCACGGTGTAATTTTTGGCGTGTACGATAGCTGTCCAGAGCATATCCGCTTATACCAAAAACCAGAGCAAGCGGAGCCTGCACCAGTAAGGGGACAAACAAAGGTAACCAGAGTGCGTAGGTATTAAATTGATAAGAGGCTATATATAGATAACTGGCAGATAAAATAAACCATAAACTAAGCGCAATCGTTTCACGAAACAGACGGGATACAAAAGTAATAATAAAGCCAAAGATGGTAATAATCAGTAATGTGGATATTGTTGATAAAGGTTTAATTGTACTGTTATGCAGTAAATTAGAAAAAGCGGTTGCGGCAATTTCTATACCACTCAGATCCAGTCCATTCGCTTGTGAAAATATCGTATGAAAATTATCTTTTTGCTCCGGTTCCAGTTTTTCTGAAAAGCCAACAAAAACAGCTTTATCTTTAAAACTGAAATGTTCAGGAAGACGATTTTCCAAAACTTGATCATAGGTCAACGTTTTTATAGTGCGAGGTGGGCCATAAAAATTTAAGTAGGGTTGTGGGTTACCCACGTAAGCTAACAGTAAATTTTTTAATGCGCTATTTTTTTGTGCAAAAACCAGATCTCTAAATTTAATAGTGTCTTTATCATTATTATCCAAACCATCTCGCAGTTGTTTCGCTTGTGCGGTTAATGATGTATTTGCAACGAGTGCTGGAAGTGTTTTTTGCAAGTAAGTCGTTAAGTCAGGTTGAAGATAATATTGCAAAGCAACTAAAGGGATAGTTGGCGCATCGCCTGCGGTTGAACGAAAAGTCCAGAATCGAGTGACTTGTGCAGGGTATTTTGGCAAGGTAAAGGGTGCTACGGCTAATGCCGCTTTCTTGAATAAGGCCAGTGGCGAATGAATGGTTTCGATACTAAAAATATTATCCTCATTGAGGGTTTGCGGGGTTTGCCCTGATGTATTTAGCAGTTCACGGCGCAGTTTTGCAAACAGGATCACATTCCCTGCTTGCTTGATGGCCGCCGCCATTGTCAGATCATGCTTTTTATCTCTTGCTCGTTTAAAAAAAATATCAAAAGCAATGACACGCGCCCCTGCTTTTTTTAGTGCCTGAATCACTCGGGCATGATAATCGCGGCTCCATGAGAGTGGCTCATTGTCAAATCCATAGTGGGAGGAGGCTACTTTATCAATTGCGACAATAGCGATTTCGGTAGGTGGTTTAACGGCTCCGCGTAATTTAAATAATGTGTCCAGATCAATTTTTGCTTCAATTGAGGTAGAAGAAGTGAATAATTGGGTTCCTATACCAATAAAAACAACTAGAATACTTAATATTACACTTTTATAGAGTGTTATTTTTGGTATGGTAGCCATCGCGTCAGTCGTTAAGTGTTAGCTCACTATGGTAGAAGGATTTATATTACTTACAGGTTAACTATTTCCTTTAAGGATGCTAACGTATAACTTGAAAAATATCATATTTATAAAGATAATATTATGGAAGCGTTAAAATACAAACAAAAACCTAATGCTAACCCCGAGGCAAAAATGGTTAAAATGTTAAGAAACGTGCCCATCTTTGATAATTTATCAGACGATGAGCTAGAAGCGGTTAAAAAATACGCAGTTACGCGTAACTTTCCCAAAAATAGTGTCATTATCAATGAAGGTGACAGCTCGGACAGCCTCTACATTATTTTAAAAGGCCGTGTAACCATTTTCCTGGGCGATGAAAATGGTAAAGAAGTTATTTTAAACTCACAGGGTGAAGGCAGTTACTTCGGTGAACTGGCACTGGCCGACAATGATAAACGCTCGGCTTCTGTTGTGACTGCTGAAAAATCAACTTTTATCGTGATTAGTAAAGCCGATTTTAAAAAGATTTTATCCTCTAATCCTGAACTGGCATTTAACCTTATTCGCGGTTTAACCCATCGGGTGCGTGATTTAACGGATAATGTTCGTAGCCTCGCGCTGCTAGACGTTTACGGACGTGTCGCTAAAACATTGTTATCTTTGGCCAAAGAAAAAGACGATGGTCTGGTCATTGATATGAAGCTAACCCAACAGGATATCGCCAATCGGGTGGGTGCGTCGCGTGAGATGGTGGCAAAAATTCTTAAAGACTTAACCATTGGTGGTTATATTAGTAGCGACCATAAACGGATCACGATTCATGAACGGTTACCATCACATTATTAATTTTTATAGATAGTTTTAAAACCTACCTTAGGCAAGCATATATGCTGCTTCTTCATTGACCATACGAAATAAATCAACATTCCGCTCTATCGCCAGTTTATTAAAAATACGATAACGATAGGTATTCACTGTTTTAGGACTAATGGCCAGTTCTGAAGACACCGTTTTAATGTTCATTCCATTGGCGAGCATATAGGTTATTTCAAGCTCACGTTTGGACAAACTGTTAAAGTTAGACGGGTACTGGGTGTTAATAATCATTTTACTTAAATCGACACTTAGGTATTGTTGTCCGTGTATGGCAAAGTGAATAGCCTGAATTAATTCTTCGGGAGACGCTTTGTAACTCACGATAGCCTCCACTCCCGCATTTAACATTTTCAAGAGAAATTGTTTATGAGCCATGGGCATGATAATGATTTTTTTTACAGCGGGTGTACGTTGATGTAGTCTTTTTATTTCTTTGAACAGGGTATTCGAATAGCCGATAGCACAGTAAATAAGAACATCCTGCTTGTTATATAGTTGAGCTAAATGTCCACTGCGAGATTGAGGTGTAATCAGGCGTAGATTAAAGTTAGTTTCCTCTTGAAGTAAACGCTGAACAGCCTGCGTAGATAAGATATGTTCACCATAAATAGAAATATTCAGCATTTTATAATTCCTAGCATTGTTAAACTTCAAACAACATACTTAATGTAATATGTGATGATAATGCCGCTGATGATGTTTACAATCTGTGGGAAGTTACTGCTTAAAAATGTGTATAATTCACATTTTTTTATGGGGAAAAGGAGTATGGTAAACCTAAATTAGCCAATAAAACCACCAGATAAGGCCAAAAAGTGCCAAAGTTGTTATAAAAATATTATTTTCTGGATGGTGGGCTTTATTTAGGGTAGGGGGGAGAAAATGGAATTAAAATCAATTCATCAAATGTTGCTTATTGGCAGTCTTGTACTAATTAATGTGATCTCGCTCGTTATTTTGTATACGCTTTAAGGGCTTTGTACTTAATATAGGCTCTTTAGCACGTTTTAACTGAGCTTCCACTGAATCGTTTCTCCGGCTTTAAGGGGAATGAGTTTGTCTTTTCCAAATTGATAGTGCATTGGGATTTGTGTGGGTTCTTTTACCAGAGTAATTTTGTCGGAATTAATCGGGAGCTGATAATATTGCGCACCATAAATACTGGCAAAACCTTCAAGTTGCTCTAAGGCATTATTTTCTTCAAAAGCTTCTGCGTACAATTCAATGGCGGCATGTGCGCTATACATGCCTGCACAACCACAGGCACTTTCTTTGGCCGCTTGCGAATGGGGTGCGCTGTCTGTTCCTAAGAAAAATTTAGGGTTACCACTGGTTGCCGCTTTAACAAGTGCTTCACGATGTTGTTCGCGTTTTAATATAGGTAAACAATAATAATGTGGTCGAATCCCTCCTTTAAAAATATCATTACGATTAAATAGTAAATGCTGTGGTGTAATGGTTGCGGCAATATTTTTTGAGGTCGACTGAATAAAGTCAACCGCTTGGGAGGTGGTAATATGTTCAAGTACCACTTTTAATTTTGGAAAATCTTTTAACAGAGGTTGTAGGATAGTGTCGATAAAAACAGCTTCACGGTCAAATACATCTATCGTTGGGTCGGTTACTTCGCCGTGGATCAGCAAGGGAATGCCATGTTGTTGTAAACTTTCGAGTACAGCATAGGTTTTTTTTAAATCTGTTACCCCGGCATCGGCATTGGTTGTGGCTCCTGCTGGATAATATTTAACCGCATGAACAAAACCGCTCTTTTTGGCTGTTGCAATTTCTTCGGCCAACATATTGTCTGTTAAGTACAATACCATTAAGGGTGTAAAATTTAGTTTGCTAGGTACGACGGCTTGTATTCGTTGTTGATAGGCTGCCGCTTGGTCAGTGGTGGTAATCGGCGGTTTTAAGTTGGGCATAATAATCGCGCGACCAAAGCGCATGGCAGTATGTGGGATAATATCTTTGAGTACGTTACCATCGCGTACGTGCAAGTGCCAGTCATCCGGTTTTATTAATGTTATTGATTCCACGGTTATATACTCGCACAGTTCTTTTGAATTTATTTGGATAAAGATTATCGCAGTGAATGCGGTTAATCACCAGTTATTCGATGTTTATTTAAAGTATTTTTAATTTTCAGCAAGCTTAAAAATATAATACAAGGTATACCTATCCAGATTAATTCACTTAATATCACGCGTAAGCCATACGAACTAAAAAATGCACGGATACCAATGGGAGAGACTTGAATGGGTTGCCAAGACAAAAAATAACGGTTGGTATCAAAGGGTGAAAAAAATGCGATACCTAAGCCTCCGTTGGTCATTGCGTCTAGCAGACCATGTGAAGCGGTACTTGAAAAAAGAATAAACATAGCCATAAAACTTGTTTTAGATAAAAACGAGTATTGTCGGTAGTCAGATGAACGCAACATAATGGACCAAAGAGTCATTGCCCAGATCAAGGCAAAAAATAACGAATGTGTAAAACCCCGATGCCCCCAGAAGTCATCATAAGCAATGTCAAACCGGAATGAGAGTACATCTAAATCTGGTAGGATGGACGATATGATAACAAAGAATAAAAACTTCTTATTGAGTAATGGGGAGTTGAAATTTTTACTTAATGTATACGATGCAATAGCGTGTGCGAAAGCAGAGGCCATGATAAATTAATAGTGCATTGATTAAAATTACTCATAAAGCCCGGTAAGCACATAGCTTGCCGGGCTTTATTTTAATATTTACTTAAAGCCCATTTTTTTAAATAAAATCATGCCGGGGCAAATGCCGGTAACACCTGCGAACAACAATGCTATAGCTGGAATATATAATACCCAGTTAACAGACTTGTAGCCTGTTAAATAAATACCAAGACCAATCAGAATCGCCATAACCAAAAATACCATACGTTGAGCTGCCATATTATTATCCCTTTATTGTTTAATATTAGGTTAAAACTGTACCGCACAGCTTAGGTGTGTTGCAATAGAAAAATTTTTGAAATTATTGTTTTCTATAGGAACTTTTTGAGTTTTTGGGAACCGTTTTTAACGGTGGAGGGCAGCGTTAGTCATTGATTCCACCTTGGGTTAGCCGAGCTGGATTTAATAAACGTTCTAATTCGGTTTCACCTAAATCGGTTTCTTCCATTGCCACTTCAAATATAGCACGTTTTTCTTTATAGGCCTTTTTAGCAATGGCAGCCCCTTTTTCATAACCGATAGCGCGATTGAGTGCGGTGACCAGAATCGGGTTTTTATCCAATGCATTTTCTATGTTTTCAATATTAACCGTAAAGTCGGTGATAGCTTTATCGGCTAATACGTGCGCCGCATGGCTAAGTAAATCAATGCTTTGCAGTAAGTTGTAAGCAATAATTGGGAGCATCACATTAAGTTGAAAGCTGCCAGACTGTCCGGCAATCGTAATGCTGGTATGGTTGCCCATGACTTGTGCGCAGACCATGGCAACAGCTTCGGGAATAACCGGGTTTACTTTGCCGGGCATGATGGAACTACCGGGTTGTAATGCCGGTAAGGCAATTTCACCAATGCCGGCTAATGGGCCTGAGTTCATCCAACGCAGGTCGTTTGAAATTTTCATTAAAGCCACGGCGAGGGTGTTGAGCTGGCCACTCATTTCGACAGCACTGTCCTGTGTGGCTAAGCCCACAAATTTATTCGCCATCGAGGTAAAGGTAATACCGGTTTCAGAATATAAAACTTCGGCGACGCGTTCACCAAAATCTTCATGGCAGTTAATGCCTGTGCCAACGGCGGTACCGCCTTGTGGCAGTGCATGTAAACGTTCCAGTGAGTCTTCAATACGTTCAATACTGATACGAATTTGATCTGCCCAAGCCGTCACTTCCTGTCCCATTGTAATCGGCATAGCATCCATTAAATGAGTACGCCCAGTTTTGATAATATGGTCAATTTGTTGAGCCTTATTATCGAGTGTTTCAACTAATTGTTTAAGCGATGGCAACAGGTGTTCGGTAATTTCAATGGTGGCACTAACATGAATCGTCGTGGGGATAACATCGTTTGAGCTTTGGCTCATATTAACGTGATCGTTCGGGTGAATTTGTAAACCGGAATCACGTGTGGCTGCGGTTGCAATCACTTCATTGGCATTCATATTGGTACTGGTGCCGGAGCCGGTCTGAAATACGTCGATAGGAAACTGGTCATCATAAATGCCATCGGCAACATCGTCGGCGGTATGCTTGATTGCATTGTAAATTTCTTTGTCCATTAATCCCAGTTTAAAATTTGCACTGGCGCAGGCATGTTTAACTAAACCTAGAGCATGGATAAACGTGGCTGGCATGGGAATACCGCTAATGGGGAAATTATTTACCGCACGTTGGGTTTGGGCTCCATAAAGAGCATCGGCGGGGACTTCTAATTCGCCCATGCTATCGCTTACTGTTCTTTTGGAATCTAAATTCTTTTTAGCCATTTGCGAGTTGTCCTATTTCCATTTTTTGCCAACTGTGGATTTTTTCCTCAACGACCCGCCAGTTATTATCTTTTTCGCATTCGAGCAAGATGTCTTTACGGATGATAATGACTTTACCTTCGGTTGCTAGCATTTGTTCTTCAACTTCAAAACCGAGTCGGCGTTGTTGATCGTTTTTAATACGAATAATTTTGTACTGTAAACTGAATAAACGATTACGCAAAAATTCGTTATGACGGCGGTATAACCATTGCTTGTAATTGAGTGTATCAATGCCGGGGATCCCGTAAACGTGTACATGTTTGGACACGAGCCGCATATGCTCATTAATGTCCTGATTTTTCACCGAGGTGCTGATAGCTTTCAGCCAGTCTTCTGCAATATGTAATGCCATACTTTTATAATCGTTCATTTTCAATTTTTCTTGATTTTATTTACTGCTAATGCAAAGTCGCTTCTTGTTACTCTATTATATATACTTATTGATGAAGTGCGGTTTAATATCTGAATTTTATTTAAGTCTTTGATTTTTATGGGTTTGGTAGGGTTTGCTACTATTTTTCGTCGCAACATGACTTGACCTGACGCACTAAAAAGCCCATTATACGGCGTTTTTACGGGCTAAATTTTAACCGTAAAGCATACGGTAAGTCATTCATTTTTTAGACATTTTTAAGGTAAAGCATGAAAGCAGAGGATAAAAAACGGCTGTTACGCGAAATGATTTTTGCGCGACGCTTTGAAGACCGCACTTTTGAAGCTTATATGGAGCGAAAAGTTGGCGGATTCTTGCATTTATATACCGGCCAAGAAGCGGTGGCGCTGGGTGTTTTGGAAAAAG
>VAPK010113574.1_pt1 | contig 35530 bp, 34 predicted proteins | sample 3395031 | NCBI WGS metagenome assembly VAPK01 (sample SAMN08290443, study PRJNA428436) | hydrothermal vent metagenome | isolation source: Deep-sea hydrothermal vent chimney 1 | place: Pacific Ocean: Juan De Fuca Ridge
GTTGATTCTGATGGAAATATTGATTTTCCGGTTTTGGGTAAAATTAAAATTGCTGGATTGAACAGAGATCAGGCAACGAAAATGTTTGTTGATAAATTGACAGATTATATTAAAAAACCAATTGTTAATATCAGAACTCTTAATTATAAGATTACCGTTTTAGGAGAAGTGAACAGACCTGGGACATATACTGCTACTAACGAACGAGTTACATTGATTGAAGCTTTGGGTCTTGCGGGTGATTTGACAATTTATGGCGAAAGAGAAAATGTTTTGGTAATTCATGATTATGATGGTAAAAAAACTTATACCAGAGTAAATTTAAAATCACAGGAATTATTTGAATCTCCGGTTTATTATTTGGCTCAAAATGATGTAGTTTATGTGGAACCAAATAAAACAGCTGCAAAAGGATCTAGAATTGGTGCCAGTACTGGTGTAATTATTGCCTCTATCGGAATATTAATTTCTGTGGCAACCCTAATTGTTACTATAGTCAATACCAGTAATTAAGTTTAGATTCTATTTTTAGCAAAGCCGATTGATTGAAGAGAATGAGAATAGATATTATAAGTCTACTTAGATTTTTTAATAGACTGCTACAAAAAAAGGAAAAAGTTCAAATAACTATTTGAACTTTTTCCTTTTTGAAATATTGCAACATAATTCAAGGTATCACTAAAACAGAACTCACTTCAATAGTTTAGAATTTATGGAACTATAAAAGGTTTAGTCAATTGTGTAATTAATGATTAAAGAGGATTTGCAACCACTTTAACTTTAATTAAAACATTAATGGTAAAACTTACATCATAATTATCAACAGTTCCCATAATCTTTGCGGTAAATTTATTTTTAGTCTTTAATATTTGATTGACTGTATTCCATTGACCTTCTCCTGAATCAAGAATAATTTGTGCACCACTAACCACGTCAAAATTAGAAATAGACCAGGATGCAACTTGAGAACCTTGAGAAATTGTAATAGTTCCGGTTTCAATAGTTACTGGTTTAGATACTCTTTTGACAGTTCCTGTAATCTCCTGAACATCAAAAGACTTTAGTTTGTCCAAATATTTTTTGATATTTGAATCGGAGAGGGGATCAATAGTTTCTTCTTCTGAAAAATTAACTCCTCCTGTTTGCGTATATTTATAACTAACCGCTTGAGGAACAACAACATTCAAATCAGCACTTAGTTGAGAATTAAAATCAACGTCTGTCAAAGATTCAATACTATCACAGCTAGAAAAAGGGATTCCAATAAATAAAAAGATAACTAGAGTTTTTAAAATTGTTTTCATAGTAATAAATTTAGAATTAATAAAATGCAACAAAATAGGTTGACTATATGCATTTTTGTTTAAATAAATGATTATGCTTCAACACATGAATCTATGTTATAAAACTACATCAACAATATCTTTCATACAATGACACATTTGTGTCATTTTTAATCGCAATAAAATCTAGATAAATATAGTTGAATAGAGATCATTACCAAACCCATGCTCCATTCGCATAAATAATAAATTTTTAGTTCTTTTTATAAAGTTGGCTTAATGAAGTATGGATAAGCCAACCACTCTCAGAGGAAATTTGAAAGAACAATAAAATTTAATCAAATCTTTCATTTCAAATAGGTTTTAAGGGGAGTAAACCTTATTATGACAATCGAAGATACAAAAAAAGGAGGAGATTTCATATCAGAAGTAAATCTTTTTCAGAGTCATCTATATTGAGTAATTTAGCTTTTGAATAAATGATTAAAATTGAAATTTAATTCACATGGAGAAACACAGAAAACATGCCAAACTAGAGCGAAGAAATTTTGGTAATTTCGGAATTAATGAAATTGCATTTTTAGGTGTAAATTGCTCAGTTATTAGTGATTTAGTCCATAATATTACCAAAAAATCACAAAAAGATACAAAATTTGCATATCTTGATGCTTCTCATAACAAAGATATAACAGCTCCAAATATTGATAATTTTACATTTCATTCTTCTGGTAATTTATCAGGTTCTTTTGCTGTGCATTTGGGAAGAAATAATGATAAAATTATATTTTCAAAATACGACATGGTTTTTATCAATGGGAACCACTACCAGGGGGATCAACAAATTTTGATTTTGGATAATGAAAAAGAAGCTTCTGTTTTAAAAAGAATAGATCAATTAAATAATATCCAGTTCCTTATAAAAAGACAAGACGATTCGAAGATCTTTGATTTTTTGGTTAAAAAATATCCAGGTATAAAAAATCTAAAAGTATATTCTATTGATGATTTGGATAAAATTTCAGCACATATCAATGCTATTATTCAACAAAAAACAGCACCTGTTCAGGGTCTGGTTTTGGCAGGTGGTAAAAGTGTACGAATGGGAACCGATAAAGGATTACTAAATTATTATGGAAAATCTCAAAGAGATTATGCGATTGAATTATTAGAGAAATTGAACTTAAAAACATTTTTATCTATAAGAAAAGAACAAAATATTACAGATAAATCTACCGTGGAAGATGTTTTTTTAGGATTGGGTCCTTTCGGAGCAATCTGTTCAGCATTTCAAAGCAACCCGAATACTGCATGGCTGGTTTTAGCAACCGATTTGCCTTATGTAGATGAAAATATAATAAAACTGTTGCTTGAAAAGAGAAACCCTGCTAAAATAGCTACTGCCATCAAGGGTAAAAATAAACAATTCCCAGAACCGCTTATTACCATTTGGGAACCTAAAGCCTACCCGGTTTTACTTAATTATTTAACTCTTGGAATTTCTTGTCCACGAAAAGTTTTGATCAATAATGATGTAGAAATAGTAGAAATTGAGGATGATTTTATTATCAATGTAAATACGCCAAAGGAGTTTGACGAGGTGAAAAAAAGTTTAGATGACTGATATACTTCATATATTAAATGGTGATAGCACACATGAAATATTTAAGCAAAATTCCATTCCCGGAGATGTTGTAGTATGGCGTGAAATGCTTTGTGAAGGAGATGTTGTAAAAGATGTTGGGAGTGACCCATTCTGGAAAGAAAGATATCATTATTTTCAACAGGAACTCAGAGTTGAGAAACTGGAATATTATGATAAAACCATCAAAGAAATCATTCGTTTACAAGATGTCTCCAAGTATAAAGAAGTTGTTTTATGGTTTGAATATGATTTATTTTGTCAGGTAAATTTAATAGCATTATGCACTTATTTATTAAAATCTTATAGAAAAGATATTCGTTATTTTTTGGTTTGCACCGGAAAAGAAAAAGGAGAAAATCAATTACAAACTTTAGCAGATTATTCTCCAAATGAATACAAAGCGTTGTACCTGAATAAAATAAGAATATCGAGAAACCATCTACTGTTTGCTCAAAATGCATGGGAGATTTATGTAGAGGATGATATAAACACACTAAAAACTTTTGATTTTAATCAAAGTAAAAAGTTTATTTATTTGCAAGCTGCAATCAATCAACATTTATTAAGGTTTAAAGATGAAAAAGGATTCAATCAGATTGATTATAAAATTCTAAATCTAATCAATTCAGGTATTTATGATGAGAATGAATTGATAAAAGAACTTTTACTCTGGCAAAAAGAACATACTGTTTACGGTTTTGTAGATATTCAGTATAAGAATTATATAAAAAAATTAAGTGATTTTATTCTTGTTGAAAATAGCAGAATGAAGTTGAATAAGAAAGGAAAAGAGATTGTATGATGGAAATTCATAAAAAAGAATTATACAAACGTCAGGTTACTTTAAAGGATTTTGGAGATGAAAACCAGCAAAAATTACTACAATCAAACATTGTGATTGTAGGTTGTGGAGGTTTGGGAAGTGTTGCAGCTGTTTATCTTGCTGCCAGCGGTGTTGGAAATATCCATTTGATTGATTTTGATGTGGTGGATGTGAGTAATCTGCACCGACAGGTGTTTTATAAAACGGATGATATTGGAAAATCCAAAGCCAAAGTACTTGCAAAACATATCAATTCTATCACTCCATTTGTAAATATTACAATTAGTGAACAAGCAATTACCAAAGCAAATATTTTTGATGTAATTGATGATTATGATGTAGTGGTTGATTGTACAGATAGTCTACCAACAAAGTATTTATTAAATGATTATTGCGTAATTACCGACCATATTTTGGTTTATGGGTCTCTCTATAAAAATGATGGTTATATTGCCAGTTTTAACATCCCGGAAGGGCTCCATAATTCAGCAAACTTAAGAAATGCTTTTCCTGATATGCCAAAAGAAAATATACCAAATTGTTCTGAAATCGGTACTTTAAATCCAATTGTTGGAATTATTGGTTTGATGCAGGCAAATGAAGTTATTAAAATTTTAAGTCAAACAGGAGAGCCTTTAAAAAATCAGTTACTAATTTATAATAGTGCTGATAATTCACAGTATAAGATGAAGTTGCAAATTGAAAAAACCTGTGATAATGTTGGCAAACGTGGTATCTTAAAGATTTTTAAGAAAGAAGGATACAGAGATCCTTCATGTGAAATTCAGGAGGAAATCCTTTTGATTTCAGCAGATGATTTTAAACAAAGAATGAATGAAGATAATGTGGTGGTGATATCCGTTACAGAAGGACAAACATTAGAGACTCCATTTAAAGTTACAAATGAAATTTCAATTTCAGATTTTGACGTGGAATCTTTAAAAATTGATACAAACAAAGTATATTTTATCATTTGTAAAAAAGGTTTGCTGAGTTATGTTGCAACGGAATTATTGAAAGAGAAATACCCTGCGTTAGAAGTTTTTAGTTTGAAGAACGGAATAGAGAATTATTCATAATACCTCAAAAAAAATTCACTGGTGAACCGAAATTATCCAGTTGAACACCTTAATTATATATGCAAAAACCAATAGAATTTTACACCTCTGAAAAACAGAATTTTGAACTGGAGTTAAACTCTTTAAAAAAGAAATTAGCAACTTTTAGTGCTTTGCGATTGTTGGTTTTTTTAGGAATTGTTACAGGTATCTATTTCTTTTTTGGAAATATTGAATGGGTACTGATTGTTTTACTTATCGGAATATCATTATTTCTTTATCTGGTTTCCAAATATTCTGATTTACAGGGTAAAAGAGATCTCGTAAAAAAACTGATTCAGATAAATAAAACGGAGATCGCTGCTTTAAAAGGCGACTATTTCTCATTAGATGAGGGTAAAGAATTTATAGATCCTTCTCACTTTTACAGTTATGATATTGACCTTTTTGGGAGAGGGTCTTTTTTTCAGTATTGTAACAGAACGGTAACCAAAGATGGGAAAAAAGAACTAGTAAATATTTTGATCCAAAATGAAATTGGAGCAATTGTAAATAAACAGGAAGGGATAAAGGAACTTTCGAAAAAATCTAAATGGCGACAGCATTTTTCTGCTTTGGCAAGTTTGGTAAAAGTGCAATCTCCTTCCAAAGATATCATTAATTGGATACATAATTATAAAGCTGTTTTTCCAAAATTTGCATCTTTTTTACCAAATTTATTTTCAATTATATCTTTGATAATCATAGTTTTAGTGAGTTTTGAATTAATTTCAGCTCAATTATTGATCATCTGGTTTTTTATTGGCTTGGGAGTTTCAAGTATTTTTCTTAAAAGGGTAAATACATTATATACCGATTCATCCAAAGCAAAAGAGACTTTTAAGCAATATCATAAATTGCTAAATGAAATTGAGAACTGCAATTTTTCTTCAGAGATTCTAACCAATAAACAAAGATCCATCCAAACTGAATCACTAAAAGCATCCGTTATTTTTGCTAAATTATCTAAAATATTAGACGCTTTAGATCAGAGGAATAATCTGGTTATTGCCGTTTTGGGAAATGCCTTTTTACTAAGAGATCTGCAACAGGCAAATAAAATTGAAAAATGGATTGAAACATATGCAACTAAAGTGGAGATCTGGTTTGAGGTTATTTCTTTTTTCGATGCACAAAACTCGCTTGCAAATGTTGCATTTAATCATCCTGAATTTAGTTTTCCGAAGATCAATAATGATGATAAAATAATCACAGCTAAAAACTTAGGTCATCCACTTTTGAAGGTTATCCAAAGAATTGATAATGATTTTACTATTGATAATCAGCAGTTTTTTATCATTACAGGAGCAAATATGGCGGGGAAAAGTACTTTTTTAAGAACAGTATCTCTTTCCATTGTAATGGCAAATATTGGCTTACCGGTCTGTGCCGATTCATTTGAATACACTCCTATAAAATTGATTACCAGCATGAGAACATCTGATTCTTTGGCTGATGATGAGTCTTATTTCTTTTCAGAATTGAAACGACTTAAATATATTGTGGATAAGATCAATCCAGATTTGATCGGAGAGAATTATTTTATCATTTTAGATGAAATTTTAAAAGGCACAAATAGTACAGATAAGGCAATTGGCTCCAAAAAATTCGTACAAAAATTAGTTGCTTCAAAGTCTACAGGTATTATCGCTACGCACGATCTGAGTTTATGTGAAATTGAAAAGGATCTACATCAAATAAAAAACTATTATTTTGATGCAGAGATAATTGATGATGAACTATTTTTTGATTACAAATTGAAAACTGGTATTTGTAAGAATATGAATGCATCTTTCTTGTTAAAGAAAATGGAAATTGTATAATCCCTTCAATCAATTTATTTTTTGTTCCTGACTCAGCATCCAAGTATAAAAGTAAGGATCACTGTATGGTTTTGACCAGCTGTTGTGACCTGCTTCCGGGTAAATTGTAAATTTTGGATTAGCTCCTATATTTGTTAGAGCCTTTACGATTCTTTTAGAATTGGATATTGGAACAACTTCATCTTTTGCACCATGGAAAACCCAAATAGGTTTGTCTTTCAGGTTTCTTATATTTTCTAAAAATGTATAGTTAATTCTTCCACAAATTGGTGCAATTGCCGCAAACATTTCCGGATGTTTCAATGCTAATTCCCATGTAGCATAACCTCCCATACTCAACCCAGTTAGATAAACCCGTGTATAATTTACCCGATTTTTTAAAACAACTTCCTTTATCAAAGTCGTCAAAACATCCATATCCCAAACTTCTTTATCAGGACACTGAGGCGCTAAAATAATGGCATCTAGTTTATTTCCGTTTTCGATGTATTTTAGAGGTCCATGAATACTTAATTTTGACAAATCATTGCCTCGCTCCCCAGAACCATGTAAAAAAACAATTAAGGGGTAGTCATGTTTTTGCTTTTTATAATTCTCAGGAAAATGTAAGATGTAATCAACCGATATCTTTTTTGTAATATTTTTGGAGAGTGTTTTTTCATTATTTTGTGCAAAAACAAATAAAGGCAACAGAAAGAAAATGATTTTGATTTTCATTGTAATGGATTTTAAATTAATATTCTAGGGATGTGTATTTACCCATACTTCGCCATCTTCAAAATGTTCTTTTTTCCAGATAGGTACAGTTTCTTTTAAGGTGTCAATTGCATATTGGCAGGCTTTAAATGCAGCTCCTCTATGTGCTGATGAAACTGCAATAATCACGGGGACATCTCCAATATTCAAATCACCAACAGCATGATGAATGGCAACTTTACTAATTCCAAACTTATTAATTGCCTGTTCGGAAATTTTGTACATTTCTTTAACTGCCATGGGTTCATACGCAGAAAAATCCAATCTTATCACTTCTTTCCCTTTTGTATGATTTCTAACAGTTCCTATAAAAGTGGATATTCCACCACAGGAATCATCCTGAACAAAATCCATACAGGTTTGCAGGTTTAATTTTTGTGATGTAATATGAACAGAAATTTGATCTTTCATTATAATAGATTCTTCCTTAAAAAAATTGATTTTTACCCACCACTAACAGGTGGGATAATGGCAACAATATCGTTATCTCTTAATACAAAGTCTTTTTCCACATATGTTTCATTAACAGCTACGGTAAAGTTGTCAATGGATGGAAAACCAGAAAATTTTTGTTGTAGTAAATCCACCAATGCTTCAATATTTACATCCTTGTCAACTTCCAGATCAATTGAGTTATTGCTTGTAATGTCTTTAACTGCCCCAAAAAAAAGCATTTTGATATGCATAAAAAATTATTTTGCACAAAAATACTTAATAGTAATGTTGTTTACAAACTTAATGTATAACTATTCTGATTCATCGAAATTAAAGAGGAACAACCTTATGTTTAATTGAGAATGGATGTTTTATGCAAATACTTTGTAGTAGATGAAAAGAAATTATTATTTTTAACGAATAAATTTCAATTTTTAGTACAGATGAATAATAAGTTAAAAATTAGTAAAGAATCTATTAAAAAATCATCTGTGATAACTATTGGCCTGTTTCTTATAGCTAGCATTTTAATAGGAAGAAATATTTTTAGTGATCATGTAACTTTAGAAGAGCAGGATGATGGTTTTATTTATCTCTTTGATGGAACAAATCTAGATCAATGGACAGGTAATAAAACCGATTATTTTATTGAAAATGAAAAGTTAGTTGTCAGACCTGATAAAGGAGGTCATGGCAATCTTTTTACTGTAAAGGAATATTCAGATTTTATTTTCCGATTTGAGTTTAAGTTAACCCCAGGAGCGAACAATGGTTTGGGAATTCATGCCCCCCTCAAAGGGGATGCAGCCTATGAAGGAAAAGAAATCCAAATTTTAGACAATACAGCAGGTAAATACAAAGACTTAAAACCTTATCAATATCATGGATCTATTTATGGTATTATTCCGGCAAAAAGAGGATATTTAAAACCTGTTGGTGAATGGAATTATCAGGAGGTTTATGTAAAAGGAGATGATATAAAAGTAACCTTAAACGGAACCATAATTCTTGATGGAAATATAAAAGAAGCTTCAAAAAAGGGGACTATGGATCATAAGAAACACCCCGGATTGAAAAGACATAAAGGACATATTGGATTTTTAGGTCATGGAGATGAGTTAGAATTTAAAAATATTAGAATAAAAGATTTAAGTAAATAAATGATTAACAATAATAAATTTTAAAGATGAAAAAAATTACAGCACTTTTTTTACTGGTAGGTTTTTTGGCAATTCCTCAAATACAAGCTCAGAAAAAAGAATTATTTAACGGAAAAGATTTAACAGGCTGGACTATTTACGGAACTGAAAAGTGGTACGTTGAGGATGGTTTATTGATTTGTGAAAGCGGTCCTGATAAAGAGTATGGTTATCTGGCAACCGATAAACATTATAAAGATTTTGTATTAAATCTGGATTTCAAACAGGAAGCGGATGGAAATAGTGGTGTGTTTATTCGTTCCACTATTGAAGGAGTTAAAGTAAGTGGCTGGCAAGTCGAAGTTGCTCCAAAAGGAAAACATACAGGAGGTGTTTACGAGTCTTATGGTAGAGGGTGGCTGATCAAGCCAGATCCTGAAAAGGAAAAAATATTGAAAGAAGGAGAATGGAACCACCTAAAAATTAAGGTAAAAGGAGGTAAATTAACTTCATGGCTCAATGGTAAAGAAATGATAACCATAGAAGATGAGAAAATAGGTAAGGGTGTCGGATCTATCGCCCTTCAAATTCATAGTGGAGGAGGTATAAAAATTAAATGGAAAAATATTGTAATCAAAGAATTGTAATTATTTCAATTTTTTAATTTGAATAAGGGTTAGACGTTCTCAGTTTCACCCTTTTTTTATGGCTTTTCAGATAATAATTATCTTAAAGAACATTTTTACGTAACGATTGTTACAATCTATATGGCATTTTTTTTTAAATTTGGAATCATTACTATTATCAAAATCTAATTATATTAACTGTATTTTTTTTATCTTTATAAAAAAGAATCTTTTAATTCCTAATTAATCAAAATACAACACTTATACTATGAGGTACGGTTTTATTATTGACAATCGAAAATGTATTGGTTGTCATGCTTGTACAACTGCATGTAAGTCTGAACACGACGTAGCTGTTGGTGTAAACAGAACTTATGTAAAACAGGTTGAAAAAGGAGAATTTCCAAATACGCGCCGTCTTTTCTCCGTAATGAGATGTAACCACTGTACCGATGCCCCTTGTGTTGAAATTTGTCCGGTAGAAGCATTACACATTCGTGAAGATGGTATTGTTGATTTTGACAATAACAGATGTATCGGGTGTAAATCATGTATGCAGGCTTGTCCTTATGATGCTTTATATATAGATCCGGATACAAAAACAGCTGCGAAATGTAATTATTGTGCTCACAGAATTGAGGTGGGTAGAGCACCGGCCTGTGTGGAAGTTTGTCCGGAACATGCAATTATTGCCGGTGATATGGAAAATCCAAATACCGAAATATCTATGTTATTGTCTCGGGAACAGGTAATGGTAAGAAAACCTGAAAAAGGAACTAATCCAAACTTGTTTTATATTGAAGGAGATTATCAATCTTTAAATCCTGAGGCTACTGCAAAATCAGAAATTTCCCTTTGGGGATCGCAGGCCAGAGGTGTTGGACATTATGCAAAAGCTGCTGAAAAAATGATGTATAGTAATGATGATGTCAATTTAATGCAAATGACCATTGATCATGAAATGCAGTCAGCTTATGCAAATAAAACTGCTGAAAACCCAAATTATTTAGATGTCCTTAACGGAAAAGCAAGAAGAGTTTATGATACTCCAGATAAAGGGATTCTATGGGGCTGGGAAGTATCAGCATATGTTACAACAAAAGCAATAGCTGCAGGTGCATTTTTTCTACCCTTTATGGCAATGCTTTTAGGATATGAAATTTCAGATGCCACAAAATTATGGTCAGCAGGAATTTCACTGGTATTTTTAGGTTTAACAGGTTTATTTCTTGTAATGGATCTTGACAGACCCGATCGTTTCTTAAACGTTTTATTACGTCCGCAATGGAATTCATGGTTGGTAAAAGGAGGATATACGATTTCTATTTTCGGACTCTTAGTTACTGTTTGGGGAGCCTCTACACTTTTTGGATGGAATATTCCTGAGATGCCATTGTTATGGATAACTGCATTTTTTGCTGTTATTCTGGCAATTTATACTGCATTTTTATTTGCCCAGGCAAAAGGAAGAGATTTTTGGCAAAGTCCGTCGTTACCATTACATATGCTGGTTCACAGTATGATGGCCGGTACTGCCATATTTGCTATTGTCATGTTAATTACTGGATTTGAAGACTGGATGGCGATATTGAGAACCACAATGATTACTGCTATCGCTGTTAATTTATTGACATTGCTCTTTGAATTAACTATTACGCATCCAACAACTGCAGCAAAAACTGTTGTAAAAATGATAACCAAAGGAGAATATAAGTGGTCTTTCTGGGTATTGATTGTCCTTTTAGGAAATATAGTTCCATTGGTTTTATTATTTGTAATTCCAAGTGCAACAACAATTGTAGTAATTTCATTTTTAGTATTGATGGGAATTTATGATACAGAAAAAATTTGGATAGAAGCACCACAACGTGTTCCATTAGCGTAATTTAAGTTGAGAAAAGAAAAAATCATGAGATTCCCACTTTTGTGGGAATGACAAAAAGCAAAATAATATCATGGGATATAAAAAGCCTTCTTTTATAGAAAACATTGCAGAAAAAATAGGGATCATTCCAAATCTTCATAAAGAAAAATATCAGGAATTTGATGGTGATATGCGTCAGTTCTCTGATGAGGAAGTTGCACAAATGTATGAGAATTTCCCGCCACCTGAAAAATGGGATCATTGGGAGGAATACAATCCTAAAGTATGGCCAAAAAAAGAAAAGAAAATCTATCAAATTGTACCAACAACCTGTTTTAATTGTGAATCAGCTTGTGGTTTAACTGCTTTTATCGATAAAGAAACGCAGGAAGTTAAAAAATTTGAAGGAAACCCTTACCATCCCGGGAGTAGAGGTAGAAATTGCGCCAAAGGTCCGGCTACAATCAATCAGGTAACAGATCCCGATAGAATTCTTTATCCGCTAAAACGAAAAGGAAAAAGAGGAGAAGGTGATTGGGAAAGAATTTCATGGGATGAAGCTTTAGATACGATTGCAGCAAGAATCCGCAAGGCAATAAAAGAAGATCGCCATAATGAAATTGCCTACCATGTAGGAAGACCCGGTGCAGAAGGATTTATGAACTGGGTTTTACCCTCATGGGGAATTGATGGTCATAATTCACATACCAATATTTGCTCTTCAGGAGCACGTTTTGGATATAATTTATGGTATGGTTATGACAGACCATCGCCTGATCATGCAGAAGCAAAATTCATACTTTTAATTTCGGCACATTTGGAATCAGGGCACTATTTTAACCCGCATGCACAGCGGATTATTGAAGGGAAAATGAAGGGAGCCAAACTGGCAACCATGGACCCCCGATTATCCAACACAGCATCTATGAGTGATTACTGGATGCCTTCTTACCCAGGAACAGAAGCGGCTGTTTTACTGGCAATGGCACTGATCATTTTACAGGAAGGTTTATACAATAGAGATTACCTAGAAAACTGGACCAACTGGCAGGAATATTTAAAGGCACGCCATGCAGATAAAGAAGTAACCTTTGAAAATTACATTGCAGCAATGATTGAGGAATACGAAGAGTTTACGCCTGAATTTGCTGAAAAAGAATCAGGTGTAAAAGCTGAAATGATCAAAGAAATTGCCGTAAAAATTGGGGAAGCAGGAGAACGTTTTGCTTCACACAACTGGCGAAGCGCTGGTGCATCTAATTTAGGTGGCTGGGCAGTTGCCAGATGTTTGCACTTTTTATCGGTATTAACCGGAGCAGTGGGAGCAAAAGGAGGAACTTCACCAAACTCATGGAATAAGTTCAAACCTACTGTACCAAATCCACCAAAACCACAGAAAAAATGGAATGAATTACATTTTCCTAATGAATATCCTTTAGCATTTTTTGAAATGAGTCAGTTATTGCCTCATTTGTTAAAGGCAGGAAGAGGGAAAATGGATGTATATTTTTCAAGAGTATTCAATCCGGTGTGGACCTATCCTGATGGTTTTACCTGGATGGAAATGTTTATGGACGAAACCAAATTCGGATTACATGCGGCATTGACACCAACCTGGAATGAAACAGCTTTCTTTGCAGATTTTGTTCTACCAATGGGTCTGGCTTCTGAAAGGCATGATATCAATTCCTACGCAACTCATGGTGGAACATGGATAGCTTTCCGGCAGCCTGTTTTGCGAGAAGCAGCAAGAAGAAATGGTAAAAAGGTTGAGTTTACTCATGAAGTGAATCCTGGAGAAGTTTGGGAAGAAGATGAATTTTGGATTGAACTATCATGGAGAATAGATCCGGATGGTAGTATGGGTATCAGAAAACATTTTGAGTCGCCATACCGTCCTGGTGAAAAAATCACGATTGAAGAATACTACCAGTATATTTTTGAACGTGTTGAAGGTCTTCCAAAAGCAGCAAAAAAAGAAGGAATTACCGAGCTTGAATATATGTCAAAATATGGTGCATTTGAAATTGAGAAAGGAGAATCGTATAATAAGAATGAAAATCCTTTAAGTGAAGAACAATTAAAAGGAACTGTTGTTGATAAAGATAACGATGTAATTCGTAAAAACGGAAAAGATATCGGGGTAATGGTAAATGGTAAAGCAGTAGTTGGTTTTCCTACGCCATCTCGTAAAAATGAATTTTATTCTCAAACGATGGTAGATTGGAAATGGCCTGAATATGCTACACCAACTTATATCAAAAGCCATATCCACAATGATGTATTGGATAAGTCAAAAGGAGAATATGTACTTGTTCCAACATTTAGATTGCCAACATTGATCCATTCGCGTTCAGGAAATGCAAAATGGCTGGTAGAGATTTCAAACAGAAATCCAATATGGATGCATCCGGATGATGCTGCAAAATGGGGATTCAAAACCGGAGATCTGGTAAAAATGAATACAGATATTGGTTACTTTATAGATAAAGTCTGGGTAACACAATCTATGAAACCTGGAGTAGTTGCCTGTTCACACCATATTGGAAGATGGAGAAGAGAGCAAGATAAAACTGGAAATAGATGGGCCACCAATACTGTAAATATTGACAATTCTGAAAAAGGTAAATGGAAAATGAGTACCAAATCAGGTATCAAACCATTTGAGTCGAATGATAAAGATTCGAAAAGAATTTTTTGGAAAGATGGAGGTGTGCATCAAAACATTACGCATGCGGTTCATCCTGATCCAATTAGCGGCATGCATACCTGGCATCAGAGGGTAAGAATTGAAAAGCCAAAAGAAGGGGAAAATTATGGTGATATTATGGTAGATACCGATAGGTCTCATGAGATATTTAAGGAATGGCTTGCAATGACAAGGCCTGCACCTGGACCAGATGGTTTGAGAAGACCCTTATGGTTTAAAAGAGCCTTTAGACCGGATGATTCCACTTATTATATCAAAGAATCAGAAAAATAAAATTAGATAGATTTTAAAAGCAGCTATTTATCAAATGGAAGATATAAATAAAACAAATACCCATAACTTCCATAAAAAGGGTAATTAATTTTATATTTGGCAATCTTTTAAAATTTAAAACTATCAAAAATGAAAAAAATAATTTTTTTTATTGCTGTACTGGCAGTAATATCTTGTGAAAAAAAGGAAACAGCACCTAAAGATTATGTATCCTTTTCGGGAAAGATAATCGATAAGAACAGTGATTCTGTTGTTGTAAGAAGTCGCACATATTCTAAGACGATTCATGTGAATGAAGATGGAACTTTTAAGGATACTCTAAAGGTTAAACCTGGTGTTTATTCTTTTTTTGACGGAAAAGAATCCACTTCTATATACTTAAAGAATGGTTACGATATCCAAATGACTTTGGATACTAAAATGTTTGATGAAACCGCAAAGTATACTGGTGTGGGGTCTGAAAACAGTAATTTTTTAGCAGAGCATTCACTTCTTCAAGAAAGAATTCTTGATATGGATGAGCTTTTAAAGCTTGATTCGGTAGGTTTGAGTAATAAATTTGTTGAAGTAAAGAAGGAATTGACTAATTTTTACAATGGAGGAAAAGGTGTTGATTCTACAATCATTGCAAGTGGTTTAAAACAAATCGACCCGATGTTGAAATATTATAGACAATATCTGGATGGTGAGTTAGCTCTAAGAAGAGATTTACCAAAAGGAGCTGTGTCTCCAGTTTTTGTTGATTATGAAAATCATAAAGGTGGGAAAACTTCTTTGAAAGATCTAAAAGGAAAATATGTTTATGTAGATGTATGGGCAACCTGGTGTGGTCCATGTAAGGCAGAGATACCTTCTTTAAAAAAGGTAGAGAAAAAATACCATGGTAAAAATATTGCTTTTGTAAGTTTGTCTATTGATGATGACAGATCACATGGTGGGTCATGGGAAAAAGCACATGACGATTGGAAAAAATTTGTCACAGATCAGGAATTAGGAGGCATACAATTGTTTGCTCCAAAAGGATGGAAATCAGAATTTGTAAGAGGATATAAAATTAATGGAATACCAAGATTTATCTTGATTGATCCAAATGGTAAAATAGTTACTCCTTCAGCTCCTAGACCATCAAGTGCTGAATTGATCAAATTATTTGACGAAGAAAATATTTAATAAGAAAAGGTATTTATTTAAATGATTCCTTTTCAGTCAACTTTAAAAAGTTGTTAAGCTAATAACTAAAACTATATTTATAAGGAAAACTGAATTTCAATCTGTTTTCCTTATAAGTTTGATTATCAGTAAATGCTGCAAAGGATATTCCCTTTTTTAACCTGGCTTCCATTGGCAAAAAAATCATGGAAAGATGATTTGATTGCTGGTTTAACAGGAACTATTATAGTGATACCACAAGCCGTTGCTTTTGCTATGATTGCGGGTTTACCACCCATTTATGGATTTTATACAGCAATGATCTCTCCAGTAATTGCTGCACTTTGGGGCTCATCTTATCATCTTATTTCCGGACCAACCACAACAAGTTCCATTGTTGTTTTTGCTGTGATCAGTCCGCATATCAATCCTTTATCTGACATGGAGGCGTTTATATCCTTAGCTATCTTATTATCATTTATGGCCGGAGTTATTAAATTATCTATGGGTCTTTTAAAAATGGGTAGGCTGGTAAATTTTGTTTCTAATTCTGTTATCATCGGATTTACTGCAGGGGCTGGAATTCTAATAGCGTTTAAACAATTAAAGTTTGTTTTTGGTATTGATGTTCCGCAGGGGAGTTCTTTTTATCAAATTATAGGATATATATTTTCTCATATTAATGAAGTGAACTGGTATGTTTTTATTGTTGCAGTTAGTACTTTATTAATTGCTCTTATAATAAAATTATTTATCAAGCCATTATCTAGATTTAATTTGCTAATCGCTATGTTATTGGGTAGTATTATTGCAATATTGCTTGGAGGAGGGGGCAATGGAATTGATACAGTTGGAAATATTCCTTCAAATTTACCACCATTTAAAATGCCTGATTTTAGTCTGGAGCATATCAAGTTGCTTAGTACAGGTGCAATGACTCTTGCATTTTTAGGATTAATTGAGGCGGTTGCAATCAGTAGATCCGTGGCATTACACTCTCATCAGTGTTTAAACAGTAATCAAGAATTTATTGGTCAGGGGCTATCAAATATGATATCCAGTTTTTTTTCAGGATACATAAGTTCGGGTTCTTTCACACGGTCAGGAGTTAATTATCAAGCCGGAGCTAAAACTCCAATGGCTGCTATTTTTTCTTCTGTTGGATTAATGATAGTTGTTCTGTTATTTGCTAAATATGCCGAATTTTTACCAAAACCGGCTATGGGCGGCATAATTTTATTGGTAGGTTATAATTTAATTGATTTCAAACATATTAAACGGGTTTTTAAGAGTAGTGGAAGAGAATTGATCATTCTTATTATCACTCTTTTTGGAACTTTATTCTTTGAATTGGAAGTAGCTCTTTTTTCGGGGATTATTTTGTCATTATTCTTTTACCTCGAAAGAACTGCAAAACCAAATATTGCTATTTTGGGAACATCCGAAAAGCATAAGTTTATCAATATTATTAGAGATGTAAAAATCAAGGAGTGTCCACAAATAAAAATCGTAAGAATTGATGGATCCATTTATTTTGGAGCTTTGGAAGTTGTTTCAGATTTTTTTAACAATTTGTATGAAAAAGGAGAAGTAAAACATGTACTTGTTGTTGCAAAAGGAATTAATTTTATTGATCTTGGTGGCGCTACCTGGTTAGCACATGAGGTAGATAAATGGCAGAAAAGAGGCGGTGGAATATACTTTAGCGGATTAAAAATTGTGAGTCAGCAAATTTTAACCAAAGGAGGGTTTAGAGATCAAATAGGTTTAGAGAACTTTTTTGATGATAAAAGTGTTGCAATTAAAAGTATTTATCAAAAAATGGATAAAGAAACCTGCCTTAACTGTTCTACAAAAATTTTCAAAGAATGCAATACATCCGATGAAGAATTTGTTTAGGTTTTTGCTTTCAAAGCAATTTTAGTTTTTTGTATATTTGTTTGTTAAATGAAACTCAAGTCTTATTTCCCTTTTTTAGATTGGATATCTACCTATCAGAAAGACTGGCTAAAAAATGATATTATAGCCGGTATTACTATTGGTGTTATGTTAATTCCACAGGGAATTGCATATGCTACCATTGCGGGTTTACCTCCAATTTACGGGTTGTATACGGCAATGATTCCTCAATTAGTTTATACATTTTTAGGAACTTCACGACAATTAGCGGTTGGGCCGGCAGCCATGGATTCATTAATTGTTGCCTCCGGTGTGAGTGCTATCGCTGTGGTAGGATCAGAGCATTTTATTTTTATGGCTATTGTTTTGGCCTTTTTTGTAGGTTTTTTTCAAATTCTTTTCGGATTTTTTAGACTTGGTTTTTTGGTTAATTTTTTATCACGACCTGTCATAAGTGGTTTTACAACAGGATCTGCAATAATTATTGCATCTAATCAGATAGGAAATCTATTGGGCACAAGTTTACCTAGAAATAATCATATCCAGACTCTAACAAAAAACGTATTAAACAATCTGGAACATATACAACCCTTAACCATGATTATTGGGGTAGTCTCAATTTTAATTTTATTCTTAATTAAGAAATTTACACGGAAAATTCCAGCATCACTTGTAATTGTGATATTGAGCATTTTGATAGTTTATTTTTTTAATTTACAAAGAGAAGGACTGGCAATTATTGGTGAAATTCCAAAAGGGCTTCCGAAATTTGTTTTTCCGGAAATCAACAAACAAAATTTTGAGGAGCTTAGTTCTTTGGCATTGACCTTGGCACTGATCGGGTTTATGGAGGCAATTTCTATAGCGAAGACCATTGAAGTAAAACATAATAATTATAAGGTGAGTCCAAATCAGGAATTGATAGCTTTGGGTTTTGGAAATATGATTGGTTCTTTTTTTCAAACTTTTCCTGCAACAGCAGGATTTGCAAGAACAGCTGTAAACGATCAGACCGGGGCAAAAACGCCTCTTTCCTCCTTTTTTGCAGCCATTGTGATTGCATTGACACTGTTATTTTTAACACCAGTATTTTATTATCTCCCAAAAACCGTTCTGGCTGCAATTATTATTGTGGCAGCATTTGGTTTGCTGGATTTTGCAATGCCTAAAAGGCTTTTGTTTTATAACAAACGAGACCTGCTTATTTTAAATGTCACCTTATTAATCACCATATTTTTTGGGATAAAAGAAGGTATCTTAACAGGAATTATTCTTTCACTGGTAATGCTGATCTATAAATCAACCAAACCTCATATGCCGGTTTTAGGAAATGTACCCAATACCCATTTTTACAGAAATAAAGATCGATTTAAAGATGTACTTATTCATGATGAGATACTCATCATTCGATTTGATGCGCAGTTACATTTTGCAAATACGACCTATTTTAAGGATAAACTCATGGATTTGCTTATTGAAAAAGGTGAGAAATTGAAATACTTGATCATTGATGGGGAAAGTATCAATGGACTGGATAGTAGTGCAATTTACGCCTTGGAAGAAATTCATGATAAAATCACCGAAAAAGGAATTAGTATTGCATTTACAGGGTTAAAAGGACCGGTACGAGATTCTTTGGTCAAGTCAGGTTTGATGAAAAAAATTCAATTTGATCATTGTTTTATGAGTATTCAGGAGGCAGTAGATTATTTTGAAAAGATATCTTTGAAGAAAAAGAAAGGGTATAGTTATCAGGAGTATATCAAGCAAGTAAATAGATAACTCTTTATGTAACAGTAGTAACATATGTTACAATTATTTAGATTTCTTTTGTTATTTTTGTGAATATCACAATTTTAACTAGAAAAATCAAGTAATTATGAAAGTAGAGCAGCTATTTACAGGTTGTCTTGCAGAGATGGCTTATTATATTGAGTCAAATGGTGAGGCCGCAATTATCGACCCTTTAAGAGAGACAGAGCCATATTTAAGAATGGCTGAAGTAGACAATGCAACTATCAAATACATTTTTTTAACTCATTTTCATGCCGATTTTGTATCAGGTCAATATGATCTGGCTCAAAAAACTGGTGCAAAAATTATATTTGGTCCAACAGCGAAAGCTGAATATGAAATATATGTAGGAACAGATAATGAAATCTTCCCTTTAGGAGATATCAATTTAAAATTACTACATACTCCGGGGCATACCATGGAGTCTTTATCTGTTTTATTAATTGATAAAGATGGTAATACTCCTTACTTGTTTAGTGGAGATGCTTTGTTTATTGGTGATGTTGGGCGTCCTGACCTTGCTGTTAAATCAGGAAGCATAACCGAAGAAGATCTTGCAGGGTTTTTATTTGAATCCTTAAGAAATAAAATTATGACCTTACCGGATGATATCATTGTTTATCCGAATCATGGTGCGGGTTCAGCATGTGGAAAAAACATGAGCTCAGAAACTTTTGACACTTTAGGCAATCAAAAGAAAACGAATTATGCACTACGTGCAGACATGACAAAAGAAGAGTTTGTCAAAGAGGTTACAACAGGTTTGAAACCACCGCCACAATATTTTCCAAATAATGTTCGAATGAACAAATCTATCAATGTCAGTATTGATGAAGTTATACACAAGGGTTCAACGCCTCTTGATGCTGCAACTTTTAAGGAATTGAGTGAGCAGAGAGATGTTCTGGTTATTGATACCCGTGCAAAAGAAACCTATACAGAAGAAGGAACTGTACCGGGAGCCTGGTATATTGGGTTGGATGGAAGTTTTGCCCCATGGGTTGGAGCTTTGATAAAAGATATTGACCAAAAAATTATTTTTATTGCTGAAGATGAAACAAGGGTAAATGAGATCCCTATTCGTTTTTCAAGAGTTGGTTATGATAATACCATAGGATATTTATTTGGAGGAATAAAGAACTGGGTAGATCATGGATATGAAGTAGATAAAGTTGGAAGTATTTCTGCACAAAAATTTACAGATAAATTAGCAGATGGCAGTATGGAGAAAATTTTGGATGTTAGAAAAGAATCAGAATTTTTATCAGAACATGTTATTGGGGTTGAGAATTTTCCATTAGATTTTATCAATTCTAATTTTTCTGAAATTGATGTAGATAAAGAATACTTTTTACATTGTGCAACAGGTTATCGTTCTTTGGTTGCTGCCTCTATTTTTAAAGCAAACGGAGTAAAAAAAGTAACAGATGTAAGAGGTGGTTTTGAAGACATTAGAGAAACCAAAGCACCTGTTTCTGAATATGTTTGTCCGACAACATTATTATAAACTAAATTAAAAATGATAAAAAGGGAGGGTTTACCTCCCTTTTTTTTACTTTTACAATCAAAAATAAATCAAATAATACATGAAAACAATTACATTTAAAGTAGTAATGCTTTTAGTTTTAAGCTTTAACTTTATAAGTTGTGCACAAAGTACAAGTGCAAAAAAAAGTGAAGTAGTTTCACTTATCACGCCTCAGGAGTTAAAAGTTAAAATGGGAGAGGTACAGTTAATTGATGTAAGAACTCCACAGGAATTTGCTGAAGGTCATTTGGAAGGAGCAGTTCTTATTGATTATATGGGTGCTGATTTTATGAACAAAATGTCTAAATTAGACAAGACCAAAGATCTATATATATATTGCCGAAGCGGTAATAGAAGTGGTAAAGCTGCAAGAAAATTAGAATCAATAGGATTTTCAAAAGTATACGATCTTAAAGGAGGCATCCTTAATTGGAATCAAAATAACATGAAAGTTGTAAAATAATTTTAAATTTATTGATATGTACAAGATCACTTTATTATTTGTATTCTTACTTATTTTAAGTAGTTGCTCAAAATCTTTATCAAAAAAAGAAATTGAAAATTATACCATTAAGGGAAAAGAAATTACCCAGGCAACGGCTAAAAAACTTGGTGGAACTATGGTTGAAAAAATGAAAGACGGAGGTGTTAAAGATGCAGTACCGTTTTGTAATACAAAGGCAATTCCTTTAACAGAAGAAATGTCAACTAAGTTTGATGTGAGCATCAAACGCACTTCTCATTTGTTGAGAAATGAAGATAATAAACCAAATGATGAGGAGGTTTTAGTGATTAATAATTACAAAGATCTTATGGCTAAAGGTAAAGGTTTAAAACCCGTTGTTGAATTAGATAATGATGGGAATCCACATTTTTATGCTCCTATTATCATGCAAAAAAAATGCTTAACCTGTCATGGGGAAATAGGGAAAGATGTTACCAAAAAATCAGATTCTATCATCGAATCTTATTATCCAAAAGACCTTGCAACAGGATTTAAAGAAGGTGATCTAAGAGGTATCTGGAGTATTACATTTAAAAAGACTGTAGAGTAATATAGTGATTTTGAAATATTTATAACCGACTCTTGTAACCTGAGTTACAAGAGTCGGTTATTTTTTATTGTAAATTTGAGAAACACGAAAATTTACAATAATGGCAAAAATAGTTGTTTTAGGTGCAGGAATTTCAGGACATACCTCCGTTACCTATTTAAGAAAGTATTTAGGAAATGAACATAAGGTAATAGTTGTTTCTCCTAATAGTAATTTTCAATGGGTACCATCTAATATCTGGGTAGGTGTAGGGTTGATGAAACCAGATCAGGTAAAATTTAAACTACCTCCCGTATATAAAAAATTAGGAATAATTTATAAGCAGGCTTTGGCAATTTCTATTCATCCGGAAGGAGATATTGAAAATGACAAAGGGTTTGTAAGCATTCAGTATGTTGCTGATGATAAAAAGGGTCAGTCTGAAAAGGTATCTTATGATTATCTTGTAAACGCCACCGGACCAAAATTAAACTTTGGTGCAACAGAAGGATTAGGTCCTGATAAATTTACCAATTCTGTTTGTACTTATGACCATGCAGATCATTCATGGAAAAATCTACAAAAGGCATTTAAAAAAATGGAAAATGGAGAAAAACAAACCTTCTTAATTGGAACAGGTCATGCTTTGGCAACCTGTCAGGGTGCTGCTTTTGAATATGTGTTGAACATAGCTTTTGAGATTGGGAAGAGAAAACTGACCGATATGGCCGACATTTGGTGGATTTCCAATGAGTATGAATTGGGTGATTTTGGAATGGGTGGAGCTTATGTGAAAAGAAATGGATATATAACCCCAACAAAGATCTTTACAGAGTCAATTTTAAAAGAATATGGTATAAGATGGATCAAAAGAGCCGGGGTATACAAAGTAGAAAAGAATAAAGTATTCTATGAAAATTTAAAAGGAGAACTTCTCACAAAAGAGTTTGATTATGCCATGTTAATTCCTGGGTTTGCCGGCTCAGGTATGAAAGCTTTTGACAAGAAAGGAAATGATATTTCCCCTGTGCTATTTGCTGCAAATACCATGATGAAAGTAGATGCTGATTATACGCCAAAACCATATGAACAATGGAAAGCATCTGACTGGCCAAGTATTTATCAAAACCCTGAATATGATAATATTTATGCAGCGGGTATTGCATTTGCGCCACCTCATGTAATGTCTAAACCAATGGAGAGTCCAAATGGCACTAAAATATTCCCAACACCACCAAGAACAGGAATGCCTTCAGGTGTTATAGGAAAGATTGTTGCACAAAATATTGCACACCAGATCAAAACAGGAACCAAAGAACATCCACATAAAGCTTCTATGGCAAAAATGGGAGCTGCTTGTATTGTTTCTGCCGGTTATGGATTATTTAGAGGGCAAGCCGCTGTGATGACGGTTAAGCCAATCGTTCAAGACTGGGAAAAATACCCGAAATGGGGAAGAAATATCAAAGATACTGTGGGAGTAGTTGGAACAGCAGGACACTGGATGAAATTATTTATGCATTATATGTTTTTATACAAAGCCAAAGCAAAACCTTTTTGGTGGTTAATACCTGAATAAATATAGTAATTATGAAAAAAAGTAAAAAAGTAAGCATACCATACAGCAATATGTCATATGCCACCCAGCCGGGTAAGATAGTACGATTTTTTAGGGTTTGTTTTATCAATCAGATTTATCAGTTTTTTAGATTGAATATAAAGATTATGAAAATCGTTGTTGGAGGGCATTCATAATTAAGAATTTTTTAAGCATAAGTATTTTCTTTTTTGTTAATTTTGTCACATAATTCGACAAAATAACGAAAGAGAAAAATTATGTCTACTACTATTGAAATTGTAAATCTAAAATGTAATGGTTGCGTGAACACTGTAAAAAGAGGTGTTTTAGGTGTTGATGGAATTCAGGAAGTTGAAGTTAATTTAGAAGCATCAAAGGTTACGATTCCAACCAATAATCAGGATTTAATTGAAGAGGTAAAAGCAAAACTTTCAAAAATGGGATATCCTGAAGTTGGTGATGCAAATACTATGATGCATAAAGCAAAATCTTTTGTTAGCTGTGCAAGTGGAAGAATAACCTCAGAAACAGAATAAATTATGGCAAGTTTTAGTGAGCTCATTAACCAGCAAGTACCAGTTTTGGTAGATTTTAAAGCAGACTGGTGTCAGCCTTGTAAAATGATGACTCCGGTTTTAAAACAGGTTAAGCAAAATTTTAAAGATCAGATCAAGATCATCAAAATTGATATTGATAAAAATCCTGCTGTTGCCCAAAAATATGGTATTAGAGGTGTTCCTACCTTGATTTTGTTTAAAGGAGGTTGGGAAGTATGGAAACAATCAGGTGTGGTTCAGGCAAATCAAATCAATGCAGTGATCAATTCACATATTTAAATTTTACCTTAAAAAAATAGATGGAAGTTTCAGAAATAATTAAGAATTCATTTCCACAATTGGCTTCTTCGCACCTGTTACTAAAAGAAATTTCAAATATTGGAGTTTTAAAGACTTTTAAAAAAGATACTGTTCTCCTAAAAGAAGAATCCTTTGTCAAGGTAATTCCACTAGTTGTTTCTGGTTTGATTAAGATATACAAAGAAGAAGAAAATGGGAACGAGGTTTTGCTATACTATATCAAACCGGGCGAAACCTGTATTGTTTCAATTATCACCGCTGAAAAAAATGAAAAAGCAAATGTAAAAGGAGTAATTGAGGAAGATGTGGAAGTGATTTTAATTCCAAAAGGAAAGCTTTATGATTTGCGAAAGAAATTTCCCGGATGGAATTTATTTGTATTCAATTCATTTAATGAAAAATTTGATGAAGTAATTGATATGGTAAAAGTTCTAACTTTTTCCAATAAGGAGAAAAGACTTTATGATTTTATCATCAAGAAAGCAGAGCTCAATAAAAGTAATACCATTCACAAAACTCATCAGGAAATTGCCAATGAATTAGGATCTTCCAGAGAGGTAATTTCCCGTTTACTCAAAAAACTTGAGAAAGAAGGAAAAGTATCTTTGGCGCAAAAGGAAATCAAAATTCTATAAACTTCACATAGTTGTGACTACTATCACAAGAATTCAGGTATTTTGTGTTTAATTTTGATTCAGAATATGAATTAATAAATTAAAACTATATAATTATGAAAAAAAATGTAGGTAGTATTGACAAAATAGTGCGTCTGATTATTGCAGTTATTGCTGCATATGCAGCCTTTAAAGGAATGGTTGCAAGTCCTTGGGATTATGTTCTTTATGCTGTGGCTGGAATTATGGTTGTAACATCTTTGATAGGCTCTTGTCCGTTATTTTCTATTTTTGGAATCAATACCTGTAAGGTTAAAAATTAATATTTTAGTATCCCTTTTTTTGAAATAGGCTGTTTGAAAAAACAGTCTTTTTTTGTGCGTATTATTATGGTAACAAGAGTCACATTTTTTTTATATCTTTAACAAATACGTTTTATTAATCAACAAATCAAATAAGAAATGTCCAAACACTTTCAAACTCTAATTATTGGAGGAGGAACTGCCGGAATCATGGTTGCCTCTCAAATGCTCAAAAAGAATAAAAATACCAATATAGGATTATTAGATCCTGCTAAAAATCATTATTATCAACCTGCTTTTACACTTGTTGGAGCAGACACTTTTGATTATGAGGATACCATTCGAACTATGAAATCTTTGATTCCAAAGGGTGTTACCTGGATAAAAGAATATGCTGATAAATTTGATCCAGAGAATAATAAGATCACTACCAAAAACGGGAATGATTATACTTATGATTATTTAGTTGTTTGTCCGGGTTTAAGAATGGCACCGGAACTGGTAGAGGGTTTAACCGAGGCGATGGATAAAGGTGTTGTATGTAGTAATTATACTGATCCGGAACACACATGGAAAACCTTAAAGAATTTTAAGGGAGGAACGGCACTTTTTACCATGCCAACAACCCCTATCAAATGTGGAGGCGCACCTCAAAAGATTATGTATCTGGCCGGTGAGCATTTTACAAGTTATAATGTTAGAAGAAAAACAGATATTGTTTTTGCCATTCCAGGAGGTGTGATTTTTGCCGTAAAACCTGTAGCAAAAACATTGATGGGGATTATTGATAAAAAAGATATCAATATTCGATTCTTTCATAAACTGGTAAAAGTAGATGCTGATAAAAAAATTGCATGGTATGAGATTGATAAAGATCTGGATGCAGGTGGTTGTGTTGTAATGTCTGATGATGATTCTAAAACTTTGGATAAGGAAATACAATATAATTATAAGGATGTTAAAGTAACGAAAGATGGTAATCGGTTTGGTATTCATTTTGATATGATGCATCTGGCACCACCACAAGCATCTCCTAAGTTTATTGCTAATTCTCCACTAGCTACACCAGAAGGATGGTTATTTGTTGATGATAAAACCATGCAGCATAAAAAATACAGTAATATTTTTGGATTGGGTGATGTTGCCCAGTTACCAACAGCAAAAACAGGTGCTGCTATCAGAAAACAAGTGCCAGTTGTTGTTGCAAATATTTTAAAAATGGTTGAGAGCAATTCTATAAGTGATAAAACCTATGATGGCTATTCTTCTTGTCCATTAGTTACCGGTTATGGTAAAATGGTTTTGGCTGAATTTGATTACAGCAAAGAGTTTAAACCCGATCCTAAATTAAAGCAGTTTCCATTGATGATCAAGGATTCTTCCAAAGAACACTGGAGATTATGGATTTTAAAGAAATATTTACTACCATATTTATATTGGCATAAAATGATGAAAGGAGTGGAGGTATAGTTAAAATTCTTTTTTAAATTTAATCTAAATATTTACAAATGAAATCAAATGTAGGATCAACAGATAAAATAATTCGAATAATAATTGCAATTGTTGCATTGTATACGGCATATACCGGTATGGTTGCAAGTCCATGGAATTATGTACTTTATGCAGTAGCAGGAATCATGGTATTTACTGCTGTAATGGGATGCTGTCCATTATTTTCCATTTTTGGAATCAATACCTGTAAGATCAAGAAAGAATAGGAATTGAAATCATTCACCGGGTAACTGCAAGTTACCCGGTGAATGAATATCAGGTTTTTATCATTTCATAATAATTAAAATACAAGTGTTGCTCCCAATAAAAAATTAATTTCTGCCTGTGGGTAATAACCGGCACCTGTGATGGTTGTTATTTGATCAGGATCAGACCAGTTATCATCATAAGTGAAAAAATAACCATTGGAAACATATTTCGTATTGAAAATATTATTAACCAGTCCTGAAAGAATAATCGTTTTAAAAATATTTTTTGGCTCAATTTTATAGGTAATATTCAAATCATTTACAAAATAACTTTCCAGTTTTGAATTCTTATGCTCAATATTACTCATATATTGCTCTCCTACATATTTAGATAAAAAACTGATGTCTAAATTATTTGCAGGCTTAAAGATTAAATTACTGCTTGCCACAATTCCAGGTGAATAGGATAGGTCGGTATTTCCAAAACGCTGTAATTCTCCGTCGAATTCAGCATATTTATCAATATTTTTATTGATATTTAGCGCAAGATTTGGTTGCCACTGGAGTTTGTTAAAGATGTTCATAGCGGATTCAATTTCAAGACCCAATCTGTAGCTTTTCCCTATGTTATTTGCAATAGGATTCCCAACATCGTCTAAATTACCAGTTAAGACCAGTTGATCTTTATAATGCATATAATACACATTTGTATTTAATAAAAACCGATCACTTTTAAATTTCCAACCCAGTTCAATATCATCTAGGCTTTCTGGTTTTATATCATTATTTGCCAGATAATCAGCTCTTTTAGGTTCTTTGTTGGCTCTTGCATAGGAAAGATAAAAATTGCTTTGATCTAAAAAGTAACTCACTCCAAATTTAGGATTGAAGAAATTATTCTGGTCATCAAACTTAATATTTTGAGGACCTTCATCTATTCCTACTACTTTATAATCTACATTTCGATACTGTAGATCTGCAAATAAATTCCAGTTATCATTTAATTCATATTCCGCTTTAGCGAAAATATTAAAGTCTTTTTTAACTCCGGTATTATCGTAAAACTTATCGTTTATCATAGAACTACCATACTGTGCCCAGATCACTTTGCCAAAATGATCTCCAATATATTTGTTATAAGCACCTCCAAGTATCAATTTAAAATCATCAAAATGCTTTAAAACAGAAAAGGTAGTTCCATAAAAATCATTGTCCAGCCATTTTTGTTGTACAAGATCGGTGGTATTGATGAGTTCTCCGTCTACAACAATTGGTGTATAACCATACTCATCAAAATCTCTATCGTTTTTGTATTGCTCATAAAATCCTCTTCCATAGGTATAATGAAACGCAAGATTTGCTACCCAGTCACTATCAAAATGATGGTTGATATGCAATTGATAATGGTCTTGTTTATAATCATCTACCTGATTGTCATAAAAACCAATAACATCGTCCTCTTCATTGGTGATTTCACCGGCAGGATTGTATTTTCTATTGTTTTTTAAGGTTTCGGCATCAATGCCATACCATGCCTGATAAGTAACCTCATGACCGCCAAATGCAATGGCTTTAATCATGGTATTTTCATTAAAAAAACTTGCAGAAAGGTATACTGATTTTAAATCAGAACTGGCTCTGTCAATATAGCCATCGCTTTCAATTTTTGATACCCTGCCTGAAAATTCCGATTTAAAATCTCCAAAAGAATCCATGGTGCCCGTACTAAACTGTACGTTTGCTTTAAAGGTATTATAAGAGCCGGCCGATAAGGAAACCTGTGCTATTGCATCATCTTGTATACCGTTGGTAGATAAACTCAAACTTGCTCCAAAAGCTCCTGCACCATTTGTAGATGCACCAACACCTCTTTGAAGTTGAATACTTTGGGTTGAACTTGCAAAATCAGGCATATTCACCCAGTAAACGCTATGAGATTCACTGTCGTTTAATGGAATTCCGTTCACGGTTACATTTACTCTGGTAGCATCACTACCACGAACTCTTATCCCGGTGTAACCAACGCCTGCTCCGGCATCAGAAGTGGTTACAACATTTGGTAAAAAACTTAGTAAGATAGGGATATCCTGACCTAAATTTCTTTGTTCAATTTTTTCTTTTGTAATATTGTTTTGTGTGAAAGGAGCTTTTTTATTTACCCTGATTGCGGTAACCAATACTTCTTCCAGGTCAATGGTATCATTTAAAATACTGTTCTCTTGTGCAAAGGAAATAGTACTAATCAAAAGTGTTAAAAAAAATAATATTTGATTCTTCATTTTAAATTTATTCTAAAGTTTTATAAAAGAGGTTACTTTCTTGTGAATAAATGAATGAATAAAGGCAAGAAGAATCTATATCCCTTAACAGCATTACCTGTTCAGGTTCTATGGGTATCATCTCAGCCGTTTTCATTAAACAGGCACCCCCGAAAGTTTTACAAAACTACGAATGAATTTTGATTTAAAACAAATAAAAAGTAAAATTTAATTTTGTGTGGTTATTTTGGCAAATCAGGTTTGCGTCTTGTAACTTTTTTAAAAGCTTGCATTTTCTTGCTTTCGAGTCTTTTTTTTATAGATGCTTTACTAGGTTTTGTCGGTTTCCTTTTTTTTTGAAATTTTAATGCATTAAGGATGATCTTGTCAAATTTATCAAGTACAATTTCTTTATTTTTATGTTGACTTCTTGTTTCTTCTGAAGATAGAATTAGAATATTTTCTTTGGTGAGTTTATGTCTTAAATTTTTGAGAAGTAGTTGTAATTCATCCTCTGTAAATGCTTTGGTATTTTGAGCATCAAAGAATAAAATTACTTTTGAGGAAACTTTATTAGCATGCTGACCTCCAGGTCCTCCTGAACGGATAGCCTTGAATTTTAATTCAGTATAAAGTGTTCTTTTATTCATTTTTTTGTGAAAATGTATCCAGGGGTTTGCTATTTACTAAAAGTTTGTCAATTGCCAATGTCGCTTTGTCCAGCCTGTTTTTTACAGTTCCTTTTAAAATAATAAAAGGTCTGTTATATTTTATCAGTGCACTTTCAAATGCATTAAACATTTCCTGTCTTTGCTCGGGTCTGTCACGCAGATCATCTTCCTCCCAGGGCGTATCAATATAAGTGAGTAAATACAAATCATATTGATTTTTTAAAGCTGCATTATCCAATTCCGGATCAACAAAACCACCGTAATACTCTTCTGAATAAACCTTGGTTTCCAGAAGATCTGTATCACAAATTAAAACTTTATCTGCTTTTTTTGAAAGATCATTTTCCAGATTCATTTGACCGATTGCAATAGGAACTAAATCCTCATGCTCACAGGTTTTTCTTTCATTATTCCACTTATTTTGTAGATAATTTCGGGCAAATTCACGAACCCAAACGGTGTTATACTGCCTGGCTAAAAGTTTTGACAAAGTAGTTTTCCCGGTTGATTCCGGACCAAATAAAACTATTTTTATAAGGTTTGCGGGTTCTTGTTCAGGTATTTTTCCCATGCGTAATATCCAAATATTGCTAAAATTAAAAAAATTGTGTATTGTATGCCTGTAAAACCAAAACCTTTTACAAAATATAAAGGTATAGAAACTATATTACCAGCAATCCATAATATCCAATTTTCTATTTTTTTATTTGCCATCAACCACATTGCCCCAAAAAATATACCTGTAGTAAATGTATCTAAAAAAGGAGTTATTTTTCTAAAATCTGACAAATTACCTGAAGTCATATTGGTATAAGCATAATCAATACTTTCACTAAATCCTAAATGATTAGGCATTACATTATAATACCTATATACAATAATTACAAAAATAGATGTACCAACAATAATACCAATAGTTTTTAATTTGTCTTTAAAACTGGTTCTTGAAATTGGTATGTGGTGCTTATCACCATCAATAATTTTTGACCACATATACCAACCGTAAATACTCATTAAAGTATAATAAATATTTATAATTAAATCACCGTAAAGGCTCCATTGCGCTAATAAATAAACATAGATTGCGGTACTTATAATTCCTGTTGGAAAAACCAAAATATTTTCTTTTTTAGCATAAAAAACACTAATCACACCAAATAAAGCAGCAATAAATTCTAATAGTATATTTAAAGATGAAGCCGTTTTATAGGGTTCTAAAAAAAAGTTAATAAATTCGTTCATTGTAAAACAATTGATTCATTTTATAACTGAAAAATCAGATTACTATTTTCTTCAAAACCGTTACCAATAACTACCAGATCTGCACCATTTTGATAAGCAGTTTCTAGCTGTTCTTTTGTTCTTATACCTCCACCAACAATCAGTGGTATTTTGATATTACTTTTTACACTTTTAATCACATTTCCCTTAACGGGATGTTTGGCTCCACTACCTGCTTCCAAATAAATAAGTTGATTTCCTAAATACATTCCGGCGCAGGCAGTATGCATAATTTTATCTATATTTTTCTGTGATAAAGGTATTGTTTGACTCACTTTTTGCACAGCAGTTTCTACGCCACCATCTATCAAAATATAGCCAGTGGAAATTATCTCCAGGTTTGTTTTTTGTAACAACGGTACAGATTGTATTTGCTGTTCGATCAAATATTCAGGATTTCTTCCCGAAAGGAGAGAAAGAAACAAAATAGCATCTGCATAGTTGTTGATCTGACTATAATCTCCTGGAAACAAGATCAAAGGAATGTTTGTTTGTGTTTTTAATTTCTCTACAAAAGCTTCTGTTATACCATTTTTAACGGTACTTCCACCTACAAAAATAAAATCAACCTTCTCGGGATTGATATTATCTACTGACTGTTCCATATCACCCAGTTCGAGCTTATCTGGGTCTAACAAAACAGCAAGTAATTTTTTACCTTTTTGTTTTGAAGTTAATATATGAGTGTAGATTGATTTCACTTGATACTTTTAACCTTTAACTTTTTACTTGGAATAGCATAAACCATGGTAAACCCTTCTTCAAAAAACTCAAACCAGATCTCATATTCTTTTTTCCAGTCATTAAAATTAACCCTGCCTCTAGTTTTTTTATCAGCAAATAAAAACGGATCAATGGCAATATGGTTATGGAAACTCAACCCTCCGTAAGGATATGTTTTATACATTGCCTCTTTTGCTCCCCAAATCACAGTTAATTGTTTTACCATATCTTCATCTGATAAGGAATCTACTCTTGTATTTACAAATCTATCGTAAATTCTAATGATCTTGTCACGGTTCATTTCTACATCAATCCCAACATCTACATTACTGATAATAATTGCTGAGAATTGATAAGAATGTGTAATAGAAATATGTTTGTCATCTTTTAAAAGAGGCTTCCCATATTCATTATAGTATAGATCAAAATCGGTGTAACCTGCTAGTTTTAACAGGCATCTCACACTTAAGAATCCCCTTTGATGGAGCTCGGATTTCATTCCGCTTAATCGTTGTTTATTTTTATCATTTAATTCAACACAGTCTATCAATTCATCATAGGACTCATCAATTTTCCAGACGAGTATTTTGGTAAAATCATTATGTTTTATGGTTTTAAAAAGCGGCATTGTATATCAATTGTATTTTGTATTTTTGCAAATTGAAAAGCAAATATAAATAATATGAGTACAGAAACATCAACTTACGTAAAATTTAAGGTTAAAGATATCAATCTTGCCGATTGGGGAAGAAAGGAAATTCATTTGGCTGAGGCTGAAATGCCAGGTTTGATGAGTTTAAGAAAAGAATATAAGGATGATCAACCTTTAAAAGGAGCACGAATTGCAGGTTGTTTACATATGACTATCCAAACAGCAGTTTTAATTGAAACTTTGGTAGAACTTGGTGCAGAAGTAACATGGAGCTCATGTAATATTTTTTCAACACAAGATCAGGCTGCTGCTGCAATTGCTGCTGCAGGAGTTTCTGTTTATGCATGGAAAGGTTTGAATGAAGAAGAATTTGACTGGTGTATTGAGCAGACTTTGTTTTTTGGTGAAGATAGAAAACCGCTAAATTTAATTTTAGATGACGGCGGAGATCTTACAAATATGGTTTTAGACAAATATCCTGAACTTGTGAAAGGGGTAAAAGGATTGTCAGAAGAAACTACTACGGGTGTTCACAGATTATATGACAGAATGAAAGCCGGTACTTTACCGATTCCGGCAATTAATGTAAATGACTCGGTTACCAAATCAAAATTTGATAATAAATACGGCTGTAGAGAAAGTGCTGTTGATGCCATTCGACGTGCAACAGATACCATGTTAGCCGGTAAAGTTGTTGTTGTTGCAGGTTATGGTGATGTAGGGAAAGGGACAGCTGCTTCCTTTAAAGGAACAGGAGCAAGAGTGATTGTTACTGAAATCGATCCAATATGTGCTTTGCAGGCAGCTATGGAAGGTTTTGAAGTGAAGAAAATGGATAATGTTATTGGTAAAGCTGATATTGTTATTACCACTACAGGTAATAAGGATATTGTACAGGACAAACATTTTAAAGCATTAAAGGACAAGGCTATTGTATGTAATATTGGTCATTTTGATAACGAAATTGATATGGCATGGTTGAATGAGAATTATGGAGATACCAAAGTAGAGATCAAACCACAGGTAGATCAGTATACAATTGATGGTAAAGAAATTATTTTACTTGCAGAAGGAAGACTGGTTAATTTAGGTTGTGCAACTGGTCATCCAAGTTTTGTGATGAGTAATTCATTTACAAACCAGACTTTAGCTCAATTAGAGTTATGGAATCATCCGGAGCGATATGAGAATAAAGTTTATATGTTACCTAAACATTTAGATGAAAAAGTGGCTCGATTACATTTGGAAAAAATAGGAGTTGAGTTAGATGAACTAAGACCCGATCAGGCAGAATATATTGGGGTAGAAGTAGAAGGGCCATTTAAACCTGAGTATTACAGATATTAATTTTAAATTGATCAAATTCTTATAAAATGCAAAATATACTTGTTCCGGTTAGTCCGAATGAAAATGCAGTAAACACTTTACAGTACGCCATTGATTTTGCCTCTTATTTAGATGCAAATATTTTTCTTGTAAATATTTTTAGCAGCACTAAAATATCAGGTTCATTTGTAAATATTGATGATATTTTTGAGCGTGAAAGCAAGAATTTTTTAGAAGAACTTTTGGAAAGTGTTGATAGAAAAGGAGTTTCTATCAGAAAGGTATCATTTAAAAGCTATGATACTTTTGACAGTATCAATGGTTTTTGTAGTTTGAATACAATTGATCTTATCATTACATCTACAAAAAACGATGCATCCAGTGAAAATATTTTTCTTGGAAAAGTTACTGGTAAAATGGTTAAAGACTTACTTACTCCGGTTCTGATCATTCCTTCAACAGCAAGTTTTAAACCGGTAAAGAAAGTGTTACTGGCTATCAAACGAGGAAAGATCAAATCAGAAAAAACATTGGATATTCTACAAAAGATCAAGAATAATTTTAGTGCAGAAATCAATTTAATTCAGGTAAAAACTCCAAAGGTAGATAAGAGCAAATTAAAATTGAACTCTACCTTAGAAAGAATGATCAATAAAGCTACTTTAACAGAAAATGCTACTGTTTTTCAGGGTATTTTAGAATTTATCAGAGTAGAAGACCCGGATATGATTTGTGTTATTAGAAGAAAAAGAGGTTTCTTTAAAAAACTATGGGAAGATGATAAAGTGAAAAAAATTGACTTTGAAAGTAAAATTCCCTTGCTAGTTTTAAAAGGAAAGCCTTAATTTGCAAGATATTTGGGGCTATAGCCCTGCCTGAATGAATTTTCATTCGGGCAGGTCAGTTGGCTACCAGCCGGTACCGAAAAGGTACGTTCGGGCGGGGGAGTGCTTTGATCAATTAACAAAAAATACATTTTGTTTATATTTTATATAGTCAGAAGTTTAAAAAGTTTTACATTGGTATGTCAACAGGTGTAAAGCAAAGGGTTAATTCTCATAATTCTGGAAAAGTAAAATCGACAAAAGCATTTATTACATGGGAATTGGTATTTGTGGAAGAATTTAAAACACGAATGGAAGCAAGGATTCGAGAGAAATACTTAAAATCTGCAGCAGGAAGAAGATGGCGTAAGAATAATTTGGGGCTATAGCTCAGTTGGCTAGAGTGCTTGACTGGCAGTCAAGAGGTCCGGGGTTCGAATCCCCGTAGCTCCACTTGATAATCAAAGAGTTAGGTGATTAATTTCATTTAGCTCTTTTTTATTTGCATACTATTTGCTCTTTTATTTAGTATTATAAACATCACAGATTATTGTTGACCAGTTTTTTAAATTTCAAGATTACCAACTTTTATATTAGTTTATTTTAGCCCTAAAAAATTGTACTCCAAATCCAAACCATTAATTCATATCAGAAGAATAAAAAAACGACTCAAATAACAATTTGGAGTATTGCTGATACCTTTCATGGTAAAATGAATGTAGATATTTTTTCTAAAGCATTACTTTTATTGTAATTAGCCATCCCCTTTTTTATAAAACATAGCAATCGGGAAGCACTGTATTTACAGTAAATTTAATTTATTTTATAAGGAAAAACTGCTCCTAAATTTGTATTTTGTTTTCGCAAA
>VAPK010535909.1_pt1 | contig 35471 bp, 32 predicted proteins | sample 3395031 | NCBI WGS metagenome assembly VAPK01 (sample SAMN08290443, study PRJNA428436) | hydrothermal vent metagenome | isolation source: Deep-sea hydrothermal vent chimney 1 | place: Pacific Ocean: Juan De Fuca Ridge
AGAAAAGAATGGGTTTACCCATTATTACTTGCTACATTTCCTATCTATTATTGGATCTTTGCAATCTATAGCTCAGATTATGTTACTTTACAAAAGGAAGTACTCATTGGTATTTTGTTTATAGGCTTGGCATTTACAGCATACAAAATGAATAATAGAATATCTCTGTTGCTACTCGCAACTGGATATATTGGTCATGCAATATACGATGTTGTGCATAATTCATTATTTATTAATACTGGTACACCAGTTTGGTGGCCTGAGTTTTGTGGTGTGGTAGACGGCCTAACTGGTTTGTATCTACTATATTTGGCAATAATAAAATCTAAGATGATCTCATAAATCTTGCCGAAATAATTCGAAAGAAACTTTTACGCAATAAGGCTGTACAACTGCCAAGATCAATCATTACGACCGTCTAATTCTTTAGGTGTTCAGATTACTATGGAAGAACCAGCGCGGTATCTTTTGTTTCATGGGGTAATAATATTGTTGCTAGCGTTACTGGTAGGCATTCCTTATGGAAAAGCAATATTAAAAAAACGGATAGTGGCGTGTTGCTCATTCCGCCTTATCGATAGGTGCCATATTAATACTAACTCTAACACCAATACTTTCACAAATTAACATTGATTTAAAACTCAAGTGGTCTATTGCTATACTGTTTATTATTTCTGGATATGCATTTTCATTTGCTCTATATTTAGCTCCAATTGTTAGTCACAGAGGGCTTGCATATAAAGACCCGTTTCCAGCGAATCTGCTTTATCTTAGAAATTTAATCGGTGCATTAACATCATTACTGGGAACTATTCTTTTGCTATATGCTTCATGGAAAACACTTTGAAGTAATCTGACAATGGATCCAGTCGATCCGCTTATGGTTTCTAACTTTATATCCTTTGTCCTACAACAGCACTAATAAAATTTCTGCTTACGTGGCTTGTTCAGAACAGTAGACTATCGACAAAAAACCTAAAAAATTCGCATCCGTGATCATAAAGTATAAACCATGAAAAAATGACCTACCAACAATCAGCTGCTGTGTAACCACTTTCTTGACCTGTCACACCTTCTATACCAGTATGTGTCAATGTCAATGTACCACAAGAATCATTTACTTGAGCCGAACCCGATATTGGAGCGGCAGAAAGTGTGTAAGTTGTTGCATTGGAAGTTTTGCTTAAATCATAATAATCCGTATCACCTTCATCGGGTGCGTTCGCATACGTGTTATTCACCGTAAAAAATCTTTCCATGCTATTCGCAAAGACGTATAAAGCACCAGTCGCATCTGCTCGGCGTGATTTCCTGACTGACTCCTGATAACTAGGAATTGCAATAGAGGCTAAGATTCCAACAATAGCAACGACAACCATTAATTCAAGTAACGTAAATGCTTTTTGAGATTTTAAATTCATTTTATTGTGTTCCAATTATATTAATACTTAAAAACATACGGGGTTTTTAATTTAATTTCAGTAACTAATGAGTCTTCAACGGAAAAGCTAACCCTACTCCCTCTTTTTAAGGATTTCAATCTTAATTTGTGTTCACCGGAGATCAAACGAGTTTTGTCTTTTTGAATCTGATAATTTATACCATTAATTTGAACAAGCCCATTGACCAAGTCTATATTCTCAATGACACCACTGCTCCTTACTCCAGCATTAGCCTGTACGTTACAAACTATCAATACCAAAACAGCTATTATAGTTATAAAGTTTTTCATTATTTCTCCAAATAATTATTTTCTTAATTCTTCCCATGAAAGTCGGCGCAATTCATCTAATGCAGGAATAGCCCGCATTTCATTCCCATCTGTTCCAGCGATATAGATTCCTTTTCCTCCTGGACCAATTTTTGGTGATGTTGGCAGTCCTTTACCATGATTAAACACATCACCACTAGGAGAGTATTCAGTTCCATCACTACCAATTACCCGATCATGTGAATCAACAATACCATCGCCGTTAAAGTCGAATGCTGGTTTATCTGGTCGACCACCATTAATTTGCTTAACTGCCATTAGGTTACCACTTCCCCCTGGGTCACATGGATTATCACTCGGTATCTGAGTAGTAAAATAAACCAATCCACCCCAAATCAAGGGATTTGTGTAAGTACGTTCACCTGAGGCAGGTAGATTAATAAACCAGCCTTTTTTACCACCGGCATAATCTACTTCATTATCTGTTAACACACGAACTTGCCCTGACACATCTCCCATTGAAACATTTGTAAATGTGCCTGATAGAATTTCTTGTTCCACTAAATCTACTGGCGTTAATGAACCTGAGCCCTTGTCCCAAACTCCGTAAAATGATTGCACATCAGATGTCGTTATATCGGTATCAACCAAGTATTGTCCGGTACCAAAAAAAACGAGTACATCAGGATCTCCACCAAATTTATTTGGATGCTTTACCAAAATAGGTTTACCTGTAATAGACTGGGGTAAGGAAAGACTTGCACTTGGCACCGGATTATTAGAACCAGAAGATTCATGGTGTGTTGCTGTAAACAAAGGCTCTGGTGATGTACTTGAGGTACTTGGATAGGCGACACCCCAATTGCTGGTATCAGAACCTTGTACATCAAATGCCCACATATTTCCTTTAAGATCACCAGCATAGACTTTGTCTATCACTCTATCTCCATTCAAATCAAATGGCTGCGGTGTCGATAAACCATTACAACTGCTGCTTGCATTATTACAATCACTTGCCACAATGGTACCAGAACCAGTTATGATCTTGATATACTCTGGTTTACTGCCGTTACTCGAACGATTATCCCAAACTCCATCAGAACCGCCATCACCTACATCCAAAAATACAATATAAAGCGCCGCATCACCACTGCCTTCATTGTTATAGCCATTGCCAAAAATAGCTGCCCAACGTCCATTGTTCATCAACCCTATTGTTGGTTTGCTATAAGTGAACCCTAAGTCAGCATTATCTGTATTATCAAATTCCCAGATGACTTGATCTTGTATATAACTTGTCGTGCCAAATTGTGCAGGGTCAGTAATATCCAATGCAAATAAACCTTTACTACCTGCACGCCCCCCCCCAATTAGCAGAGTATGCCAACTCGGTGATGAACCACCGCTTTTATCTATATAAGCATCGGCAGAGGTTAACGGCATATCAACATAATATCTATGCGCATAATCAGGATCAGTTAAAAAATGCAATCCACGACTAGCATCACTGGAAAATACATTGTTTGGAACATAAGCCATAACTTCTGAACCATCGACAGAATTAAACCCATGAAGCATGCCATCATTTGCTCCAACGTAAACCACACTCACTCTTGATGCCGCTGTACCCGTTTTAAAAGCTGTATAACTATTGCTTGATCCTGTGGGAAAGGGCGCTACGTTTGGCCAATAAGAATTGGGCTGTCCAACATAAAAAGGGTCAGAATGGACTATATCACCTAATAAAGTGCTTCGTTCTCTAAACGCATAGCTACCACTGCTCCCTTCATTTGAACGATCACCTCTCAAATAGTTTACTCTGGCTTCTGCTTCAGTAACATCACTGTCTGTTGTATCAGGATTTTTTTTAATATCGGCTTGTTGTTCTACTGTTAAATTAGCCCAAACAAAGGACTTCCCTTCTGTTCCATTATAGGTAAAAATATTTCTTGGATTTGTTGCCAGGTTTCTTGCATCCAATTGTGCTGTTGCAGACCAGTTTGAACTAGCAGCAACGGAGCCGCTTGTTTTATCCAAACGGTACGACAATAAATCTCCCGACCATTGAGTGCTATCGTTCTTATATTGAGCCACATAAACTGAGCTATTTGTGGATAAAGTATGACCATTAAAAGTAACAGATGCTGCACTTCCTACTTTAGCGCCTATATCTGATAAAGCCGCTTCTAATGCGTCTGCGACTGCCATGGGCGTGCTTGCTGAGACAAATTTACTATTGGAATTAAAAGCCGCATGCCATAAATCATCAATTTTTTCTGGAGAATCTTCCGTAAAAGGATCGCCCCACTTTGCTGAATTTCCAGCAAGCCCAGGTGCATTTCCTGGCCATCCATCACCATCTGTATCTGTTAATAATCCAGTTAGTCCAAATGCAACCGTATATGTCTCCATATGTTGATGCCCAGCGACTGAATCATACGGATTATTCGCCAACCCACTCAAGTCTTTGTCATAATAATATTTGGCAATATCAGCAACTGTAGCTGTTTGTCCATCTCCATCGGCATCGCCTATGGAAGAAGAAGGTGGTGATCCATTCCAGTACCCATCTGTAAATAAAATACTGTAGTTTTGCTGGCATTGTTCAATAATTGGATCAGTCCTGCTATCAGTATTATAAAAATAATTCCCTACACGTTCCAACCCTTGTCTTAAAGGTGTTCCTTTCGGAGGCCAATCAAGACTAAACAAAGCATTAATCAATTTTACATTTTCAGGTCTGGTACCAAAAGCTTCGGTAGGCACTTCCACAAAAGAAGTAACGCTGCCATCATACGGAAAACTGGTATTATTGATAAAATTCAAACCAAACCGATATTCTGGTTTAGCAGTAATTACTCTTGCAATGGCTGATTTAGCAACAAAAGATCGCCGTCTGGCATATTGATACCAATTAGCAATATTCTGTTGGATTATTTGGGTTTCTGCCGAACCTAATGATGGCATACTGGTAATGCTTTCTGTATTTCCAGTGTAGGTAATTTTTTCAACTTTTGTTGAGCTGGCATTGACTGTATAACGGATATGCTCATCCCATAAATCAATCAATCCGTTTGAACCAGCTTGTCTACTTGAAGAGCCAGCTGGTCTAGCGCCTGAAAAACCATGAGTGTCAACTGCTACATAATAGACGAATCCATTTAAGTTTCTGGTCAAACTATAACCGGCTGAACCCACTTGCGGATCACTCCTTACAGCACTAAAAGTAGCAGGAGACATAACAGTTCCATCACCTATATTCCATGCGTCATAGGTTATTTCTGGATTGTAAAATAATACATTAACGGTCGAAGATTTAACTCGCCAATCATACTGTTGGTTGGTATTAGAACACGCTTCAAGCGTTCTTCTTACAAAGGTTGCTTTATCATCACCTCCAGAACAATTACTGGATTGTGTGGCTAAATAAGCATTATCATTATTATGACTAAGGAATGCAAAATCATGGATTGTGCCATGATCTGTTAGCCCTCTATAATGCCCACTTTGTACTAATTCACAAGCATTACTTCCACTTAAATAAGCACAAGCTTCCCAATGTTTTTCCGTCAATATATCAAAATCCATTGATCCTGAGTCATCTACTTCAAAAAAAACATTTGGTTGTGAACTATTTTTGGTAAATAAAGGTGTGTCAGCCAAGACACCAGGAGCTGCTAATACACTACTTGTAGAACCAAAAATAATAACACTAAAAAAAAGTACCGATAAAACAATCAATTGATTATAAGATTTTTTTTTTGGAAACATTATCGTGTTCTCCAATCGAATAATAATACTGTCTTAATTTTTGATATTACGTTAAGGAACGTGCATGGAATAAGTTCGACAACTGGCGTAGGATTTTTATTCGTATTCAAGGTGCAGAAACAGGCGCATAGTAAGCTACGCAACTGTTTTTGCAACGCAGAAGACGGATAAAAAGACAAGCTAGTTGTCGAAGTTTTTTCATGCACGTTCCTAAGCATATTCATTAGAACCTTTTACCATAGTACGATCTCAATAAAGCCTGACTGTCGCTATTCTGTCCGCCGGTGCCTCTGGAAATAACCATAAAGTAAGCTGTTGGAGGACCAGAATCTCCAATATTACCATTATCATCGGTGTTTTCCTCTATAAACTTAATAAAATAGCGGGGTTGTTGATCCACTTCTGAATTATTTGTATTAAATTCAATCGAATTACTCGCAGAGCCAGCCCAAAAACCTGTTGCTAAATAATCAGGCATTGGGGTCTTTTCGCTCAACAAGCCATTGCTTCCATTAAATTCATCTAATGAAGTCGCAGCTTCTATTCTGTCTTCTCCCCCCCTTAACGCATCTTCCGCTGCTTGAAATGCTAGATTATGATGTTTTGCATTACTAGCCATTTTTTCTTCTAAACTGATCACTTTGCTACTGGTTAATACAAGCATAGTTATAAGCAATAATATGATTAAACTGACTACCAGAACCACACCTGACTGCTTATTTATTGGGAAACCTCTCTTTTTCATGCTCTTCAATTAATTAAGGTAAGCGGTTACGAACAGCAATTGTTGATGCAAACTCTCGTCTCAGTTTTCTATCCGTCTTCGTTATACCATTAAATGTGTAGTCCGCTGTCTCAGTGGCTAAATTATCATCAACTGTAGCAACTAATAATTTAATACGAATACTCACTACTTTATCCATATCATTGCTCATCACTTTTACTTGATTCGCGGGTACATAATATTCTGGAGTATGATCTGCATTTGTATCCACACCGTATAATATTTGCATATCTTCAACTCCCTCAACCAATTCCTTTGGCGTATCGCCATTAAGTGCTCTAAAAAGTGACAATTGACCTCGACTACCTATCCCTATAGAGTAAATGGATGCTTTAAAAGGATATATTGATGCATCTGAACCATATATTTTGGTAACATCCTGACCACTGCTAACATTCTGTGAAACCACATTTCCACTTACGCTATTGATTTTAAAGATATCACCTTGATTACAGTCAGCAACTAATGCAATATCTCCAGCCATTAAATCACTTCCTGATGTGACAGTAATGCCTCCAGCCTTTGCTGTTTGAGATGTAACCTGAGCACCTTTGCCGCCTTCAATACCTACTAAAGTAATTGTATCAGGTGCATTAGAAGATCCTTCTATTCCATTAACACCCACTGCAAAGGCAGGATACGATGTTTTGTTTTTTTTAGAAATATCGGCTAAGCCTCGTTTTAAACACCCTAAAGAATCAGCCATTCGAATATCTCGACTGATAAAATCCATAGCAAATCGACCATTTTCTTGTAATCTTGCAAAATTTTCCTGCATTCGATAGGTCTGCTTGCTGCCAAGAAAAATATGTATTACTCCCGCTATAATAAAAACCCCTAAAATCAAAGCAATCATTATTTCTATTAAGGTCATTCCTTTTTGTTGAGAGGTCAAGCCCATATTATTCATGCTTCAATGCTCCACAATTGAAAGCTCATTTGAAAACTGGGGTCACAATACTTTATTGAATTGCTATCAGTATCACAATCGACTCTATTTCCACCTTGTCCATTATCTATATCATCATCTCTGTTATCATCCCAACTAACTGAGATTGTAACTATCCCTACTTTAATTTTACTATCAGGATCGGGGGGAACACCAGTTTTAATGACAAAAGGGGGCTTTTCTCTGAACGTTATCTTCCAATCGTTTTCGATGCCTGGGAAGGCTTTGTCAATAGCGCCTCCCCATTCAAATAGATCATTTTGAACTAATTGTGCTGCTGTACATCCAGGAGCAGAATGACAAGTGCTGTATTTTTTAGGTGTTGCTGTTTCATAAGCACTGGTTGCGGGGTTACTCTTAGCAGATCTTTTCGTTTCCACAACATTCGCTCGCATACGATCTGCCATATCATAAGCTAACTGCGTCGCCTGTGCTCTATTATAGGCGCTCACGTTATTTTTCAAGCTTCTCGCCTGAACCCCTGCCAAGCCTAATAGACCCAGTGATAAAACTAACATAGCAATTAACACTTCAATCAGAGTGAACCCTGATTTTATTTTCATTTTATTCATTCACTAAATACAATAACGGAGCTCTTCATTCTATAAAAAATCTGTTGAGTGTGAGATTTAATACTCTAAGCCGTGGACATCTGATTTTATAGAATTATGTACAACTAGCCAGAGTATCTGAGGAAGTTGCTTGTCTAACACGCCCTGTGTTTGAAACAACCAATGCTTTTCTATCATCATCCCCTCTACTATCACATAAAACAAACTTTCCTGTAAATCCTACAGCTAAGCCTTGACTTCTATACGTTACTCTATTTCTTGAAAACTTCAAAGTAGTATCGGCGGTTAATGCCTTATGTTTACGTATCACCTCATCCGTGGCATCTACCCTACCATCTTTATCATTATCGACAAAAACAATCCAACCATTGTGCCAATCTCCACCACAAGAACTTCCGCTATTACTTTTACAAACGGTAACGCTGATGTTCCGTTTTACTGCCTCACTTCGAGCATAACTAAGAAAGCTCAATAATTCATTAAATTGGCTTGTCATTCGATTATTCTTAATTGTATCTGAAAAACTCGGAGCAGCTAGACCTGCGAGAATTCCTGCGATAGCAATTGTTACCATCAATTCAATGAGTGTAAATCCTTTTCCGCCAAACTTATCTTTTTCAATTGCTATTAATCTATCCGCCATGATATTTATTACTCAGAAAAGACAAATGAAATATAGGCTAAGAATAAAATATATCTTCTTTGCTGAATATGATCTTAACAACTTGCCAAAGTCGCTTCACCATGTTCTACAGCTCTACCCTGACCAATTGCTGAGAACACTATTCCTCTTTGATCTGCATTACCCCTACTATCACATAAAGTCAGTGTTCGAGCACCTCCAGCATCTAATCCACTATTTGCATAGTTAATCACCCCTGAAAAGTCAATGTCCGTACCTTCAGATAATTCCTTATGTACCCGTAACAGCGTCTCTCCAGAGTCAAAAACATCATTATCATTGGCATCAACGAATACAAGCCAACCATCCTGCCAATTACCACCACAGGAAGGAGAGTTATTGCTAATGTTATTGCTTTTACAAACAACAACATTATTACTTCGTTTAATAGCTTCACTTCTTGCATAATTAAAAGTAGCTAATAATTCATTTATTTGCGTTGACATACGGTTATTTTTTATTGCTTGAGTAAAACTCGGAACAGCCATACTTGCAAGAATCCCTGCAATAACGACTGTTACCATTAATTCGAGCAAGGTAAATCCTTTTCCGTAATAAGATTTTTTTTTGTGAGTAAACATGATAATTGGATATCCAGAAAACAACAGTGGATTAAAGAATAGCTTAGAAAAAGCATTCTGTCTGTGAACTTTAGCTAATATACCTATTTGAAGTAGAACATTAATTACCCTGGCTTTCTAGCCAGGAGGCCATTGCATTTGTCTACCGCCCAGTAAATGCATGTGAAGATGAAAAACCTCTTGCCCGCCACTCTCATTACAATTAAAGACTGTTCTATAGCCCTCTTCTGCCAAACCTTCTTGTTTAGCTAATAATATTGCCGTTTGTAGCAATTTACCGGACAAAGCAAGGTCATCTAAATCATTTAGCGTTGCGATATGCGTCTTAGGAATTATTAACAAATGAACAGGGGCTTGCGGATTAATATCTCTAAAAGCGAGGACATCATTATCTTCATAAACACTATCAGGTTTAATTTCCCCAGCGACCATTTTACAAAACAGACAATCAGTCATTTTGAATTCCACCCTATTTATTTTAATGTCTATATCATTTCACTTCGCCCGTTGAATGCATGGGTCAAAGTTCCACTGTCTATAAATTCCAATTCACCCCCCATAGGCACACCATGAGCGATTCGACTTGCCTGAATATTATTTTTTTTTGCAACCTCAGCAATAAAATGTGCTGTTGCCTCCCCTTCTACCGTCGAATTAGTTGCTAAAATTATTTCTTTAATTTCGCCTTGAGTAAAACGTTTTTCTAATAAATCCATTCCAAGCTCATCAGGCCCTATCCCGTCAAGTGGGGATAAACGACCATGTAACACATGATACACGCCATTAAACACGGTTGCTTGATCGACCACCCAAACATCAGCAGGGCTTTCAACCACGCATAAAATAGACCGATCTCTTGCGGGTTGTTCACAGATTTCACATAAATCATTTTCAGTCAAGGTTCGACATTGCTGACAATAACCAATCTCATCAACTGCTTTTAACAATGTGTGAGCTAATTCTTGTGCGCTTGTACGACCACCTTGTAGCAACTGAAACGCCATTCTTTGTGCTGATTTTGGTCCAACACCTGGCAAACAGCATAAACTTTGAATTAACTGACCCAGCAGCCCCTTTCCTTGCATTAGAATGGCATTTGAAATCCTGGAGGTAAAGGCATTCCCGCAGTAATTTCTGACATTTTTTCCTTTTTCATTTTTGATACTTTATGCACTGCATCATTAATAGCTGCAGCCACTAAGTCTTCTAACATATCCTTATCATCACCCAACAATGAGTCATCAATGGTAACTTTTCTAACTTCCCGTTTTCCCGTCATAATGATAGAAACCAATCCACCACCAGATTCGCCCTGCGTTTGCATGGCAGCCAATTCATCTTGTGCTTTTTTTACATCTTCCTGCATTTTTTGGGCTTGTTGCATGATATTGCCCAGTGCATTCTTCATAGTCTCTCCAGATTAAATTTATATCGGTTCAATCGAGCCAGGTAGCACTCTAGCCCCCAACTGATCTTTTAATGCTTGAACATTTTCATCCTCATTAATAGAATCTACTGCTGCCTGTTGCCTGTCCACATTTTGCTGTGTTAGTTGTTGAGCCGGGGTAACGCTAACATTTTCTGTTTTTTCAGTTTTTATCGTCAGTTTAACAGGATTTCCATAATATTCTCGAATTGCAGTTTGCAATTTTTCTTCCGCACGAGGCGTCATGAGCTGCGTATGTCCAGAGTCTAAAATTAAATGACAAACCTTTTCGTCTACTATTTCCAGAACACAATTGTTTGCCAGCTCGCGTGTCATACCACCTAATTTCATTGCTACAACAATTTCTGCCCAGTTTTTATTATCATTACTCAACTGAACTGACGGTTCTTTAATTTCTACTGGCTTTACCTTATGTTCTGGTTGTTTTGAAGCAGGCTCATTGACCGACTTATCTTTCGAACTATCAGTACTACTTTGTACTTTTTGGTTCTGTGATAAACCTTGTTCTGGCTTAAAGGTAAGCATTCTCAGCATCACCATTTCAAAACCACATCTTGGATCAGGTGCTAAATCTAAATCACGTTGCCCCATTAAACCAATTTGGTAAAACAATTGCACATCTTCGGGCAAAAACTTTTCAGCTAGCTGTTCGATAATTTCTGGATCAAACTCCTTATCAACAAATCCTGAAATTGTCTGCTGCAAAGAAACTCGATGCAGTACTCGCAATATTTGTTGTAAAATTTCAGAAAAATCGGGAGATAACTCAGTAATATCGGCGATTTTCTGTAATAAGTCAGCAGCATCATTATTTGCTAAAGCTAATAAAATATCATCTATAGGTTGCTGAGCCACCGTTCCTAGCATCTGCCTAACAGTTTCTAACCTCACCTCACCATCACCAAAAGAAATTGCCTGATCGAGTAAGCTTAACCCATCACGCAAACTACCATCAGCAGAGCGAGATAATAATGTTAATGCTGCTGGATCCGCATTAATGTCCTCCTTCTCCAATATATAGGACATCTGTGATTCAATCTGTTCAGGCAATAGTCGTTTTAGATTGAATTGCAGACAACGCGATAATACTGTGACAGGGATTTTTTGAGGATCCGTTGTTGCCAACAAAAATTTTACATGAGGTGGCGGCTCTTCCAGAGTTTTGAGCAAGGCATTAAAACTATGCCCTGAAAGCATGTGAACTTCATCAATCAAGTAGACTTTGTACTTTCCTTGATTAGGCGCATATTGTGCGTTATCCAATAAATCTCGCGTATCTTCTACTTTTGTTCGTGATGCGGCATCTACTTCAATCAAGTCCATAAACCGCCCTTCTTCGAAGGCCTTGCAAACTGAACATTCACCACAAGGATTAAAACTTTGTAGATTTTCACAATTAATCGCTTTGGCTAAAATCCGTGCCACGGTAGTTTTACCAACGCCTCGAGTTCCGGTAAATAAATAGGCGTGATGAAGTCTATCATGCTGCAACGCATTACAGAGCGATTGGCTGACATGCTCTTGACCAACAAGTTGAGTGAAATTTTGAGGGCGCCATTTTCTGGCTAAAACCTGATAAGCCATGAGTGACTCTAGGAAAGTAAAGAATGGGCGGAAACCGTGCCAGCTACATCCCGGCACACGAATCTGCCACTACCGTTGCTCCCTTCCGAGTCTGGCGGGGTTTGCGGCGTATCGTTGCGAGAGAACCAACACGGTAACCATAATGTTTTCAGCCAGTAGCTGAAAGAAGCGCTATTATGCTTGAATTGACTAAATTAGGCAAATGGATTATCAATCATTATCGTTTCATCACGATCAGGACCTGTGGAAATAATCGCAATTTTCACACCTATCAACGCCTCTATTCGATCAATATATGCCTTGGCATTCTTTGGTAGCTTTTCAATATCCGTAATTCCAGCTGTTGTTTCAGCCCACCCCGGCATTTCTTCAATCACAACTTCACAAGCTTCATATTGATCAGCGCCTAAAGGGGCTACTTCCGTTATTTTTCCATCAATTTTGTATGCTGTACAAATACCGATTTTATCTAAACTGTCCAATACATCCAGCTTAGTTAAGCAAATACCCGTTAAACTATTCATTTGAGCAGATTTTCGCATTGATACCGCATCGAACCAGCCAGTTCGTCGCTTACGTCCTGTTGTAGCACCAAATTCATGTCCTTTGACGCCTAAATGATCTCCATATTTATTTTTTAATTCTGTTGGGAAGGGTCCATTTCCAACGCGTGTTGAATAAGCTTTGGTTATTCCCAAGACGTAATCTAAATCTAAAGGGCCCACGCCTGATCCTGTCGATGCACCACCCGCTGTTGTATTAGATGAAGTCACATAAGGATATGTACCATGATCAATATCCAGCAAAGCACCTTGTGCACCTTCAAAAAGAATATTTTTATCAGCTGCTTGATAAGCATTTAATTCTTCCCCAACATCTGTCAGCATTGGTTTAATTCGTTCTGCTAACTGCAAGGTTGTTTCCAGCATTTGTTGGTAATCAAGCGCTTCCACTTTATAGTATTGAGTAAGCATAAAGTTGTGGTACTCAACTAATTCTTTTAAACGTTTTGCAAACTCTTCGGTATTTAATAAGTCTCCAGCCCTCAACCCTCTTCTTGCAACTTTATCCTCATAAGCCGGACCAATCCCTCGTCCAGTTGTGCCGATCGCCTTTTCACCTCTGGCAATCTCTCTCGCTTTATCAACAGCTATATGAATTGGAAGTATTAATGCACAGGCTTCACTAATCTTTAGCCGATGGGTGACTGGAATGCCTGCTTTTTCCAGTGTTTCAATCTCTTCAAACAAGGCTTCTAGTGATAACACAACCCCGTTGCCTATTAGACATTGCACTCCTTCCCTTAGAGCCCCAGAAGGAATGAGATGTAAAATGGTTGTTTCACCGTTGATGACTAACGTATGCCCAGCATTGTGCCCACCTTGAAAACGAACAACCGCCTCTGCTTGTTCAGTTAAAAGATCTACCAATTTCCCTTTTCCTTCATCACCCCATTGTGTTCCGATGACTACAACATTTTTTCCCATATCTATCTCAATTCGCCAAGCTTTTTACAATCCAGTTTTGATCTTCTTTTTCCAGTATAGCAGTACAGGACAATTCTTCCATTTCATTTGCCTTATCGGATAATTGCTGAATGACTGTGACACCACTTGCTCTTAAATCCCTAACCGCCTCAAACAATGAAGGGTCATCAATCAAAGGGGCATACACTAATTCTTTTTCTTCTTTTTCCTGATGCGCTAAGGAAGATAGTAATCGCAGGTCAGAACTAAATCCTGTTGCAGCACGCGCTCTACCAAAAAACGCCCCGATGTTATCATATCTTCCACCACGCGCAATTTCTCTACCTACTCCAGGAACATACGTAGTAAAAACAACACCTGTATGATAGTGATAACCCCGTAGTTCTGACAAATCAAAACTGACAGGTAAAGAAGGATAAATAATAGATAATTTCTCGGCAATATGCTGTAATTCTTCTAACGCCGAGACAACCTTTTCATTACTATTGGCTAGTAATTCTAATGCCGAAGTAATAACTTCCTCCCCTCCATTTAAAGAAGGCAGTGTGGCAAAAAGGTGCTTAAACTCTTCACTTATATGATAATTATTGAGTAATTCGTCCAATTCTGTTTTTGCTTTGCGTTGCAAAACATCAAATAACTCCGTTTCCTGTTGTTGCGTTAGTCCGGCTTGTTCTGATAGCGCCCGATAAATACCAACATGCCCTAAATCCAGATGTACATTCTGCAGTCCACTGACTACCAACATTTCCAGCATCAATTGGATAACTTCCAAATCACTTTCTACACCAGAATGTCCATATATTTCTGCTCCAATTTGCATAGGACTTCGCGTTTTTTCTAAAGAATTACCCAATGCTCTAAGAATAGCCCCCACATAACAAAGTCTTGTAGCTCTATCATGTTTTAGATTATGTGCATCAATACGCGCTACTTGAGGCGTCATGTCAGCTCGAATACCCAAAAGCTCACCAGAAAGCTGATCTGTCAATTTAAAAGTCTGAAGATCTAAGTCATGCCCAGACCCTGTTAACAAGGAATCTAAAAAATCAACAACAGGAGGAATAACTAACTCATAACCCCAGCGGGAAAAGACATCTAATAGTTGTCTTCGTATAGTTTCTAAGTGTTTAGCATCGTCAGGTAAAACATCTTCTATTCCTTGAGGCAATAACCAGGAATCTTTTTTTTTCATACTTGGATTTCAATTGTTTTTGTTTCAGTTATCATAGAAAAGTCTGTTGAAACGCGATTTTCAAAGACATTTCCACATCCACTCGCACAAAACGCCCCATTAAAATGGAGCGTTTTTTCAACTTCATTGCTTGATAATTACTGCAACTCAAGGTTGCACTATATTATTTCTGTTTCTTAAAATATTTAAAATAGTCAGATTCAGGATCCATTACAAGCATATCTCCCGAACCTGTAAATGTTCTCTTATAAGCATTCATGCTACGGTAAAAACTAAAAAATTCGACATCTGCTCCATAAGCCTTTGCATAAATATCTGCAGCAACAGAATCTCCATTTCCTCGTAAAATTTCAGCATCTCGATATGCATTAGCCATTATAATTTCACGTTGTTTATCGGCATCTGCTTTTATACGCTCTGCCTCTTCTTTTCCTCGTGAACGAAATGCCTTAGCAACTCTTTCACGCTCAGTTTCCATTCTTTGATAGACTGAATCACTTACATCACTGGGTAAATCAATCCTTTTTACTTGTACATCAATTATTTTTATACCCAATTGACGTGCAATTGGAGCCGACCCCTTAATCAAAGCACTTTGAATAATATTCCGATCAGTTGATACAAGCTGTTTGATCGTTCGCCTACTAAATTCACTTCGAAAAGCATCTTTAATAATTTGATCCAATCGTATATTAGCCTGCTGAATATCGCCAGCAACCGCTGTGTAAAAAGTTTTTACATCAGCAATTTTCCATTTAACAAATGAATCAACAATAACGTTCTTCTTTTCTGAAGTTAAAAAACGCTCAGGCTTAGCATCCATCGTCAATAGCCTTGAATCAAATTTTTTCACATTATTAATAAAAGGAATTTTAAAATGCAATCCTGGCTTAAAATCGGATTTTATTACTTCTCCAAGGCGAAACTTTATAGCGCGCTCTGTTTCTTTAACTGTAAACACCGATGAAGAAATCACAAAAAACAATAGTGCTAAAGGTATAAATATTTTATTAAGTCCCATTTTTAACGCCCTCTTACGTCACGTCCACGACTTGAACTTCGTGTACTTCCGCTGATAATTCTTGTTTTCTGTGGAAGAGAATTTGAATACGATTCAACTCTCGTGTTTGACGAACTGGTTTCTGCCGATCTATTAACCATTTTGTCCAAAGGCAAATAAAGCATATTATTGCCTCCTTTCACATCTACCATAACAGTCGATGTCTTGCTCAGAACATCCTCCATAGACTCAATATACATTCTTTTTCTAGTTATTTCAGGTGCTTTTTTATACTCCTTTAATAGCTGAGAAAAACGACTGACTTGACCATTTGCTCGTGCAATCACTCGTTCTTTGTAACCTTCTGCTTCCTGAATTTTTCTAGCAGCTGCCCCCCGTGCAACTGGAACAACTTCTTTAGCATAGCCAATGGCTTTATTGATATAACGCTGCTCATCTTCGCGTGCCTTAATAGCATCTTCAAACGCCCCTTGAACTTGCTCAGGTGGTTGAGCATCTTGTAAATTTACAGAGGTAATCAAAATACCTGCTTTGTATGTATCCAGTACTTTTTGCAACTCTTCCCGAATTTCAGCAACAATCTCGGTACGGCCTTCTGTTAAGACAAAATCCATCTCACTATGACCAATTACTCCACGCTCGACACTTTCGGTAATTTGTTTGAGTGTTGCGGAAGTATTGAGTACATTGAAAATATAATCTTTCGCATCTTTAACTTGGTATTGAACAGCCAGACGAATATCAACAATATTTTCATCCTTTGTTAACATTAGCGCTTCTCTAGGCACTGATCCTGCCCCTTGGCTACCACCAGAACGATATCCAACTTCAACTACCTGAACATTTTGAACATCAACAATTTCGACCTGATCGATAGGTATCGGAAAATGCCAATTTAAACCAGGCTGAGTTGTTGCAACATAAGCACCGAATCTTGTTTCTACACCAAACTTTCCTTCATCGACGATATAAAAACCGCTCAAGCACCATAATACTAAAGCACCTAGAGCAAGAATCCCTAACCCTTTAAATGATCCACCTTCAGCACTCCCTCCGTCAGAACTACCTCCAAAAATACCACCTAATTTTTCTTGAAACGAACGAATCACTTCATCTAAATCAGGAGGGCCATTCTCATTTTTTCGACCACTCCACGGATCTTTTTTATCGCCACCAGGCTCATTCCAAGACATCTATTACTCCGATTGGATTGTAACAATACAATTTTTTAAAATTTAAACATGGCATATCTGCCAAACTTTATTATTCTATCGCAAATAACTAATTCCTGATAAATTAAATCAAGTTTATGCTATGTATACTTTCATTCTACTTTTTCAATAGAGCTATCTTTATTGGGAGTAGTGCATTAATTAACAGTGGAACGCAGCAGTGGAAACGCAATGAAAACAACTCACCAAGCGTAAAATTACCAATAGCAGAACCCAGTCAATAATTTATCTCTTCAACTTTAACTTTTTTTAATAACCCTAAATATTTCTTGTCAATTTCTATTGATAAATCCCACCCACCTAGATCATTTGTTTTTTCATCAATAATCTTGGCATAATCAAAAAGACTCGCTCGTTCCCGCCCTTGATCCGGCTGCAAATAACATTTTCTTTTAACTTTTGTACTGGAAAATAGCTCCGTCAATGCTTGAAACAATAGATCCATTCCCTCTCCTGTGACAGCTGAAACCCATATTCGTATCGGTTTTCCTGTATCATCACGATCTATATGTGGCTTAACATTATCTAACAAATCTATTTTATTGAATACTTGTAGTTGTTGAATTTCATTGGCATCAATATCCTCAAGAACCTGATTCACCTGAAATATAGTATCATCCCTGTCTTCTGCGTTTGCATCAATCACGTGCAACAACAAATCTGCTTCACTTGCCTCTTGCAAAGTTGATTTAAATGCCGCAACTAATTCATGAGGTAAATGGCGTATAAAGCCAACCGTATCAGCTAATACTATTTCTGAACCACTTTCCAAAGAACAATTCCGTAGCGTTGGATCTAAGGTCGCAAAAAGCTGATCTGCGACATAAATATCAGCACCCGTGACACGATTAAATAAAGTTGATTTCCCTGCATTGGTGTACCCAACCAACGATACAGAAGGTATTTCCGATTTTTTCCTTTTACTTCTACCCTGACTGCGCTGTTTATTTACTTTTTCCAAGCGCCCTTGAATTTGTTTTATTCTTTTACTTAATAACCGTCTATCTGTTTCTAATTGAGTCTCACCGGGACCACGCATCCCTATCCCACCTTTTTGACGCTCAAGGTGTGTCCAGCCTCTAATCAGTCGGGTAGACAAGTGTTTTAATTGAGCCAATTCAACCTGTAATTTCCCCTCAAAACTTTGAGCACGCAAGGCGAAAATATCCAAAATAAGACCATTCCTATCCACCACCCGCACATCTAATGCTTGCTCAAGATTTCTTTCCTGACTGGGGGATAAAGAATGATTGACTAAAACAATATCTGCCTGATGAAACGCAATTTCAGACTTAATTTCTTCCAACTTACCTGAACCTACAAAATATTTTGGGTCGGGGCGATAACGACTTCCTTTAACAACATGGACTGGCTCAGCACCGGCTGATTTTGCTAACTCAGTTAATTCGAACAAATCTTCTTGACCTGCTTGTAAAGAAAGGTGCACTAATATTGCACGCTCTCCCGCTGTTGGTCGATCAAACAAAAAAATACTCCAATTCCATGCTATTCTTCTTTGTTTTCAGTGACTTCAATATCTCTTAGAAATTTCACAGGCTTACCTGGCACTATGGTTGAAATTGCATGCTTATACACCATTTGACTGATTGTATTTTTCAACATAATGACATATTGATCAAAAGAATCTACTTTCCCTTGCAACTTAATTCCATTGACTAAAAAAATTGACACAGGCGTATGCTCTTTTCTTAACGTATTAAGAAAATTATCCTGCAAGTTTTGGCTTTTTGACATCCGGTTTCTCCAATTATTCTTATTCCGGTCTACATTACACAGTCTGTGTTTAAATTTCAACACAACTTATCACATAATTGAGACAAAATAATATATTTCAAGTTCCCACTAAACTAATAATTCATTCCTACAAATAAGACTCAATACCATAAATAACTTTTCCTAACAAATCTTTGTCGTAAGACGCATATCTGGGAGCATCATCTTCTCTACGAAGCCAAGTATATTGTCTTTTAGCCAATTGCCGAGTTGCTATAATTCCTTTTTCAATCATCTCATCCTTACCATATTCCCCTTTTAAAAAGGACCACACCTGCCGATAACCCACCGCTCTGATTGCGGAATTTTTTTCTGTCAAATCTCCGCGCTGAAACAAACTCCTGACTTCTTCTACTAAACCAGTATCAATCATAGCTCTAAACCGTTGAGCAATTTTTTCATGTAAAAGGTTTCGATTTTCTGGTGCCACAATCAGCTTTATTTGCTTAAATGGAATTTTATTTTGCTGTGCTTCATAAAAAAAATGAGTCATTGGTTTCCCACTAAGCTCATAAACTTCCAAGGCTCTCTGTACTCTTTGCGGATCATTTGGATGTATTCTCTGAGCTGAAGCAGGATCGACGCTATTTAATCGATCATGCATAGCCTGTTTTCCTTGAGTAGCTAATTCCTCATCCAATTTTTTTCTAACCTCAATATCAGCTTCTGGCAATAAAGCCAAGCCATTAAATAATGAATTAAAATATAGCATCGTGCCACCGACTAAAATAGGCATTTTTCCTTTTTCAGTTACCTCCTCCATCAGTTGTAATGCATCCTCTCTAAACCTTCCGGTGGAAAAAGTCTCTAGTGGGTCAAGAATATCAATTAAATGATGAGGAATATTTTTTCTATCTTCTTCAGTTGGTTTGGCTGTACCTATATCCATTCCTTTATAAACCAAAGCCGAATCAACACTGATGATTTCACCATTCAGATGCTGTGCTAACTGTACTCCTAATGCAGTTTTTCCAGAGGCAGTTGGCCCCATGACAAAAATTGCTGGTGGCAAATTGTCTTCATTCACACGGTTATTGTCCACGCAGAAAAAACTTATCTAAATCTGCTGTACTTAGCTCTATCCAAGTGGGTCTACCGTGATTGCACTGCCCTATTCGCTCAGTCTGCTCCATATCTCTTAACAAGGCATTCATTTCATCAACTGTTAATTTACGTTTCGCTCTTACTGAACCATGACAAGCCATCGTAGCCAATATTTCATTTGATTTTTCTAATACACGCTGACTCATACCATTCGCGACGATATCTGCCAAAATATCACGTATCAAGATATCCATATCTTCCTTTCCCAACAACGCAGGTGTCGATCTAAGAACAATTGTTTCAGGAGCTGATCGAGTTAGTTCAAACCCTAGAGCAGAAAAAAACGCATGCTGCTCTTCTACCACCTCTGCCTCTGATTGATTCACTTGAATTTTAAGGGGCAACAACAAAGGTTGACTAGGGACATTACCTCCATGATATTGTTTTTTCAGTCGTTCATAATTGACCCGTTCATGCGCTGCATGAGCATCAACCAAAATAATTCCTTTTTCAGTTTCAGACAAAATAAAAATACTGTGCAAATGTGCAATTGCATATCCTAAAGGTGGCATTCCCTCAACCACCTTTGGAATAGGTTGATTCAATTCAATACGCTGACTTTCATCCCCTTTTGGATAAAGTGCAGAATACGCTTCAATTTCTTCTGATACCTTTAAAGGTAAAGATGTTTGAATAGGAGAATTTGAAGCAAAAGACCTGTTTTTTAGGATTTGAGGATATTCTGAAACACCCGATTGAAGGGAAGTTATTTCTTCAATTTTAATTGCATGATTTTGCTGTTCTCCCGGTCTAATGTCCGCTAAAGAACGATGCAATGCTTTAAACAAAAAATCATGAACCGAGCGCCCTTCTCTAAACCTAACTTCTAGTTTTGCAGGATGCGCATTCACATCAACCAAGGCGGGTTCTAATTCTAAAAATAAAACATAAACAGAGTGCCGCCCATGAAATAGAACATCTTGATATGCCTGTTTTATAGCATGTGTTACCAGCCGGTCTTTGATAAGCCTTCCATTGACATAAAAAAACTGCATATCCTGTTGGCTCCGAGAAAATGTCGGTAAGCCTACCCATCCAGTTAATTTCAAACCCGAAGCTTCAAAATCTATTTTGACAGAATTTTCTATAAACGCTGACCCACAAATATTGGCAATTCGTTTTTCCTGTTCACCTAGAGAATCAGCAGGCTTTAGATTCAATATCTGCTTTTGGTTGTGATTAAGTGTAAAGCCAATGTCAAACCGACTTAATGCCATTTTTTTTATCAGGCTCTCAATATGAGAAAACTCGGTTTTTTCTGTTTTAAGGAATTTTCGTCTGGCAGGCGTGTTGTAAAACAGATCTCTGACATCCACGGTTGTACCTTGTGGATGAGGATCAGGTTGTGGATCAAAGTTTTTCTCTGATCCATCGGCACTGACTTTCCATGCACACTCAGCGCCTTCAGTTCTGGAAATTAACGTTAATTTGGCAACAGAACTAATACTGGGAAGTGCTTCTCCCCTGAATCCCATACTATAGACCTGTTCTAAATCTTGTAGACTGGTAATTTTGCTAGTCGCATGGCGAGAGAGTGCCAGCGCTAAATCTTCCTGGTGAATACCACAGCCATTATCACGGATTTTAATGACTCGAATACCTCCCATTGCTATATCAATATCAATCTGGGTAGCACTCGAATCAAAACAATTTTCAACTAATTCTTTAACAATAGAAGACGGGCGTTCAACCACTTCACCAGCGGCTATTTGATTGACAAGTTGTGTCGGGAGAGATTGAATTCGCATTTGTTATCTAAAGCTTAGGAATGGGAATTGAATAAGTTGTGCATTCTCATCCCTAAGGTGCAGGCAATCCTTTTTGATCGACTAGTGCCGCAACAAACTGACTCGCCTCTTTGATCGTTATTTCCATCGCTTCAATTAACAACGATATATCAACCCCTATAACAACAAATTCATGTTGTAAAGCAGCAATAGCTTGGGCATTAAGATTATGTTTTAAAAACAATACTTGATCTTTAAAAGCTGACAAAACGGGATGTATTCTACTCTCGGCTTTACGCATGGTTTTAATCAACCGACTATATTGCTGTCTGGATGATTTGAGTTGTTGCCGACTTTGAGACCGCAAAGCACGATTACTATACTGCTTCAACTCACCTTCCCACTCATCAAACAATGACGTACTAACCTCTTCAATCGCTGCTATTCTGTGACTCACATCCTCAGATCTACTTTTACAAAACTCAAACTGTCTTTGTAGCAGCCTATAACGTTGTTCCAATGTCGTTTCTTCTACATTCACAATCTCTTTGAATTGTTCTAATGCATTTTCAAATTGATCTCTTGTCCCTTTAAGGCTATTGCAAGCCTGATCAACCTGAATAACAACAATGTCTCGTTTATGGTGCCCAAGAAATAATTCCCGACTTTGATAATAAACATTATCAATCCAATTTTTAAAAGATACAAATAGCTGATTAAGTGAAGTTTCGCTCATTAAACTGATGTTTATTTATTAAGGTTATTTTATAGGGTGTATTTTTAGTAAACGTATAAAATGATTTATCCACTAATCCAATTTTTTGCATTTGCTGAATAGTCAAATTTATGGGTATCTCAGCCGACTTGACCAGAATTAATTCAGCAGCCCCCAACTGACTTGCCAACCAAGCTGCAAGACTATCTGAAGTGACCTCCCAGCTCGCATTAATAGAGGAAAGTTCTTGCATATCTGGCGACCAAATCAAAACCTTCGACTTCTTTAATAGTGTTTGCATAGAAGCTAGAGACTCTACCAACAAAAACTCTGGATTTAAACTTTTCAACAATAAAGCAAACTGCTTCATTGCTAAAATTGCCATCAGATGCGCTATTTCTTCATCAAATTTCCATTGTTGCTGGATTGTTCGGATCAAATCCGCGTATACCCCGCCCCCTGGGACAATAACCACACCTTCCTTATATTTCTGATCTACTGTAGTTAAACAACATTTCAAAGAATTTTCATCCCTCATTAAACTACCTCCTAGCTTAATGACTCTCATTATTTCTAAATTGTTCCAGTAAATCGAGTAATGCAGCAGCCTTATCAAGACTTTCTTGATACTCTTCCTCCATCACAGAATCATATACAATACCACCACCTGCCCAAAAGCGTATCACATTTTCTGAATAAATTAAGGTACGAATAACAATATTTGTATCCATATTTCCATCAAAACCAATATATCCAATTGCCCCACAATAGAGTCCCCTACGATTTGGCTCTAATTCTTCAATAATCTCCATAGAACGTATTTTGGGAGCTCCCGTAATAGAACCACCGGGAAAACAATTTTTTAATAAATCCAAAGCATGCTGCCCTTTATTTAGAACGCCTGTTACCGTACTGACCAAATGATGCACTGTGGCAAAACTTTCAATATCAAACAATACAGGTACTTTGACTGAACCTGAACGACAGTTTTTGCTCAAATCATTCCTTAGTAAATCCACGATCATCACATTTTCTGCACGGTCTTTTTTACTCTGCCGCAAAGCATCTTTTTGCTTTTCATCCTGCTCTAAATTCTGAACTCTAGGTCGTGTTCCTTTGATCGGCTTGGTCTCGACTTTTGCATCATTCACTTTAAGAAACCTCTCTGGAGAGGAGCTTAATACTTGTACATCTGGATAATTTAAATATGCACTAAATGGCGCTGAATTTATTTCGCGTAATCTTTTATATGCTAGCCAAGGGCTTCCTGAACATGAACTAAAAAATCGTTGAGCCAGATTAACTTGATAACTATCCCCTTCTTTCAAGTAATGTTTAATCTTTTCAAAAGCCTGATTATAGCTTCGCTTATCCATATTAGACTGAGTGTTATCTAAAACAGAAAAAGATTCAGCCTCAGTTGTTGTAGTTGCCGATAAAGAATTAAATTGTTCAATTAACCGATTCCAATCCTCTTTTGCTACGCCATTCTCTACTAACCAACTTTGTTTTTTATGATGATCAACAATCACCGCCCAAGCATAAATTCCAACCGCCATTTCCGCGAGATTTTCTTCATCTTTTGCAATCACAGGAATTTTTTCCAGTCGACGCGCCAAATCATAAGAAAAATAGCCTAATGCACCCCCATTAAAGGGTAAATCCTTAATCGGTTGAAAGTCATTATTTAAATATTGCTTAACCAATAGGAAGGGATCTTTATCAGAATAAGTGATCTCTCCCTGGTTTGTAATTTTAGTTGTTTGTCCCGTAGTAACTATTGTAGTTATGGGATCAGTAGAAATTATATCGTAACGTCCTTGCTCACTATAAGGGAATCCGCTATCAAGAAAAACTGACCAGGGTTTATTTGCGATAGGTGCAAAAAGTTGGGAGCTATCCTTAAAATAAGAAAGGGGATGTTTATTTGTCATTTACTAAATGAGATACATTGTGAATATGTATTATCCTAGAAAAAGCGGTTGAGTGCGGAATTTTATTCAAACCCGATTACTTTCTAAACCCAGGGCTTTTTACAAATTTTCCAAATAACCTTAGTAAGGCTTTTATTGAATGAATTTCTAAATTATCCAAAGTGTAGCTCAAGTCAAAACTTTGCCACTCCTTAATTTAAGCAATTGAAAATAATGTTTTTTTATATATGGTCTGAAAATTGCACATACCACATTAAATGAATAAAAGTAACCGATTAGATATGAATACCTTGATTAATCCTCAAGCAATAAAAACTGAAAAACTGGCTGATGCTTTTCAGTTGTTTAACGAACTTTCTGAAAATTTATCAAATTCTTATCAAGGACTGGAGAAACAGGTTGTCACGCTGACAGAGGAATTAGCAGCCGCGCGATCTGAACGAGTTAAAACATTAGTAGAAAAGGAAAAATTGGCAGATCGCTTACAACAAATTATAGCGGCTTTGCCTGCTGCGGTTATTGTTTTAAATGATTCAGATCAAGTCGTAGATTGTAATGAAATCGCTATTGAGTATCTTGGGGAACCTTTAATTGGACAGAACTGGTTTGACGTGGTTAAAAAAAGTTTACTTGCCGTGTTCGATAGCCCTCATGAGCGGCAGTTGAGAAATGGAGCTAGAGTCGCTGTTACTCGTAATCGACTCACCACTGAAGCTGGGCAAGTCATTTTGCTATCAGATGTAAGTGAGGTGCGTTCCTTACAAGACAAACTCAATCAGCAAAAGCATTTGTCAGCGATGGGTGAGATGGTTGCAAGCATGGCACATCAAGTACGAACCCCCTTATCAACTGCTTTGCTATATGCATCCCAAATGAATAAACCTGCGCTTACGGATAGTAATCGAATCAAGTTTTCAAATAAAATTCTGGGAAGATTACATTTTCTGGAAAGACAAGTGAATGACATGTTGATTTTCGCTAAAGAAGGTCATCTGGCAATGGAGAGTTTTTCTTTACAGCAATTAATGATTCGAGTCAGCGACAATATGCATGATTTGATGGCAAACAATGCTTTGATATTTCAATTAAAACAAGACGTACAACAAGATATTTTAATAGGCAATGTAGATGCTTTGCTGGGTGCATTGATGAATTTAATCAATAATTCAGTTGATGCAACTGAAGGTAAAGGCTCGATATTAATGACGGTTGAACAAAAAGATTTAGCTAATTTACAAATTCAAATAAGTGATGACGGAATGGGAATTAATGCAGCCGAAAAACAACGTTTATTTGAACCTTTTTATACCACAAAATCCAAAGGGACTGGACTCGGATTAGCGGTTGTAGATAGCGTAATTAGAGCACATAGCGGGTCAATCCAATGTGAATCTGAAAAAGGCTTAGGGACTACTTTTTCTATCTTGTTACCTTGTATTAATCAAACGATGACAACCTTATCGAATAATGGCCATCACAAAATGGAGAAAAAATATGAAGCAGTATGATGTGTTAGTGGTGGAAGATGATGTCGATTTATGCGAAGCACTTTGTGACACGTTGGAAATGGAAGATTATCAGGTTGTTTCTGCCACGAATGGGACTGAAGCATTAAGTCAACTGGCTAAACATCGCTTTAAATTAGTGGTTAGCGATATTCAAATGCCGCAAATGGATGGTTTCCAGCTTTTGAATAATATCCAGAATAAATATCCAGAAATCCCCGTATTGTTGATGACAGCTTACGGCACAGTGCCAAAAGCGGTTGAAGCAATACAATCAGGCGCTGCCGATTATTTGATTAAACCTTTTGATGCCTCTTCTCTGGTTGCAAAAGTGGCTAATTTTGTTGTTGCTGAATCTGAAACACCTGATGACATGGTGATTGCCGATGACAAAATGAAAAAACTTTATGCCATGACTGCCAAGGTTGCAAAAACTGATGTCACTGTATTGTTACAAGGTGAGAGCGGCACGGGTAAGGAAGTATTGGCTCGTTTTATTCATCAAAATTCGTTACAACACGAAGGTTCTTTTGTGGCAATTAATTGTGCTGCTATACCAGAAAATATGCTCGAAGCAATGTTATTTGGCTATGAAAAAGGAGCCTTTACTGGGGCTGCTCAGGCGATGCCAGGAAAATTTGAACAGGCACAAAATGGTACGTTGTTACTGGATGAAATTTCTGAGATGGATTTAGGCTTGCAAGCAAAAATACTACGGGTATTGCAAGAAAAAGAAGTCGAACGTTTAGGTAGTCAGCAAAAAATTAAGTTAAACGTCAGAATTTTGGCGACTACAAACCGCAACTTAAAAGAATATGTCAAACAAGGTTCATTTAGAGAAGATTTATATTATCGATTATGTGTTTTTCCCATCAAAATTCCGCCATTGAGGGAAAGAGTCGGTGATATTTTGCCACTGGCAATGGAATTAATAAAAAAGCATAGCCAGAAAGGTAAGTCCTTGCCAGTCTTTAACACAGATGTTTCCAAGGTAATGCAAAATTATCAATGGCCTGGCAATGTGAGAGAGCTTGAAAATGTTGTCCAAAGAGCACTTATCTTACAACATGGTGAACATATCGTACTGGAGTCCCTTGTTTTTGAAGGTGATATGTCGGAGCAACTGATAGCCAATAACACTGAAAGCAATGAAAGCATCGTTAAACCAGTACAAGTTATAAAAAATAAATCTATTGATAATCAAAAAGTTAATGCGCTTTTAGGTGACAGTGTTCGCTCTGCTGAGGAAAATATTATTTTGCAAACATTGCGTGATGAAGATGGAAGTCGAAAAATTACCGCACAAAAATTGGGAATAAGCCCACGAACATTGAGATATAAGATAGCTCGCATGAAAGAGTCTGGGGTTCCTGTACCTTGCTAATTTAGTCTTGTTTTAATGAAGTTTTTTTCTATTGGCTTAAAAAGTGCTTTTAGTTTATAGATAACCCTGTTTTGTCGTTCCCATCTCTGCGTGGAAACTATAAAAATTACGATGAGAAAATAAGATGAGTGACATGAATGTAGACCAAGTATTAGCTCAAATGCGAGCTATGTCGATTGAGGCTTCTTCCAGTAACAAAATAGAAACAGAAGGTTCTTCAAATTTTGGAGCCATGCTCAAACAATCGATAGACTCAGTCAATGAAACGCAGCAAACGTCAGGTAAATTATCCAAAGCGTTTGAGATGGGTGAATCAGATGTCAGTCTAGCAGAAGTCATGATTGCTTCTCAAAAAGCCAGTGTTTCATTTCAAGCAATGTTACAAGTCAGAAATAAATTAGTTGATGCATATAAGGATGTTATGAATATGCCGATATAAATTTTATACCGGAAAATGCATGAAATAACAGATAGTTTACTGTCTGTTTTTAAGACTAATCGTGGCTAAAGCCGCCCCCACATGGTAGTAAATATCGAATAATGAGTGAACAAGATAACGCTAATTTGGCAACGTTAGAACCAGAGCCAAGTGCGTTAAAAAAGTTAAACCAAGAGACAGATACACCCCCAGTTCTAAGGGGACTTGCCAATTTATCTGTTGCTCGGCAAATAGGATTAATGCTGGGAATTGCATTAAGTGTTGCTGTGGGGATTGCTGTTGTTCTTTGGTCACAAGAAGAATCCTATGATTTGCTTTATGCAAATATGGCGGAACAGGATTCTGCTGAAATTATTGATACTTTAAATAAATTGGGAATCGATTTTAAAGTAGAAACTGAATCCGGTGCTGTAATGGTTCCTACTGGCAATGTACGTGAATTAAAATTAAAACTCGCTGCTCAAGGATTGCCTCGTACCCAAAGCTCGGGCTATGAAATTCTGGATAAGGAAACCGGATTCGGTACCAGTAAAAACATTGAGTTAATGCGTTTTCGCAGAGCATTGGAAGGGGAAATAGCCAAAACTATCAGCACGATCCAAAATGTAAAAACAGCTCGTGTGATTTTGGCTTTGCCCAAACAATCTGTTTTTGTACGGAAAAGAAAAAAACCTAGCGCGTCTGTAATTGTTAGTTTGTATCAAGGTCGTGCTTTAGCAAAAGGGCAAATAGAAGCGATTGTGCATTTGGTAGCTTCCAGTGTACCCATGATGGACTCAACCCAAGTAACAGTAGTCGATCAAAAAGGACGCATGCTCAGTGCCAATGGTTCTTCAGAAGAAATGTATTTAACCTCTAAGCAATTTGAATATAAAAACAGGATTGAAGAACACTTAATGCAGCGGATCAATAATATCCTGATTCCTCTGGTCGGGCGTGATGGAATGCAGGCGCAAATTACAGCAGATATTGATTTTACTGTGACAGAAAAAACACAGGAAATGTTTAACCCTGATATGCCTGCGTTAAGAAGTGAGCAGACACAAGATGATCAAAGTACTACATCACCTATTCAAGGTGTTCCAGGAGCATTATCCAACCAACCTCCACCAGCAGGTATCGCGCCAGAGATTGCCGTTGGTAGTGAGGCACAAGCTGGGGCTAGCAGTCCATCTTCACTCAGTAAAAGTGCAACACGTAATTTTGAACTAGACAAAACCATCACTCATTCTCGCTTGGCATCAGGTGTCCTTCGTCGTTTATCAGTTGCCGTTGTGATTGATGATCAAAGAGTGATGTTAGGTGACGGTTCATTATCAACTCAACGATATGCTCAAGAAGATGTTAACCAATTAAGGGAATTAGTAATGCAAGCGGTAGGATTTGATAATAACCGTGGAGACCAGGTAACCGTCACAAATGTTGCATTTAGAATCCCTGATGAGCTTGAAGCCTTGCCAGAAACTCCCTTATGGGAACAAGAGTGGGTAATAACTACTGCTAAACAACTTGTTGCTTTACTAGTTGTGTTGTTTTTAGTGTTTGGTGTTTTACGACCAACAATGAGAGGGTTAGTTGGTAGAGATGACGATGTAAAAGCATTAATGGATGCACATGCAGAAGCTGAAGCAAATGGTGGAACTGTTCGTTTAGATAAAGATGGCAAACCGGTTGCTGTGCCAGCAGACGGCGAAGGTGGAAGTGGTTCAGAACTTTCCAAGGGAGCTGAAGATTTATTATTACTGGAAGCACCACAAAGTTATGAAAAACGACTGGAATACATTCAAAAATTGATTGATGAAGATCCACAAATAGTCGCACAAATAATTACTGGATGGTTAAAAAACTGATGGCTGAAGCAGATTTAAACTTAGACGCTACTGATAAAGGAGCACTATTACTGTTAGCCGTTGGGCAAGACAGAGCAGCAAGTGTCCTTAAAAACATGGGGCCTAAGGAAGTTCAGATTGTCGGCTCATCGATGGCAAATTTAGGGCCTATTTCATCAGACATGGTTGATGTAGTGCTTGAAGAATTTATTGTTCAGGTAAAAGGAGAAACTGGCTTGGGTTATGACTCCGATTCATACATCAGAAACATGTTAATTGATGCTCTAGGTGCTGATAAAGCTGGCAGTATTATTGACAGAATTTTATTGGGTGGAAATAGCAAGGGAATAGAACAACTCAAATGGATGGATACTCGATCAATTGCAGATTTGGTTCGGGTCGAACATCCACAGATTGTTGCAACCATCATGTCATTATTGGATTCAGACCAATCAGCGGATGTTTTAGCTCTATTACCTGAAATAATGCGTTCGGATATAGTTATGCGGATTGCAAAAATGGAAACAGTTCAACCCAATGCATTAAAAGAACTGGATGAAATGATGGAGAAACAACTAACAGGAAGTGACAGTGTTAAGGCTTCTAGTGTAGGTGGAATTGATGCTGCTGCCAACATCCTAAACTTCTTAGAGGGTAATTTAAGCGAAGACTTGATGTCTTCTATCGGTGAAACCGATGCAGAATTAAGTCAGCAAATTCTGGACAAAATGTTTGTCTTTGGCGATTTAAGTAGCGTCGATGACCGAGGTATTCAAACATTATTAAGGGAAGTCTCCACCGATCAGTTGTTACTTGCATTAAGAGGTGTTGAAGAGGATCTTAAAACCAAAATATTTGGCAATATGTCTAAACGTGCAGCTGAAATGCTAAAAGATGATTTGGAAGCAGCAGCCCCTGCCAAATTAAGCGAAGTGGAGCTGGCTCAAAAAGAAATTTTGGGCATTGCCAAAAAACTTGCGGATGCCGGTGAGATAATGTTGGGTAGTGGTGGAGGTGATGAGCTTGTCTAAGTCACCCTCATTTTCAGAGTCTGAATTAAAGGCACTCGACTTATGGGATGCTGCTGAACAGTTTGCTAGCAAAAAAAAATCAGCGATTAATCCAAATTCAAAAAAACAAAAGGCAACATTAACAGTAGAAGACATTGAAAAAACTCAAAAGCAAGCCTTTGACGAGGCTTTTGAGAAAGGCAGAAAAGAAGGTGTTGAAAAAGGTTTTGAAGAAGGAAAAAAAGCGGGCTTTGAAGCAGGGAAACAAGAAGGTTTAGAAAACGGATACCAAGAAAACAAACATTTATTGGAGCAGCAATCGGCTGAGTTTGTCAGTCTAATGGAATCTTTGAGTGAACCTTTTAAAACGCTCGATGAAACAGTAGAAAAAGAATTGGTCGATTTGGTCATCATCATTGCAAGTCAGATAATCCGTAGAGAAATTAAAAAAGACCCTGGACAAATTATTGCTGTCATCAGAGAAGCAGTTAATGCTTTACCCGTTGCTTCTCAACAATTGACCTTACAAATGCATCCGGAAGATGCTGAATTGGTTCGATCATCTTTAGCACTCGATGAAGTCTCTCCCCCTTGGAAAATTGATGAAGATCCTCTTGTTACTCGTGGTGGCTGTCATGTAAGAACCCAAACATCAATCATTGATGCAACGGTAGAGAACAGATTAACCGCAATTGTTGCCACCGCTTTAGGTGGAGAAAGAGAAGAGGATGAAATGCAGTGATTCCATCGTCAAATCGAACTGAACAATGGCTTGCAAGATTAAAACCGTATTCAGAAAGATTAAAAGAATCACCTGAACTTATTGTTGAAGGCAAGTTATCACGAATGGTTGGCTTAACATTGGAAGCAGAAGGATGTAGAGCATCCATCGGCTCATTATGTCTGGTAGAAAACAAATCGGGCACCAAAATAGGAGCAGAGGTAGTGGGATTTTCTGGCGGAAGTGTGTTTTTAATGCCTACCGGAAAAACACAAGGATTAGAGCCAGGTTGTAGAGTTATTCCATTAGGTAAAAATAGTTTGGCAAAAGTAGGGTTTGGTTTGCTGGGGCGAGTACTTGACGGTGCAGGAAATCCACTGGATGAAAAAGGATCGTTGAAAACAGATGCAAAAATTTCTTTAAATGGCAAAACCATCAATCCACTGTCAAGAAAACCAATCCGTGATTCGCTTGATGTCGGTGTTAGAGCAATTAATTCAATTTTATCAGTAGGTCGTGGTCAACGCTTGGGCTTATTTGCAGGCACAGGTGTCGGCAAAAGTGTATTACTAGGGATGATGACTAAATTTACCGATGCAGATGTCGTTGTTGTCGGACTGATTGGTGAACGTGGTAGAGAAGTTAACGAATTTGTTTTAAAAATATTGGGCGAAGAAGGCATGAAACGCTCTGTTGTCGTAGCTTCTCCTGCCGATGATTCGCCATTGATGCGTGTTCATGGCGCTATGTTAGCGACCAGTATTGCTGAGTATTTTAGAGATCAGGGACTGGATGTTTTATTACTGATGGACTCATTAACTCGTTTTGCGCAAGCTCATCGAGAGATTGCGTTGGCAATTGATGAACCCCCAGCAACAAAAGGTTATCCACCTTCCGTTTTTGCAAAACTTCCACACCTTGTGGAAAGAGCGGGTAATGGAGATGAAGGCGGCGGTTCTATCACTGCTTTTTACACTGTGTTGTCAGAAGGTGATGATACCAATGATCCCATTGCTGATGCCGCTAGAGGTGTATTGGATGGACATATTGTATTGTCGAGAGCTTTAGCAGAATCAGGACATTTTCCTGCCATAGATATTGAAGCATCCATAAGTAGAGTGATGCCTGATATTGCAGATGCCAGGCATCAAAAATTAGCGACAAAACTTAGACAATTGTATTCACTTTATCAACAAAATAAAGATTTGATTAGTGTAGGTGCTTATCAGCAAGGGGCAGACCCTAGAATTGACGAAGCGATAGAAAAAAATGCCGCCATAGCCAGCTTTTTACAACAAGACATGGATCAGGCCGTAGACATAACACAAAGCTTGAAAGAGCTGGAAAACTTATTAGGAATGGAAGAATGAAAAGATCTCAAAGACTAAAGTTAATTGTTGACTTAAATGCTGAAAATGAAAAAAAAGTATTAGAAGAAATGGGCATATGGCAAAAAAAAATACAGGATGTTAAAGCTCAATTAGATAGCCTTAGACTTTATCAACAAGAATATAAAGATAAATACCAAACATTAAGCCAATCTGCAATAACCATAGATCAATTACAAGAATTTAGAGCTTTTACTAGCAAAATAAGCAAAGCAATAGAAGAACAAGAAAAATCTTTTGTGGAAATAAACGAAAAAGCAACGTCCGTTAGAAAAGCTTGGGAAAGACAACACCAAAAAACACAAAGTTTACAAAAAGTATGCGAATCTGCACTAACAACAGAGATAAAAGAAGAGAATAAGAGAGAGCAGAAGGAGCAAGACGATCGATCTTCTCGAATGGGTCGGAACAGTGGCACAGGAAGTGCTAATTACTAATCAACACTCGCTCATAACTTAATTGGAGGGCTTTTCTTCGATTTGTAAGAATTGTAGAAGAGTAACCTGGAGAATCAAAATGAATATCGACAATGTAAACTCAAACCCCTTGCTTTCATCATCTAACAACATTGAAAATCTTCAATATAGCCCACAGTCTGGTGAAACTGTACCTACTGAATTTTCGGCTACTTTAATGGAAAAAATTAAGCAACTTAAAGGTGCAAAAGACAACGAGTTTTTACTAGAAAATCTTGATTTAAACATTGTCAATGAGTTGCAAGATGTTGCCGGATTATTAGGCAATTTTTTACCGACTGGCAATAACTTAAAAAAAGAGTTTGATCTGGATAACATATTGGATGGAATAGTCGATGTCGCCACCACTTTGGAGGATGTTGCAATAGAAAGTAACGAGCTTGAAATGAAACTAACCGAGCTAGTTGAAGAAATTGAAGCCATAAAAACTGGCATTCTTGATCGAATTGAATTGGATAAAAAACTTGAACAAATAGCCGAGGAAGTTCAACAAATTCAAGAAGCCCTTTCACAACTTCCAGCAGATGAAGAGCTTGAAAATATTTCCAGACTTGTTGCTGATTTGGAATTAGTAAAACAAAATACTGTAAAAAATGAACAAATTGAGAGTAAACCGCATCCAGAAGATTCGAAAAATGCAGAGCCAAACAATGACCTTGAATTAGAAAATAAGATTGATTTTTTAGCTCAGGACATACATGGCATTAAAGAAATGCTTGCTGAAAAACTTGTTGTTAAAACCAATCTGAATATTGATGCCAGTCAAGTTGAAATAAATAATGCTGATGTGAAAGCTTTGCCACTTGTTAATAAATCCACAATACTAGTCGATACTTTAGAAGAGCCTAAAAAATTAGAAGCAATTGCAACAACTGTTGCTCAACATATTCAACAGAACAATAAAAAAAATAATCTGTTGTTAAAACCAACCAGTGAAGAAAAGCCATCAGATCTTTCCACAAAGATCGACTCTACTTCTTTATCTCAATCACAACAAGAAAACGCATTTCGTAAGCCAGAACAAGAATCCTTGTTTATGAATAGCAAGCAAAATGGATTAGTAGAAAACGTAAACTTTAAAGAAATGGATATCGGCAACGAAAAAACTTTGCCCAAATTTGCAACCGATATTGCAATGCTCAACAGAGCAATCGTGTCAGAAAATAAACCAGAAATTCCGCCTATGACAAAACATTTTTCCCACCCTGAGTGGAATAAAGAAATGGGAGAGCGAATTGTCTGGATGCATAAACAAGCCATCCCTTCGGCTGAATTACGGTTAAACCCCGAGCACTTAGGACCCATTAGAATTAAAATAGATGTAAGTCAAGATCAGGCAACTGTAGCTTTTACCGCACAACATGCGGTAGTAAAAGAAGCAATTGAGGCATCTCTTCCGAAACTTAGAGAACTATTTTCAGCCCAACAGCTTAACTTATCAGATGTTAATGTTTCTCAAAATAATTCTGAACAAAAACAGTCAAAAGGATTTGAGCAAATGGGGCATGAAGCGGGTGGAGATAATCGTAATGATAATAATGAAATAGTCACCAATGATCAAATCGAAAATACAATGGAAATTGTTGATGAAATTGAGGCAGGGAGAGCCATTGCTAGCAATGGTATTTTAAGCATTTTTGCTTAGGTAACTCACATGCACATCTTCTATCTAATTTTAATCAACTAGGCAAAAACTAAGAAAAATCAGAAGCTATTGCTTCTGATTTTTCCATGTTCAAATAATAAATTATATTCTCTTATATGATTGTGAGGTATTCTCTCTATGCAGCATTCTTCATAACTGATGCAACAAGACCATAAGCAGTTGCCCAAGCTTGTTTAGCTTCATCCGTAAAATCTTCACCCAACCCTTGTTCGAATGTCCATAACAAAGCATTACCCACTGAGTCATAGTGCTCAGTTTGAACTCCGTAGTCTACATGGCGTTTTCCCATATCTTGCAATGCAGGTACAACATGATCTAGCTTTGTTAACGAATTAACAACCAGGTTAAGCGAAGTAATGAGTTTTTCGCCTTGTGCTTTCATGTCTCCCTTAAATAAAGGTTTAGTGCTAGGATCTATCTGAAATAATTTGCGATAAAATAACTCAGCGGTTTGTTCCTTAACAGGCAATATCATTTTCCAGGTTGACTGGATTAAATCAATTTGATTTTCATTTAAAGGCGGTTCGCTATCGTCAGCTTCATCCTGTTGAATATTTTCTGTTTCTGCTACTTTATCCTGTTCTGAACTTTTATCATCAACCTCTTCCTGCTCAAGCCTTTCTTGCTCAAGCCTTTCTTGCTCAAGCCTTTCTTGCTCAAGCCTTTCTTGCTCAAGTCTTTCTTGCTCAAGTCTTTCTTGCTCAAGTCTTTCTTGCTCAAGTCTTTCTTGCTCAAGTCTTTCTTGCTCAAGTCTTTCTTGCTC
>VAPK010114517.1_pt1 | contig 35407 bp, 39 predicted proteins | sample 3395031 | NCBI WGS metagenome assembly VAPK01 (sample SAMN08290443, study PRJNA428436) | hydrothermal vent metagenome | isolation source: Deep-sea hydrothermal vent chimney 1 | place: Pacific Ocean: Juan De Fuca Ridge
CAGAAAACCAAAAGCAATGGCAATTTGTGCCTTGGGGGACAATTGCAGATCAAGGTCTGGCGCTGTTTTAACAGGCATGGCGATATAAGTATCATCGTGACTTAACCAGTTTAGTATAGACACGCCCAATTTAAGGTTACCACCATTGCCCAAAAAAGAGTTAGAAAGAAAATCACCATCACCGACAACAACGATCCGTTGCTCCTGGTTTGTAGCGCCCTTGTTTTCAATCGCAACGTTATCTTCTTCGTCGGCATTTAGTTGACGCTTCAATGCGACGCCAATGGTGAGCGGCCCAGGAATATCGCGTCCTTTATCGAATTTGACGTTGCCTTCAATTTCATCTGTTTCTGACCAGCTACGTTCTACTGATTGCAAAAATGGCTCGACTTCCCAATCCGGCGGTGCGTTGATATCAATAGATACGGCCTGTGGAAATAAAGACATCGATGTGAATTGTTGTGTAATTGGATGTCTTCCGTAGTCGGCAACGATTGCAAATCGTGGGTCGTTTATACCAAACAACTCGGTGGTCGGGTCCACAATCATACCGGGTTGGTATTCAATACCCAATAATTCGGCAATCTTTTCCAGGTATTGGCTTGAGCCGGGATCGGATAACCATAATAGATTTCCGCCACGCTTAATATAGTCGGCAATTAATTGGATTTCGCCTGCCAGCAGCGCGACCTGCGGTGAAGCCAACACCAGCACGGTAGTATTTTCAGGGATACGCGGTGTATTAGCCAGGTTTATCGTTTGCAGATTAAATCCCTTGCTCTCGAGTTGTGTTGCCCATGCAAGCAAATCATGATTTGCTTGCCGGTGGGGGCTGCGTTCTCCATGCCCTTCCATAAACACAATCCAGCGTTCTTTACCGCGCACGATTCGTTGTAGCGCATTGGTCACAGCTTGTTCGGAAATTTCTTTTATATTTTCGCGCCGCCCCTCATATTCAATAACGAGTTCCCCGTTTACTGAAATTCCGAGATCCCGGGTTTTTTCCGGTTCAGTTTCCGGATTGATAAAGTTAAAGTCGATATCCTTTTTGCTGTATTGATATAATTTAATCAAATTATTAATTTGCCGCCGTAATTTTTCATCTATATTTGCAAAGGATGTAATAAGCAGCGGACCCTCAATAGTTTTCAACAAGGAAGTGCTGGCATCGGATAATGAGTTACGGTTGCTGGCGCTCCAGTCTGTTTGATACGAATAGCGGGTACTCAACCAGGCAATAAGCCCTACCATAGACAGAAACAAAATATAAAAAGTAATACTTTGTATTCGTAATTGTAACCGTGATCGCTTTGTGACTAACATCTTTACATTGTTTATTTAAGTTTATGCTGCAAATTAATGTTGCAATCGATCCGCATCCAGGCGCCTAATACTCAAAATCAGACAGGTTGATACAAGTAGAAAAAAATAAATAATATCGCTGCTGCTAAATACGCCTTTTAGCATCGGCTGATAATGGCGAAGAATGGATATATAAGAAATAACCCGGTCCGATTCACTGCCCGTTGTTCCGGCGGCATCTACAATCCACAGCAAAAGCAGCACGCCAAATGTAGTGATTGCGGCGATTGTTGGCTGCGAGGTCAGCGCAGACATGTAAAGTCCGATAGCCGCAAAGCAGGACGTCAGCAAAACGAGACCGAGAAAACAAGACATAAGCAAGCCCATGTCCAGGTTAGTGCCGAGTAATAATGACAATGGCATCATCGTTAGCAATAAAATGATAATAATTATGAACGCCAGTATACCTAAATACTTTCCAAGAATAATTTCTGTCATTGAGACGGGCGCGCTAAACAATAAGGCAAGTGTTTTATTTCGTCTTTCTTCGCTTATCAGGCGCATCGTAAGAATAGGCGTAACTAATAATAGTATGACAGCAGCGGTGTTAAATAAGGGCGCGACAACAATTTCCGTTACACCGGGTGCATTAGTATATTGTGCAAGACTGGGTTGTATTGTTATAAATTGTTCGACATAAATCAGAAAAAAATAGGTGAGAATGAATTGCACTACAGCCAAAATTACCCAGGCGAGTGGCGATAAAAATAAGCTACGGAGTTCGCGTGTTGCAATAGTGAATATCATGCTACTTTACTCATCCCGTTTTTCTTTCACAGACATCGCTTGGGAATCCATTTTTAATTCGCTTTGTTCAACTAATTTCGATTCACTGCACGTTATGTCCATAAAAATCTCCTCCAGAGATCTGCGCTGCGGTGAAAGTTCGTAAAGCCCCCAATTTTGTCCGACAGACATTTTGACGATTTTTTCGGACGGATCATTTTCAGGGTCTATATGCAGGCGAAATTGTTGTTTATTATTCTGATTATAGTTTGGCTCTACTTGTAATACGCCGCCAATTGATTGCAACGCCGCTATACCTGGCGCCTGCTTGAAAGACAAAAGCAAATAATCACTTTGCATCTGATCATTTAACGAGCTGATAGACTCCATCAGCACCAGTTTCCCCTGGTTGATGATTTGCACCCGGTCGCACGTTGATTGTACTTCAGGCAAAATATGTGTGGATAGAATAACACTGTGCTCGCCAGCAAGTTCGCGGATTAATGCGCGAATTTCTTTAATTTGAATCGGGTCCAAGCCGACAGTGGGTTCATCCAGAATGACCACAGATGGAGAATGGATTATTGCCTGCGCAATACCGACACGTTGCTGGTATCCCTTGGATAAGTTACCGATGAGCCGGTTTCGCACGTTAATTAATCCACAGCGCTGCATGGCGTTATCAATCGCTTTGCTTATCTGTTTTTTTTGTATTTTATTTAAGCAGGCGCAATAATGTAAATATTCATATACGGTTAATTCACGGTAGATTGGTGGCGTTTCAGGCAGATACCCAAGCTCGCTTTTCGCCTGCTTGGGTTGGTCGAGAATATCGAAACCATTTATACGTACCCGCCCAAAACTGGGCGCCAGATTGCCCGCCAGGATTTGCATCGTTGTAGACTTCCCAGCGCCATTTGGCCCTAAAAATCCCAGAACTTCGCCACGACGCACTTCGAAACTAATATCGTCAATCGCACTGATTGGTCCATAATGACGCGAAAGCTTCTCAGCGCTGATTAATATGTCGTTGTTCATATTAGAAATTTATCACTAGTGATATAGTCGCTTATGATAGTGACCTAAGCTAAAAGATCAACAACTAATATTATTACTAATTGTTGTTAGTTAATTGCCGCTAATTTTTTTAGTAAAATATCTGGTAAATTAACTTAAACAGGTAAATGAATAGGCGATCGAAAGAGGTTTTCGGAAAAAGGATAAAAGGGAAGCTAAATGAGAAATCGTTATTGCAAAGAATTTGGTTTTAATTCCACGGGTATTAAAACACGTTTACAGCTAGTGGGTTTGGATGATGCGGATTTTGAGCTACACGATACGCTGCAAAAACAGGTTATTATCCCCCATATCGATGAAATAATTGATAAATTTTATGCTTATATGTTAAGCCAGCCAGATATGCTGCTATATTTGGATAATCAAAAATTGATAGACCGCCTTAAAAAAACCCAAACAGCATACCTGTTAAATCTAGGTAAAAATTTTAATACTGCCGATTATTTCGAAGAGCGCCTGCGGGTTGGTTTAGCACATGCAAAGGTTAGAATACCACCCTTTCTATATATCTGTGCGTACCACCGTCTCAGTCATCTCATTTATGAATTGTTTCCAAAAAACATTAAACAAAATAATGAATTGCAACAACAACTATATATGTTTATTGCCAAAATAACGGCATTGGACATGTCGCTGGCGATTGAAACTTACCATCATGCACAATTAAACAAGCTGGAGAATTCGTTAGAAACATTAAAACTGGAAGAGGACCGCCTGCGCCACCTGGCTGAAACTGATTTGCTCACTGGGTTGCCAAACCACGCGCATGTCGTTGGGATGTTAGAAAGCTCGATAGCGAACGCACTAAAAGACAAGGAACCTTTATGTGTCATGATGGCAGACATAGATTTTTTTAAAAAAGTTAATGATTCTCATGGGCATTTAGTCGGCGACGGCGTGTTACGTGAAGTCGCAAAGAGGTTACGCATGGCGCTACGCGACCTCGATGTGATAGGCCGTTATGGCGGCGAAGAGTTTCTTGTCATTTTTACCGACACAGATGTAGATAAAGCGTATGAGGTTGCAGAACGTATTCGAAAGCGCATTTCTGATAGCCCAATTAACTTACCGGGAAACACAATACACGTATCGATAAGCCTTGGATTGTGTGCCTTGCGCCAGGGTGATAACGTTAATTCCCTCATCGAGCGCGCCGATCAAGCAATGTATCTAGCAAAAAACGGTGGCCGCAATTGTTCGAAAGTTTGCATACAAGATGCTGCTAGGCGTTGATACTGGCGGTACGTTTACCGATTTTGTTTTATATGACGGACAGGATGTTCGTATACACAAAGTCCTGTCTACCCCGGCCTCACCCGAACGCGCTATCTTGCAGGGAATAAACGAACTAGGTTTGAGTGCTTTATTGGAAGCACCCTCCAAGCCATTTTATATAATACATGGATCTACTGTGGGCACGAACGCAGTACTTGAAGGCAAGGGTGTAAAAACAGCTTATATATGCAATACCGGCTTTCGGGATTTACTGACGATTGGCCGGCAGACGCGGCGCGAATTATACAATTTACGCCCCCTGCCTGCTGTAAATCCTGTGCCGCAAGAACTGTGTTTTGAAATTGATGGGCGCTTAGCTGCTAATGGGACAGAATTGAGCGCCCTCTCTGATAAAAGCATCCAGCAAATACTTAAACGATTAGAAGAATCTCAACCACAAGCGGTTGCTATAAATCTACTCTTTTCATTTCTCGATGATCGCCATGAACGGGCGATTGAAAAATTAATACCTAAGGACATATTTGTCTCGTGTTCCTCCGATGTGTTACCCGAATATAAAGAGGTTGAACGCGGCATGGCGACTTGGTTAAACGCGTGGATAGGGCCAGTCATGCAAAAGTATTTGTCACAGCTCAATACCTCCGTTAAAAAGGCCAAACTGTCTGTTATGCAAAGTTCTGGTGGCACAATCGCAGCAGATCAGGCGGATAATAAAGCAGTCCATCTGTTGTTATCCGGTCCGGCAGGAGGTTTGTCGGGTGCACAATACAGGGCAGGGTGTTCAGGATACAAACAATTATTAACCTTTGATATGGGCGGCACATCAACGGATGTAGCGATGATTGATGGCGAGCTGCGGTTAACCAACGAAGGCCGTATTGGGCCGTATCCGGTTGCGGTGCCGATGGTAGATCTGCATACCATAGGTGCGGGTGGAGGTTCAATCGCGTTCGTGGACGAAGGGGGGTTGTTGCTCGTGGGACCCGCATCCGCGGGAGCTGATCCGGGGCCAGCATGTTATGGGCGTGGCGGAAAACAGGCTACCGTAACAGATGCTAATCTGATTTTAGGGCGATTGCGTGCTGAGGCCTTTTTAGGTGGCAATATGCGCCTGGATATAAAAGCGGCACAGGCCGCGATGAAAGCACTTGCTGATAAATTAAAATTAACGATAGAACAAACAGCCCTGGGTATTATTCGTGTTGTGAATGAAAACATGGCGCGGGCGTTGCGTGTCATGTCCGTACAGCGAGGTATCGATCCGGCACAATTGACACTGGTCTCTTTCGGCGGCGCAGGTGGTTTACATGTGTGTGCATTAGCACAAGCGTTAAAAATGCATCGAGCGATTGTCCCATTGAATGCGGGAGTTTTATCTGCATTAGGGATGATCGTCGCACCACGCGCCCGCTTTGTATCGAAAAGTCTCATCGGTTTATTGGCGAAATATGATAGTGCGTTATTAGAACGTCATTTTGATGGACTGATATCGAAAGCGAGTAGCGCGTTAAAAACAGAGGGTGTAAATCAAGCCCAGATGGTAATCGAGAAAAGTGTTGATTTACGTTACTACGGCCAATCCTATACGCTCAATATCAAGTGGCCGACATTGACAAAGCGGTCAACGACCCCGGCGATTAATTCTCTTTCCATTACCACTCCTTCCATAACAAAAGCACTAAGCAGGTGCTTTCATGAAGCGCATCAACGTTGTTATGGTCACTCGTTAGAACAGTCGATCGAGCTGGTAAATATAAGAGTAAAAGCAACTGGCCCGCAAACCAGATTACCGATTAAAAAGGGCGATAAACGTGCAAACAAAATAAGTTCAAATAAAACAAACGACAGATTGATTGTAGTAAAAAGAGAAGACCTGCAATTGCATGACACAATAACAGGCCCAGCCCTGATAACAGAAACCGTATCAACGACCTATCTGGAAAAGGACTGGTGTTGCGAAGTAGACGAAACAGGTAATCTCATTCTGAAATTTGATCAAGGCAGTGCTTAATATGACTGGTTTTTGGGTGAAGGTAACTCCCCCGTTTCTCGATAACACCGGTAATCATTCAATATATCAGCGTGATCAAACGCAACAACATTGGGAAGATTGTCTAACGTAAACGTCGCTAAATTTTTTGCATCATCCGCCGCCCGAGGTTCCCCCGTTGATTCGCCTATATAAACCGCGCTCGCAGTATGGCCGCGCTTATCGCGGCAAGGATCAGAATAGCAACCAAGCAATGTTTTCAATATGACATCCAGGCAAGTCTCTTCTTTGGCTTCACGTACCGCCGCCTGTTCCAATGACTCACCTACGTCTACAAAACCACCCGGCAACGCCCAGCCGGGTGGGGGGTAGCGTCGTTCAATGAGCACAATAGGCCGGTTAGGTTGATTAGACAACTCTATGATGATATCGACAGTGAGCAAGGGTGTAATGGGCTTTTTCATTGTGACGTGCTTATTTCCAGTGGGTTTATTGATACTATAGTCATTACTACTATTTCCCTAAGTTGTCGATTGGCTGGGATAGGATATTTCCAGAACAATACATTCGCCATCTGCTTTAAATGGACCATGAATTTCACCCGCTGGCCGACTGGCATAATCACCCGCAGTAAGCCAGCAATCAAACGCAGCATCATATAATTTTCCTTTAATAATAAATATCTCCTCGGGGTAGGTGTGGCTCTTCGCTCCGAATGCGTAAGTATCTGCACCGGGTTTGAAGCGTGTTAAACGAGTATAGTCTCCAGATTCACTGTCAATCGCCAGTGTAAGTTGTTCTATTTGCTCCTCGGTATCCTCAATGGGTTCCCATTTTTTATTATTTTCAGCTAGTAACGGGTTCCAGTATTGAATTGTGTTTTTTGTCATTTTCTAACAGCCATTGAAAAATACCCCCGGTTGATATTTTTTATGTTGCGGCGAAAATTTGATACTAACACCCTCAGAGCATCAATTTTCTATACAAAACAGGCGCACTAAGAGCTAAGTCTTTTAAGAACCCTAGCCCGTTATGTGCTTTTACCTTCATGTACCTTTTGTACCTGACGCCACGAAAACACCGCCTCGATTAAATGATGAGTCCACGAAAAAATCAGTAACTTTCGTTTCTAAATATTGCCAAATAGGCCGATTCACTTCCCCTTTGCCTATCCATTTTACAAACTCACCCCTTAATGATGGATTTTCAATGTACCAATCCATAATGGAAATTCGACCATTCACTGGCAACATTGAAACTAACACATCAATAATCTCTTTCCACTGAGGAAACCCTGACAGCCCTAGATCACATAGTATCGCATCGATTCCATTTTGTTCGACTAACTCTGATACTTCTCCAGATCTAATAGTTAATACGTCTTGATTAATCAGCTTGATGTTACTCCAGTTATTTTTATGTATTTTTCTCCGCGCCTTTTCCAACATTCCTGGAGAAATATCAACACCAACAATTAATCCTTTATTCTTCAGGTAAGCTTGGAAATATTCAAAGTTCTGGCCTGTGCCTACTGGTACATTCAGAACTGACTTTCCCTCTACAAGATTTAGTTCTTTTATCGCTGTAAATCTTGCCCGGTGATAATACGCCTTCGGAGAGAGCAAATCGTATACTCTAGAAAACTTATCATAATATGTCGTAACTTCATTCTGATTTTTCATGTTTTTCTGGTGAATAAACTCCGTCCACTATCGCACAGTCACGGTAGGAACGTCGATTGCTCAACGTCCCCCGCACAGACTCCTGCATGCAAGGATCAAGGGGTCAGCTTCATTACCTGAGCTTTGGCAAACTAATTTTTTTCGCTTTGATTATTATACAAGTAACCTGATTCCCTATTTATTTTTTGTTAATCGCTTTGTTTTTTTAGTTACAAAGTAGCTGAAAATAATTTCTAATGCCTATTGACACGAAACCGGCTCATATGGGTTATGTGTTACTTCATGGTTTGAACATTTTTAACTGTAGTTCTTTCACCACTTTAAAATGTTTTACATTACTTGAAACTAATGTGATGTTATTTTCTATTGCCGTTGCAGCAATAATTGCATCTCCTGCTCTCATATTTGATGACAGCGTATATTCTTCAACATATATGAGTGCTCTATGTCCTATATTTTCAGTAAATGGTAATATGGAAAATTCAAATTCGTTAATAAAATCTTTCACATATTTATGGTGTGTTTTATTTTTTGCGCCTTGTAGTAATTCCATATAACTCTGAATAGAGAGATATTTATCATCATCTCTATCAATCAATTTTGCAACTTTATTATTTCCTCTCTGTATCCAGATTAAAATATCTGTATCATATATCATTTCGAGATTTTCTTAAGTTAGCTAATTCTTCTAATACTGTTTCTTTAGAATCCTTAGTCATGCCAAAGAAAGGATGATCTTTTATTTTTGATACTTTTTTTTCTCTGACAGGTTTAATCACACCTTTTACTTTTCCGTGATACAGAACAGTAACACTTTCATTTCTATCAAGTGCTTTTAGAATATCGGTGGTTTTATATCTCAAATCTACTATTGAAGCTTTCATAATCGTTCTCTAAATATTAAATATGTCTACTTATTATAGACATTTTTAATATATACTCAAGCACATTATCCATCATAAATATCAGATAGTTACATGGATTTAAGATTTTTTTACACATAACGTATAAGCATTTATCCCCCGTGCGCAGTCCAGCATGGGGTATCGGGCGAGTATTTTACTACGAAATATTCATTCAAACAGGTGACGATCACGCAGCTCGATAAAAACGTTGACTCGCCTTCGCGCCTTGTAACCAATTCTTCTCTAATCTCGAACTGTATCGACTGAGTGCAGTCTGTGACCCCACCGCACATCCAAAGCGTTGACCGAAATCGCTTACCCCATGCAACCACTCTTCCCCACAATCCACTGTCGGCGATGTTCATAGTTTTTGCCGCTATAAGGGTCTTTTCCACACAAATAGGCACGTCGAACACAGCGATTAATCACATGGTAGTTCGGCGTTGCTTGAATATCGATTAGTCTTTCTCGGGCTGCCGTGAGTGGTACGTATTTGCGGCTCTTTGCAAAATGCGTGACGCTTACGGCAGTCCGCGTGCAAGATTTTGTTGGCTTTTTATCAAAAATTATACAATTCTCGGCCTGATTTCTCTTTTTGCAATCTTTTGAAGTAAAATTTCTGTAATTGCAGCTACAAAGACAAAACCAACAAGAATACTTATAACATGACCTGATTCCCTACCCACATAAATAAGTGCAAGTATCATAGCGCTAAAACTTAAAAAACCTGCTAGAAAAACTAAGCTTCGTGATGCACCAGTTTCAGAAATAATCTTTAAATGTCCAGCGTGAGTCACTGTATGAACGAATAAAATTGATATTGAGCCAATAGCTGCAATTTCAGATAAATCAAACAAAAGAGATAAAATGATAATTAAAATACCACTAATCACCAACCCCTCTCTACTGTGTGCAATAGGTTTTCCAAATACGGCAGGAAGCTCCCCATCCTTGGCTAACTGATAGGTTACATTTGTGACAGCATACAAATTAGCGTTAATAGCAGATGCGGTAGCAATTAGTGCCGTAATTGCCACAATAGTAAAACCAACCTGACCAAATAATGGTAATGCGGCTTCTGCTAATGCAAAATCTTTAGCGGCTATTACTTTTTCAACAGGTAAATTACCAAAAACAGCAAACGCAATACCAACATAAAGAGCCATAACCAATAAAATTGCAGTCATCATTGCTCTTGGAAGCGTTTTGGCTGGGTCGGGCATATCTTCCGCTGTATTAGTAATGACCCGAAAACCTTCAAAAGCAAAAAAGGTAATCGCTAGACTGAAAAAAATGTCTTTACTGGGTGGATAATACTGAGAAGACAACAATGAAGAGTCTAGATACATAATACCCGCGATAGATAGCCCAGTTAAAACAGCAAATTTAATCCCAACTGTCACCCTTTCCCAAACCGCAACATCTTTTGCTCCTTTTAGGTTAATCAACACAAACAAAATGATGATTCCACTTGAAAATAAATGGTGCCATAAAGTAGAGGTTTCATTAATGGGTAAAAATGTTATTGCATAATTACTAAATGCTTTAGCTATTAAGCTTAAGGAAACAATAGCTGCAAAGTACAGCATGATACCCATCGTACCTGTAAAAAAACCAACGCCATAAGCTTGAGATAAATATTCTATTATTCCTCCAGAGGAAGGATAACGAGCACCTAATTTTCCTAACGAATAGCCACTGAACAAGGCAATAATACCGCCGATAATAAATGAAATATAAACGGCACTTCCTGAAATGGCACTCGCTTCGCCAAGCAGTGCAAAAATACCAGCACCGACCATTGCACCAATTCCCATTGAAACTGCTGACCAGAAGCCTATTGGTTTTTTTGATTTGTGCATATGAACCCTTTTATTTCTAAGCTAACAGGCGATCTCTTCAATGCGCGGGTTTTACACAGTGAAGAAATTGTCCGGTTCCGGATAGAGACAGCTCTGACGCGCAACTTTGCTACCCTGCAAGCTCTTTAGACATTGCGGACTATCCTCGGTTTCGGTAACGGTATCCGCTCCAGTAGATTACTAAACTTATCCCAATTGATCGCCTTTTTACGGCTTCGACGATTCAACCAGTATTTCCAATTCCTTATGGCATGGTATAATACCGCTTCCATCATCCTGCATATTACATCGGATTCCGAAGTACTGAAAGTGACTCCCCAACTTCGAGCACAATAGCTGATACTGTTCATTGAGATCTTTGTGCCTATTATTCCGACACCATTCCCTCAACGCTTGTATCGTCTCGCGCACTTTCTTTCTCGACGTTTTGCGTTTGATGATCCAATTCCCATTCAGTGACTTGGCCCAGTAGTAAGTAAATCCGAGAAAATCGAATGCAAGGAGCTGGGGGTCGGAGCAAGGGGTCAAGTTGCTTGTATAACATTCAAAAATCAATCAGGGGCGACAACATTACAGGGGATTGCAACTCGCTTTGCTGTTAATTATGTCGGGTCGGTGAATAATGTGATTTGTGATATAAAATGCTGGAGTGGGCTTTGGAAATGATACAAGCAACTTGACCCCCTAACTCCTACTACAAAACAGTTATCACTTGCCGTGGATTACTGTACCGATAATTTGCGAAACACCTGTTTCATTAACGAAAACAGATAAACTCAGAGATTTTTCAAATACTAACGGAAATGGGAAACCGATTGTTACCGATTTTAGGTCTTTCCCTAAAATAACGACACCATAGGGATTGTTTTCAGTAAGTGAAAAATTTCGCAATGCCGCAAAGGAACGATTAACAACAGACTGGCCATCGATCTCCAGATTCACGAAAGTGATATCGTTGCTGCCACCTTGCTTAGCAATTCTAGCAGAAATAAATTTACCCGGTCCCTTTTGCTTGACCAACGTATGTGAGCTACCAAATGATGGGGTGACTATTAGACCATCTTTATATTTTGCGTAGTATACATCAGCATTTGCATTGGACATGTATAAAATACAGAGCAGCGAAAAAAGAGTAAATATAAACGGTTTTCTCATAATATTGTTCCTTATTTTTGTTGTAATTAAATTGAGCTAATAGATAATCTTATAAAAAATTAATACACCCTCTGTTAGAGATAAGATTATTTACTAAATATTAGCAAATAACAGAAGGTCTACTTGGTGGATTGTGCTAAGCGCTTGTATAAAGATGCTTTATAAATGTGAAAAATTACCAATGAGGGCAGGGGGAGCAATATCTTAAAGCATTGTGAGAGGTTAGGATGATCTTTTAACAAATAAGTGTCCAGGTTAGCCGGCTACCATACCGGTCACACATGGTTCGCTCCGCTCTCGCAACCTACTTTTATTCGCTATGTGTTCTTTTTTTAATTCGACTCAATCCAACAGGCGTAATTCCCAAATAGCGAGCTAAATCATTCTGGGTTATTTTTTCTAGAAGAGTTGGGGAAGTATTTACTAACCTGCAAAATCGTTCTTCGGCACTCAAGCATAGAAATTCATATTCTCGTTTCTCTTTCTTCATTGCCAGATGAAGTAAGAGATCAATCATATTGTTTGCTACTTCCAGATCCTCTTTGCTGTAATCGTAAAGTCTCTTAAAAGGTATTTTGATCAGAGCGGTAGGTTCCAGACAAAGAAGACTGAACGTACTGCTTCCTTCTAAATAGGCTGAAGACAGGCTTCCAATTATATCATTAGGCAAAAGAAATGATTTTATATATTCCTTGCCTTCTTCTGTTGTGTAGTACGCCTTCAGCAAACCTGACTTGACGAAATAGAGAGACTTGTCTGGATCAGATTGCATGAAAACATGTTCCCCCTTGTCCTTTTCTATCGATATACCTTCAAGCCGTAAAAGTTTATGAAAATTCATAGATTTTAACCACGGTTAATGACTGCCCTTAATCATGAGCCTAACATGTTGGGCAGTGACGTGAAAATAGTAAGCTAACATAATTTGCGATAATTCTTATGAAACTCAATAAAAAATGCATTGTAATTACCGGAGGCACTTCCGGTATCGGCTACGAGATGACGAAGTATCTTCATCCTAATAATCAAGTAATCGTAATTTCCAGAGGTGCAAGCAAGCTCAATAGACTTACTCAAGAACTTGAGGGACTCGTTACCTACCAAGCAGATCTATGCAAGCTTGGAGATATAGAAGTCGCAGCAGATGCCATTGTCAAACGCTTTGAGGTAATTGATGTACTTATTAATAATGCGGCTGTTCAATACACACCGGCATTCCTGGATGATGAGTTTCGATATGAAAGTATATCTCACGAAATAACCTTAAACTTAACCAGTGTGTGTAACTTGACATACTTGCTATTACCCGCCTTGTTACACCATCACAAGGCAGTTATTTTAAACGTTAATTCCGGGCTTGCGTTAGCACCGAAAACTTCATCAGCGGTTTATTGTGCAACAAAAGGAGCCCTAAATATTTTTTCCCAATCGCTCCGCTATCAGCTTGAAAAAACAAATATCAGTGTGCAACAAGCATTTTTGCAACTGGTTGATACATCAATGACGACTGGCAGAGGAAAAAACAAGATGTCTGCCGAGACTGCAGCAATGCAAATTATTCGTGGAATTGAACATGATATTCATGACCATGATATTGGCAAAGTCAAACTGCTCAGGGGATTGCTCCGTTTGGCGCCATCGATTGCGCAGAATATTATGAAGACGTATTGAGGAAAGTGATTTCATGAAAGTATTTTTCATTATTTTATGGGGGTTGATGATGTTAACTGCTAACAGCTCATTAGCAAGTGAATTGAAAATTGAGGTTAATAACATCGATGTAAAGCGAGGGGGCAATATTATTGTGATGATATTTGCTGAAGAGGGATTTCCCAAGATACATGAAAAGGCACTTTTTGTTCAGACACAAAACGCGCAACAGGAAGTCATGGAGTTCAAATTTAATTTCGCCCTAGAGGAGATGGCAGTTAAGGTGTTACATGATGAGAATGAAGATGCAAAGGTAACCAAAAATTGGACGGGGATATATCCAAAAGAAGGCCTTGGATTTTCTAACGATCAAAAAATAAGCCTGACAGGGCCACCTAAATATAAATATTCAAAGTTACATAAAGAACAGTTTAAGGATGGATTGAACATTTCTATCGTATACCCATGAGGGAGTAACAACAATGAAACCGTTAATAAAGGTTTTTCTAATTATTGCTGCATTTTTTGCTACGACCTTCTTGATAATCAAGTTCACTGGAGTATTAACAGTAGAACAAATTGAAGGTTGGTTAATGCAGGCTAAAGCATTATCACCCATTTATGTTGGCGCTGTTGTTGCCTTGCTTCTGTTTGCAGACCTATTCATTGCCGTGCCAACATTAACCGTCATAATTCTCTCAGGCTACTTTCTCGGTCATCCTTATGGCGCTTTTGCAGCATTATTGGGTGTTATATTAGCGGGCATTTGTGGTTACACATTAAGTCGTTATTATGGTGATGCCATTCTTGGTTTTTTAGTAAAAGAACAAAGCAAGCGTGATGATGCGATTTCCACGTTTAAAAAGCATGGGGTGATGATGATACTCCTGTCGAGAGCCATGCCTATCCTGCCCGAGATTACAGCCTGCCTTTCTGGAATGACACGCATGAATTTTAGTAAATTTCTGCTTGCATGGTTGATTAGCTCAGTACCATACGTGTTAATCGCTTCTTACGCAGGCTCCATCAGTTCCATTGAAAACCCTAAACCTGCAATATTCGCCGCTATTGGGATTTCAGCGCTGCTATGGATTTCTTGGTTTGTTTACCATCGGGTACATATCAAATCTAAGCCATAGGCTTTTATCTTGTAGGCATAATTTTACAGTTTATCTACTTCAGAATATCGAAAACACGATGTTAGGTGATCATTTACCATGCCTACTGCCTGCATATACGCGTAGCAGGTAGTTGGCCCAACAAACTTAAAGCCCTTTTTCTTTAATCCCTTACTCATTGCCTCTGAAGCCGGGGTGCTTGTTGGTACATCTGACAATTTTTTCCACGAATTTTTAACCGGTTTTCCTTCGACAAACGACCAAATATAAGTATCAAAGCTGCCATATTCGTTTTGTATGCCCAAAAATAGTCTGGCATTTTCTATTGTGGCGTTAATTTTTAGTTTATGCCTTACAATCCCAGCATCTTGAAGTAACTTTTCTATTTTTTTATCCGTATATTTAGCGATTTTACGTGCATCAAAATTATCGAACGCATTTAAGTAACCTTTTCTTTTTTGAAGAATTGTCGCCCAACTGAGTCCTGATTGTGCGCTTTCCAGAATCAGCATTTCAAAAAGCAACCGATCATCATGAACGGGAACACCCCATTCTTTATCGTGATGTTCAGTTTCCAAGGGATTAGAATTTGCCCAATCACACCGTTTCATTAACAATTTCTCCTTTTATGCAGTCAAGATTAGTACCGTTATATCTTGATTTCATCTTCTTCGATAATTTCCTTTTCCGCTTTTCCTGCTTCTATCCATTCGATTATACAGGGTTGTTGCAGCACACTTTGTACGTATGTTTTTTCTATGCCGCCTAGGGGAATATCATAACCAGCAAAACGCAGCGCTATCGGGGCGAACATGGCATCTGCAATTGAATAGGTTCCAAATAACCACTCTCCCTCACTGCCAAACTGGCTGCGACAACTGCGCCAAAGGGATTTTACTCTTTCCACTTCTCGACTAGCGTCGGCAGTCAGTTTGATATTTCGAAATTTTTTTCGGCAATTCATCGGAAGTTCGTTTCTCAGGTTGAGAAAACTTGAATGCATTTCTGCGCTCACTGATCTTGCGATAGCGCGCGCGTGCACTTCACGCGGCCAACCGTGCGAATTCAAATATTGTTCAGAAATGTACTCGAGAATGGATAGTGTATCCCATATCACTAAATCTCCGTCCTGTAATACGGGGACCTTAAAATTTGAATTATATTGCGCCAACTCTTCGTCGGTTGTGTCAGTAAACAAGGCGACCCATTTCTCATTGAAACTTATCTGATGGTGCTTCATAAGTACCCACGGCCTGAGTGACCACGAGGAATAGTTTTTGTTTCCTATTACCAATGTTAAATCTGACATGTTTATATTCCTTTACTACATCGTTACTACATCAAATTCGATTATCGCAATAATTTTTGCTCAAAACCAGGGGGAGCGGATCAATTCAGGGGTTCTCTGTTCCCGGGCAACCTGCTAATTACATTAAAAACAATGCCGCTAAACCAAGGAATGCAAAAAAACCAACGACATCCGTTACTGTGGTTAGTACAACATTGCCTGCCAGTGCCGGGTCGATATTTAATTTTTTTAGAAATAGGGGAATCGTTGCCCCTGCCAAGGCGGCGACGACCAGGTTGATCATAATGGCGGTTGCGATAATCGCGCCAAGTTGATAATCACCAAACCAGAGTATGGTTATAGCCGCCACTATTATTGCCCAGATTAATCCATTTAGTGCACCGACAGCGAGCTCCTTAATTAGCAAGGGCCTGGCATTTGCGTCACCGATCTGATCCAACGCGATACCTCGAATTACCAGTGTGAGTGTTTGGCTTCCTGCAATGCCGCCCATACTGGCAACGACTGGCATTAATACCGCGAGCGCGACCATTTTTTCTATTGTCGCATCGAATAAGCCAATTACCCAGGCGGCGAGTAATGCGGTTAATAGGTTTACGCCTAACCAGACGGTCCTTCGGCGAGAGCTAACCACGACAGGTGCAAACATATCGTCTTCTTCATTCAGGCCCACCATACGCATCAACGAATGATCGGCTTCGTCACGTATGACATCGACGACGTCATCGATAGTAATACGACCCATCAATTTGTCATTTTCATCGACAACCGGAGCAGAGACCAAATCGTGTTTCTCAAACAGGCTGGCGACTTCTTTCGCAGACTGGGCTGCTGGAATAGCCTGAATTTTATTATTCATGATGTCACTGACCACCAGGGACGGATCGTTAGTCAACAGCTTTGTGAGCGACAACACCCCCAGGTATTTGTCGCTACGGTTGACCACAATCAGATTATCAGTGGTGTCAGGCATTTCAGTGCGAAAACGTAAATAACGCAGCACGGTTTCTAGGGAAATGTCCGGGCGTATCGTAATGGTGTCCGTATTCATCAAGCCACCTGCGGTGTCTTCCGGATACGACAAAACCGCTTCTAGTCGCTGACGGTCCTGCTGGTCCATTGACTGCAGGACTTCCCGGCTGACGATCTCCGGTAGATCCTGGATGATGTCAGCTAAATCATCGGTGTCCAGATTTTCAGTTGCAGCGACCAGTTCCTGTTTGTCGGTCTGGCTAATGAGTTCGGCGCGAACCTCGTCGTTGACATGCAGCAGTATGTCACCGCTACTGTCATCATGCGGGACCAGTTCCCAAATAGTGGAGCGTGTTTCCGGTGGCAGGGATTCGAGCAAAAATGCAATTTCAGCAGAATGCAAACCAGTAAGTTTTTCTCTTACTTCCGAAAGTGTACCCTTCTCCAGAAGTTCTGAAAATGTCTGTAATTGAATTTGAGAGATGCTTTGATCTTTCACATCTGCCATGATGACTTCCCGATAATTAGCATGTTTAGTGACAGTTAGAGACAGGATTTTCCAATCAGATCGGCAAGTATATAGATTTTTTTGTTGTTATTCCATTTAGTTTGATTTTACTCCTGCTTGATATGAAGAACACATTTAAGTTTACAGAGAAATGCAGGCAGGGTTTTAATACACGGCAGTAATCCTGAAGGAGTACTAGAGATCGTTCATTTTTTCAAGATAATTCAAAACTTCGTGCGATGTAGCGCTTTTTAATATTTTTTTGATCATACCTGCCAATTTATTTGTGTCAGTCAATTTTATCGTTTGCTTTACATCCAGTAACGTAGATGGATGCATGCTGAATTCGGTAAGACCCATACCCAGCAATAGACGTGTAAATTGCGGTTCACCCGCCATTTCACCACACAATGCAACCGGAATATTGGATTTGATACCGGCTATTATCGTGTTATGAATCAGATTTAACACGGCGGGATGCAGTGGGTCATAGAGATAACTCACTTCATTATCAACACGATCAATCGCTAATGTGTACTGGATTAAATCATTAGTGCCGATCGAGAAGAAGTCTGTATGTTTGGCGAGGGTAGGCGCGAGTAACGCAGCGGCCGGTGTTTCTATCATACAGCCGACCGGCAATCTGTTATTGTATTTGATTCGTCGTTTTTTTAAATCCCGCTTAGATTCGTCAATCAATGCACGCACTTGTAATAATTCGTGTAAATTGGAAATCATCGGTATCATTAGTTTAACCGGTCCATGAGCAGAGGCCCGTAAAATGGCACGTAGTTGCGGCCTAAAAATGACCGGGTCTCTTAGGCATAAACGAACAGCGCGAAGCCCGAGAGCAGAGCATTTATCTGAATGTTCTATATATTTCGTACCAGAAAACTGTTTATCGGCCCCAATATCCAGCGTTCTTATAGTGACTGGCAACCCCTTTAGCGATCTAATAACGCGAAGATAAGCTTGGTATTGTTCATCTTCACTGGGCAGTTCTGGCCGGTTCATAAATAAAAACTCTGTTCTAAATAAACCAATTCCCGATGCAGCCACTTTCTTGACCTTTGGCAAATCGTCGGGTAACTCTATATTCGCGTATAATGTGATTTTCTTTTTATCAAGAGTTTTAGCAGGAACTAGCTTAAGTGACTGTAAATCTATACGTTTTCGTTTTAATTGTTTTTGCAGCGCAAGGTAGTGGTCAAGAATTCGTTTGCCGGGATCGACCAATATTACGTTTGCCAGACTGTCAATAACAATGCATTCACCATTTTTGACATATTTTCTGGCCTGTTTTACGCCGACTATCGCCGGGATATTTAAACTTCGTGCGAGTATCGCGGTATGTGAAGTTGGCCCACCCTGTTCGGAAATAATCGCGACGACGTCGTGATGTTGCATCAGGATGGTGTCTGCCGGACTTAGATCATCGGCAATAATGATTTGGCCTCTTAATCGGTCAACAATATTGCTATGTTCGCTTGGTTGGTTTAACAGTATGCGTTGAATCCGATTCACTACATGCTCAATGTCGTCTTTTCTGGTGCGTAAGTAAGGATCGTCCATTTCATCGAAGACAGATACAATGGAATCACATTGGGTTTGTAACGCATGTTCGGCGTTACATTTTTTTTCTTTTATAATGCTTAATGGGCGCTCCTTAAGCATCGGATCGTCCAACATTAACAAGTGGGTATCGATAAATGAGGCTATGTCTACCGGTGTATGCGCAGGTATATGGTCACGAACGACTTTTAATTGTTGTGCGGCGACTTGCAGTGCAAATTGATAACGGGAAATTTCTGCTTGCAGCAGATAATCAGAAATAGTCCTTTGCGGTATTTCCAGTTCGCTACTTTCAAGGATATGCGCTTTTCCAATCGCAATCCCCTTGGATACACTGGTTCCATATATAGCAAGCGTCATGATGTGACCTAAATTTTTTGCCTGTTACTATTTACACAATAATACAGGCGGCGAATTATTGTGGGTGTACTGGTTAACACTTTCACTAACAAAAAGTATTAACAGAAAGTACTAACAGTAAGCCCACCAGAAAGCCCTATTCTTCTTCATCAAATCGATTATCAATAAGTAATTTTAGTTTTTGAATGGCGTCAGCCTCATCACTTCCAGATGCAGTAATTGTTAAGGTTGTGCCTTTGCACGCTGCAAGCATCATAATCCCCATAATACTTTTACCATTAACGGTGTTGTTGTCCTTTATAAGACCTATCTCGCAGTCAAATTCTGAGGCCAGGCTGACAAATTTCGCAGCGGCACGCGCATGTAACCCTAACTTATTAATAATTATAATGTCCTGTTGCTGCATTTTATGTTTCTACTATACGTATATTTATATATGTATATTTACAATGTATGTTTGCACTGATTTCCCGTAAACCAAGCGCCCTTTATTAGCATTCAGGCTCGCATTCGCATAACACGATACCATTTTTCCCGCCGTCCAGTACTTTTTCAGTCATTTCTGCTAATGCAAATGCCGGGTAATTCATTGCGCGAATTAACATCGGTAAATTAAGTCCGGATATAATAGCAACATTTTCATTGGTACCTAGTTTTGCTGTTATGTTATAGGGCGTCGAACCAAAGAGGTCCGTTAGTATCAATACGCCATCGCCTTGATTAAGTTTCTTAACAAGGTCCTGTGCGATTTGCAACGAAGCATCCGTGTCGCAATCCTGAACTAATTCCAGTGACTCTATCGGTAGTGGACACTTTCCCACGAGTGATATTGCAGTGTTTTTCATCGAAGTACCAATTTTATCATGTGCTATGATCAACAATCCTACTGTCATAACAGCTCCCTGTGTCGTGTAGTTACATTTTTTTTTGTTTTAGCGAAATATTCTGCCAGTCGTTCGACTATATATACTGAGCGATGTTGTCCACCGGTGCAGCCAATCGCGATAGTAACATAGCTTCTGTTACCTGCTTCATATTGGGGCAACCAAAATTTCATAAAATCCACTATATCATCAACCAGTTTCTTAACTAACGGCTGTTTTTCCAGAAAAGAGACTACGTCTTCGTCTCGACCCGTCAATTTTCGTAAATTAGTTTCCCAGTAAGGGTTTGGTAAACAACGTGCGTCAAAAACAAAATCCGCATCACCCGGCACACCATGCTTAAATCCGAAGGATTGAAATAGAATGGACAGTGTTTCTGGTGGCTTATCAGCAACCCGACGTTTTACCATGTCGCGTAATTGATAAATATTGTAGTGACTTGTATCTACAATCAAATCAGCGCAATTGGAAATAGGGTCGAGCAGGTTACGTTCATTATCTATCGCTTCTGCTAACGCCACGTCTCCTTGTGATAGCGGGTGCTTGCGCCTGGTTTCTGAAAAGCGTTTTATAAGAATATCATCGTCAGCATTAAAAAAAAGCAATTCACAGATGATACCCGCTTTTTTTAGTTTTTCTAATATTCCGGGAAAGCGTAGAATGTCTTTATGTACATTACGGGCATCAATACCTACGGCTGCATTTTGTGGAAAAACATTTTCAGTGCATTGCTCAGCAAATGCGGAAAGCAGCGCAACAGGTAAATTGTCGATACAATAGTATTCCAGGTCTTCGAAAACATGTAGGGCTGTACTTTTTCCGGAGCCCGAAACACCACTGACAATGTACAACTTCATGGTATATTACGCTCCATAATTTCTTGTTGTTGTTTAATAAAAACGGCAGTTGCGTCATAGCCTTTCTCTAGCAAAATCTGGTTTCGAGCGGCGCTTTCAATAATAACAGCTAGGTTACGTCCAGGCGCGACCGGCAATAGCACCGTAGGCACTTTAACGCCTAACAACTTCATAGGTTCAGAATAGCTTTTTAATCGATCCAGTTTGAGGTAGTCAATTTCGGACGCCGGTTTAAGCTCTACAATCAAGTGTAAATTTTTTCGTTTTTTTACTGCGCTGTCACCAAATATAGAACGAATACTAAGTACGCCAAGCCCTCTTACTTCGAGAAAATCTTGCAGTACTGGTGGACAAGAACCTACCAGCGTGTCCGGCCCAGTACGGGAAAACTGGGGTGCATCGTCTGCAATGAGTCGGTGGCCCCGACTTAATAACTCAAGCGCTAGCTCGCTTTTCCCAATACCACTTTTACCAGTAAGCAATACGCCGATACCTGCTACCGCCATGAATACACCACGTACCGTGGTATTTTCAGCAAGCACATTGTTCAGAAAATACAGTATATGATTTATGACTTCTTGATCGTCGATGTCGGATGAAATCAACGGTGTCGATGTTTTTTCAGCGTTATCAATAATTTGTTGCGAGATTGGTAATCCGTTTGTAACCAGTATGGCCAACGGATCATTTTGATATATTTTTATGAGTGATTCTTTTAGCTCAGTTTTTTTTTGCTTTTTTAAATATTCGTGTTCTACTGGCCCAATGACCTGGATGCGCAAAGGATGGACAAAATTCATGTGTCCGATCAGCATTGGACTCGCATATTTATCGTCAATTGACCGTTTTTTCAGATTATTATTTTTTCCTTTTTCACCTGCTACCCATTTCAAGCCTAAACGATCCTCGTGGTAGTCGAACAAATCGGTAATAGAAATTACATTTGTCATGGCTTGGTTGTTATTGCGTCTTTGGTTAATTTTGTTCAGGCAACCAGTTTCTAAATAAATTATAAGTTTCTTCGCTATTATCGGTTTTGTGGAGTTTATTTCTGAATTCTTCGTCGCTGAATTTTTCTGCGAGCTGTGAAAGCAATTCTAGATGTTCATCCGTTGATTCTTCAGGAACCAGCATTGCAAAAACCAGATCAACGGGTTGTTTGTCTTCTGCATCATAATCGATACCGGTTTCCAGTTGGAAAAACGCACCAATGGTTTTTTCCGATAATTTAACCCGGCCATGCGGCAACGCAACACCATGCCCCAGGGCAGTGCTTCCCAGCTTTTCACGCGCAATAAAACTTTCAAAAATATCCTGTTGATTTAAATTAGAGTGATCTTTAGCGAGCGAATCACTGATTAATTCAAGCAAACGTTTTTTACTACTCACACTTACGTTACATGCGATTCTTTCCGGTGTAATGATTTCTTCTACTAGCATTGTCGGCCCCAACTAACTCTGTATGTATTCTATTTAATTATTCTATTTAATATAGAGGACTTGAATTGTGTAGTGTATAGAAAATGTTCGCAGCCCTATTGTTTTAAATCTGGATTGTTTATTTGCCTGGATATCTGCTTGTTTAGTCGCGGTGATTATTCAATTTTTCGCTGTTTTTTCTCGCTTGTCTGTCAAGCTTATCGATCAAATCGTCAATTGCAGCATACATATTTTCATTTTCAGCATTGGCAAATAAATTTTTTCCGCCACTATATGAAACGGTGGCTTCAGCCTTTTGTTGCAACTTATCAACAGACAGAACAACATGGCAATTTCCTATTTTGTCATAACGACTTTTTAGTTTATTTATCTTATTTTCGACATAGCTGCGAAGTGCTGGGGAAACATCCATATGCTGCCCTGATACATTTATATTCATACTATATTCCTCGGTTATTCTTTGCCTATCATCGAGCTTATTTAGACAGTGCGTATTGTAAAGTATTTAATTACAATACTTATTATTAGCTTATTAGTATCTAACTATAAAAAAGCCCGTAACCTAACACGTCAGTTACTTACGTCAATTTAATTGTCGCCCGCAACTAAATCAGTCTCTTGCGTTCATTAGAAGGTGGTATATACATTGCTTCTCGATATTTTGCAACGGTTCGGCGCGCCACATTTATCCCTTTATTTTCGAGTAATTTAGCTAATTTACTATCGCTTAAGGGTTTTGTTGGATTTTCACTTGCAACCAGTTTTTTTAACATAGCGCGTATTGCTGTTGATGAGCACGCGCCACCACCAGAAGTGCCAACGTGACTTGAGAAAAAATACTTTAATTCATAGATACCTTTCGGCGTATGCATATATTTTTTCGTGGTGACACGAGAAATAGTGGATTCGTGCATATCGACGGTTTCAGCAATATCGAACATAACCAATGGATTCATTTTTTCCTCACCAAATTCAAGGAAAGCCTGTTGTCGCTCAACAATACACGTCGCGACCTTTAGCAATGTCTCACTACGACTGCGTAAACTTTTCATCAGCCAACGTGCTTCCTGTAGTTGATTTTTCAGATAGGTATTGTCGCTGCTGTTATTTGCACGTTGAATCATATTTGAATACAGGGTGTTAACGCGAAGTTTCGGCATTACTTCTGGATTCAGTTCCACATTCCACATACCTTTTTCTTTCTTAACGAATACATCTGGCACAATATACTCAGGCTGGCTGTTAGAGATTACACTGCCTGGCCGAGGGTTTAATGATTGTATTAAACCCACTACCTGTAGGAGTTCCTCTTCTGAGAGCTTGGTTTTTCGTATGAGTTGCTGGTATTCCCTGTTTGCAAGTAAATCGAAATATTCTTTCACCAGCCGGGTTGCTTCGACTAACCAAGGTGTTTCGCTATCATATTGTTTTAACTGAAGTAACATGCTTTCTCTCAGGTCTCTTGCTGCGATACCTGGTGGGTCAAAGTTTTGAACTCTATGTAATACAGCTTCAACTTCATCCAACTCAAGCTCATCCAATTCGGTCGCTAGTCCCTGGTGGATTTCTTCTATGCTTACGGGCAAGTAACCGTCGTCATCTATGGAATCGATAATGGCAATAGCGACAAATTCATCTGTTTTGCTGAAGGTTGACATTTCCAGTTGCCAGGTAAGGTGCTCATTGAGGGATTGCGAAATTTGTCCCTGCACGTCGTAATCACGTTCCTGGTCTTGCGATTGTGTATAAGGGGTGCTTGGTTCGTAAACGTCGTCCCAATTACTGTCTACTGGAAGATCACCGGGTATTTCGGATTGTTGCAAACTGGTGTCTGTGTCTGTTTCACTGCCGACCGTTTCATTATTCTCATTTTGTCCTGGCTCTTTAGTCTCATTGCTACTACCAGGCCCATCCTCTCCCTCTTCGTCAGATTCGAGCATGGGGTTGGATTCCAACGCCTGCTGAATTTCCTGCTGTAATTCAATACCGGACAATTGCAATAGCTTGATCGCCTGCTGCAATTGCGGCGTCATAGTCAGATGTTGTCCTAGTTTTAGCTGGAGAGTTTGTTTCATAATTTTATAAGGGGTTTGATTATTTTACTTAATTCATACTATTTTACCGGAAATGTATGTTAAATACAGGTTAAATAGAAATTCCGCATATACGAAGTTGGAAAAAAAACACGGTTCCGTATACGTATTTAACTAATATTTAACCAATATAGCTCTTATACGGCGACCTGGGCGTTATCGGGGGCCGTATAAATATCTGGCCCACCATAGTAACGTCGCGGGATTCTTCACATTTTGAATTCGTGCCCTAAATACACCTCCCTGACCCGGTCATTTTTAAGAATATCATCAGGCCTGCCTTCAGAAATAACTTCGCCTTCGTTTAAAATATAAGCCCGATCGCAAATACCCAATGTTTCCCTTACGTTATGATCAGTAATTAAAACACCAATATCACGCCCACTTAGCTGTTTTATTATCTGCTGGATATCAACTACGGAAAGAGGGTCGATGCCGGCAAATGGCTCGTCTAACAATATAAACCTTGGGTCAGCAGCAAGTGTGCGCGCGATCTCAACACGGCGGCGTTCGCCACCCGATAAACTCTGGCCCATGGAATCGCCCAGATGAGCAACATTCAGTTCACCCAGTAATTGCTTAAGTATTTCAATGCGTTGTTTGGCATCGAGTTCAGTCCGGGTCTGCAATATCGCCATAATATTGTCAGATACAGAGAGTTTTCGGAATATGGATGCCTCTTGTGGCAAATAACCTAAACCCATTTTTGCCCGCATGTGCAATGGGTACTGGGTAATATCTTCATTTTTGAGTTCAATTTTGCCCTGATCGCAGGCGACAAGACCGACGATCATATAAAATGATGTCGTTTTACCCGCCCCGTTGGGACCCAGCAGGCCAACAACCTCGCCGCTGGTAATATTTAGCGATACAGACTTTACGACTTTTCTTGATTGATAACTTTTGGCAAGCCCAGACGCGGATAAGGTATCCATTATCGGTATATTTTAGTTAATTTTAAGTTACTGGTTGTTTTGATGGTTGTTATCGGTCGATCGGCTATCAGGATGGATAATAACCTGTACACGCCCATTTTTTTCGCCGCCTTTATTCGCTGTTACTGATTCCTGCGCAATATTGTAGATAATTAAGTTTCCACTGAACTGATCATTTGCTTGCCAAAGTTTAGCTTTCTTTTTCAGTTTCATTATTTCTTTTTCAGCATCGTATTCTATTTCCAATGCCTGGCCCTTAATACCTTTCTGGTCGACACGCGGCGCCTTACTAAAAGTAACAGGGTTGCCTGTAGCGAGAAATTTACCCAATCCCTTGTTGTTTCTTTGGGCTGTAATTTTATCTGCAAGCAGGGTTATTTCGCCGCGTGATAATTTCACATTTCCCTGATAAGTACTGATTTTCTGCTTGTCGTCAATTTCTACTTGATCTGCTTCCAGGTAGATAGTTTGGTCAGCCTGGGCTCCTTGTTCTATACCTTGTTCTATATCTAGAGTTTCTGCAACAACAGCACCCCAAAATAGACCGGCGAAAAGAGTAAAAGAAAAAAATAATAGTAAACGCATTCGAAAAGTAAATCTCCTCTTTAGTTACAAAAAGTTAAAAAATTATCGGCAAGCAAAATTGTACCCATTTTGTAAACGACGTGTTTGAAAGCCATAGTTAAAAACATAACTAAACACAAAGTTAAGGAGTAATATACGCCCCCTTGACACTGGATAGAAACTGAATTTTACTTTTTTCAATATCTGCTTTCATACCTTTTGCGTGCGTTGTTCCACTGTTGTCCTGTAAGTGTACATCGTTATCAGTTTCCGCATATTTTTTATCTGGCCGGACAAGGAGGTCCTCTGTCATCAATTTCATTCCGGCGACATTATCTTTCCCGGATTGTATTGCGACAACATTATTCGACAATAGGACTTCCTTGCCGTTGGCGGTAACGACCCCGTTTTCGGATGTAATGGTCCATTGGGGGCGCTGATTTTGATAAAAAATCATTTGCGGTTTTAATAGCAGCAAGCTGTCGTCATCTGGATAGTGCTCAATATAGCTTACTGTCAACTGGTAATGAAGATTCCCCGTTTGGTCCATAGAGTAAGTGACAAGGTTTTCTGCATAATAATCTGGGGCGGGGCGAATTTTATTATCCACCGCAGGTCTTGTAGGCAATGCGGTGCCTTTTAACCACCAGCTTAGCAACGCAAGCAAAGTGAATAATGTGATCAGGATAATGCGCTTGAAAAACGATTGTGACATACTTGCTATCAAACAGATAATTATTAAACAGACAATTTTAATCTAACATGTCAAAGGTAGCGGTTCATTATGTCGGCGAGAGTCTTTTGTGCATCCATAATAAGCTCACACACATCTCTCGCTGCACCACGCCCACCCGCGTTGGGTGTTCGCCAGTGCGCGTGTTGTATCACCAGTGGGTGCGCATCTTGAACTGCAATGGACAAACCCACTTGTTTCATTATCGGCAGGTCAACAACATCATCACCAACAAATGCGATTTCGTTATTTTCTAGTTGTAATTCACTTTTCAGTAGTTCGAATGCCGGCAATTTATCACTTTGACCTTGATGTACATGCGTTATACCTAAATTTTTCATACGGTGTGAAACTAACTCAGAAGTACGGCCTGTAATAACGGCGAGTTTAACATTAGTATCCTGAATCATTTTCATGCCGAGGCCATCGCGAGAGTAAAATGCTTTGGACTCAGTGCCATTGTCATCGATATAAAGGCTGCCATCTGTTAATACGCCATCAACATCAAAGATGACAAGCTTTACATGCGCCGCTTTTTTTTTAATTTCCAGCATGTTAATGTTATGTTGTTCCCCTTATTTGAAAAAAGTTTTGAAAAAAAGTTTGAACATAAAGTTTAAGCAAAAACGAGCAAAAGCCTAAACAACACCCGCCCTTAGCAAGTCGTGCATATTTAAGGTACCTATCAATTTGTTATTATCATCTACGACAGGCAACGCATTCACTTTATATTTTTGCATCATTTGTAATGCTTCCGCCGCTAACATCGTTTCACTCGCTGTTTTGCAGTTCGCGACCATGACATCACCTACACGGGTTTTATGAATATCAGTGGTTTTTTTATCGAACAAACGTCGTAAATCACCGTCGGTAAATATCCCGATAATTTTATTTTCATCATCGACAATGGACGTCATACCAAGTCCTTTCTGAGACATTTCAATCAACGTGTCGCTTAGTAGTGTATCTTTACTAACAACTGGAATATTGTCGCCCTTGTTCATTATGTCGCTGATCAATAATAACAAGCGGCGACCCAGTTGGCCGGCGGGGTGAGAGCGTGCAAAGTCATCCCGGGTAAAACCTCGCGCTTGCAGTAATGAAATCGCCAATGCATCGCCCATAACCAGCGTTGCGGTGGTGCTCGACGTGGGCGCCAACCCAAGCGGGCAGGCCTCTTTATCTATATTTACGTCGATGTGTACACTGCTGTTTGTTGCTAAAGATGAATGTTTTTTTCCGGTGACTGAAATAAGCGGTACGCCGAGTCGTTTTATAATGGGCAATATGACCAATATTTCATCGGTTTCGCCAGAATAGGAAATCGCCAACACGACGTCTTTGGGTGTTATCATGCCTAAATCACCGTGACTCGCTTCGCCAGGGTGAACAAAAAAAGCCGGCGTACCGGTACTCGCTAACGTTGCCGCAATTTTCCCGGCAATATGGCCTGACTTCCCCATACCAATTACTACAACACGCCCCTCGCATGCGAGCATATGCTGACAAGCCTGGACGAAATTATCATCTATCCGGGATAGCATGTTGGTTATTTCCCGGGACTCTATTTCGAGTACACTTTTTGCGAGCTTTTTAAGCGCATCCGTATTAATTTCGTGATTAATATTGTAACCCTCTATCGATACTCTATTTCTTTCAATATTCTTTTATAGCTAGTACTACTTGTTATGTTAAGAGTGCCTAGCTTGTGGTTGTAAGATATATAAAAAACAGATAACCACCAAATGCGCTCGCCAATATGCCTCCTTCGAGCCTGTTTATACGGCCTGGCCCACGAAATCCATAGGCCATGATAAACAACAAAACACTCAGACCGATCATAACAGGGAAGTCGCGCTGCAACACCTCAGGCATAAACCGATTTGGACTGACCACACCTGTCAGACCAAGAACAGCTAAGGTATTGAAAATATTCGAACCAATTACGTTTCCCAGTGCAATTTCATGTTCGCCTTTTAAGGCTCCCATCACCGAAGCAGCAAGCTCCGGCAGACTGGTACCAATCGCAACAATGGTTAATCCGATCACCAAATCACTGATTCCGAACGATTTGGCAATACCCGTTGCACCCCAAACCAGTAAGTAAGAACTCATCACCAGAACAAGCAATCCGACGATAATCCACAAAACGGCCGCCTTCATTGACAGGCCGCTTGGAATTTCGTCTGCAAAGTCGGTTTGTAAGCGGTCTGTTTTTGATCGGGTTTGCAAACCCAGGCGTATCATCCAACAAATCACACCGGTAAAAGTAGCGATAAGAATGATGCCATCCAGCCGGCTAAGTTCACCGTCAAACATGAGCCCTAAAGCCAGCAACATAACAAAGATTAAAACTGGAAACTCACGCCGCAAAACATTTGAATCAACGCTCATTGGCGCCACCAGAGACGCAATCCCGAGCACCAATGCGATGTTCGCAATGTTAGAACCAATGGCATTACCAATCGCAAGTCCGGGATTGTTATTCCAGGCGGCGATACCGGCTACCAGTATTTCCGGTGCAGAGGTGCCAAACCCCATGATCGTCATGCCAATAATGATAGGGGCGATCCCCAGATTTCGTGCGGTTGCGGCAGAACCCAAAACAAATCGGTCTGCACTCCACATCAACAACAAAAAACCGGCAATCAATGCAACCCAGAACTGCGTCATAGTATTTCCAATATTAAAATTAATTGTATTAGACAACAAATAGGTAGTGTAAGTACAGACCGATGAATATAACAGCACCAAACCAGTTGTTGTTAAGAAATGCCTTGAAGTATAGAGCGGAATCTCGTTCCCTTAACAGCGCCTGTTGATATATGGCTAACCCCGCCGCAACCACCAAGCCCATATAATAAAAGCCACTGAGTTCCAGTTTTTGACCTACTAACGCCATAACTAATAGCATGCATATCTGAATAATGCCGATAATAAAACGATCTGCGTGTCCAAAAAGTATTGCGGTGGATTTAATGCCGGCCTTAATGTCTTCGGGCCGATCGATCATCGCATACATTGTGTCATAGGCTGTCGCCCACAGAACCGTTGAAATAAGCAATAACCAGGCTTCTTTCGGTATCTCCCCGGTCTGCGCAGCAAAAGCCATTGGTACTGCCCAGCCAAACGCTAACCCCAGGAAAACTTGCGGTAAATAGGTGTAGCGCTTTGTATATGGATAAATTATACCTAGCACCAGGCCACCAATAGAGAGCAAGATGGTCAGTGTATTCATATACAAAACCAAAAAGAAGGCGAGCAAAATCAATACAGCAAACAACACAAGTGCATCTTTGACAGTAACCTGGCCGCTGGCAATCGGCCTGTTTCCGGTTCGTTTTACTTGTGTATCCAGATTACGGTCCGCTATATCGTTAATTACACAGCCCGCAGACCGCATCAAGACAGCGCCCGCTACGAAAATAAAAAGCACCCCAGAGTCTGGATGTCCATTTCCCGCTATCCACAACGCCCATAGTGTCGGCCAAAGTAACAGAAAAATTCCGATTGGCTTATTTAGACGCATGAGTAACGCATATTGCTTATAGCGTTGAAGAATATATTTGGTGTTGTCAGACATAAAGCGTGTATAAAAAATTATTCATAAAGATGAATCGAGTTTGACTTTTCGTGTAAATTGAATTATTTTTTTTCGATCACGTTTATTGGGTCGGCCCTTATATTGGGCTAAGCGGTGTTGTGGCAAGCTGCTTGCTTGATTTTTAAGTTGTTCTTTTAAAACCCTGTTTTTAAGCTGACTTGGTTCTGTTTCTTCATAAAGTGTCTGTGCTTTTTGTGCCGGGCCACGTTGTTGCGATAATTTACAAACAATAATTTCTTTTACAAATATGCCTTGGCGTATATCAAGTGATGCACCTACCTGTATTTCTTTTCCAGATTTAGCCCGCTGGCCATTAAGTGAGATCTTTCCGCCCTTGATCGCATCGGCCGCCAATGAGCGGGTTTTAAAAAAACGGGCGGCCCACAACCATTTATCCAGACGTTGTTTATTCTGATGTGGTGTAGCCACTTTAATAGCTTAAACTAAACATAATCATTCATTTTCTCAATGCGATATTACATGAAAAGCCGTGTTGATTGCTCTATTTAGAATAAACTTAGGTAAAATCAATGCCATTGGGGATTTGGATATCCATGGCGATAGGTAAGTGATCCGAGAAGACGCAATTTAACACATGAACGTCACTGACTTTCAGGCTTGGTGTCACCAGAATATGGTCGATTTTTTTGCGGGGCCGCCAACTGGGGAAGGTTTTTAATCCGTGTTCTGGTTCGCACAATCGGGTTTTTTTCAGCAAATAATTTATTTCGGAACTGTCTGGCTGGCAGTTTAAGTCGCCCATCAACACCACGTGCTCGTAGTTGCTGATGATGTCGCAAATGCTATCAATCTGATTATGGCGCGCACGCCTTCCTAAAGAAAGATGCATCGTAATTAAAATGAGTGGGTTTTTTTCGTCCCCGAAACGAACGACCATCGCTTGGCGACCCGGTATAAAGCCCGGCAGTTTGACGTTCATAATTTCTGCTGGTTTAAATCGACTCAACAGGCCATTACTGTGTTTGGCAAAATGGCCCAGATTGCGATTTACCTGATGCTTCCAGTACGGGAAAAGCGCTTTATGCGCCAAATATTCAATTTGGTTAGTAAAACCACTGCGCAAACTACCCGCGTCAACTTCCTGCAGGGCAACAACGTCATAGGCGCTCGCTAGCCGGGCGATTTGGTCCAGATTTTTAGAGGTCTGTGCGTGCGGCAATAAATGTTTCCAGCTTTTGGTGAAATAATCGCGTAAGCGGCTACCGCCAATACCGACCTGAATATTATAACTAAGCAGTCGCAGCGTTCTTTCAGGCTGGGGGCTACTCTGTAAGTCCTGTGCGTTTACGGCGGCGGTCATTTTCTTGGTTTTATACTTCTTGGAATAAACAGTTATCTGGAATGAACAATCCACCCGGTAATCTACCCATAAAGTGAACAATTCTAATTTGGGGCCATACCGCCCCATTACCAGTGTTATCGGGGTAAATTGGCAGATATTTAGAAATAGTTTGCCCCGCCCAGCCACCCTTGCGCTGCTGCGCTGGGTGTAAGATTGACCAGATAATACAACTCCTTGTATTTTGTATTATAGGGGGCACAAAAGACAGCCCCACCCCTATAGCCAACAATAAACAACTGATATTTTTAGATAAAATCGTTATTTTGCTTTGGCCATTTCCTTTTCGACTAAATAATCTACTACTTTGAATACATTCGCGTTGCCACCCGCCATGTGGCCTCCGGTGCGGTATTTACCATTAATAATGATCGCTGGAACACCTTTGATTCCGTATCGGCGACTCATGTCCATGGCCCGCCTGACTTTGCTTTCAACGGCAAAGGAACGAAAGACCTTCGAAAATTCAGCTTTCTTAACACCCTGCTCCTCAAAAAAATCAGCTACCTGCGCCTCTGTGCTAAGCGGTCGCTTGAGTTCATGGGTCGCTTCAAATATTGCGCTATGCATTTTATCCAGCACACCAAGTACCTGCGCCGTGTAAAAGGCCCTGGCATGCAGCGCCCATTCTGGCCGAAAAATAGCGGGCATGGGAATAAATTCTACATTTTCTGGCTTTTTCTTTAACCAACGATTTATGAAGGGCTCAAATTCATAGCAATGTGGGCAGCCGTACCAGAACATTCCAACCACCTCGATTTTTTCCCCGGTTGAGGTCGGCTGTGGCGGCGAAACGACTTCATATTGCTCCCCCTCCTCAAAGCTAGCGGCGTTAATTAAAGGCGAAAAAACGAACAAACTCAGTAAAAATGCGCCCAATGCGCTAGAAAAAGGCCTTAAAATAGTTATTTTCATTTACTAACTCCGTATTTTGCTTTGACTGGTTTCACATTGGTTTTGCTATGATTTGAAAGCAGCGTAGCCAATATCCCAGATTAAGGCAACACTGCCAGTACATTTTCCAATACCAGATTGTTGCTTAATGATTTATGATCAGGGCTGTAGAGAAAACATTGTAAGAGGATTACATATGACACCAAAAATAGACCTGGCTTCATTTTTAAACCAACAATACCTATGTGAGTCTCTGACTATCAAAGAAGTTCAAACTTTGCTTGACTACACGGACCTGGTTGAATTCAAAAAGGGGGCTGTGATCGCGGACATTGGTGAAGTCGGTGAAGCGCTCTTTTTTGTCATAAAGGGAGAAGCGGCGCTTTATTACAAGGAGGGCAGACAGGAAACTGAAGTGGGGAGAATGAAAGAGGGCGAGCTAGTTGGTGAAATGTCTTTTTTTGATCGTAGTCCGCGTTCAGTAAGTGCCCGCGCAGTTAAGAATGACACGCAGTTACTTAAATTGTCCCGGGCGATGTATGAGCGTTTACGCGTCGAACACCCCTATATTGCGGTTAATTTTCTTGAACATGCGATTGTTAGTTTGGACCACTTGTTCAGGCGGGTCAGCTCGGATGTGGCTACTTTTTCCAATTACTATTTTGGCCCTGGAAGAAAGTGATCACGTGTCGTGTATCGATTAAAAAACACATTCAACGCATTTTAATCGATACATTACACATTACGTTTTTCGGATTTTATAAAACCTCATTTTCTCCCGCTTTTGCGAAAAAATGCGGCCAAATCCTCCATGTCCTGAGCAGTTAATGACGCAGCAATTTCGTTCATTATAGGGTTTGTGCGTCTTTTCGCTTTAAAATCTTTTAATTGCTTGATGATATACTCTTCGTGCTGTCCGGCTAGAATGGGGTACAGTGGGTTAAAGCTGAAGCCGCCCTTACCGTGACAAACTTGGCAAGCAACGGCTTTTGATTTTCCCGCGCCCCTGTCTCCTGCTGCTAGGCTTATCATTGCATATAAAATCAGTATCAAAAATAAGGTCGATTTATGGTAAGTGTTCATAGCGTGTCTACCAGAATGCATGTTTATAGTGTGTATATATCAACGGCTGACATCCGAAAAAAGTTAATCAAAAAGGCATGGTACTAGGCATGGGTAAGTTAATAAATAAGTATTTTTTATGAACAAGCTATACCGAAACGCAAGTTTTGTATTAAGCGTCATGGGTATGGAGCAATTACCCCAAAATAGCCAATACGAGGTCGTTTTTGCCGGCTGTTCTAATGCTGGAAAATCCAGTGTCATCAATACCCTGACAGATCAAAGTAAATTGGCGAAAGTGAGTAAAACTCCCGGCAGAACGCAAAGTTTGAATTTTTTTCAAATAGACGATTGTCGCTATATTGTTGATTTACCCGGTTATGGGTATTCATCCGTGTCTGGCAAGACAAAGGCAAAATGGCAGGCATTATTGGATTGTTATTTTGTTGAGCGGGAATGTCTTAAGGGCGTGGTACTGGTGATGGATGTGCGTCATCCATTGAAAAAATATGATATTCAAATGTTAGAATGGTGTGCGCATAACAATTTGTCTTCCCATATTGTGCTGACAAAAGGTGATAAATTAAAAAGAGGGGCCTCGAATAAGGCCGTTCAGCAGGTGGCGCGTTGGTTGGGGGAAAATGAGTTTGCTGCGACGGTTCAATTGTTTTCTTCTTTGAAGCGTGACGGGGTGGGTGAGTTGCACGGGGTGTTGGATGGGTGGTTTGGGGTGCCATGCTAGTACACCGTGTCGCTACGTACTTCCTTGTGCTCTCGCGGACATAAAAGCTGGGTGTAATTCTAGGGCACCTTTATTGTTTTTGGTTTGCCTTGGGCATGAACACCACGTCGCTACGCACGTCCGTGTGCTCTCGCGACATAAGCTGGGTGTAATTTGAGGGCACCTTTGTTGTTTATTGGTTTGCCTTGGGCATGAACACCATGTCGCTACGCACGTCCGTGTGCTCTCGCGACATAAGCAGAGTGTAATTCGGAGGGTACCTATATTGGCTTTTGGTTTACCTCGGGCATGAACACCACGTCGCTACGCACTTCCCTGTGCTCTCGCGACATAAGCTGGGTGTAATTCGGAGGGTACCTATATGGCTTTTGGTTTACCTCGGGCATGAACACCACGTCGCTACGCACTTCCCTGTGCTCTCGCGACATAAGCACATCCATGTGCAAAAAAAAACCCCGATTCAAAAAGGAGGAGAATCGGGGTTAGAATAAACCCAACATTAAGTGTTGTTGGGCCAGGAGTAGTCTAACTATCCGCGTCAAGGGGAGGAGACGAGATTCATTAGTTCCTTAACCTTTATGGTCTGTATATATAGATGGATAATCGGAGAAAAAGTTTCGTACCGATTAAAAATAAAAGCGAATTATTTAAAAACCTGTTTTGCTCACTATTTGGTCGAGCTTGATTAAGTTTCTTTTAATGTGCTTGGTCCCAGTTTTTACCGACACCGACACCGACTTCCAGCGGGACTTTTA
>VAPK010570228.1_pt1 | contig 35388 bp, 22 predicted proteins | sample 3395031 | NCBI WGS metagenome assembly VAPK01 (sample SAMN08290443, study PRJNA428436) | hydrothermal vent metagenome | isolation source: Deep-sea hydrothermal vent chimney 1 | place: Pacific Ocean: Juan De Fuca Ridge
ATTTGCCAATCCAGTGCGTTTTCACGACCGCTCTGGCCGAGGTTATCAATTTTTAGCCGACTGCATCATTGAACTGAACACATTGAATCCTCAGATGTCGGCGCGTATGACTAATGCGTTCAACGCCTGGAAACGCTTTGAAATACAGCGTCAAACAATGATGAAAGCTCAACTCGAACGGATTAAAAGTCAAACTGATTTGTCGAAAGATGTTTTTGAAATCGTGACAAAGACTTTAGCGGAAACATAGCCGTTAGGCGAGCTAAAATGACGGCCTATAGACGTTCAGATAATTAAATACAATTTTGGAGATCTCATGGTTTGACTATACCGGCGTGTTTTCCCATACGAACATGTCAATCTAGCGAACCAGTCTCTTCCTAAAATGTACGTTATTATCTGAAAACCTATATTACGATCAATATATCGGCTAGGATTGGAATGCTCTAATTACAACCGAAGCAATACGCCACGAAACTGAATGAAGTCAAAGATAAAGATAAGCCCACTCTCGCGGTCTTTATGGCGTTGGGATTACTGGAGCTGAAAAGAAAGGACATACCGAGCCAAGTCGAAAAAAATATGAAAAAGGACAGTGTTATTCGTTGTCAAAAACGAAGGATGTTTATCAACTTAGTTAAGACAATGAACGACAACTGTGAAAAATGGTTGCCACTCATTTTTTGTCAATATCATCTGAAAGCGGATGAAACGTTGAGCCTGATATGCCATGTATTAACCCAGCTAGGGCGCCTTCGACAGAAGGGCCAGATTCTCGAAATGGAGTTGAAAGGCTCGATAGTAAGGTTCAGGCTAATACGCTGGATAAGGTATTAACAATACTCAAAAAAGACATTTTCTTGTATTAAGGTTCGCCGTTCTTGACGTCCACCTGTATGCCAATTTTTTTCAAAAAAGGCGTGGGTAATACACCACCTGCGCTAACAATTACGGCATCGTTAGGTATGGTGATTAGTTTGCCTTGGTGGTCAATGGTGACATCTTTTTCACCGATGTTTTTCACATTTGATTTCAATAAGACAGTTAACCGATTTTCTGCTTCCATTCGAGTCACATTATCACGATTTTGCTCGGCGGCTCTTGAGAAAGCATCACTGCGGTATGAGAGTGTGGTCGTGGTGCCTTCTTCTTCGGCGATACTCACGGCCGCTTCCAAGGCACTATTGCCTCCGCCGACGACCAAAACATGCATACCTCGATATTGTTCTGGATCAATCAGACGATAAACGACCTTGGCTTGATCTTCGCCAGGGGCGCCAATTTTGCGTGGTGTTCCGCGTCGGCCAATGGAGAGTAATACGGTTTTTGTGTGATAGGTGTTGTGATTGGTTTTAACAATCAATCCTCCACTGTCGGACTGGGTTATCATATCCATACGTTCCTTATAGTTGATGCGAATGCCAGTTTTCTGCTCGACAGCTTGCCAGAATTCAACCAGAGGTTCTTTTCTGATTTCGGTTAACTTCACTTCGCCGATAATGGGGAGTATCGCCGTCGATGTCATAACCAGTTTGCCCCGAGGGAAATGAGCGACGGCACCGCCAAGTGAATCTTGTTCTACGGTGACGTAGTTTAAATTGGCTTCGTGTGCTCCCAAAGTGGCGGAAAATCCAGCAGGCCCGGCGCCGATGATAACGACATCGGTGGGGGCGTCTTTCGCGGTGGCGATGGCCGTTTTGATTGCATCCATGGCTTGTCGCCCTTGGGTAATGGCATTTCGTACTAGTCCCATGCCGCCAAGTTCGCCGGCAATATAAATACCAGGCACATTCGTCTCAAAATCTGGTTTTAGTAATGGGATGTCAACGCCCCGTCGTTCTGTGCCAAATACGAGGGTAATCGCCTCCATGGGGCAGGCTTCTTTGCATGCGCCATGACCGATGCAATGTGTTGCATTGATCAGTCGTGCTCTGTCGTCAATTAGGCCGAGTACATTGCCTTCAGGGCAGGCGGTGACACAGCTGCCACACCCCACACATAGATTGGTGTTAATTAATGGATGTAAAGACGCCGGTTCGGTAAGTCCTGCCTCTTTGATACCTATGAAAAAATCAAGGTTTTTATTGCTATCTTTGGTGCGGATACGCTGAAATATAATATAGAAAATGAGTATTGGTATACCATAGGTGAGTATTTCTAAAAAATTGTCGGTGATACCGACAAATAAAACATTGGTAATATCGATGAAAAACTGCATAACAAATCATGTTTCTATCATTGATTTTTAAGTCGTTTGAGCTAAGCGTTCGCTTTGTCAATCCAAGTTGAGCACGAAAGGTGAATCAGTGCTCGGTAATACATCGTTAAGCGTGACTACATATTTCTTTATTCGTTTTGTTACTTTTTCGATCGTTTTTGTCCGCTCTTTAATTTTTTAACGTATTAAGTTATAAGATAGCGGGCGTTATCTTTTGTTTAGCTTTATTTGTTTATAATGTCGTTTTTTTGGTTTTATACATTGTCTAATTAGAAAAAATGTCATCGCTATAATCATATTACTATATGATATTTATGTTTTTTTAATTAGATTTAGTGATGGGTATCGCGTAATTATCAGTAATATTCTAAATCATTTCTTCTTCTAAAAAATTGATCTTTGGTCGGATATCGAAGTCTATAAAAGCAGCAAAGCTATTTGACTTGAAAATGATCTTGCCGGTACTCAATGCCTTTTGGTAGGTTGTGAAATAGATGTTTTTAATTGGTGTTTCATGATCGTCATTGATAATGCTTAAATTGAAAAATAGTCATCTATGCGCTTCAATTTTATCGAATTAATGGTCATTTAAATCAAGGAACTATTAGTTGAAGGGTGGGCTAGTTATTACGTGTCTATTCCTTGACAAGTTAAAATAACGATTGCGAATTGTGGTTGCAGGGAAATCGAAGAGGGGCTTTCTAAAAGATGTCGAACGATATGGGAGAAAAAGCAAAGATAACGGCTGAAATTTTGCGAGGTGATGCTGTTCCTGAGACGGTTGTGGAACAAGACCATAAAAAATTCTCCAAAGAAGCAAATATTGTCACTGGTATTTTTGGTTTATTAGTCGCTTCTATTTTGCTCATTTGGTATTCATGGGATTCTGAATACTTAAGTAATGAGGATGATTTAATCTATGATTTGGGGCTAATTGGTGGGATTATGATGCTCCTTCAATTTCTTTATAGTGCTCGTAAGCGATTCCCAAAATTACGGCAATGGGGGACATTGAAAGTTTGGTTTGGAATACATGTGTTTGTTGGTTTGGCCGCACCGACTATAATTATCATTCATAGTCAGTTTGAAATTGCTTCGATTAATGGTGGCGTTGCTTTTTTCTCCATGTTGATCGTGGCGATTAGTGGTATGGTTGGGCGATATCTTTATAGCCAAGTGAGTTTTGATCTTGCGAATGAGCGTTTAGCATTGAAAAATCTGCATTCAGTGCTACAAGAAAAAGTATTAAATTCAAAACCGGAGTTATCCGATCAAATACAACATTTATTAAAAAATTTCATGGTGATTTCTTTTGCTAGCCCTAAGAATGTAGTGTATGCATTTTGGGTTGCTTTAATGGTGAGAATTCGATCAAAATATCTGTATTTACAAATTTGCTATTTAAGACCTGCATCTTCAGCCTCGCAGGAAGGTGCGGTTGTACTCAAGTTATGGGGTGATCACGCAACTTTTACTTCCGTAGAGAAAAAAATAATCAAAGCGTACCTTGCTCTATTAAGCAAACTAGCACGCCATAACGCGGTGAAGCATTTGTATAGTTTTTGGCGTATCGGGCATATCCCTTTCCTGTATTTACTGCTGATTTCTGGAATATTTCATGTGATTGCTGTGCATATGTATTAGCGTGTTTTCTTAACCGTGATATTAAATGGCTAAATGGAACGATTAAAAAGGATGTTTTTAAATTTCGATCGTTTATTCATCTCCTTGAGTGTAGTTTTCATTGCTTATTATTTGTTTTCTTCATTATGCTATGCGGGAGCAGTGCAACGGTTTGAAGGTTTGGTGATGCCAGGTAAACTGAGCATTGCCCACGCTAAGTATGAAAAAGATTGTGGGAACTGTCACGAAGCCTTTCAAAAAGGTGCTCAGGATAGTTTGTGTATGGATTGCCACAAGGAGGTGAGTAAAGATGTCAAAGATGGCGAAGGTTTCCATGGAAAAATTACCGATATTAAACAGCGAAAGTGTAGTGTTTGTCACAGCGAACATCGAGGTCGAGATGCCAACATAGCACCGTTTGATCGCGACACGTTCGATCATTCCCGCACAAATTTTCCACTTCGTGGTGTTCATGATTTACGAACCTGCAACGATTGCCATGATGTTTCTCAAAAATATCGTAAAGCATCGAAAGCGTGTGTTGGATGCCATCGGTCTGATGATGCACATAAAACCAGGTTGAGCGATGAATGTGTTAATTGCCATTTAGAGACGGTTTGGGGGGTGGCTTATTTTAATCATGACAAAACGGATTTTAAACTGAAGTCAACTCACAGAAATGTGCGTTGTGTCGATTGCCACCCGAATGAACGCTATCAAAAAACGCCTAAAGGGTGTTTGACTTGCCATAAATTGGACGATGTGCATAATGGCGATCGGCGAGAAAAATGTGAAGATTGCCATACCGAGAAAACATGGGCAGAAATTATTTTTGACCATGACAAAGATACGGAATATAAATTGGAAGGTCGGCATGTCACGGTGAGTTGCCAAGCTTGTCACCAAGGGGACGTATATGAAGAATTAAAAACCAATTGTTATGCTTGTCATCAAGAGGATGATGACCATAAGAAATTGTTTGGTAAAAAATGTAAAGACTGCCATGTTGTCAAATCGTGGTCGCGAGTAGTTTTCAATCATACAAAAGATACTGAATATACACTCAATGGTAAGCATAAAAAAGTGAGTTGCATTGCATGTCATAAGGGTGATGTCTATGCGGAGTTAGAGACAGACTGTATTACCTGTCATCAGCAAGACGATGTGCACGAAGGACAAGAAGGTGACGATTGTGGTCAATGTCATGATGAGCGATCATGGCCAATCAACGTGTTTTTTGATCACGACTTGACAGCTTTTCCTTTGTTGGCAAGCCATGCATTTACACCATGTGAGGAATGCCATATAACGCCGGCGTATCAAGATGTGGATAACCGCTGTCAAGATTGTCATATGAAGGATGATGCTGAGATTCATAAAAAGCGTCTTGGGTTGAACTGTGAACTATGTCATAACTCCAACCAATGGAAATTATGGTTTTTTAACCATGATATTCAAACTGACTATAAACTCACTGGGGCGCATAAAAATTTAGATTGTCATGGTTGCCATAAAATGCCGATCAAAAAGAAAATTGAGCTAGATACGACATGCTATTCTTGTCATGCTCAAGATGATCATCACCAGGGTGCCTTTGGCAATCGTTGTGAACGATGTCATGTCACCCGATCATTTAAAGTGTTGGCGATAAACAACTAACCTGATTTCTGGCATTATATCAAAATGATGTGTGACAGCAATACAGACTAAACGATGTCGACACAAGCATTAAATAATAATAAATATTGTCTGCACCCTTTTGTTTTTTCAGTTTTTTATTGTGTTGATGGCAACGTCAGGCAAGCTTCATAAAAAATAATCATTATATAAAACGTGGTGGGGATATGGGGGTGGCTTTGTGTTATGGAAAACGACTTGTGCGTGTACTGATGTTTGGACAGCGTATAATATCGCCTCAGAAATTTTACCTTATTTGTTAAATTCCCCTTTTATTCATCGGTAAGGAACGTACTCGAAAGAAGTGAGGAAACTTGCGTTCGGTTTGAGTCTTTCGGAATGTTTTCGTTGAAATTATATTTCGTCTACAGGTGCTAGGTGGCGTATTTTCGAAAAAAATATTCAATAAGACACTGAAGATGAGCTGCAAAATGACTCGGTGAGTTCGTATATGTTCCGAGACTTAAATCCAAATGATTTAAATAAATACGCTTATGTGTGGGATGTATTTGTCAATTAAAATGAGTTGTATTGTAGCATGTCTAAAAAGCTTACATGTAAATTAGGGCAGTTTGCGATATTAGCGTCTTTTTTTATTTTTAAGTCAGTTTGCGCTGGTGATATATTAAAAAGCGTTGCTTTTTCTGAAAAAGCCGATATGACCGAAATGAAAGTGCATTTTACGAAAACATTTTCTTATCGAAAACATTTTCCAACCAGTCGTGGAAAAATCATTCAGATTCTAATAAAACCTGATGATGAAGTAAATGAAGGCTTTTATAAAAAACGAGAAATGATTAGCCCGGGGGAAAATACGCCAATAGGCATTCGAGATATTATTTTTGAAGGAAATGTAAAGGGTGGACCTTATTTAGTGGTTCGATTTAAAAAAATAGAAACCTTTACGTTGTCAAAGGAAAAAAATTCAAATGTGCTAACAATTCAAATCAAACATAGTCAGGCAGCACCGGCATCTAGCAGGCAAGCTGAAAGACAACAAACAAGGCGAAGTGGACCAGAGAATAAAAAAGCAGACCAAATGATGCTCGATGCAAGAGATGCTTTAACTCGGGGTAACAATGCGCAAGCGCTTTTATTGTTTAGCCAATTATTAGATATGCCTGGTCACTCATATATTCACGACGCGAAGGAATACTTAGGGTTAGCTCGTGAACGTAGTGGTCAACTTGAATTAGCCAAGAAGGAATATGAAGATTACTTGCAGTTATATCCTAAAGTACGAAGAGCCGAGACAGTTAAGCAACGTTTGATGACATTGAATGCACGGATGGAGCGCCGTAAAACCCGGAAATTAGCTCAAACAAAACGTTCAACTGCAAGAAATAAAAAAAGTGGTATTGGGCGAAATGATTTTTTTGGTCGATTATCACAAATTTATTTTAACGCCTGGATGGATACTGAAAGTAAGCCTTCGAGCCGTAGCCAAAATCAATTATTGTCTTTTTTTGACTTAACAAAGCGTTTTCGTAACGAAGATCGTGATCTTCGATTGGTATTTAATGCGAGTAGTACGTTAGGTTTGTTAGATAAAAGAACTCATAAAGTAAGAGTGCGATCTATCTATGCTCAATATAAAGGTAAGAAAAATAAGATGAGCGGTTCAGTTGGACGCTTATCAGTTAGTAGTGGTGGTGTATTAGGACGTTTCGATGGTTTTTCTGTTGGTTATGAATATAAACCTAAGTGGTTTATTCATGGTGTTTTAGGTGCGCCTGTTAATTTTTCTGAGAATCAAAAAATTCAAACGAATCGACCACTGTATGGAATGCGACTCCAGAGTGAAGAACTATTTACCCATTGGAAGGGCAGTAGCTATGTCATTAAGCAAGATATTGATGGTATTACGGATCGTTTTTCGGTGGGTGCTGATGCCCGGTATTTTCGTAATAAAAATGTTTTTTATACACTGCTTGATTACGATATTTCGTACAAAGCACTTAATTTTTTGACAGCCCATTATGGCACGCAAGCTAATGCGAAAACAAAATTTGATTTCCATTTTGATCATCGCCGCAGTCCGGTCATGCTAACTTCCAATGCGGCTAATGGTTTGACCAGTATTACGGACGAAAATATTACCTCTCAATTGGGTATTCCATCAGGCGCGGCAAGCTCACCTGGCAATACGGCGGCAGATCGGATTAAGCGTGATCCGAGCATTAAAACATTGTTAAATGAAGGTGTTTCAGAAGATATCATCAGAGATCGTGCTATTGCAAACACGGGCCGCTCAACTTTGATTACCGTTAGTATGACTCATCAAACAACAAAGGACTTGCAAGTTAATGCGAATCTTACATTGTCAAAATATATCCCGGGCATTAGTGTGATTAATGATCAAAAAAACGAAAACAAACCGCCGAAAAATTCGATATTTGAATTAGATGGGTTTGATTACATGTTTTCTGGGCAATTTATATTAAGAGAGCTGTTATTCGATCGAGATACCTATATGGCCGGGGTGCGTGCATCAAATAACAGAACAAGTAATCGATATTCGGTAAATTTTTCTGTCAGAGCACCTTATGGTAAAAGCTGGCGATTTAATGGTCGAGCTAATGTTGTTTATACAAAAAATACCGAAAAAAACTTGGTGTCAGGTAAAGTTTCTCCGTCTTTTAAAGCGGAATATCGTTGGAATAAAAAAATGACAGTCGAAACTAATTTTGGGGTTGATATAAATAAAACACAAGCAATTAATGAAGATTATGTTTGGTCATATATTAATTTTGGATATCGTTATATTTTTTAATGAAATCATGAGATAACATCAATTCATTTGACATTCACTTTCTCATCTATTGTGTCTGGGTGTTGCCGTCATTCGACGCATGTTTAGCATCGCCCACTAGCGAGATTAGGTCGCTTAGTGTTTGATCTCGCTTGCCCATTGGTTTTGACAGATTTTTCAAGCGTTAGGTGGCCTAATATCGACACTAAGGTTAGCAAATCCATCTACCGATACGTAGGATATGAAAATTAAGGCATTCAATTGGAAAGTAAGTTTGTATATTGTGGTGGGTATTTTGGCCGCGTTATATGGCTTGCAAATTATACAAGCTCCGGAAACCATATTGGACGATGTGATTGTTTTTGAAGAAGGTAATAAATTGGTGGTTCAAATCAAATTTAATCTCCCTGTGCGGTATGAGAATCATTTTCCTGAGGGATTTGGAGATTTCCTGCAGATTAAGGTACGCATTGTCTCCCTGGTAGGAGGGAAAACTAATGAATACCTGAGTCGTGATGCCATCTTGCCCGGATTTATTGAGTTGGTTCCCATTGCCAATATTGCTTATGAAGGTAATGTGCCAGGGGGGCCATTTCTTTCACTGAAGTTTAGTGAGCCTATCAGATTTCAGGTAAGTGAAGACTTGAATACATCGAGTATTGTCATTTATGTGCCGAAAGTGTTGTAGATCGTTAAGTAAGCGTTTGTGTGCCTTACCTATTTCTGTGATTGAATAACAACAGCAAGTAGTGGCGGGTCTTAATGCAATTGATGATGATTTATGTTGAAAGTCCTGAATAAAACGTGGTTTACATTTTTAATGATGAAAGTGCAATCTAAGTTTTGCGTATAATGGGGTGACGTAGATGAATTTTTACACAGAAGCTGCTAGTATTGTTATTTATATAAAAGCCTTTTTTGGATGCTTAATAAGGTCGCAATAACACCAAGCTACAACATAAGAAAATGTCTGGGGAATGGGGAAACAATTACACTTCCGAGGCTGGATTGCGTCTTTACTTGCACATTCATGCCCGCAAAATCATTCTGTCCGAAATCCATGCGATTTGCCTGGCGTTCCAGGGAGTATTTTGCGTCTCAAAAGTATCCATAATTATAAATGGGTAAATGCGGTCGAAAAAATAAGCGCTAAAGTATTTTTAGCCATAGGCTTAATCTGTTTGTGTTTTATTAGCCCAACCGGTTTGGCTGAACAGATTGATATTGCCGAAGATTTTGATCACTCCTTAACAGGTTTCCCGCTGCTGGGTCAGCATGTAGAAATTGCATGTGAAAGCTGCCATATTAATCAAACCTTTAGAGGTACATCCCTTATTTGTAGTGATTGCCATAATGGCACTCGAGCGGGTGGCTTCTCCGCCAATCACATTCCCACGACCCAACAATGCGATGCATGTCATGATCTTCATGGTTTTGATGTTGTGCCCAATATGGATCACGCCACTATGTCTGAATCTTGCGTTACCTGTCATGATGGGGTATTGAGCTCAGGCCTTTCTGTCGGTCATATCCCGATTTCTCAGGAGTGTGATGCGTGCCATTCCATCGGGTCGAGTTGGCAAACTAATTTTTTTAATCATGATGGCATTAGCAATGGTTGTGTTGAATGCCATAATGGTACGAATGCGACGGGCAGGACACCTGATCATATTTCTACCAATAATGCATGTGAAACTTGTCATACCGTCAAGATTTGGAGTCCAGTGAGCTACGTTGATCATGACACTGTGGTTGGACCTTGTAGTTCGTGTCACAATAATTCCATTGCTGTTGGTGTGCATGTCGCACATATACCGATTAGCGATGAGTGTGATGTTTGTCATATCGGTGCAGGATCGAGTTGGGTGAACCAGATTTTTTTGGAAGATTTCCATTCTATTATTACGGATGGATGTGAAGTTTGTCATAATGAGGCGACTAATGCCCTTGGCAAATCCCTCACCCATGTTTTGAGTACCGAGCAGTGCGAAGCTTGTCATTCGCCAACGGGTGGATCCTTTCAATTTTATCATCAGGTGGATCATGCTGAATTATTGACCGAAAGTTGTGACGCTTGTCACGTGCCAGGCGGACGTACACCTGCAACAGTTAAAACCTCTGATCATGTTTTATCAACGGATGCCTGCGGTAAATGTCATACCAGCGGTGATACTTTCATTCCCGCGTTAAAAACAGATCATGACGAGGTCATAGGTAGTTGTAGTGACTGTCATAATAATGTCGTTTCTCAGGGTAAATCAGAAAACCATATTCAAACGGTGGAAGAGTGTGATATTTGCCATAGCCCCATCGACTGGACAGATACACAGTTCAATCACTCGCTCGTTGATACCAGTGTTTGTATTAATTGCCATAATGGTTTTGGTGCTCGAGGCAAAAACCCAGGCCATGTGAATACCTCTGATTTATGTGAATTTTGCCATAATGAAAACAGTGGTGGTTGGGACACTTACATCGTTGATCATAATGAAGTGATTGGTATATGTACAAGTTGTCATGCTGATAACAAAACAGCGAACCATATACCAACCATTCTGGAATGTGAGGCCTGCCATAATTCAAGAACTAGTTGGGTTGAAAATATTGTTTTTTCTCATGAGGGTATAGACATTGGCTGTATTGAATGTCATAACGGTTTGTCTGCCACGGGAAAATCCCAAAGTCACATTTTAACAAGTGATATATGTGAAGCTTGCCACACTTATACATTCAATGATTGGCAACAAATTCTTCTGGTTGATCACAATGAGGTGATTGGTGATTGTGAAACGTGTCACAATGGGATTATTTCGACCCCCAAGAACAATACGCACATTTCATCAACGGATAATTGTCGTGCTTGCCACGGTACTCGTAAGTGGGTGCCGGTAGTCACCGTGGATCACAATGATGTGAATGGTGAATGCGGGACTTGTCATAATGATGTGATTGCTATTGGTAAAAACACGGAACATATTACCACCAGCGATTTGTGTGGTGTGTGTCATAGCACCATCGATTGGGTAACGGTGATTGTTGATCATAATGAAGTGGTCGGAGTCTGCGAAAATTGTCATAATGGTACACTTGCAACGGATAAATCCGTTGACCACGTGAATACGACGAAAGTCTGTGGAGCGTGTCACTCTACCAATGTTTGGTCACCTGTTGATGTGGTAAATCATACAGAAGTCATTGGCAATTGTGATTCATGTCATGATGGTAGCCAGGCGACACCCAAAACACCGGATCATATTCAAAGTACAGAGGCGTGTGAGGCTTGTCATTTTACGACTCAGTGGCTACCGGCGCTAAAAGTAGATCATGATCATGTGCTTGGCAGTTGTGGTAATTGCCATAATTCTTCGGTGGCTGCAGGGAAACCCGCCAACCATATCGAAACGACCGATGATTGCGGGGCTTGTCATAAACCTGATAATTGGGAAGAAATTATAAAAGTTGATCATAATGTTATTTTAGGCACGTGTGACAATTGTCATGATGGGATTCGTGCTACCGGCCGAAATCAGGCACATATTCTAACGACACAGGCTTGCCAAGCCTGTCATTCTTCGACAATTTGGAAGCCAGCGATTAGCGTCGATCATAATGAAGTGATTGGTGAATGCATCTCTTGTCATGATAATACCGTGATTCCTGGGAAAAGCACCGATCACATTAAAAGTACAAATCAATGTGCAGCCTGTCATAATACAACGGCTTGGACTCCGGTGAATCAGGTTGACCATAACGGGTTCACTGATCCTTGTGGTTCGTGTCACAATGGTGATACGGCTACGGGCAAAGGTGATGCTCATATATTAACTTCTGAAATGTGTGAAAATTGCCATTTTATTTCAGCCTGGGTGCCAACGACGGGGGTTGATCATTCGAGTGTGCTTGGTATTTGTTCGGACTGCCACAATAATGATGTAGCGCTTGGTAAATCACCTGGTCATATCAGTACGAATGACATATGCGATGATTGTCATTCTAATACGCGCTGGATCCCCGTCGTTAAAGTCAACCATTTCAGTGTACAAGGCGTTTGCATTGATTGCCATGATGGGGCGACAGCGATAGGAAAAACCCCCCGACATCCGAATACGAGCAATGTATGCGATACTTGTCACGCAACCTCGCTATGGAAACCGGTGATTAAAGTGGATCACGATAATGTGGTAGGTCCCTGCTCCTCATGTCATTATCGTTCCTCGCAGCATATATCCACCAGTGATGTTTGTGATGCGTGTCATTCTTCGCTTTTATGGTTACCTACGATTGGCGTGGATCATGTTGAGGTATTTGGGGCATGTGATAGTTGTCATGATGGTGTGATTGCTCGGGGACGTTCAGCATCGCATATCGCAACTTCTACATTGTGTGAAGCATGCCATCGTGTGATGTCCTGGATTTCATTTACCGTCGATCATAATGAAGTGCAAGGCGCCTGCGTTACTTGTCATCCGGCACCTGGGAGTCATATTGCAGCAGGCGTTCAAGGTAGATGTGATCGTTGTCATTCAACGACTACTTGGCTAGATCCCACATCCCCATTATCGTAATTCGTTACAAGCTATACCCATAACGCTATGGATATGGTATATCATCAAAAGCGAAGACCCAATTGCGCCGCGGCAGATATCCCGTTACGCTGTTGGTTGGTCGCTATTGCTATATCAGCGTGAATGCCAAATAGCCATAGACCGAGCCCAGTAGTTAATTCACTCATTCTTGCATCGGGTAGGTTATACCGATAGCCGAGCCTGAGCTGTAATAATTTGAAATCAATTTCCGTACCCACTGATGCGAATTGATATTTGCGTGCATTGGCTAATAGTTGAGTTTCTGTTAGGTCATAATCGAAGGCAAATGTCGTGCGGCGAGCAGTGCGTGCAATGCCGATACGGGCCTGTGGTTTTAGTTTGATGGTGTAATTTAGTGCAGTATTTAGTGATTGAGGGATTACATCTTTTATAACAAATCCATAGTTCCAAAATGAATTGATATATCCGGAAATACCCACGTCGAAATTTAAAAGATTATGTTTTTTTTCTCCGTTATGTAAAATATATTCGGTTTGCTCAAGCTCTTTAGCGATGATTTTGTAATCATAGCTGCGGATATCTTTATATTTGGGCGTTATCCCCCAGGTAAATTGATGCTGCAATATTGTTTCTTCACTCGCGATGGAGAAGCCAAATTCAGTGACGATGAGTCCAGTAAGCTCTGCAAACGATGTAAAGTTCTTGGTGGGATCGATCAGGGTAAAAATTTTATCAATTCTCCCGTCATCCAAAATAGCTAATGTAGATTTCATGCTATTGATATCAGCATTGGAAATAGTTGTGCTCGCATAGGCATTTCCCCATACGTTAGCGAAGGCAGCAATCGCTATTTTTTTACTCGGAATGCCAATAACTAATGCCGAGCTGGCATGAGCTTCTAGGCTTTTACGAGATAAATTTTCAAGTGCATCGAGTAAATTGGTACCTTGTGACGCAGCAAATTGCCGACGCTGTAGCAAGTTTTGGTCATTATCATTCGTACTCAGTACATTAAATAATGCTTGGCTAAATTTAGCAATGTAATTATTTTTTCTAAAATCGTTCTGCCAACGATAGAGATTATTTTGGTCGTCAATTTTACCGCTAACAATGGGTGTTTCTAGGCTAAAGTCATCGTCTTGCCGGAAAGTAGCTAGCATGGAGGGATTGTAAAAAACAGCATTGCTGCTCGTGCTTGACGCAACACCGGTACCGCCTTGCGCCAACGACTGTGCATCGGTGGCAATCAATGGAGCGGCTTGAATACTGATAATAACAGAGCAGCTGATTAATGCGATGCAGGCTTTTCGCTGTATTTTAGCGTATTTTTTTCCCATAAGGTATGATTACTATTTGTTTTTCGTTTAGTGTCGTTGGTGTACATCAAACCTGATGGTAGTTAAGATTGCATGGAAGAATGTTAAGCAATAATACTTGTATTTTACTATTAGCGTGCGGCTACGCGCATTGTGCCTACGTTGGCTGATATTCATTAACTGACTGAAATAACGTACTTTAGTTGTGTTTTTAATTGGTTTAGACGGTGAGTATAGCAAAATAGCAAAGGTTTTTTTATCCATGAAATAACAGGCCGATTTTTGTCAGCCAAAAATATTCAATAAAAATAATAGGTTATATGATTTTTGATGTTGAATTAACCTGCGTCGATCACATGGGCACTTTCAGAGTTAGTTAATGATTTTTGCGATTGCACAGCCATAATTCTTTATTCAATTAAGTTTTTAGACTGTTGTGACGATAAAACAGCACAATAAAAAGATTTAGTGAGGAACGCATGGCGAATAAATGAATACTTTGCTAGACTTGATCTTAGATAACTATTATAAGGATAGAGTTAAAAAGGCGTGTGGGATAGGCTGAAAAAATACCTTAACTATATTTGGTAAAAAATAAAAAAATACACTAAACCTCATAGGGCTGGTGCAAAAATACGCATAGTGTTTAAGGTGGATAATGTGGGTCGTGTGGGTTGAGTTTTAAGTATTGATGATGAAAGTTAAAGATTAATGTCACCCCTGTTTACAATTCCCGTTGTCACTTACCAATAATCATAAATAGTTTTCTCTGCATCTCCATGCCTCTTTTTTTCATTGCTATATCTTCATATGGTAGTAGATGGAATTGTTCAATCTGTTACCAGTCAATACAATAAAAACAAGATAGCATAATAAAGAATCTAAATTTTATGGTGTATCGAGTCGCTAGATTTTCAAGCTATGCATACTCGTTAAGAAATAAGGCAATTGGTCATGTCACCAATTTTAAGGTACATCAGATAATTTTGTTTCTAAGCAGATGCAGCCGATGATTGTTTGGCAGTGATTAAAGTACGAGACGATCTGGATTTCAACGTTACGTTTGTTCAGTGAGGAACAGGTACGCAAATAGCTCAGGTGGGGTGGGTTATGATAGAGGAAAGAGCTTCAATACGAAGTTCACGAGTACATTACAGTATAAGTGATAATGTAACGGAAGCAGCAACATGCAAGATTGACGCTTTGTCATGTCAAAAAGCTAACGACCGACTCCGTTTTTTTGAGCGCTTTTGTCATCTAACTTATATTATGCTACATATGAAAAAAAATATGAACTTAGGTCAGCCGTCTATACAGAAAAGCAGCTTGATGGATTTGTCCAAGTGCTTTTGGTCGCGTTTGTTATGTGTTTTCTTGCTGATGATGACATCTGTTGCTTGGGCGAAAATAGAATATAATAGCTATGCAATTGGATCAGCACTGACGGCTAGCCAATTACCCGCACATCATTTACCACTGACAGCAAACGACATCTGCGCTAGTTGTCATATCAATAACAACTGGTTAATTTCTAAAATAGATCATTCAGCACTATCTGGCACTTGTGTGAGTTGCCACAATAATATTTTTTCCGGTGGAAAGCACGAAATGCACCTAGTGACTCAAGGGAGTTGTGAAGCTTGCCATGCCACGAATACTTGGGAACAGATTGCTAATTTTGACCACCAGCTTGTCACCGGGACGTGTATCAGTTGCCATGATGGGACTCGCATGATAGGGAAATCAATCGATCATTTGGTGACAAGCAATAACTGTGACGCATGTCATACAACAACGATGTGGACCATGGTCCAGGTGGTTAACCATGACGAAATACATGGTGCTTGTGAATCCTGTCATAATGGTTCGAGTGCAACCGGTTTGTCGAGTGATCATATGGTCACATTTGATTCTTGTAATGCCTGCCATGAAACATTTGCCTGGACCACCTTAACTAATAACGCTGTTATTGCCATGGGCCGAGATCCGATTACGAGTCAACGTAGTAAAGCCTTGGCGAGTCGAGCTTTCGGGTTTGATCATGCAGCTAACAATGCCACCACCAATTGTGGGCAATCATCATGCCATGATGGAGCCAGCGGATCGACAGGGAAAAACCTGGGCCATGTGAATAGTACCAATGTTTGTGATACTTGCCATTTGTCGACATTAAGCTGGAGGCTAGTTGCCATTGACCACCAACAAGTGGTGGGTCAGTGTGCTGATTGTCATAATACGGCAATAGCCGTTGTGCCATCGGCCGTGACCACTAAACCAAATAATCACATATCAAGCACCGATACGTGTGAGGCCTGCCATTCACCACAAGTATGGAAACCCGTGCGTTTCGTTGACCATGATCAGGTGCTGGGTACCTGTTTAAGTTGCCACGATGGTACTGTTTCACCAGGAAAACAAGATATCTCTGTCGGTAAGCCGGTGCACATTCTCTCCAGTGAGGTTTGTGACACATGTCATACTACATTTACTTTTTCGCCGACTCAGCGCATTAATCATAACGAAGTACAAGGCACCTGTGAGAGTTGCCATGGAGAAAATGAATATGGGGCACTTTTTGGTAACAAAACAGTAAATCATTTAGTGTCAAGCGAGGCATGTGGTGCCTGTCATACCACAAAATCTTGGCTGGCTGGTTCGAAAGTCGATCATAATCAAGTTGATACCGCAAATTGTACAACATGCCATGCGCCAGCCCCGGAAGGGATAGCTACACCTAAAACCGCTAATCACATACCGACTTCAGATGCCTGTGGAACGTGCCATAATACCACAATATGGCGAGTGGTGGCCTTTGTTGATCACAATGAGATTTTAGGGGCGTGTTTTGATTGTCATACCGGGTCTATCGCCAAGGGAAAGTCGAAAAACCATGTGCCCACCAACGATAAATGTGAGGCCTGCCACACAAGTTCAAGTTGGGCGCCATTGCTTGGGACGGGCTATGATCATCAGCAAAACCAAGACGGTGTGGTGTGTAGTTTTTGCCATAACAATGGTTTAGCACTCGGTAAAAACGCCACTCATATTCAAACCATTGCAGAATGTGATACCTGTCACAAAATAGAGGCATGGGGGGGGGTAACGCCAGCTCAAATACACAGTAATCTGACTCAGCCGTGTGTTTCTTGTCACAACGGGAGTGTGTCAACAGGTAAGGGTTTTGGTCATATAGAGAGTTCTGATGCCTGTGATAGCTGTCATGTGACCATCACTTGGACGACACGTGATGTGGATCATACACAAGTTGCTAACAGCCCCAATGATTGTGTTTCATGTCACGATAACACGATTGCATCAGGTAAGACTCTCGGGGTGCATATTTTGTCAACCGATGTCTGTGGTGCTTGTCATACGACAGCCGTGTGGGTACCCGATAAAAGCGTGGATCACCAAGAAGTATTGGGTACTTGTGTGAGTTGCCATACCGATGGTGCAGACAGTGGTGGTAAAAATGATGGGCCAAAGCAGTCGCATATTAATACCTCCGATATTTGTGATACGTGTCATTCGACAGTAGCTTGGGTGCCGGCACGCTTTGTTGAACATAACGATGTGCAAGGTGATTGTATTGCTTGTCATGATGGGACCATTGCGGGAGGTAAAGAAATTGCGCTGACGCCACATATTGAAACCTCTGATGCGTGTGGTGCTTGCCATTCAACATTGCGTTGGTTACCAGCAACCAGTGTTGATCACACTGAAATATTGATTGATTGCTTGCAATGCCATGATGGGAGTGGTTCGATTACTCAAAATGGTAAATCGAGTGATCATATTGATACTTCCGACAATTGTGGCGCTTGCCATTTGACAACGGTTTGGACACAAACGCCTGGTTTTAACCATGACGAAACCACAAATTTAAAGCCCTGTGAAACGTGTCATGAAGGTCAGACGGCTTCCGGTTTGCCGGGTTTTCATATCCCAACCACTGGTCAATGCGAGCATTGCCATAGCCCAAAAGGATGGCAGGTGTTAAATACATTCATCAATCATGAAGGGGTGAGTGCTGAGTGTTCTTCATGTCATAATGGTACAACGGTGACAACGGGAAAATCTGCGCAACATATTCCATCAAAAAGTGAATGCCAGATGTGTCACGTGGTGACACCGGGCATTGGTAGGAGTGGTGTTACTTGGTTGGATGTTCAGTCTGCGGATGTGAATCATGATTTTGTGTTGGGTCGATGTTTCACTTGTCATCGGCCTAACGGACCGGCAATAACGAAAAAGTCAGCCGACCATATTGCTTCGGGCGATGATTGTAGTTTATGTCATGTGACGGCACCACAGCTTTGGACAGGTATTGTGAGCTCGGCAGTTGATCATGGAGCCGGTGGTGTGATTGGTGCATGTGAGAGTTGTCATGATGGTAATATAGCGATAGGCAAAAATGATGGACCTAACGCGACCCACATCAACTCGACGAATGTGTGTGGCGAATGTCATGAGCCTCCCCCCACCCCTGCATGGACAGTTATTTCGACCTTAGTGGACCATACCCAAGTGATTGGCATAGAGAACTGTGCGGGTAATTGCCACAATGGTGAGATTGCTGTGGGTAAATTAACAGGTCCTTCGGCGTTTCATATAACAAGCTCGGATGAATGTGCGGCTTGCCATTCAACGAATAGATTTGTGCCGGCTGTACGAGTCGATCATTCCGAAGTCTCGTTACCCTGTGAGGAGTGTCATGCGGTAACTTTGACCAACAATTTAGCTCAAGGGAAATTTGACGGTGATACTGGTGTTCACATTGAGTCATCAGATAAATGTAATGCTTGCCATTCTACGATTCAATTCATACCGGCAATTTTTGTGGATCACGATGAAGTGACTGGCATTGAGTCCTGTGGTCTCAACTGTCACAATGGTATCATTGCGATTGGTAAAGAAGGTAAAGTGGGTGGACCGACTAATTTTCATATCACAACGTCGGAGGCGTGCGAGCAATGCCATACTACCCAGACGTTTATCCCCGCCGCCGTAGTTGATCATAATGAAATCACCTTGGCCTGTACCGAGTGTCATGATGGTAGTGGCGCTAAGGCTCAATCCTATAAATCAAATCTGCATATTGCGACCACCGAGGTATGTGATGCCTGTCATGATACCTTTCAATGGATGCCTGCGACCGATGTGGATCACCTTGAGGTATTAGCGCTCGAAGTTTGTGAGGCCTGCCATGATGGTGTGGCAGCGGTGGGTAAAACCTCTGGTCATATCCCTACCAAGGATCAATGTGGTGTTTGTCATTTACCTAAACCTACGCCATGGTCGTCGGTGTTAGTGGTGGATCATGGCCTGGTCATTGGTACTTGTGAAGCGTGTCACAATGGTGCGTTGGCCATTGGCAAAAATGATGAGCATATTATCACTACCGAGTCGTGCGCGGCTTGTCATCTTATTTATCCAACTCCATTTGCTGAGGTATTTAAGGTGGACCACAACGAAGTGATTGGTATCGATAGCTGTGGAGATAACTGCCATAATGACGTGGTTGCCATAGGCAAATTGGGCGGACCGACAGGAACGCACATTACAACGTCGGATTTCTGTGGTGCGTGCCATAATACCCAGCAATTTGTGCCAGTAACCGTCGTTGATCACAATGAAATTTTTATTGCATGCCAAGATTGTCACGGCGATGCTGTTGGATTAGCACCTGGGCGGACCAGTGGTCCCTCTGGCATTCATATCGAAAGTCATCAAACCTGTGATTCCTGCCATGATACGACCACTTGGGAGACAGTTCGAGTGGATCATTCTGCTATTGATATTGCATTCTGTACTCAATGTCATATTGATGGTGGTTCAGGGGGAGGTAAAAATGAAGGAAGTCAGCCTCATATGCCAACCACCGATATTTGTGAATCTTGTCATTCTAAGCAAAGCTGGATTCCAGCGGTGAATGTTGATCATAATGAAGTTGTCGTCGAATGTATTGAATGTCATGTGGCTGGAGGGTTTTCAAATATCAATATGGGAACAAACCACATGCCGACTACGACAGATTGCGGTGCATGTCATTCGACATCGGTATTTGTGCCACAGATTGCAGTCGATCACGACTATGTTAATGCGCCAACCTGTGTGACTTGTCATAATGGTTTTTTCGCACTGAGCAAGTTAGATGGACCCAGTCGATCGCATATTTCTACTACCGATTTGTGTGATGCATGTCATGTGACCGATACCTTTATTCCAGTGAAACGAGTGGATCACAATGAGGTTAACATTAGTATTGATTGCGGTACCTCTTGTCACAATGGCCAGATTGCGACGGGGAAACATGCAACACATATTCTGACTACTGAGAATTGCGATCCTTGCCACACCACCACCTCTTGGGCACCGGATACCATGGATCATAATGAAGCAATAGGTACTTGTGAAAGTGCCGGCTGCCATAATCCACCATCGACTCACTCAGCCGTCAATGTGATTTCTGACTGTGGCAGTTGTCATTCAACCACGACCTGGTTGGATCCGATTAATCAATTACCTGCGCCAGCCGCCTTGTTTTAATTTCATATAGTTCATTTCTAGCAATAAAAAAGACCTCAATATTGAGGTCTTTTTTATTGCTTATTTTTTCTTTTCCAATCCCTATTTATTATCGGCATTGGTTTTCCTGCGCCAAATTTTGCATGTTTTTTAGTAATGTTGAGCTGTCTATGGTAGGAGGTATTTATGGAAATGGGCGTTGTTAATACAACTCGTGAGAAGGTGTGGCCATTACCTTTTAGTATGAAAGGAATTGAGTGGTTGCAGGGTGTTGAAAATACACGAGTTGTGGAGTTTTCTGCCGGGAAGAGCGTCTTTCGTGATGGCGAATCCTGTACCCATTATCTGTTCTTGATGGAGGGGGTTATTCGGGTTCATAAAATTTCAGAGACGGGTCATGAAATTACCCTATATCGCATAAGGGCGGGCGAAGCCTGTGAATTGACAACCTCGTGCATGTTGGCGGATGACATGTACCATGCGGCGGCGATCACTGAAACAACAACAAAAATAATACTGATTTCAAAAGATTGTTTTCAGAAGGCGTTGGTGCATTCGGAGGCGTTTCGCCGTTATGTTTTTGCGTCCGTCGAGAAGGGCATCCATGATTTACTTTCGTTAATTGAAGAGGTGGCGTTTGGCGCGGTAGATCACCGTTTGGCTCGGTGCTTGTTGGCGAATCAAAATGAAAAAGCCGTTGTTCGAGTGACACATCAGGCATTGGCCGTTGATTTAGGGACCGCTCGTGAAGTTGTTAGCCGAGCCTTAAAAAAATTTGAGAAACAGGGTTGGATACATTTACATCGAGGCTGGCTTGACGTGGTCAATGAAAGTGAATTAAATAATTTGTTAAAAAAGTGAGTCTAGTGTGACTTTGTTACGGAGTGGCAGGCTTGTTAAGTGTGTAATCAAAGTGATGGGTAGTGATTAAATTGTCCATTCCTAAACATGATTAGTTATACACAAGAGGAGCGCCAGCAATGAGTATGCAAGAGACAAAAACTTTCATTCACCAAAATTTAGGGCTAGTTGACCGAATATTTCGAGTATTACTTGGCACGGTGATGCTTGGAATTCCTTACTTTTTATTGCTTCAGCATGGAGCGGTCGCTCAGTGGTGGCAATCGAGTTTGATGGCGCTATCCGTTTACCCTTTTTTGACTGGCATTTTGGGGACTGATCCTGTTTATCGATTATTCCACATGAAAACTTGTGATTTATCGAATCGAAATCAGTGTGGGAGTTTTCCTTTTCAGGTGGATGCCATGGCTGGGCATAATCCGATTGCGGATTCTGATTTAGAGCACACGTTACTGCATTCGCATCATGAGGAAAAAAACATCTAGCGCGATTGAGAGATGTAATAGATTGATTTAACAGATAAAAACAGAGCCAAGGATGGCTCTCTTCACCGCTGGCACCTCAGTTGGTTAAATAATAATTTTTTCTCGCCATATTTTACGTCAGCTCATGGCAGGTTTTGTCATACCCCAATGGCGTAAAATAAGCTATGATTCAGGTCTTTTAAAAGCAACGATTAACTTAAATGAGCGCCATGAGTAAATTATTTAACCGACGGAAAACCGTCGCGGTTAACGTGAAGAACGTGACGATTGGCGGTGATGCGCCCATTGTTGTGCAATCAATGACAAATACGGATACGGCGGATGCTGTCGCCACTGCTGTTCAGGTATTCCAGCTTGCCAAAGCAGGGTCTGAGTTAGTGCGTATTACAGTGAATTCAGAAGAGGCGGCTGAAGCGGTACCCGAGATTCGGGAGCGACTGGATCGTATGGACTGTGATGTGGGTTTGATTGGCGATTTCCATTTTAATGGGCATAAATTATTACAAAAATACCCCACTTGTGCACAAATACTGGATAAATATCGAATCAACCCAGGCAATGTGGGGCGTGGTAAGAAAAAAGATAGCCAATATGCCACCATGATTGAAATCGCTTGCCAGTACCAAAAACCAGTGCGCATTGGGGTGAACTGGGGAAGTTTAGATCAAGCCCTCATGGCAAGTTTGATGGATGAAAACGCTCACATAGCCCAACCGAAAACCTCCACTGAAGTGATGCATGAAGCATTAATACGGTCTGCACTCGATAGTGCGGCACGGGCTGAGGAGATTGGTTTGGCGCGAGATAAAATTGTGCTGTCTTGCAAAATGAGCGGTGTGCAAGATTTGATTTCTATTTATCGAGATTTAGCACAACGTTGTGATTACGCGTTACATCTTGGCTTAACCGAGGCGGGTATGGGCAGCAAAGGCATTGTTGCATCAACTGCCGCGTTAGCCGTATTGTTGCAGGAAGGCATTGGTGACACGATTCGAATTTCATTGACACCACCACCGGGTGGGGATCGAAGTCGAGAAGTGATTGTTGCCCAGGAAATATTACAAACCATGGGGTTGCGATCTTTTACGCCGATGGTGATTGCTTGTCCGGGTTGTGGTCGCACCACAAGTACCTTTTTCCAACAATTAGCGCAAGATATTCAGAGCTATTTACGAGAACAAATGCCAGTATGGCGCGACCAATACCCTGGTGTTGAAACGATGGATGTGGCGGTCATGGGTTGTGTCGTCAATGGACCGGGTGAAAGTAAACAGGCCAATATTGGGATTAGTTTACCCGGAACCGGCGAAATACCTGTTGCCCCGGTTTATGTTGATGGTGAAAAAATCGTCACTTTGAAAGGTGACAATATTGCCAAAGAGTTTCAAGCCATTGTTGACCAATATGTTGTGCGTAAATATTCATCGGCAGATTGAAAAGGATTGCAAGCGTGTCAAAAATCGAAAAAAAACTATTACATTATACTGGTAAGGCCATTGCCGATTACAACATGATCCAAACTGGTGACCGAGTGATGGTCTGTTTGTCAGGTGGCAAGGACTCTTATACGTTACTGCGCTTATTGCACTTCTTGCGTATTCATAGTGGTTATAAGTTTGAGTTATTTTCTTATACGCTAGATCAAGCGCAACCCGGTTGGGATGATACCGCGATGCGAGTCTGGTTAGAGCTGCATGGTTATGCTTATGAGATCGGGCGTCAAGATACCTATTCCGTGGTCGTAGAAAAAATACCGGAAGGGAGAACCTATTGCTCGCTTTGTTCACGCATGCGGCGCGGTAATATCTATGGTTATGCGCGGGAAAATGGTTTTAACAAAGTGGCATTAGGGCATCATCGAGATGATTTAATTGAAAGCGCCTTGATGTCCATGATGTATAGTGGTGAAATTCGTTCGATGCCGCCCAAGTTGTTAACCCAGGATAAACGATTGGTTGTCATTCGACCGATGGCTTATTGCCAGGAAAAAGATATTATTGCCTATGCAAGTGAGCAGCAGTATCCGATTATTCCATGTCATTTATGTGGTTCTCAAAAAAATAGGACTCGACAAAAAGTTAAACAACTGATTGCCCAATTAGCCAGCGAAAATGCCAAAGTACCTAGCAATATTCTAAATGCCTTGAGTAATGTGAAACCTTCGCAATTAATGGATAAAAAACTTTGGGATTTTACGGCATTAGAAGATGGGCTCGAACCGCCAATAGTGACGGATAGTCATATCGCCAACAATTCCTCAGCGGCACTAGATTTTGCTTGAATGCATGATTTAGTTTGCCTATTATAGTGAAATGAGCAATGTGTTTTTTTCAATCACTTCCTAAAGATTAAGGAGAATAGTATGAAAAAATGGTTGGTTTTGCTGATAGGCTTGGGGTTCGCTGGTACCGTCGCGGCGGGCTCTCTCAATGGAGAGGGTGTGCATATCAAGGGGGGATGTTCATCAAAAGATAAAGTGGCTCAATTTCACAAATTCCACAGCAAAAAATGGACGCTCGCTGAGCAACCCAAGCAATCGGGTGTGGATGAGGTTGAAAAAGCTGTCAATGACGCGGCGACAAAAACTCACATACCATTGGATAAATTCATATAAACTTTAATGGATTTGTTTTGTTGCTAATGCTGTTATCAAAAATACTAGTTTGATAAATGGTTGGATGTTTTTCTAAAAACCCCTGGATTTATTACTCCAGGGGTTTTTTTATTGATAACCTACATTTGGCGTCAAGGCATGTGAACTGAATCTCTAGAGAGATCACATGATCCGGGGGCGAAATGCAAATGGTAAGGTCAAATAATAATGATTGTGATTTATGATAAAAAAGGGTTTACTAAATTATTGGAAATACCGGGTATGAGTTTACGTGGTATGGATCTACGTGGTGTTAATCTAAAAGAGGCAAATTTAGTACAAGTGGACTTAACTGGGGCCGATTTGCGGGATGTAAATCTTGAACAAGCGGATTTGCGATTGGTTAATTTAACGGATGCCGATTTAACGGGAGCCTGTCTGGCAGGGGCCGATTTGATGGGAGCCAATTTAACCAATACCAAAATGGACACCAAAAAAATAATTCCGATCCAAATCGTCTAGCGCACATGCCCTGATTAAAAATACGAGATATAAATCAACCATTCAAGTATTTTACCCGACCTTGAAGTGTGTGAATGGATGGCGAGGACTCATGGTATAACATAGATTCAAATATGGTAACTAGCTGTGTCAGGAAAAAATATTCATCTAAAGCCGGGTGTGCTGCTATGGTGACCCGTTTTTATAGTGTGGTACAAAACTCGATCAGCATACAAAAAAAACAATATCGGGTAATCATTAAGGGAGAGGGAGATGCGTTTATATTTAGGGTGCCGAAATTTTTTTATTTTTAGACTGGGATTCATTTGTCCGGTTTTTGTGCTTATTGGCTGTGGTGGAGGATCTTCAGACGATAACATGGCTGATGTCGCTAACAAATTTAGTATTGTTTCCACGACACCGGGCGGTGAGATGGGTGGAGTGCTTGTTGATGCTCAACTAAAGATTGAATTTAGTCATAATGTTGATCCCGTCACCATGAGTAGCCGTACTTTTACCTTGCTAAATGTCAATACCCATTTAACGGCCAGTGGCCAAATTAGTCTCGATGAAAATACCAAAATCGCTACTTTGCAACCCAATAAAAAACTTGATTATGGTACCCATTATAAAGCCACAGTTAGCCATTTTGTTACTAATACCGCTGGGGACCATTTAGGACAGTCGCATTCCTGGAGTTTTTTTACCGCCGAGCAACCACCGACAAAAGATTTTTTCCAGCCGCCAGAGGGCGATACCGGGGTCAGTGTGAAAACTAATGTACGCGCACATTTTTCGCAACCGATTAATCCGGCGACAGCGAATAACCGTAGTTTTCAAATAAAGAGCATGGATGGGAAACTGATCAGCGGTCAAATTTCAGTAGAAAACAATGATTCGGAGAGAGGCAGCAGCAGTTCTGTTGTGTTTAAGCCAACGCAAGAACTGGCTTTGAATACTCAATACCAGGTAACACTGACAGCCAGTATTACGGGGCTCAGTGACGTCGCGATTGAGCCGCTGTCATGGTCGTTTACCACCTCACCAAACCATTCGGCGGCTTTTCAATTTGGTACCACTGAAATTGATGAAGCGCACGGGGTCGCTAGTGACGCCGATGGTAATGTGATTGTTGTGGGGCGAACCCAGGGTAATTTTGAAGGTGTTGTTGGAGGAGGGGCTATTGAGCTGAAGCCATCCGACGATATTTTTGTGGTCAAGTTCGATAGCGGTGGCAAGCAATTGTGGGCACAGCAATTCGGTACTGAAGAATTTGATAGCGCCAATGATGTGGTGTTGGATCGCCTGGGTAACATCTATCTGGCGGGTCATACGGATGGGTCACTTGATGGTAGCACAGTGGCGAGTCTCTCGGATGTTTTTATGATGAAATTAGATAGTAATGGTAATCAGCTTTGGGTTCGCCAATATGGCTCACCCGAGGGTCATGAAATCGCTCATGCTATTGATATGGATGCAGCGGGTAACCTGTACGTGACAGGCGATTCTTCGGGTAATATTGATGGTTTGATATCCAACGGTAAACACGATATTTTCATCTTTAAGATGGATGCCGATGGTAACAAAATATGGAGTCGTTTGGCCGGCAGTGGAGACCAAGATCACGGCAACGATATTGCCGTAACGGCGGAGGGAGATATTTTTGTCAGCGGTGAAACAGAAGGCAGTTGGGGAGCACAAAGTTCGCTCGGTTTCTCTACCGCCATTGTTTTAAAATTGAATACCGAGGGGGCAGTACAGTGGACGTATTTGGCGAATTTTGAATATGGTATCGGGATTTCCATTGATACTGATAGTGCAGGTAATGCCTATTTTGTGGGGGCTGGTTATGACCCAAATATGAATTCAGGAGGGATGATGGATGGCCGTTTCTTAGCGAAGCTCGATGGCTCAGGTCGTCTTGATTGGATGAAATTTAGTGATAGTCAGTCGCCGGGTGAACTGGCGGGTTTTACCATTGATGGACAAGATAATTTATATATAGCCGTGTTTGAATTTTCAGCGGGAAATTTTTTTCCTCCTTCGCTACCTTTTCAAGAAGGCCCTCCGACGGGTGGTTCGAACCGGACATTACCTAATTTAATTGCCAAAAAGTATGATACCAATGGTGATTTAGTCTCTCAAGATAAGGTAAGTGTAACTGAATATGCGGCGCCTACAGGCATTATCTACGATGAGGTTTCTAAGCATTCCTATCTTACCGGTGGCGTGAATGGCAGTATTGATGGCAATGTTTCGTTAGGTTTGGAAGATGCCTATCTTGTGAAGTTCAGCGCGACTGAAGCGGTGAGTCCATAAGGTGTTTATTGCTATGAATATAAATAAACGTGATTTTTAGCTCAGAATCGTATATCAATGATTAATCCGAAGACCATCGCCATCACGTAGTCTCACAGAATTTTGTTACATTTCATCGGCTTCTAGAGTCGTTGAGTCGCCCATATTCTAATATATTTTCTTACATGCCAAAATGTGATTATGATAACAGGTAGTGCGTCGGCTGTGTTCACGAAAATTCCAGGGGTGATTTTCTATGTCACCGACCAATGTTAAATGTTCAATGGCTTGCGGATGATGAAAGTCAGAAAGCATTTTTTTTAAGATCTGATCGCTAGCCCCTTGATCGGCTGCACGTTGTGAATGGCCGCCTATCCAGTTGTTAACAGGTACTCGGGGTAACCAGTCATACGGGGTGGCAAGCACAGCGCTACCCCCATTATGCAAAATATTTCTAATAGAGAGCAGTAATTCCTGAGGGGACGAGATGATATCTAACACATTCAATGCGCTGGCGAAATGAAATGTTTCATCTTCAAACGGCAAGGCAAGTGCGTCACAGGCCCAAAAATCAACTTGTTCTTGATGTTTGAAATTGACTTGATATTGGTGCCGCTCATAGGTGATACCAAGCTGTTTTAAAGGAAATGAAATCGTATTTTCACGCAAAACACGTTGAGCCATGCGAAGCATCCAGAAATTGATATCAATACCGAGTGTTAATCCGGCGTATTGTTCGGCAATTTCAAACGTAGTTCGGCCTACCGCACATCCCATATCAATGAACGGTGGTCGAGGTTTTTCCTTGAATAATGCCAAACCTGTATTGAGGCAATCGACAGCACCGCTGTGAGTCGGTTTGGGCTGATTGATGCCAAACTCTCCGTTAGGGGCTTTGTCTGCGTAATGATCCCAGGAAAAACTACTGGCAAAATGGCGTATATTGTTAAATGCGGCTTCTGGTCCAAGAGCATCACCTAACATGGATTCTATCACTAACGAAAAGTCATTGCGTGCAGTAATTTGGAGTAGGTTGTCGTTGAGATATTGTTTGATGTGGCTGACGATAATAGGAATACCATCAATGATAGGAAATTCCAGTTGGCAATGCTTGTTAGAACAGATTAGGTTACCTTCCATAATGCAATCTTTTGTTTGATGAATCACATTAGCAATCCTCAGGGGTAACATATCGAAATGAGTTATCTTACAGTGTGGACAAACAGGTTTAAGAGACTCGAAATGTATTATACGCATGTTATTTACTCCCCTAAATTAATTAGGAATGGGCGACGCAATAACTTCCCATTCCTTAATCGTTCGTGTATGTCATTGACTTTTTGCTCACAAAGATTTCATTCAAAGCGGTAAGATAAGCCATTGCTACCTAAAAATCTAAATTAAATTGTTAGTCATTTGACGTTATAAATTTTTTGAAATAATCAAAAAATCACGTTGTCGTTTTGTAAATAATATTTCACCAGTAATTGTCGGCTAAAATATTGCATAACATAAAAATATGTAGCTGATAATTAGGTATTGTCAGAAATTGCACAGGTTAGTTCAATGGAAAAAATAATATGTTTTTGCTATGGATATAGACAATACGATTGAAATTAGGTGAATGATGAGCAAAGCAATAAAAGGTGTACTTTTGTCCAGCTTTATATTTCCAGGGGCTGGTCACTTGTTTTTGAAAAGTTACCGACGTGGTGCTGTTTTATTGGTGACAAGCTTGATCAGCTTGTCTTTCCTTTTAGCGAGTGCAGTACAGCAAGCATTGACGATTGTTGAGCAAGTCAAGTTAGAAAATGGAGTGATTAATAAACAAATTATTTTTGATATGCTGGCGCAGGCCTCGAATAATACAAGTAGTAATTTACTAACCATATCAACACTGTTAGTTATTATTGTTTGGAGCATTGGTGTCGCTGATTCCTATCGCGTAGGGAAACAACAAGACAAACAACTACAGCAAGATTAAAACCCGAGATAAACTATCATTTTCGCCTCCCAGATTTAGGCCATTTTTGACCGATCTTCCATCGCAAACTCCTCGAAATAGCACAACTGTTCCTGCGGTTTTTCTCAATCAGATCGCCCAAATTTAGCTTAAATCTGGGCGCGAAAATCCCATTTTATGGCCGTGCTGAGTATAATCTCCCTTATCTTTACTGAAAGAACGAAATTCAACCTGAAGTCAATCGTTATCCCCTTGCTGCCAATCCTGCATTAGGATTTCTGGTGGTGTCTTGTGCTGACTGTTCTGATAAATTACATTATTATTGAGTGAGTTATCTTGACCGGCGAGAGGAAATCTTATGTGCCATCCGCTTGGTTAGCTAAACCCGAATAAGTAGCTTCTTCACAATGGGTGTTATTTTTACGATTCATTTATATCCATTTAATGAAAATACTCCCATCCATGGGAGTATGCCTCCAGCATTCATGCCGTTGCCATCTGTGTGATATCTGTCCTGACGCATTTTTCTGCCATTCCTACTAAGCGTTGTTTGCCTACAGCGCTAATTATTCTCGTGTTCAACAGTTGTATTCGGGTTAATTTGAAAAATATCTGATAAAACAATAAATTACAGATTTTTATGGTTGTTTTTTAGGGGAAAACTTGACTTAAAAATATACGTCGTATAAAAGTAGTCATCGTATTTTAAATTAACTATGGCTAACGCACGGATATGAAACAGCCCGAAGCAACCCCTAGCAACCGCCGTGAACGTAAAAAAGCGGCGATGCGTATTAAAATTATTGACGTCGCCATGTCGTTGTTTAAATCGCAAGGTTTTCATGACACATCCATGGAATATATTGCCGAACAATGTGATATTGCTAAAGCCACGCTATATAAATATTTTCCTGTCAAGGAGGCCATTATTGCGGCCTATTGGCAGCAGGAAATACAAAAAACTCGCGCAGGATTGGATCAAATTATTGCCAAACACCCGGATACCCGTACTCGCTTGGAGAGGTTGTTCACCCAATATATGCAGCGCATTATGGAAAGCCGGGAATTGTATGAAATCTATATTCGCTATCGTCTGCAACACCTACCTAACCCTGAAGCCAATGCAAAATTACGTAGCGGCGCGGAAGAAAATGCCTTAATCATCATACGGGCTGGGCAACAAAGTGGTGAGCTGCGCCGTGATATACCTGATCGACTCTTGGCAGGTAATTTGGAAATGTTATCGCTCATGCAAGCCATCATGTGGCTACACCATCCAGAAGCGTTTTCCTTGACATCGATTTCAAAAATGTTGACTGATCTTTTTTTAAATGGAGCGATGAATCATGAAAAATAGCAATGTAATACAATCGGCAGTTGTCAACCAGACAACTGACTTATTGAGCTGGTCGGAAGCTTTTGAGGTGGGGGATAGTCAAGTCGGTGGCAAAGCATGGAATATCAGCCGTTTAGCGCGTTACGGCTTTAATGTGCCGCTGGGATTTGTGATTCCAATCCATGTTTATCAACTGTTTTTACAACAGAATCAACTTGAGGAAGAGCTTGCGAAAATTACTCAAACCATCACATTAGAGCATATTGCTGACCGTCATTTGACAGAGCCGCTTGAAAAATTACAAAACAGAATTATCCATGGTCAATTTTCTGAATCTTTCATTGAGGTGTTGATGGAGAAATTAAAGGCAACCAGATTAATAAATCAGGCTCTCGCGATACGTTCATCGGCCACGGCTGAAGACTCTGATGATACCAGTTTTGCGGGAATACATCAGTCGTTTTTGAATGTGCAGGGTATCGATCCCGTATTGCATGCCATTAAGTGTTGTTTTGCTTCTCTGTGGTCGTTGCAAGCGATAGCTTATCGACGAAAAATGAAGATTGACGATCATCAAGTATTAGCGGCGGTGGTTATTATGGCGATGATTGACGCGGAGGTGGCCGGTGTGGTATTCACTTGTGATCCTGCCTCGGGGCGGGACGACCGTTGTTTGATCAGTGCTAATTTCGGTTTGGGTGAATCGGTGGTTAATGGTGAGGTGGAGGCGGATAACTATTATGTTGATCGCCATTATTTTCAGGACGTGGCACGCCAACTGGGGAAAAAACAGCACATCACGATATGTGCGGAGCACGGCGGAACCCAAACCATTGCGCAAGAAAATAATAGTCAGCCAACACTCAATGATGAGCAATTGCAAGATTTGGCTTTACTGGTGAGTCGTATTTTTTTCAGTTTAGGTGACGCTGAAAAACACCAGGACATTGAATGGGCCATCAAAGATAATATCATCTATGTATTGCAAGCTAGACCGGTGACGGTTGTTCCACGCTATACCGTGGATGCCCTACAAGATCAAGCCGATGTGTGGTCCAATGCTAACTTCCGAGATGCCGTTCCGATGGTGATTTCGGTGCTGCAGCGTGAATCCATGGTCCATACAATTAACCAAATTATTTTAAATAATTTTAATGATGTGGGCTATAAACTCAAACCGGGACTCACGGTAGTAAAATTGTTCCAAGGACGAATGTACTTTAACGTGGCACTCTACCAATGGTTGCTTTACGATGCTTTAGGTATGAAACCTGAAGATATTAATCTTTTAATGGGTGGGCATCAGCCTGATATTCGTATTCCTACTGGATCGCCCTATTTTTGTAAAGCCGGATGGCGACGTGCAAAAGTGATCATGAAAAGTATGCGTCTTATTGGTCTTTATCGAAAAAAGCAACAGCAATTTTATGCAGAGGTTGATCGCTTAATCGAGAGATTTAACACAGAGAATTTACCCAAGCTATCGGATATTGAATTTCTCGATCTGATGGATTCCTACGATAAACCCATCACGGAGTATTTCGATAAATACATGAGCTTATGCGGTGGCATTGGTACTTTTACAATGGCCATCAAGCAGCTGCAACCCTATTTTGGTGATGAAGCCATTGGTATTGTCAACGCATTAGTCGCTGGCCAAGGTGACCTACCTAGTGCCAATCAAGGCTATGAGCTGCTTGAGTTGGCTGAAATAGCCCGTGATGACCAAGCAGCGCGAGTGTTTCTGGAAAAAAATAATTTGCTGGGTCAGGCGTGGCGGCAATTGCCTGATGATTCCATATTCAAACAAGCTTTTGCTAAGTATTTGGATAAATATGGTTTTCGATCGACTTATGAAATGGATATTTCTTTGCCGCGCTGGTCGGAAGATCCCAATTATTTATTAAGAAATATTGCTAAAACCATCGCCACGGCTGATCTCAAAACCTATAAAAAACGCCAACGGAACTTGTTTGAAGATGCAGAAAAAAATCTCAAGAAAAAAGTCGGATTTTTGAAACGACGGTGGGTCATGAAATTAATCAATGACGCGGTGAAAGGTACCGAAACACGAGAAAACGCTAAGGCTTATACCGTGCGATTATCTGCCTTAAACCGGAAATTTTTTCTGGAAGCGGGCCGACGGTTATTTAGCAAAGGCTTAATAGCGAATATAAATGATGTGTTTTTTTGTAGCTCAGCGGATGTGGTGAGTTTGTTGAACAGTGCTTGGGATGGGCATGGTTTAGAAAGTTTGATTAAAGATAATAAACAAAAAATCCAACAATTAAAACAGCACGTCGCACCGGATGTGATTATCAATAACGAGCTTGTCTTCAAACAAGCAATACCTATTGGTCAAGGCCAGGGTTATCGGGGTATTGCGGTATCTGCGGGTCAAATCAAAGGCACTGCCAAAATCATAAAAACACCCGATGAAGGAGGGAACTTGCAGCCGGGAGATATCATGGTCGCACCATCCACCGATCCCTCTTGGACCCCTTTATTTATTCATGCCGGCGGTATTGTGTTAGAAACCGGCGGTTATACCTCACACGGTTCTATTGTCGCCAGAGAATATGGCATTCCAGCGGTGGTTAATGTGGCAGGTGTCATGTCCTTGATCAAAGAAAATCAAACAATTAACGTCAATGGCAATAATGGTACGGTGATGTTGGATTAGCCGGCCAAAGGTATTTTGAAATAAACGTCATACCCAGCGCGCTTTCACGCTCACGTGTGGGAACGACATATTTTTTCTTAAAATTAAAGGGTTCACTAAAAATAGGCGTTTTAGGCGAACAGCCACCCTATACCCGAACGTAACTTGATCAAACATCATCAATATTTATTTCGAGGTGGTATATGGAAAGGAATAAGGTGAGTACCATTGTTAAATTGCCAATAAGCTTAGAAAAACAACTGAACGCCAGGGTCGTCAATCACTAACAAGCCCCTACACCAAAATCAGATAAGGAATGGGCGCGTAATAACTTCCCTGTTTGGCGCTCAGATTGGGTTTGTATTGGTTCGTTCTGATTGAGCAAAAGTGTAGAAATAGTGGTTCTCTTTCGAGCTTTTGTGATTGAAGAACGGGCCAAGACGGGCGGAAGATGAGATGCATAACCGGGAAGTTATTGCGTGCCTATTCCTAAGGTGTTGACGAATGCTGAAAAGCTACGGAACGTTTCAAAATATCAAACGGACTATGACGTTGAAATTTACCGACTTCTCGAACGACGTTTTGGCTATAATCAACCTCGCGATAGTATTGTCTTTAGAACCAATGATGCCTAACAAGCATTTACATTGTATCGTATCAAATCCAGATATCACGGTTGGTAAACCATGTATAGGAAACGATCATGAATGTAGATAATTTAATCACAACAGCGTTTCTTGTGTATTTTTTAGAGGGTAACAAAATGCGCCTAGCTAATTTGTCTGCTTCAGGCTTATTTGTCTATTGGAAAACACGGTTTGCTGATAATACAAGCATTTGCTATAGTAACAAAATAAATTTGCTTTTATCCTGCTGATTTCGAGGTAAATATCATGAAAACGTTAGGGCATGGTGCACTCAAGAAAAATGCTGGCCAACGACTATGCTGGACCCAAGGTAGCGAGGTCGTTGTGATGGCGGACACTGGCTTGCCATTGTCAATATTTGGCAAATAAAATTATTGTTGCTGATTCAAGACCATTAATCGCTTCCACTTCACGCCATGCAACGATTCACCGTAAAACTATTTTGCAAAACCATTGAATGGCTATTACGCTTACGAACCTGGATGATTCGCTTCCCAGAAAAAGATCCCACACAAATTCTTATCGATAATTACACCGAGGCACAGCATCAAGCGGCACAACGATTACAATATTCAGAAACACAAACTAAATACGACCTCGCATCAAAACCAAATCACGTTTTAATTGCCATCCCATTTCGAGACCAAACCCATACAACGCAACAATGCTTGACTAGTATTTTTAAACAAGAGTTAATCAACACTACAATCACCATTGGCCTAGTCAACAATGGCTCAACCGGACACACCACGCTTGAATGGCTAAATCAAGTGACACAATACGCAACGGGAACAATCAGTATTGTCATCCTCAACATTGATCAAGCCTTTAATTTTTCAAATCTTATAAATTCAGCCGTCAAACAATATGCCAACGAAAACACCGACTGGATTCTCATGCTAAATAACGATACGGAAATGCGAACTTCCACCGACCTACAGCGCCTCATTGATTTCGCCAACGGCTGTCCCAACTTAGGCGTACTAGGTTGCACACTGCTCTATCCCGACAATAAAATCCAACATCTATTTTCCGCCCCCGGCCAAAAAATTGTTGCCGGCCACCCACTCAAAGGCATCATGTATAACGAACACCACACATGGTACCAACAAGCTCGCCCGGTTGCCGCTGTCACAGGCGCTTGCCAGCTAGTGAGTTACGACAATTTTGTTAAAGCAGGCATGTTAGATGAAAAACTACCCACATTGGGTCAAGATATCGATTTATGCTTAAAATTACAAAACCTGAATTTAACCAACTGGGTATTACCAGAGGTCGTGCTATATCACCACGAAGGATTAAGCAAAGGTCATTCGTTTAATAAAACGGAGATTCAACGCATGTATGATGTTTGGGGAGATATGTTGTATGACAATGAGTA
>VAPK010218525.1_pt1 | contig 35113 bp, 25 predicted proteins | sample 3395031 | NCBI WGS metagenome assembly VAPK01 (sample SAMN08290443, study PRJNA428436) | hydrothermal vent metagenome | isolation source: Deep-sea hydrothermal vent chimney 1 | place: Pacific Ocean: Juan De Fuca Ridge
AGAGAAGGTAAGTTACTCCCTGGAATTATCAACAATATCACCAATTTTGGCTGTTTTGTTGATATTGGTATCAAAGAAAGTGGTCTGGTGCATGTATCTAATTTATCTGATAAATTTGTAAGTGATGTAAATGAAATTGTAAGCTTACATCAGCAGGTAATTGTAAAGGTTTTGAGTATTGATATTCCAAGAAAACGAATTCAACTTACCCTGAATATCAAATAAATTTGACCAAAGATAATTCATTGGTGTTTTGTGAAATTGGTATCACACAAAATTCGTAAAGAATTTTACTAAGCTGCACAAAGAACGTACTATTCTAAAATACAACCATTAATTCTGATCATTCATTGCAATCGATTTACCGGTAATAAAACTACTCGTCCAGGCATTTTGAAAATTAAACCCTCCGGTAACAGCATCGATATTTAAAACTTCTCCTGCAAAAAAGAGATTTTGATATAATTTACTTTCAAATCGTTTAAAATTGATCTCTTTCAGATCGACTCCTCCTGCCGTAACAAACTCTTCTTTAAAAGTTGTTTTACCATAGGCTTTAAATATAGATTTTGTGAGTTGATTTGCCAGTTGATCCAGTTGTTTGTTAGATACATCTGCCCAGCGTTGTTCCTGTCTTATTTGAGAAGCAAGTACCAGTTTTTCCCATAAACGTTTTGGTAGATCTTTAAAAGGAGACCTTAAGACGATTTGCTTTTTAGGGTTTTCCCTTTTCAGGATATTTAATTTTTGAAGTACTGTCGAAGCTGGTTTTGACAGCCAGTTTACCTCAACGGAGTATTGATAATTTTTTTCAGCTAAAAAGACAGCTCCAAAAGCCGATAATTTTAATATAGCAGGTCCGCTTAAACCCCAGTGGGTGATTAAAACAGATCCGCTAGATTCAAATTTAGAATCAAGTAATTTAACAGTGGCATTAGGAACAGAAACCCCAGGAATTTCTTTGATCCTATCATCGTTAATATTAAAAGTAAAAAGAGAAGGAACGGGATCAATGATCTTATGCCCCAGATTAGAGATTAAATCCCATATTTTTGGGTTACTACCACTGGTAATCACCAGTTTGTCAGCAATGAATTTATCAGAATTTGTATGTATGATAAATTGAGAGTTTACCTTTTCAATTTTTGTTACATTTTGATTCAATTCAAGTTGAACACCACCTTTTTTAGCACTTTCTGTAAAACAATCTACTATAGTTTGTGAGGTATTGCTTTCCGGAAAAATCCGGTTATCCTCTTCAATTTTTAATGGCACACCATGATTTTCAAACCATTCCATGGTATCTCCTGTCATAAATTGGTGAAACGGTCCTAATAATTCTTTTTTACCTCTTGGATAAAATTCGACCAATTCTCTTGGTGTAAAACAGGCATGGGTTACATTGCATCTTCCTCCACCAGACACTTTTACCTTTTGAAGTACTTTATCTCCTTTTTCAAGGATGGTTATATCCAGATTGGGATTGGTTTCTGCAATAATGATAGAAGTAAAAAATCCAGCTGCACCTCCACCTATAATGATAATTTTTTGTTTCAATGGTTTAAAAATTAATATGAAAAATAATTTAGGAAGATCATTTTTTAGAAGTCTAATTCTTCCAGTTCATGATCATCGATCAGTTCTTTGATCCGGTTTGGATCAAAATTTCCTTTTAGGAAGATAATTTTATGATTGTTATTTGTATTGGCATGAATCAAAATTTCTTTGATAAAATCTCCTTTTTCTTTAACCGAAACCAGTGTTTTCTTTTCTTCGGTATTGTTTCTTATCACATCTGTATAATTTTGTGTGATATTATTCACTCCTTCAATAATTTGCTGACTTTGAGCAGCTGTACTGTTGGTAAAAGAAATAGTTCTAAAATCTTTTACATTTTTAAAAACGTTGTTCAACTCAGGAGAAACATTTCTTACCAGTGATTTTAAATATCGTGGAACCTGGAATGATTTTACATTGTTATCATTTTTATGCTGATTGTAAAACTGATTGAATTTTGCAGCACCCGAACAGGAGAAAAAGCTTATACTTAATGCAAGAAGAAGAGTTTTAATAAATATTTTCATAAATCACAGGTTTAAAAAATCAATTTAAACAATTAAAATACAATCGATTAAAATTAATCAAGATAAATATTTTAGTAAAATATACTATTATTTTAAGTTAAAATCTAATGTATTAAAAATAATCTAATTCTTGCAAAGAACAGGATTATTTACTAATTTTATAGAAGAATAATTTCCAGTTCATAAAAGAGAATTCATATAGAACTCTAAGATGAGTTAAAAATACCGAAGAGAAATAATAATAATTATTTTCCAAACCACCTTGAAACATTGTTTTCAAGGTGGTTTTTATTTATTTTAAAATGAATCAGATCATTCTAAAATATATGATTTTGCAAGTTCAGTATATTCTTTCACTTGATTTTTAACCCACTTTCTACTGTAATTTAATTCTTTAGCCATGATTTTTGCAACATCCTCTGCCATATCAATACTAGCTCTTGCATCTAAAAACAAAGCCCTTACACGCCTTGCCAGAACATCTTCAACAGTTCTCGCCATTTCATAACGCACAGCCCAAAGCACTTCTCCTTTTGAAAATGGTAGATTTTTATGTAATTTTTCACCTAACTTAGGGTATTGATCAATCAATTCTAACAGTTTCATTCGATCAGAACCATAAATATACAGATAGTCCTCATAGTTTGCCTTTTTTACATAGCCATGAATAGGCATGTTTTCGGTAACACATTTTTTCTGTTCAAGTCCGGCAACCATGGATGCTTTATCAATAGTATCTTCTGCCATTTTTCTGTAGGTGGTCCATTTCCCTCCTGTAATTGTTACTAAACCAGATAAAGAGACAATTAATTTATGACTTCTTGAAATTTCTTTTGTTTTGGAATCATCTCCGTCTTCGGGAGCGGCCAAAGGTCGTAAACCTGCAAAAATGCTTAGAACATCTTTTCTTGTTGGGTCTTTTTTTAGATACTGACCAGCTGTATTTAAAATAAATTCTATTTCTTCTTCCAATGCTTTGGGTTCTAAACTTGCTTCATTTATTGGTGTATCTGTGGTTCCAACAACCACTTTATTATGCCATGGTACTGCAAACAAAACCCTGCCGTCAGAAGTTTTAGGGATCATGATAGCCGATTCACTTTGCAAAAATGATTTGTCTAAAATGATGTGCACTCCCTGACTGGGTTTGATCATTTTTTTTGTTTTCGGATCGTTCATTTGAAGAATTTCATCTGCAAATACACCAGTTGCATTGATTACTGATTTACTTTTGATATCAAACTCGTCTCCGGTTTCCATATCTTTTGCTTTTACTCCACAAACCAGACCTTCCTTATCTTTTAGCAAATCCAAAACTTTAAAATAGTTTAATGCAACACCATCATTTTCTATAATAGTCTGACAAAGGTTTATAGCAAGACGAGAATCATCAAATTGCCCATCATAATAGATCACACCTCCAATAAGGTCTTTTTCATCGAGATTCGGAATTGCTTTTAGTGTTTCTTCCTTTGAAATTTTTTCGGAGGATCCTAAACCTAATTTACCCGACATCATATCGTAAACCTTCATCCCTAAAGTGTAAAACGGACCTGACCACCAGCTATAATTCGGTATGATAAATTTTTGATTTTTCACCAAATGGGGAGCATTTTGTCTTAATAAACCGCGTTCATGAAGTGCTTCTAAAACCAAAGAAATATCTCCCTGAGCCAGATAGCGAACGCCACCATGCACGAGTTTGGTACTACGGCTGGAGGTTCCTTTTGCAAAATCTGATTGTTCCAGTAAAAGTGTTTTATAGCCTCTGGTTGTTGCGTCTAATGCTGTTCCTAATCCTGTAGCGCCACCACCAATTACAAGTACATCCCAAATAGTATCTTGATTATTTTTTAGTTTTTGAAGCATTTGATCTCTGTTCATATTTTAGAATTTTGATTTGTATTCAAAGGTAAGTATAAATTGAATTCTATTTAAAATGTATTGAACAATATGATAATAGAGACAAATATTATTTGAATATTTGAAAGTTTCATCCTAATTTTATTCTCTACCTTTGCACAATGGAATTAGGAAAAATAAATAAGCTAAAAGTCTGCAAAGTAGAAGACAAGGGTTATATCCTTTTTGATGGTAAGGATAAAGAAGTTTTTATTGATAAAGATCAGGTAGAAAATACTTTATCCATAGACGATGAAGTGGAGGTTTTTATTTATAATGATGCTGATAATGAATTCATTGCTACTACAAAAAGACCTGCCATTCAAATAGAAGAATTCGCATTTTTAAAGGTAAAAGCAGTAAACAAATATGGTGCTTTTGTAGATTGGGGTTTGAATGATGATCTAATGGTTCCGTTTGCTGAACAAACTGGCAGACTGGAAGAAGAAAACTGGTATTTATTTTTTCTTTTAACAGATGAAAAAACAGGTAGATTGATACTTTCCCGTAGAATCAATGATTTTGTATTTTTTGAAGAAATCGATGTAAAACAAGAGGATGAGGTAGATCTGTTAATTTATAATCAGACGGATCTGGGAATAAATTGCATTGTCAATAATATGTATAAAGGTTTGATATTCAAATCAGATATCCATAAAAATATCAATCCGGGAGATAAAATTAAGGGTTTTGTAAAACAGGTTCGTGAAGATGGAAAAATTGATGTGGTTTTAGAGCCATTGGGCTATAAAAAAAGCATTGATAAAAATTCTCAGATCATACTGGATGCTTTGCAGGAAAATGATGGATTTTTAGAGCTGACGGATAAAAGTTCTCCCGAAGACATTAAATTCATTCTTGGTTTAAGTAAAAAAGCTTTTAAAAGATCTTTGGGAAATTTGTATAAACAAAAAATGGTGGATCTTTTTAAAGATGGAGTGAAATTGATTTGATCTTGATTTTAAGCTATTACGCAAAGTTCCACAAAGAAGTACAAAGTTTCGCAAAGTAAAAACTACTTCGGTTTGTCTAAATACTTATCGTATCTCCCGTTGAATACTTTTTACTGCCAAAATTGATATTGAATTTTACCATGGTTGGGAAATCCACACAGTGCATAGGTAAAATATATTTGGGGTTTTCAATTTTAAAATAATCAATGGTCATGTTTACTGCATTCTCATTTTCTTCAAACAAATGAAATCCACCAATGACAGCATGTAATTCCTGTCCGCTTACTTTTTTAGCATGATCGCAAATATTACAAATGCCTGCATGTGAGCAACCTGTGATTACAACAGCTCCTTTTTTGGTCTTTATCACAATAGCAGAATCGTCCAGCATTTCATCTTCCTTATGATTTCCTGCCTCAAAATCATTTTCCCGTGGGATCTCTCCTAAATAAAAAATATCCTTTGAAAATTCCAATGGTTTTTTGGAAGAAATAATCTTAAAATTCTTCACCAAATTTTGAGACTGATCTATTGGTAATTTTTCAAATACTTCAGGATGAGCAATAAGAGGTTTCCTATCTTTATAATTGTGAAAACGAAGGCCTCCTGTATGATCCCAGTGATGATGCGATAAAATGATAAAGTCTGTGTTGTTCAGATCGATATTTAAATTTTCTGCATTTTTTTTGTAAACATCTGTATGTCCGGTATCAAAAAGCAGGTTCACACCATTTGTTTCAATGTATGCCGAAAATCCCCACTCGGCCAGACAAACTTTAGCCCCTGATTGACCTGCAACATTTTCACAAAGAAGGGTTATTTTCATTTTATAAATTATTCAGACTATAAAATGCCCCTCTGTTTTCCTTTCTTTCCATAGATTCTTTAACGATGAGGTAGGAAATAGCATTTAAATTTCTCAATTCACATATTTGAGGTGATAATCTTGATTTTGCATAAGCTTTTTCTGTATCCTGATATAAATAATTCAAATGATCTAGTGCTTTTTCTAAACGCTCATCTGATCTTACAATTGCCACCAGATCGGTCATGATATTTTGAATGGTTTTTCTGTTATGAGAGATCAGAACTTTTTCTTTGGGCTCCATGGTACCCTCTTCATTCCACTCAGGAATATCTAAATTCTCATCAAAAATCAGATCTTTTCTGTTATTGGCAATTTCACTGGCAATTTCACTTCCAAAAACCAAAGCCTCTAATAAAGAATTGGAAGCTAGTCTGTTGGCACCATGAAGTCCTGTTCGTGAACATTCACCACAGGCAAAAAGGTTCTTAATGGAAGAATATCCTTTTTGATCCACTACAACTCCCCCCATCATATAGTGTGCGGCAGGCACTACCGGAATATATTGGGTTACTACATCAATCCCTATGCTTTTACACTTTTCAGAAATGTTAGGAAAATGTTTGATAAAAGCCTCCATATCTAAATGAGTACAATCCAAATAAACATATTGATCACCGCTTTTTATCAGCTCGCTATCAATGGCTCTGGCAACGATATCTCTTGGTGCGAGCTCAGCTCTTTCATCCACTTCCAGCATAAATCGTTCCCCTTTTTTATTCCGTAAATATGCACCAAATCCTCTTACTGCTTCTGAAATTAAATATGCAGGACTAACACCTGGTTGATACAAAGAAGTGGGATGAAATTGTACAAATTCCATGTCTTCTACTTTTGCTTTTGCCCTGTAGGCCATGGCAATTCCATCTCCTGTAGCAACTACCGGATTTGTAGTTGCAGCATATACTTGACCGGTACCACCTGTTGCAAGAACAATGGAAGTTGCCAGATACGTATCAATTTTTTTTGTTTTTTCATTTAAAACATAGGCTCCATAGCAAATGATGTTATTTTTATTGTACTCTTTACCATTGATATGGTGATCGGTAATCAAATCAATAGCAAAATGATAAGGTAAAAGAGTAATATTTGACAAAGCTTCTACCTGCTCTAAAAGAGTTTTTTCAACTTCAAAACCTGTAATATCTTTATGATGTAAAATTCTGTTTGCCGAATGACCTCCTTCTTTTCCAAGATCTAATTCACCACTTTTGGTATAGTCAAAATTGGCACCCCAGCTAATCAACTGTTTCATGCATTTTGGTGCTTTCTCAATGACCATTTTTACGATTTTAGGGTTATTTAAATTATCTCCCGCAATCATGGTATCATTGATATGATCTTTAAAAGAATCTAACTTATTCCATACAGATGCGATTCCGCCCTGAGCGTATTTCGTGTTAGATTCATTTGCTTCAGCTTTGGTTGCCACAAATATTTTTTTATTGGGTAATGCTTTGGCAGTTTTAATTGCAATGGTAAGTCCGGCAACTCCCGAACCCAATATCAATGTGTCAATTTTAAAAATACTCATATTATTATTTTGCAGAAATGTCTAGCATTCTCTGGATTGGTATTAAAGCTTTTTTCTGAATATCTTCAGATACATGCACTTCCGGCAATTCATATTTCATGCATAAATATAATTTCTGCATGTTATTCATTTTCATATATGGACATTCACTACAAGCACATGAATTGTCTTCAACAGCCGGTGCAGGAATTAGTTTTTTATTGGGAACTTCCTTTTGCATTTCGTGTAAGATACCGGCTTCGGTAGCCACTATAAATTCTTTGGCAGGGTTAGTTTTTGCATAGTTGATTAAACCTGAAGTGGAGCCAATATATTCGGCAGTTTTTAAAATATGATCTTCTGATTCCGGATGAGCAATGATCTTTGCATTTGGGTATGTTTTATGTGTATTGATCAATTTATCAATGGAAAATGCTTCGTGAACAACACATGCGCCATCCCAAAGTAACATATCTCTACCAGTTTCTTTTTTGATCCATGCACCTAAATTACGATCAGGAGCAAAAATTATGGGCTGATCCATTGAAACGGAATCAACAATTTTTTTAGCATTGGAAGAAGTACAACACAGATCACTAATGGCTTTTACTTCCGCTGAAGTATTAACATATGTGATGACAATATGATCAGGATGTTTGTCTTTAAGTGCCTGTAAGTCATTTGCCGGACAAGAATCTGCAAGGGAGCACCCTGCATTCAGATCGGGTAAAACTACTTTCTTTTGAGGATTTAATATTTTAGCAGTTTCAGCCATAAAATGTACACCTGCAAAAACGATCAGATCGGCATCCACTTCAGCAGCTTTGTAGGATAATTGTAAACTGTCTCCTACAAAATCAGCAATATCCTGAATAGCAGGTTCTTGATAATAATGTGCTAAAATAACTGCATTTTTTTCCTTTTTTAATTTGAGAATTTCTGCTACAAAATCGATGTTCTTTGGAGTTTCAATATCTAAAAATCCAGCTTCATGAATATTTTCTTTGGCTTTGTCTAGGTTCATAAGTATGGGAATCAATTATATGAAACAAAAATAATGTTTTTTAAGAAACAAAAGGAATTTAAGTTTATACAATAGTCCAGAAGCCTTTTCAATTAGAATCATTTGATATGTTTTTTGTCAGATTCATCAAGAATCATTATATTCCACTAACTACTAACAAATTAAAAATGGAGAATTCTATTAAAATCCTCATTGTAGAAGATGAGATGATTATTGGTGCAAATATTTCTCTTCAATTGAGTGAGCTAGGCTATGATGTTGTTGGAATTGTTCCGCGAGGTGAAGAGGCCTTGATCCATATGGAACAAAATAAACCAGATATTGTTTTATTAGATATTCAATTAAAAGGAGAATTGGACGGAATTGAAACTGCTAAGCGCATGCAGGAAAATAATGATATTCCAATTATTTATTTAACCGCCAATACGGATGAGCATCATTTTGCGCGTGCAAAGGAAACAAATCCTTATGCTTTTATTTCAAAACCCTTTAAAAAAATAGACCTACAGCGAGCGATTGAATTAACGGTTAGCCGGATGGTGATAAATAATGAAGAGGATGCAATTCAAAAAGACAATTGTATATCTCCCTATGTATTGAGTGATAGTATTTTTGTAAAAAGAAATGAAAAAATGATCAAGATCCTGATCAGGGATATATATTATTTTGAAGCCGACCGGAATTATTGTAAGATCTATTCAAAATCCAGAGACTGTTTACTGGTGATGACCCTTAAAAATATTGATGATAAATTACCTAAAGATCAATTTTTAAGAATTCACAGATCCTATATTGTCAATCTTTCACACGTAGATGAAGTAGGAGGAAGCCATGTAGTAGTTATGAAAAAAGCAATTCCGTTAAGCAAAGCTTTAAGAGGAAAATTGTTAGACCGATTGCAAACTTTTTAGAGTAAACAATACTAATTATTGGATCTTACTGCTTTAAATACAATCGTAATTGTAGTTCCATTTTTAATGGTTTTTTCTGAAAACCCATCTAATTGTTTTGTTAGTAATGATATAAGTTGTGTTCCAAAACCGGTACTTTGGATACTTTTTTGTATGGTATGACCAACTCCGTTATCTGCAACTTTTAATTCATAAATCTGATTTTTGATCTCGAATAAACTGATATGAATTTTTCCTTTGGTTTTATTTGGGAATGCATATTTAAAGGCATTGGTGAGTAATTCATTAACGATCAAACCTAACGGGATAGCAGTATCTACATCTAATTCAATTTTATTCATATCATAAATGATTTTAACCTTGTCATCCGCATCAAAGGAATTTAATATATGATTCCCCAATTCCATAAAATAATCTTTCATTTCAATGATGGTTATATCTTCACCCTGGTATAGTTTTTGGTGGATCACACTCATTGAATAAACCCTGTTCTGACTTTTTTCCATCTCTTCTTTTACTTTTGGGTCTTTTATTTGAGCGGTTTGTAAGGACAACAGGCTGGATACGATTCCTAAATTATTCTTTACACGATGATGGATTTCTTTTAGTAAAAATTCTTTTTCTTCATTTTGTTTTTGGAGTAATTTATTTTTCTTTCTATTATTTCTGAAAGTGATAAATAAGAGTATGATGATCGATAGCATCAAAAAAGCGATCAATAACATAAAGGTTTGCCTGCTTTTTTGTTTTTTTAATTGATTTTCCTGCTTTAGAATAGTATTTTCCTTCTGAGCAACTTCAAATTCTGTTTGTAAAAGTGAAATCCTTTGATCAGCCTCAGCTGTAAAAATGGATTTATTTAAGTTGTCATAGGCAATTGAAGCACTGTAAGCTTTTTTGTAATTGTCATTTCCGGCATAGGCTTTACTCAATGCCTGATATGCCTGAGCTAAATAGAACTCATCACCAAAATCAGCTGTAGCTATTGTAATACATTTTTCTAAACTTGTTGTGGCCAATGTGAATTTTTTTTCTAAAACCTGTAGTTTCCCAATAGAGAGATACGAACGCATCAGCATAAAATTATTATCGAGTAACTCGGCGTATTTTATGGCGTTTTCTCCTGCTTTTTCTGCTAGTTTATATCTGCTCAGATAGGCATAAAGATCTACTTGTGAGATATAAACATCACTCAAATTATTATAAAATCCATATTGCTCACCCATTTCTATCGATCGTTCAAAAAAATGGATTGCATTTTGAAAATTCTTAAGTTCTAAATAGTTATTTCCAACCACATATAAAGTGAAATCATAATCCAGATCTTTTATTCCGCGTTCTTCAAATAATTCAATAGATTTTAGTCCGTATTCCAGACCTTTTTCATATTTGGATCGTTTCCAAAAAATATTGCTTAGATCGCTATATGCTAATGCTATAACTTTATTGTCGTGAAGTTCTTTACCAAGATTTAAGGTAGTTAAAGCATAGTCTGTGGCCTTATCCAATTCACCTTTTCGTTCATAAACATAACCCAATTGCGTGTATAATAAAGGGAGATCCTTTTGATTCACCTTTGCTGTAGCATCATGTAGAACAATAAGAGCAGAGTCTAATTTTTCCATTCGCAATAGAATAGCTCCCTGAGTAATTTGAAATCTGCCATTCCAAAGTTTGTTATTTTTTTTACGGGTTCGTTCTAATCCTTGTAATGTAAAATCATAAGCTCTGTTTAAATTACGTGTATGCCAGTAATACGCCAGATCATTCCATATGGAAAACTGGACAGAATCAATTTTGATCTTGTCGATTGACCTTTCTAAAGTGAGTAAATAAGAGGTGTCAAAATCATCTGTTTCAACAAATACCTTTTTATAAGGATGATTACTTTTTAAGTCAATGATCTGACCAGACATTGAGACTCCAATGGTTATAAATACAAGTAAAACAATATATATTTTCAAATCTAATAGAATAATTAGTGATGATAGATTCGTATAAGATACAAATATTATCATAAAACCTTTGGATAAATTAAATGCCCTGTTCGGACATAATATCAGTGCATTCGTCCAATATCGCTTTTATAGCAGACTAACAATAAATAGATTTGAGAAACAAACTAAATTAGAAATTATGAAAAACTTTAAAAAACTATTCTATCTATTGTTATTATCTCCATTATTAGTTCTATCTCAAAATACTAAAGAATACTATGTGTTTGAAAATGTAATGTTAACGGTAAAACCTGATAAAATCAAACAGTTTGAAAAAGGAATTGCTGCACATAATGTAAAATTCCACTCAGATAATGTTTATGGAGCAAGGGTTTATAGTATTGCCAGCGGATTAAATGCAGGAAAGTATGTATGGACAATGGGACCAATAACCTGGAGTGACATGGATAACAGACCATCAAAATCGGGTCATGATGATGACTGGAGTAATAACGTAGCTCCTTATATGACTTTAGGAACTGAAGTAACTTATTGGAAATATAAAGCTGACCTATCCAATTTTCCACAGGATTTTAAGGTTAAAAAATTAAAAGTTGATGTGTATGATATTACCCGATTTCAGGGAGAAAAAGTAATGAAAATTATGGCAAAAGTTAAAAAAGTAATGATCACAAAATTCCCAAAAGAAGCCTTTGGTGTATATGTAAATGAATTTTCAGGCACAAAAGAAGGCAAAGATCTGGCTTATGTTTCATTTTTCGAAAAATCTGCATGGTTAGGGAAAGACGGTGAATTTTCTAAAAAATATGATGAAGTATTTGGCAAGGGATCCTTTAAAGAAGTCATTAAAGAATGGGGGCAAGTAACTGTTGGTTCACAATCAGAACTATGGGTATATAGAGAGGATTTAAGTGGTAAGAGTTCTGAAGTAAATGCTGCACAAAGAAAATAATTTTTTTTATGAAGCCTTGCTTTGTAACAGAAAGATAAAACATAATAATTATGAAAAAAATAGGTATTGTTGGTGGTTCTGGTTTTATTGGAAGTTATATCACAAAAAAATTTCTGGAAGAAGGATATCATGTAAAAGTTTCGGCAACCGATATTTTTAATGAAGAAAAATACAAGCACTTGTGGAAATTTGAGAATTCTGATAGGTTGCAGATTCAGCAGCTAGATGTTGCAAATGAAGAAGAATTGCAAGAGTTTGTTAGTGATTGTAGTATCATTATTCATGGAGGCACACCTTTTTTATTGGATTTTAAAGATCCACAATCTGAATTATTTGACCCGACTATAAAAGGAACTGAAAACATTTTAGAAACAATTAATAAGACTTCATCTGTTACTAAAGTAGTCTTTATAGCATCGGTTGCTGCTTATAATACCAATTTTCCAATGCCTGCAGGTGAAAAATCACCAAATGATACTTTTAATGAAAATGATACTCCTTATATAAGTGAAGAGAGCCACCCTTATGCTCAGGCAAAGTTTTTAGCCAATCAAACAGTTTCAAAATTTATAAATGAGAATCCATCTATTCATTTTGAAATCACAAGTATTTCACCTGTTGCTGTTATGGGAAAATCACTTTCAAAAAGAGAAGATTCCACCTCAACAGGATTGCAATTTTTATTTAAAAATAAGATGGCACCCAATCCATTTATTCAAATGATTTATGATAGTGATGCTGAATTTGCAATGGTTGATGTAAAAGATGTAGCTAATGGAGTTTATAAAGCGGCAACAATTTCAGACTTACATGGGAAAAACTATTTATTGAGTAGTGAAAGTTATCCGGTTTCTGATATCACCTTGATGCTTAATAAACAAGAACCTAAAAATCAAGCTAAAATTATATATCAAAATCAGTTGGCAAAAAACGATCTAGAAATTCAATTTCAACCGATTATTAAAACTTTAGAGGAGTTTAGCTCATAACGAATCTATCAAAACTATAAATTATGAAAATACAAACACTAGTACTCAGCCTGGCAATTGCACTATTATTTCATTCATGTACAGATAGTAAAATTGATAAAAGCATTAAAATGTATACCACTACCTGGGATGAAATTATCAACAATCGAAACTTAGAATTTTTTAATGAAGATCATTTTGACAAAGATCTTATTATTCATATGAGTCCGGAAAATATAGTCGGAATTGAGGCCACTAAAGATTTTTACAATAATTATCTCACAGGTTTTTCAGATATAGATTTTACTATGAAAAGTGTGTTTGGCCAGGGTGATCATATTGTAAAACATTGGAATTTTAAAGGAACCCATACTGGTGAATTTTTTGGAATTCCTGCTACAGGGAATACCGTAAATATTGATGGCACCACCATTGTAAAAATAAAAAATGGTAAAATAGCAGAAGAACAGGATTTTATGGACAATATGCTTTTTATGCAACAATTAGGTCTGGTTTCAGATCCTAACAATCTAAATGTAATTCAAAGTATTTATAATGATTTTTCTAAGGGAAATATTCCCTCAGTTATAAAAGTATTAGATGCTAATGTGAAATGGAATGAAGCCGAAGGGAATGCTCTTGCAGATAGCAACCCATATGTAGGTCCAGATGCTGTCTTAAATGGAGTTTTTACTCGAGTAGGTGAAGATCATGAGTATTTTAATTTGGCCGACATCCAACTACATGAAATGTCTAACAATCAGGTGTTGGCAACTCTACGCTACCAGGCCAAATTAAAGAAAAACGTAGCAGTTATCGATGCACAAGCTGCTCATTTTTGGACTTTAAAAGATGGAAAAGTAACTGCATTTCAACAATATGTGGATACAAAGCAATTGAATGATGCTATTTCTAAAAAGTAAATCTATAAAATCAATAATATTTAAAACTAATACAATGGAAACATTACAAGAAAAACAAGTAGATCCTTCAAAAATTATGCAAATTGGGATGGGTTTTTGGGCGTCAAAAACATTATTAACAGCTGTAAATATGGAACTATTTACACATGTAGCAAAAGGATCATTAACAGGAGTTGAAATCCAATCAAAACTTGGCTTGAACAATAGATCGCTATACGATTTTTTGGATAGCTTGGTGGCTTTTGGTTTTTTAGAAAGAACCGGAATAAAAGAATTTGCTGTATATAGTAATTCTGAAGATTCAGATCTGTTTTTAGATAAAAATAAACCATCATATGTTGGGGGTATTTTGGAAATGTCAAACAATCGGTTATACCCATTTTGGAATAATTTGGAGGAAGGATTAAAAACAGGCAAACCTCAAAATGAAGTAAAAAATGGTGATAAACCGTTATTTGAAGCTATTTATGCAGATCCTCAAAAACTAAAAGAATTTATCCATGCTATGGGAGGAGTTCAGGCTGGTAATTTTATGATGTTTGCAAATCACTTTAATTTTTCAAATCATCATGTATTGTGTGATATTGGTGGTTCAGGAGCCAATCTGAGTATTCATGTCGCTAATAATAATCCGCACATGAAGTGTGTCTCTTTTGATCTGCCTCCTGTACTCCCGGTAGCAACTGAGAATGTTTCTAAATTGGGGTTAAGCGATAAAATTACTATTCAATCTGGAGATTTTTTTGAAGTGGAGTTCCCAAAAGCAGATATCATTACCATGGGGAACATTTTACATGACTGGGGATTAATAGAAAAGAAAATTCTTATTAAAAAAGCGTTTGATGCCCTACCTGTTGGAGGTGTTTTGGTAGTGATTGAAAATATAATTGACGACGAAAGAAATAAAAATGCTTTTGGATTAATGATGTCACTGAATATGATGATAGAAACTGAAGCGGGATTTGATTTTTCAGCAAATGATTTTGAAGGATGGGCAAAGGAAATTGGATTTAAAGAGATTTCTGTAATGCCTTTGATCGGATCATCAAGTGCGGTAATTGCCATTAAACAATAAAAAAATAATAAATGTGAATCAAGTGTTGAACTACTACTCATTAAAAAATGGAATGGATTCCCCTTAAAAATTTCAACTCTTGATTCCGTTTTATAAGCAAAGTTATATGGAAGACACCCTCGAAAAGAAGAAGAAAGAATTACTAAATTTAAACAGATTTTGGAGAAATACGCAGGAACTGGATCTTAAGGATGCAACTCTTAAAAAAGTTAAAAGGAAAATTTTGAATAAAATTTCACAATGTGAGAAAAAAATCATTCAACTTCAAAATGGATCGATAGGTAACTGAATGAATAAATTTTAAGAAATTACCAACTTAATTCTCTATTTTGATAAAAAAACACAAAATAAATAATTGAAATAATCATAATTTGATATTTTTGTTTACAGATAAACAGAAAGATCATGAATGATATTATTATTCTCAAAAGTGCTGACAAAAATTCAATTGTTAATATTGAAAAGGGAGAACTGATCAGTTATCAGTATCATAAGGAGGAGCTAATGCATCAAAAAGGTTCTCCGGGCTGGGAAAATACGGATACGGAAATGTTTCCAGTAATTGGTCCAACTTCAGCCAATAAATATATTGTGAGTACAGAAAAGGGTGATTGTATTCAGGATCAGCATGGATTTTTAAGATTTTTGAATTATAAATTAGTGGATCAGAATCATACAAGGGCAGTTTATGAGAAAACCTATAAGGCAAATACAAAAATAAAAAACAATCTGTTTCCTAAAAGTTCCAATGAAGATTATGTATTCTGGCCATTTGGTTTTGCCTTCACCAAGAGTTTTGAATTAACGAATGATCGTTTGAAAATTGCTTTTGAAATAATTTCAGATGAAGGAATGCCTTTTATGTTAGGATATCACCCTGCTTTTAAATTATCGGGAGATAAAACCGAATATTGTTTGGTTGCAGATAAAAAAGTGACCGTCCAGCAGGTTATTGATAAAGGAGGCCCTTCTTTTCCATTTTTTGATCTGGAAGAAATTAGTCTAATCAAAGAAAAAGGATACAATATAAGGGTTAAATGTGGAGGGTTTGGAAACATGATGCTATGGACTGAATATGATAATATGATCTGTATAGAACCAATTTCACATTATCCCGATTTAGAAAAACAACAATACTCTGAAAAAAATCTACGCATCTCAACAGGAAATGAAAAGTTCTTAACCGAGATAATTCCGTTTAAATAAAATATTAACTGTCGTTTTAGTACAAATTTCGACGAATTATTTTTAATGCTAAATGTTTGTATTTAATCTATTATGTTACAAATTAAACAAAATGTTATAATAATTAGACAAACCATACTATTGAAAAATTAAAAAAAAGGATTTTAATCTTCAAAAAATATCAAAACATGATTAATCAATTGTTTTTTTATACTTTCTATTAAAAAATGTTATTTTTTTGAATTATCAATAATATCTTTATTCATTACTTACATTATAAGGTAAATTAGAAGAAAAACTTTTAAATTTGCCATCAGTATTTGAAGTGATTTTAATAGGTTATTTTCTGTATAAAAAATCTGTTTTAAGTCTCTTATATTTTTATGTAATAGAATTAAATAAAACACAAAATTAAGTTTATGAGATTAGTTGGTAAACCAAAACTTAAATTGCGCGAGGATGCAAGAGATTTTATCGATTTATACTTATCGTTAGGACAAAGAGCAGAGAATTTTTTACCCAGACATATTGTTGATAATTTAAAATGGTTTACACGTTTGTGTTATGAAGAACCTGATGATCCGGAGATTCAGCAAAAGCAGATCGATAGGTTATTACTAGAATTAAAAGAAGCAATTCCAGGTTATTCTGATGTTTCATTAATGCTTTTCCCTCATGATGAGTCAAAAGCATTTGAATATAGAACAAAGAAAAATATTTTTCACCAGCGTTTGATATCATTAATTGATACAGAAGCAATCAATGAAGAGGAGCAAAAAGAGGCTAAAAATATTTTAAACTGTCATGATTATTCGGTTGGAACACCACCAGTTACCCAAACAAATTTAAATTTCAGATATTCCATTCTTTTGGGAGATCAGGTTTCTGAATTGCGTAAATTCAGAGAAGTGATTGGTATAAATGATGATGTTGAAGAAGCCCAGTGGAAATATTTATTAGATGTTTTTGACCAGATGGTGGTGCAAAGTTCACACTATACTACAGCTGCTGAAAAATCTGATTTTCTTACCAGATCTGTGCAAACAGTCAATTTTAAAGGATTGAATGGGTTTTTAAAAACAGTAGTTAGTGGAAGTTCTGATACAGCCATTAGGCTGATTAAAGAGGAACTTTTTAATCCTGAAATTGTTAGGGATATAGTTTTTACAGATGAAGGTGCATTGTACCATATGATCAATGAAGACAAAACAAGTATTTTTGTTATTCGTGTGACACATTTGCGTAAGAATCTTTTCAATGATAAAAAATGGTTTCCATTGTTGACAAGAATGATCTTTATTGATTCTTCTGAGATCTCAAAAAGCACCAATACAAGTCTGGTTTTTTGTTTACACAACAAAATCATCCAGACCTTAAATAAGGTTCACACGAAAAAGCTGGGAGCTTTAGCGAACAGTCAATTGAATTTACGATTGATCCTTGAAAAAGTAAGCATCAAGAATCTGGAGCATTTTAAAGTGCTGATCGAAAAGCAGATTGCTGATTATGAAACGGAGATAAATCAGTTGAAAAAGGAGCAATTAGGGGAAACCAGTAATCTTGAAAAAGATATTGTTCTGTTCAAATTTGATGAATTTTCTCGTCAGATCTTGAAAGACAAATATTCATTAGAGAAACTACGTGATTATTTAGCAATGATTCTGGATTGTACTGTTCCAGGAAAACTAAAGGAACAGAATAAAAAATTGATTCAGGAATTTGAAGAGAGAACCAAAAAGTATTTCTATTCTGAGAATGAAAATGTTGAAATAGCTACCATAGTTGAAGGAGGTGGTAGAAATCAGATCAAAACATATGGAGAGTATCTACTTCAGCGAAAGCTGACTCCGGTAAGCAAATCTATTGTAAATCGTTGCAGAATTATATTAGATATCATTCCGAACACATACCAAAGAACTTTAAAAAACCATTTTCATAAGAATTTTGGTATCAATTTGTTTTTAGAAAAGTATAAAGATTATTTGATTAAGGCTGAAAATGATGCGGATAACAAAGGTCGTTTTATTAACTTTTTGATTGATCTTGGAGTTTATGAAAAATACGATGCCCTAAATAAAAAAGACCAGGATTCTGTTAAAGATTTTTTAAGCAGTTTATCTAATTTGAATAAAACATCTATTTCTGATGATGTGCAAATGATCATTCGTGATGTATTGTTTGGGAAAGAAGGTGAAATATTAAAACCATATATTTTATTCAACAAATACTCTTCGTGGGAATATATGGATCTTTTTCCAACAGATCGTTTTGATATAAATCCGTTTGATCTGGATATTGGAATCAATGAAGAAGGAAGAATAGATTATGAAAGATTGACCAACCGGCTGGATCGAATGAAAAAAACATTCCAGTTGTTTGATGAATCTGGTAATTTGTGGGATAGTTTTTGTGAGAATCTGACCATTGTAATCAATGATCCGGCGAATCCTTCGGGATATTCTGATTTTAATAACCAAACACTTTTACAATTCCTAAAATTTATCAGCAGTAGCAAGATTACCTTATTTTTAGATGAAGCTTATAATGATTCCATAAAATCAGGAGCAGAAGATGAACCAAAATGGAGGACAATTTCAAGGTATGTAATGAATAACTTACATCAGAAATATGCCCGGTTGAATCTGGTTTCTTCTATTTCAACTACTAAAAATCTGGGAGCAACTGGTGACAGACTGGGATCTATTATTGCAACTCCATCAAAGAAAGAGGTTATTGATTTTGCAAGAAAACAAAACAGTGTGGAAAGTGGGAATACCAATTCTCTGTTTATGCTGGTGAATATTCTTGAAAATGCTCAGCTTGCAAAATCCATTAAAGATAATCTGGAAGAACGCCTACCGAAAAATGCATCTCGTAACAAGATCAAACTGAGAATTGAACAGTATATCATTGCCGAGATCAAAAGTTATAACAAAAAGCAAAAGACAAAAAGCTCTAAAGAGTTGCTTCGGTTTTCACCTTTTGGAGGATCGCCATTACACATCTTTTTATTGAATGAGCTGGTGGCTCTGGATAAACTGGATGTTTTGGAATTGCCAGATGACTTTAAATATAAAGATGAACCATTCTTTACCTATTATCAAAAACAACTGGTAAAGGAGATCAATACTTTTAGGGTAAATAAGAATTTTAGAAATGAAGCTTTACTTCGTTTAAAAATAGCAAAGGAAACTGCTAAGGAATTGTTAGTAGGAGAGTTTGCCGAACATGCAAAAATTATTGCTTCAGATGGTTCTTTCTTATTCAATATTCAGTTAAAGCACTTTTTCTCGTATCAGGATCTGGAGAAATTTACAAAAAAACTGGCTGAATCGCGTGGTATAGCAGTGATTCCTTACCAAACAGGTTTTTTAAGATTTTCGATGGGAGATTATCTGGATGGAACAGCTAAAGGATATGATGTTTTTAGAAAAGAATTTAAAAATGCCTTAGAAATTGTTTTGAATTACTGGGTGCAGTTTTATAATGCGAAGAATTTAGATGCCAAAGGAGAATTAAGTACCGATGAGATTTTGGATGAAATATTTGCGATAAGATCCGACAGGGAATTTATCAGTAAAGTATTGAAAGACTTTGATGTGATAAAAACTCTGACCAAGCCGGTAAATAATTCTTTAAGGATTAACAATCTTTGGGTGCTATACAATGCTTCACCAAAAATGAGTGGCGTGAACATTAACACCATCAGTGATTCGAAAAATTCTGTAATTGAGTTTTCTGAAGAGGTTGGAAAGTGCGCAACTTTACCTGAATTTATTCAAAGTATTGCTTTTACTTCAGTTTATGAAAATTTGCTACCACAGGTGTATAAAAATATTCCAATGATCAAACACCTTGATTTTAGCACTGTTTTGGCACGCTACGGAAAAGCAACATTATTAAAATATATTTCGAATAAATTAGATTACCAACCAACAGATTATGTGATTGATGGCCCGGAAGATATGATCATCATGTCTGAAATATTGCTTGAAATGGAGAGTGTTTTGTTCTCACCAAGTAAGACTAAAATTTTAGCAATCAATAGCTCTAAAAAACACAATGATGATATTGCCCGTTTAGAAGGAATCAATATTGTTTTGCGTAAGAATATTCAGGAGTTAATGCTTCATTTTAACCTTCCTTTTGAAAAATACCAGATAGAGCCAGCTTTGGTGGAACTGGTTGAAAAAGGAATTGAAAAATTTGAATTGATCATTGGTAAAAAGGTATCACAAATAAACGTTGATTATTTTGTGAAGAATATCACGGCGGGTATTTATGCTGATCTGGTTGCTCAAAAGAATATTCTTGGACAAAAAGTGTTTGGTAAGGTTGAAAAACTGATTCAGGACAAAATATCAGATGAAAATAGCAGTCCGGTTGAGAAAATTACCCAACTATATCTGCTTAGCAGAAAAGATTATTTTAAAAATAAAATAGCTGCTTTACTTGGCAGATTCGACAAGCGTTTAAAAGCGGTGGACGATCTTGAAATGGAAGCAATTATTGGTGAATTTTTACATAAATCTGTTCCCGGAGAGATTGAAGAAGTTTGGAACAGAGTATTAGAAAGTGGAGAACAAAACATCAGCACTGCTGATCTCCATAAAGAAGTTAGATTGTTCACACTGTTCATCATCAATTTAATGAACCAAACAAAGAGCAATGAACATTATGACAGATATACCCATTCTATCATGCGCTTAACAGAAGCGGAATTTGCGCAGCAAAATTCGGCTATCAATGAAATGGTACAGCACGGTATTACTGTTCATAGTAACTATAGTTTAAAAGATCATCCACTGGAAAAATATGATAGTGGAAGATTAAAATGGATTGCAGATATCATGCAGCAAACAGGTGTGATAGGTACTGAGAAAAATATACAGACCCATACACGAATTGCGACCGATGCAAAAAAGAGAGAATATCCGTTCCACCGAATAGGTAGGATCGAAAATGGCAAGGATAAAAAATTGAAGGAAAAATCTCTGGTATTATCTGATAAAAACTCGAATGAATATATAAAAATTCTGGATACAAGACCGTTAGGTTCCTTTTTTGTGAACAGGTTGAAGAAACTGGCTGACACTATGGATATGAGAGATTACCGTTGTAAAATATTCAACGGAGGCTTATTGAATGAGCTTTTTATTTTCCATAAATCCTATATGAAATACATGGCAGATAATTATCGTTTGCTTGACCTGCAGGATGCTTCACTGGAAGATGTGAAGAATTTTGTACCCGATACTATTTGCTTTTATGGTGCACCAGCAAAGGTTATTTCGTTTCCAAGGGTTGGTTATTTTGATATCAAAGGTCCGGAAGGAAATATCAAAACCATCATTACTCCGTTGACACAAAAGGGAGATTATTACGGTAATATTAAAAAGCCGCGTTTGACCGTGATGAACGAAAAGGTGAAAGAGATGGGAGGTATTCCTGTGCATGGATCTATGTTTGCTGTGGAAGAAGAAGACGGAGCCATATTTGTTGTACAAATTGCCGGAGATAGTGGTGTAGGAAAATCGGAAATGCTGGCAGCAATGATGCTAAAATGGATGAAGAAGAACCTTACCGGAATTCGATCTATTAAAACAATTGCAGGTGATATGTTTCATGTGTTTCCTGATACGAATGGAAACCTTTACGGAATTGGAACAGAGGTTGGGGATTTTAGCCGTGTGACAGATTTTGATCCGGAATATATTAAATTCTATTATTCATTATTCGAAAGTAGTGCAGATAGTAATGTAGAAGATCTGAATTCACGAAGTACAATCAGCGGACTTTGTGATGTGCGCATGCCATATAAAATTGATATTATTTTAACGGCAAGCAATTATGCACGTGAAGAAGCAGGAATTACCAGATATGAAAACCCTGAGAATTTTATTCTTTACCGTGATTCACATGGTGAACGAAAAGAAAAAGCAACCAGTGGTGATAATCCACATTTCCAGCGAACTTTATTGCGTTACCCTAGTGATAAGCAAATTGTGGACGTTCTAGATACGCATGGAAGTTATATTGATGATATACTCGATTGGGAATTAGATGATTTTACAGGAAAATTCTTTTTATGTTCTTCTTATAAAATGATTGATAGAATTGATCTGGATGGTATTGTAAATAAGATCTTTACAGGAAAAGAATATTTTGTAAATGATGAATCTTTTACTATCAAAGGAGTAGATTTTGATATCATTAAAAACAGATTTACAGCAATAGGAACCAATGAAGAGAACGAAGTACGAACAATCATTGATCGTACCATGTTCAATGATATTTTTGATGCTTTGGCAAGTACGCCAAGCGGACAGCCATTCATTGATGAAGCAGGAGAATTAAATGGTAAAAAACACCTTGTTGAGGTGCTTAAAACAGGAGAAGGAAAGAAGATTCAACTCGGTATTTTAAGTACAGATATTGGAAGAAAAGGAAAGGAAATCACCGGACCGCAAATGGCGGCCGAAGATATGCGCAGACTTATTCGTGAAGTTCGAATTTCAAGACCTGAAATAGTACAAAATAAGAATGAGGTGAAAAATTTGATTCATAAATATTATGGTCATATTTTCGATGAAAATAGAGGAAATGCAGAAGTTTATCGTTATAATTTCTGGTTATGGCAAATGGAACAAATGCGAAAAGCCGATTTTGTTAGAATAGATGATTCTAAAAAGACCGTTGATCTTTCTAAATTAAAAGGTTTCAATCCGGCTGAAAAGAATAAACAGTTTAGTCCGTTATTGATAAACCCAAATTTGAACATTGAAATTTCAAGTTTTAGTGAAACCTACGCACAATTGATGAATTTGCCGGATATAATGGAGTTTTCCAATGAATTTTTAGAGTTGGCAAGTACTATTTATATTGCACAGGGTTATTCTATGGAAACAACCATTAATAATATGATCATTCAAATGTTATTGATGAATGGATATATTTTAACAGATGATATTACGCGTGGAACTGTTGTTGAAAAAGTGAACAGAGAAACTTTTGCTGCGGCTAAACATGCAGCATTAAAGATACTTAAAAATGCCAGTAAAACTACTTCTAAAAAGTAGTGAGCATCTAATCATAAATATAAAGACCGTTATTTCTAACGGTCTTTTTTGGATTAATATCCCAGATCATCTAAGACTTCCTCTGAATTGTTTTCTTTAAGTCGTTTATAATAGATCAATGCCAAATCTGCTCTGTTGGTAAATACACCTTCAACATGTGGAGCATATTTATGAAGATCATTATTCGTATCAAAAGTATAAGGGTGAATGATCATACCTGATTTGTGAATTAGATTTACCATCCAGGGAGCGGTTAATTCTTCATAATTATTAGGAGCACCTGCAATGCTGCTTCCCATAATTTCAGCGTTGTTCTTTATGCAAAATTCAATAAATTCCGTGAGGTTATTTTTAAGGTCACCCTTCATATCGGGTTTCCATAAAAGCATGCATTTTGGTATACTGGGTAAATATGCATCTAGTTTTTCAATACTTTCTTTTGAAAAAGACTGTAGAATAAATCTTGCATTGGTGTTGGCTATGGAAACTTTATTTTGGTAGGTTTTTATATTCTTTGGATGATCGGTGATCAACCACTTCAATTCTTTTAATTTCTTAGCCAGAAACTTTTCAATCTGACCGTGTCCACTTTTCGTTTCGGCATAGATTCCCGGTCGGTTTTTATTGTCCTTTGGATCTTTTTCATACACATATTTACCTGTCCATTTATGGTTAATGATTTCCTTAACAGGTTTGTTGTTAATCCTCTTAATTCGGTAGCCTTCAGCAATCATCATTACATCTTTTAATGTGAGGATTTTAGCTCCTTCAAATGCTTTTCTGGCTCTGTCAGGATTTTTTTTATTGAACCAGGTTCCACAATCCAGACTACGTAATTCTTTTAAGGTAAAATCATTAACTGTGGGAGTTTTAAATTTTGGAAAAATATCTTTTACATTGGTAGTTCTTAATAGATCATCATCATGCATTGCTACCAAAATACTATCCTTGGTCATTTGAAGATCAAGCTCTAAATAATCAGCACCTATATTTCTTGCCCATCTAAAAGCAGGTTCGGTTTCTTCTGGTGTCCAGTAGGTACTTCCTCTATGGGCAATTACAATGTCTTTGTTTATATAATCTCGTACTTGCATGGCTTCTGATGATAATTTCACAGTTTTATTTTTGGAGGGACTTTTTATTTTTAGACTATCTGTTTTTTTCGAGGAATTACAACTCAAAATAGAAACGAATAGAATTATTAACAAGAAGGATCTTTTCATTGTATTAATTGGTTTCAGTTTTCAATTTCTTAGGTCTTTGTATGGTAAGCGCAATCAATAAAATGGATACCAGGCTTGCGGCAATCATCATGATAAAATAACCGTTCCATTCATAATTTTCAATAACATATCCACCTACAATATTTGCCAGAATGGAAGTTCCTAAAAAATAACCAAATAAACCAGTTAATCCGGCGGCCGTACCAGCTGCTTCTTTGTTTACCAGATCAAGTGCATGTACACCAATGAGCATTACTGGACCGTAAATAAGAAATCCGATAGAGATCAGACAAATATTGTCAATAACCGGATGACCTACTGGATTTTGCCAGTAAACAAAAATTGCGATTACAATCAACACCATATATATGATACTTACCGGAGCTCTTTTCCCGTTAAAAACCTTGTCACTTAACCATCCGCTTAATAAGGTGCCTGGAATTGCAGCAATTTCATATGCAGAATATGCCCAGCTGCTTGCCTGTTCAGTAAATCCTTTTACCTCAATAAGGTAGGTAGGAGCCCAGTCTTGAATACCATATCTAACTAGATAAACAAAAGCATTGGCTAAAGCAATAGACCAAAGTAATTTATTTGGTAAAATGTGTTTGGTAAAAATTTCCATTGCAGAAATATCATTGTTTTTTTCCTCTTCTGTTTTTTCTTCATGATTTTCAGGATAATCATTTTTCCATTCCTCAATGGAAGGTAACCCTACTGATCTTGGCCTGTCTCGCAATAAAATGAAAATTAGTACCGCTACACCAATTGCAATCATACCCGGAAAATAGAACTTGGCACGCCAATCAGTAAATAATTCTACTCCAAGAATTGCAAGAATAGGCATTAATGCACCTCCAATATTGTGAGCAACATTCCAGATGGACATTTTTGTTCCTCTTTCAGTTACAGAAAACCAATGAACCATTGTTCTTCCAGATGGGGGCCATCCCATTCCCTGAAACCATCCGTTTATAAACAATAAAACAGACATGATCAAAATAGAACTTGTGGCAAAAGGGAATATCCCCATCACAATCATAGTGATGGCAGACAGTAATAATCCTAATGGCATAAAATAGCGTACATTACTTCTGTCGGATACATTTCCCATGAAGAATTTACTCAAGCCATAAGAAATTGCTAAAAATGATAAAGCAAATCCCAGTTCTGTTTTGGTAAACCCCTGTTTGATCAGGTTGGGTATAACAAGTGCAAAGTTCTTTCTAATTAAATAATAACCTGCATATCCTATAAAAATACCTAAAAAAACCTGTAAACGAAGTCTTTTATAAGTATTGTCAATTTTTTCTTTTGCAATAAGAGGTTTTCCAGGTGGAGCCTTTAAAAAATGTAGCATAATAATTGTATTTTTATACCTAATCAATATCTATTTGACAACTTAGATGTCATTAATAAGTATGTTCTAAAGGTAGCAATTTAAATAGAAATAATTTTAAGAAAAAACACTCCTCTCTATATAAGATAAATCAAGTAAACATGATTTCAATTTCAAATGAAAAGGGTGTTGAATATAAGCATACTTGAAACTTATTGATAATAGAATTCATTTGGTTGTTGTAAAAATAAACTGGTTGGTACTGGTTTGGTTATTTTGAAATTTTGTTATAAATTGTCATACTTAAAAAAAAGTTTCAAGTACCGTAGAAAAAAGGAATATGAAAAAAGAGAATTTCAATAGAAGCTTAAGGGATAAAAAAATTCAATTATTTAGTCTTACTAATCATAATGGGATTAAAGTTGAAATCACCAATTATGGAGGCAAGGTAGTGTCCATAATCGTACCTGATAAAAATGGAGTTTTTAAAGATGTTGTTTTGGGATTTGATCATATTGATGATTATATTTCCGGCAATCCATATTTTGGAGCCTTAATCGGACGATTTGCAAACAGGATTCGTCAAGGGAAATTCTCACTTTTGGGAAAAGAGTATCAATTAGTTAAAAATAATGGAGAGAATCATCTTCATGGAGGAATAATTGGATATAATGATGTTGTTTGGAATGCAACTCTTTTAGATAAAAATAAAGAACAGTCTCTAGAATTAAATTATCAAAGTAAGGATGGCGAGGAGAATTATCCGGGTAATATTTCACTCAAAGTTATTTATACATTAACCGAAGAAAATGAGTTAAAAATTAACTATTATGCAACTACGGATCAAACTACGATCATCAATTTAACACATCATTCTTTTTTCAATTTGAAAGGAGAAGGGAATGGGGATATTTTAGATCATAAGTTATATATTAATTCTGATATTTTTACACCTACAAATGCAGAATCCATTCCAACAGGTGAATTTAAAAGTGTGGAGGGAACACCAATGGATTTTAGAAATTTCACTTCTATGGGAAAAGGAATTGAACAGGTAGATGAACAACTCCAGTTTGGCAATGGTTATGATCACAACTGGATCTTAAAAAATGATAAAAAAAGTATTGTTTTAGCTGCTGCAGTTCATGAACCAGAATCTGGCAGATTTATGGAAGTGTGGACAGACCAACCTGGAATGCAGTTTTATTCAGGTAACTATCTGGATGGTTCTGATATAGGAAAAGGAGGTAAGAAATACCCACAAAGATCTGCTTTTTGTTTGGAGACACAGCATTTTCCCGATGCACCAAATAAGCTACATTTTCCAAGTACAATTCTGAAGCCTAATGAAAAATATGATTATACTTGTATCTATAAATTCTCTGCAAAATAAGTTATGAACTCTGATCAGATAGTTAAGAAATTTAAAAAGATTTTTAAGAAAGAACCTTTGCTTATTCGTTCTCCCGGGAGAATCAATTTAATAGGAGAACATACCGATTATAATGATGGATTTGTATTCCCAGCAGCAATTGACAAAGAAATTCACTTTGCTGTAGCTATAAACGATGTAAATATGTTCCGTTTTTATGCACTCGATCTTCAGGAAAGCTTTGAAATAAAAGTAGAGGATCTTAAAAAAACAGATACTTCTTGGGTAAATTATTTATTGGGTGTTGCAGCTCAGTTTAAAAAAGAAGGATTTAAATTAACAGGAATTGATTGTGTTTTTGGTGGAGATATTCCATTAGGAGCAGGACTTTCCTCTTCGGCAGCCATTGAAAATGGTTTTGCTTTTGCCTTAAAAGAGCTTTTAAAAGCACCGGTGACCAAAATCGGAATGGTTAAAATGGCTCAAAAAGCTGAACATGAATATGCAGGAGTAATGTGTGGAATCATGGATCAGTTTGCCAGTATGACCGGAAAAAAAGACCATGCCATAAAACTGGATTGCCGATCACTTGATTATGAATATGCAAATATAGATTTACATGATTATGAAATATTACTGGTAAATACCAATGTAAAACACGAGTTGGCTTTTTCCGAATACAATACCCGAAGAAATGAATGTGAAACTGGTGTTGAGATCCTGAAACAATATGACAACAAGATCACAGCTTTACGAGATGTGCCTTTGTCCTTACTCGAACAACATCGAGATGAATTTGATCCTATTGTGTACAATCGATGTGCTTATGTTGTAAAAGAGAATTTGAGGGTAGAAAAAGCTTTTTCCGCATTAGCGAAAAATGACATCAAGGCTTTAGGAGCACTCATGTATCAATCCCATGAAGGCTTAAGAGATGAGTATGATGTAAGTTGTAAAGAGTTGGATTTGTTGTTTGATATGGCAAAAGAATCAGAGAATGTGATAGGAGCAAGAATGATGGGTGGAGGTTTTGGTGGTTGTACGATCAATATTGTAAAAAAAGAGGATCTACGATCTTTTTCAGATAAAATTACAAAAGAATATACCAAAGAAACTGGGGTTAAACCTGAGATTTATAATGTAAAAATAACAGAAGGAACGGGTTTAATTTAAGAATTATGGGTTCATTTAATTTAGAAGATCAATCACGAAGTGATATTACAACAGAAACAAGTGCAAAAGTATCAAGAGAAATAGAATTTAATTTATAAAGAATTATATCATTATGACAACAGGTTTTGGGTTTTGGGATTATTTCGTATTTATTGCCTATGCTATTCTTATTTTAGGAGTAGGGTTATGGGTTTCAAGAGATAAGAAAGGACATGAAAAGAATGCCGAAGATTATTTTTTAGCAAGTAAATCTTTGCCATGGTGGGCTATCGGAGCTTCTCTGATTGCTGCAAATATTTCAGCAGAACAATTTATTGGTATGTCGGGCTCAGGATTTGTACTTGGACTGGCAATTGCCTCTTACGAATGGATGGCTGCTTTGACATTGATTATTGTCGCCAAATATTTTCTCCCAATTTTTATTGAAAAAGGTATTTATACCATCCCTGAGTTTATTGAAAAGCGATACTCTTCCAATTTAAAAACGATTCTGGCTATTTTCTGGTTAGTTCTTTATGTGTTTATAAATTTGACCACAGTTCTTTTCCTCGGTGGGCTTGCTATTGAAACCATTATGGGAGTAGATATGATTTATGCCATTATTGGTTTGGCTTTATTTGCAGCGGCTTATTCGTTATATGGTGGTCTATCGGCAGTAGCCTGGACAGATGTAATTCAGGTAGTGTTTTTGGTGTTAGGAGGTTTGGTTACTACTTATATTGCATTAAATACAGTTTCTGATGGTGGTGGAGCAATGGCTGGTTTTAGTAGGGTATTAGAAGAAGCTCCTGAGAAGTTTCATATGGTTATAGAAAAGTTCAATGCGGACGGTTCTTTCAATAATAAATATCTTGATTTACCTGGAATTTGGGTAATTGTTGGAGGTCTATGGGTTGCAAATCTTTATTATTGGGGATTTAACCAGTATATTATTCAAAGAACCTTGGCAGCAAAATCGTTAAAAGAATCTCAAAAAGGAATTCTGTTTGCTGCATTTTTAAAGCTGATTATTCCATTGGTAGTAGTTATTCCCGGAATAGCTGCTTACGTGATGGTAAATGATCCTGAAATTATGGCTCGCCTTGGTGAAGCAGGACAATATAAAATTCCATCAGCAGATCAGGCCGACAGAGCTTATCCATGGTTATTACAATTTTTACCAACAGGTCTTAAAGGAGTTGCCTTTGCCGCTTTGGCAGCTGCAATTGTTTCCTCTCTGGCATCTATGTTAAATTCAACATCAACTATTTTCACAATGGATATTTACAGAGAGTATATTAATAAAAATGCAGATGATAAAACAACTGTAAAGGTTGGTAGAATTACAGCAGCTGTTGCCTTGTTGATTGCAGTACTGATTGCTCCTATGCTTGATGGACTTGATCAGGTTTTCCAGTATATTCAGGAATATACGGGTATGGTGAGTCCTGGTATTTTGGCAGTATTTTTGTTAGGATTATTCTGGAAAAAAACCACAAACAACGCTGCTATTTGGGGAGTTTTAGCATCTTTGGCAATAGCCTTATTCTTTAAATTTGTTCCTATTCCTGGAATGGAACCCTGGATGCATCAGATGGGTATGACTTTTATCCTAACATCATTGATTATTGTTTTGATCAGTTATATGGAAAGTAAGGGTGCTGATAACCCTAAAGGTATTCCTTTGACAAAAGATCTTTTTAAAACCTCTCCAGGTTTTAACATTGGATCTTTTATTGTAATGATAATTATGGTGGTACTATATACTATTTTTTGGTAAGTAAATTGATTTGCTACAATAAAAATCTAAAAATAGTATTGATTATTCTAAAACCAAGTTGACTACAAATCTAAAATGGATTGAAAGACTGATCAAAGGAGATCTGAATTCAAAAGATAAATGGAGTTTTTGAGTTAGATTGTAATGGATATAGTTTGTAGATCCAAAGTTTTTAGGAATGGTTTTTCTAAATTTTTAAGCTTTTGATATCACGAATTACTTTTTGAGCCATCAGCCCATCAATATATATAGTGTCATTTACCGGTGCCGATTCATACGCAGGACCGGTTTTGGTTTCCTTGTACAATGTAATATTTTGAGAAAGGTGGTAATCTTTCCATAAAGATTGCCAGTAATCTGTAGGAGTGAACCCTTTGTTATTTTTATTGAAAGCATAGGGTCTCCAAACTTCATCCCAATCAGTCATGTTACCATCCAAATGATGGTAGATTTTACCGTTGGAAATCGTTATATATCCATTTTGTTTAAAAAGCAGCGGAAAACTTACTGCATTTGGTTCTTCTTTGCTAACAAATGTGTCATAATTGATATACCGGTTTTTATTGGGATACATCCCGGTAAGCATACTTGCTCTGGAAGCACCACAAACCGGTATATTGCAATACGCCTCATTAAATAGGACAGCAGTTGAAGCAAACTGGTCAATATTTGGAGATTTTATTATTTTATTACCATGGCATCCCAGTTGAGATCTTAGATCATCCATGTAAATGAGAAACACATTGGGTTTGGTATTCTCTTTTTGCTCTATATCTTTTTTTAAATCTGTATTATTACAGGATACGTTAATAAAAATAAAAGAGATAATTGTAAACAGATGAATTAGTTTCTTTATCATGACTTTACATTTTTAAGATTAAGGTTTCGCTTTCTTTAAAGCCGATTCTTTCTGCAATCACGTAATAATATTTACCACTTATAAATGTTAAGGGTTCTGTATAAAGTTTCCAATGATCTTTATATTGAAATTTTTCGTTGGGTTTGTCAGAGATTTTATAGGCAATAGAGGTACCTTTGGTATCACAATTTAAAGTGATTTTGTTTCCCTTTTGTGTCGTAAAAGGAGTGGTTGTTCTGGGTTGTTTAAAATTAGGCCACATCATATTGATCAGTTTTGCTTCTGGAAGCATGCCCAAATCCACATATTCCTGCTGATGTTTTAAAAATGAATTTCTAAGCTTTTTAAGGTCATTCTTATATTTTGGATCATCAATAAGATTTACTAAATTGTCAGGGTCATTTTTGCAGTCGTAAAGTTCCTCATTGGTTTTATTCCCAAACCATTGCATTTGAATCTCATTTAGTTTGTTTTGATCTCTTAATTGCAGCATTTCAACCATCATTGGTATATTTTTACGATAGGCAATGTCTTTATACTTTGATTTATCCGGATAAAAATTCCATATATATAAAAACTGTTTATTTCTTACAGCCCTTAACCTGTCTGTTACCTCATCAAACCGGTCTGAACTTCCGTAAATTACCTTACGTGGTTTTTCAGCATATTTCCCTAAAAAGGCTTTCCCCTGAATGTAGTTAGGGGGCTTGATATCTACCAGACTTAATATGGTTGGTGCAAGATCTACAAATGAAACCATCCTGTCAGTTTTTCCTTTGGTTTGGCTGTGGATATCCTTAATGATAAATGGAACATGAAGTCCGGAATCATAAATTGCTCTTTTCTGTCGAGGCAGAGGACCTCCGTGGTCGCTGTAAAAAAAGATAATGGTATTATCATAAAGTCCATCCTTTTTTAGCTGTGTAATGATGTCTCCTATTTCTTTGTCCATGATTTCAATATTACTATAATGACGTGCAATATCGGTTTTGGATATCTCGGTATTTTGGAAATAAGGTTTTACTGGTACATTTTCCGGATCTACAGTCTGTGGTTTATCAGCATTCTTCCAAATTCTGCTTTCATGGGTAGATCCAAAATTAAATACCGCAAAAAATGGTGTTTTTTCATCAGGTCTGTTTCTCCAGTGCGCTTTATCACCATTTTCATCCCATGCTGTTATTGGTGCAGCAAACTGATAATCGGTTTTTGCATTATTGGTACAATAATAACCTTCCATACGTAAATATTCAGGAAAGCATTTTACTTCATCCGGAATAACTGTAGCATATTGCCTAATTGATTTTCCTTCAATATCATCGATACCTATGTTTGTTTTATACACCCTTTTCCCCCAGGCAAATACATCTTTTCCTACCCGCATGTGCATGGTTCCAATGCTTGTTGGATACATACCGGTTATAATTGCTGATCGACTGGGAGCGCAAACTCCTACTGTAGCGTAAGCATTGGTATACACCATTCCTTCTTTTGCAAGCTGGTCTAGGTGAGGTGTTTTAGCCGAATGATCACCGTACATAGATAGAGTAGGACTTATATCTTCACATACCATCCATAAAATATTTGGTTTTTTTTGGGCTGTGATAAATGTATTACTAATAATAAGTAGTAAAAGAATAAATTGTTTCATTGATATATTGTTTTTAAAAATTATAGTGGGGCATACAATTCAAATTCTGCGAGGTTATACTCTTTGGTTCCTTTGACAAGTAATCTAATTTTTTTGATCGTAATTGGTTTTTTAAAGAATTTAACAGTTCCCCATTTAGGTTTCCATTTATAAATCGTTTTCCATCCGTTATTTCCATCTGGTATCTGCAATTCAGGATTGTTCTTTGTTGTCCAGTGATCACCACGACCTGCAACAACACTGGCTATAGTTTCTGGTTTATCAAATTCGGATTCAATCCAAATATCACCATTTTTCTCGGTCGCCAGCCATGTTGTACTACCATCAGCATCAATCACATTTTTAATATCCTTTTGATTGTGCGAAGCAGTTAATTTTGCTTTAGCAGTTAATGGGGCTATTGTGTGAATGGGTGGAATATGCATCACATTTTTATCAAATGTAAGTTAGTTCTATGGTAGTTACAATTTTTTCTCTGTCTTTTGGATCAACAGAAATACTATAATAATCATTTTGAAGAGAAAGTACAATATCTTTACCATTTAACAATCTGTCAGATTGTAATAACATCTTGAAATTGAAGACAATACAATCATAGTTTTTTCATCCGATCATGGTGGATTGTCAAATAATGGAAATAGTAGAGAAAGAGAGCCAGTAACAACAAATTTACCTTTAAGAGCAGGAAAAAACAGCTGAAATGATGAAGATATTGACCGATAGGAAAACAGAAGATTTAGTTTCTGAAAAAAAGAATAAACTGGATAAAAAAGGAAAAGGGAAAAAGAAGAAATTAAAAAACTAGAATAACTAAATAGAATCAATTAATATTTTTTTAACAGATATAAAGTTACATTTGTTCAAATTAATTTAAACCTATTTCATGAGTGATAAAGTATCTATAAAGGAAAAAATTGGCTATGCACTGGGTGATGGTGCTGCAAATATTGCGTGGAGAGGTGTTGCCACATTTTTATTTATTTTTTACACCGATGTTTTTGGTCTAAATCCGGCTGCCGTTGGTGTTCTTTTCCTTGTTGCCAGATTTGGTGATGGAATAAGTGATGTTTTAATGGGAATAATTGGTGATAGAACAGTATCCAAGTATGGAAAATTTCGTCCGTGGATCTTATGGACCGCTATTCCATTAGGAGTAATTCTGTCTTTGCTTTTTACTGCCCCGGATCTTACAAGCCAGGGGAAAATTATATATGCTTATACTACCTATATTTTATTTACACTCATTTATACTGCAAGTAATGTTCCTTATGGCGCTTTGATGGCTGTAATGACTGGAGATGATAAGGAAAGAACAAGTATTGGTTCTTACAGAATGGTTGGTGCTTTTACAGGTGGAATGATCGTTCAGGGAGCACTTTTATTATTAGTTGCTTATTATGGAAATATAAATCCTACCATTAATATTTCTAAGTTAGATACTGATAAGTATCGAATCATTGTAACTTCCCCAAAAGATGTGGAAAATGTAAATATTCATACAGATGAGAATATTGCATTATTTTTATGGAATGACAAAAAGCATCCTTCAGATACTCCTACCAAAGGAAAGAGTTTTTCTATGGAAGCCAACAAGGAGTATGTATTTACGTTGACTGGTGAAGAAGGGATTGATAGCAATAGTATATCCATTATTGATCAAAAGAAAGGCTACAGTTATTCCATGTACCTCATGTCTATATTTTTGGCCATATTTATGATCATTACTTTCCTGAGCACCAAAGAAAGGATCAAACCTTCAAAATCTCAGAAAACCAATTTAAGACAAGATTTTAAAGACTTGATAACCAACAGACCTTGGTTGGTACTTTTGGTAATAGGCTTATTATTTAATGTTTATAATTCTATCAAACAGGGAATAGTTGTTATATACTTTACACATTACTTACACAATCAAATGCTTGCCGGATCATACATGGTTGGCCTTACTTTTGCCTCCATTTTAGGTGCTATGGCAACAGCACCGCTTGGGAAAAAGTTTGGTAAAAAAAGACTTTTTATTTATTCCCTTATCTTTTCCGCAGCGGTAAATGCATTGTTATTCTTTTGTGATTCAAATGATATTGCAGGAATTTTTACACTAGGTATTATTTCTGAATTTGGTGCTGCAATTTTTCCTACTTTGTTCTTTGCAATGCTGGGTGATGTTGCTGATTTCTCAGAATATAAAAATGGTAGAAGAGCAACCGGACTTGTTTATTCTGCAGGTTCATTTGCAACCAAATTTGGTGGTGGAGTTGCAGGAGCAATTATTGGTTTTGTATTGGCTTCTTTTAATTATAACGGAAAAGATCTTGTGGCTATTGAAGGGTCAATTCCGGGAATCA